>Ga0105054_10001013_pt1 | contig 46221 bp, 35 predicted proteins | sample BON02_FD_78091 | JGI IMG/M metagenome (GOLD analysis project Ga0105054, IMG submission 78091) | Freshwater microbial communities from Lake Bonney liftoff mats and glacier meltwater in Antarctica - BON-02 (megahit assembly) | ecosystem: Environmental > Aquatic > Freshwater > Ice > Glacier...
TCGGCTAGAACAACCGTTTACTTGGGTATTTGAGGAGATTTGTTAGCGCCGCGCTGTTCGTTCGCTCGCTATAATCAAAATGGATGCACCCACGGAGCGCAGGTAGCACCGCGTTCACGCGGTCTGGACGAGAGCCTTCAGGCTCACGGAACTAATAGCGAATCAAAACACATTTTTTCCCCACCTTCAATTTCCAGGCCTTAGTTTTGCTTCCCTTCATTCACATCGTTTTATGTAGAAAGCATGACTGAACAAGCCCAACAACTCATTGAAAAAGAAAAACGCGAACGCAGCGGTTATCTTGACCTCGGCAACTGTGGCCTTAGCGAACTGCCCGACCTGTCGGAATTGGATTGGTTGGAGGCTTTGATTGTATCGAATGAATGGTTTGATGGGGTACAAAGCTAATGGGTTTTCAGTCAAAACATGGGCGGCAAACCCAATAAAATCGTTGTCTCGCCTGTTGGTCTGCTGCCTTTGGGGTTAGAAATAGTGGTTTTTGGTGCTAGCTCGGAGGACTCGTGGCCAATCAGCGACGGGCGGTTTTTGGAGAAATTGACCAACCTGACAATACTCTGCCTAGACTCCAATCAAATCAGCGACGGGCGGTTTTTGGAAAAATTGACCAACCTGACGACGCTCGACCTCAGTTCCAATCAAATCAGCGACCTTGCACCATTATTAAATTTGATAAAAAATGGAATACGCACGAATTTAGAAAAATACGGCGGTAGCGGTATTTCCGTTTATGACACCCCCCTCCAAAACCCACCAATTGAAATTGTCCAACAAGGCAACGAAGCCATCCTCGAATACTTCAAACAAAAAGAAAAAACAGGCGCAAAACCCCTGCTCGAATTTAAACTCGTCCTGCTTGGCGACGGCCGTGCGGGCAAAACCTCCCTCGCCTGCCGCCTGCTCAGATAGGAATTGACGAAGCAGGAAGACCGCACACAGGGCGTAAACATCGTCATCGGAGAGTACCAGTTCCCGGTAGCCGAAGGTGATTTCAAGCTACACATCTGGGACTTTACCGGGCAAGACAAATACAAGCCGCTGCACCAGTTTTTCTACACCGAGGGCGCGGTATGTGTCATGGTAGCCGACAGCGGCAATGCCGGGACTGATTTCAACGACTGGTTGCAGACCGCCGACCTGTTTGGCAAGGGCAGTCCGCTCGTGGTCGCGCTCAATGAATTCCGGGAAGGCGCAGGCTACGGCACTTTCGATTAGGAACGCTGGCGAAAACAGTTTCCCAAGCTCCTGCGCGAGGTGCATTTGGTCAACCTGCTCAACGAAAATGGCGTGCCAGCCTTGGAAAAGTGTATCCAATACCTGGCGGCGCAACTGCCGCACGTCAAAACAGAATACCCGAATAACTGGGCCGACATTCGTGTGGAACTGGAGCGCAGGCGCGACGAAAACTACATTTCACAGCAAGAGTTTTTCAAAATATGCCGCGACAACAACTTGCCGGAACGCCAGAGTGCCCTGATTTTGAGCAACATTTTGCACACCATTGGCGTATGCCTGCACTACCAAAAAAGCGAGTTGTTGCAGCAGCACGTCATCCTGAAAAACGAGTGGGCCACCCACGCCGTCTATCAAATCCTCGAAGACAAGCGGGTGGCGGAGGACAGAAAAGGTTTTTTTGATTGGGACGACCTGCGCCGCATCTGGTCGGGCGACGAACATGCCGAGATGCGCCCACAACTGCTGGAACTGATGCAGCAATTCAAAATGGCCTACCCGCTGCCCAACGGCAAGGAATTCGTCACGCCGCCGCTGCTGCCTGCCGCCCCGCCAGAGGGCTGGGATATGGAGGGCGACGCGCTGGAAATGTACGTGGAGTACAAATTTTTGCCTAAAGCCCTGATGACGCAGTTCATCGTGAGCCGCCACGCCGACATTGACAAGAGCCGCACACTGGTCTGGCGCAATGGCGTGGTGCTGCGCTGGTCAGCCGACACGGTGGCCGAAGTTAAAGTCTTCAAATCGCGGGGAAGTGATGCGTTTTACATTTGTTCCCAGGGCAGCGATCGGCGAGCCCTGCTCACAGTGATTTTGAGAACTTTGCGAGAATTGCATGGGGAATACGGCGGGATCGAACCATATGAAGTGTTGCCATGCCCTTGCGGGGGTTGTCTCGGGCAGCTCAATACTCAGCATTATTTCGAGTTTTCAGATTTGCAGAGTTTGCTTGAAAATGGAGAACAGACGGAGCGTTGTCCCAAGTCAAGGAAATGGTTGGATTTGGTGAAATTGCTGGGCGGCATGCTGGTTTTTGAAAATTTGGCCGTTGGACAACAGGTGGTTTTAGGCAAAGCCGAGCCGCATAAAACTGCCAAGGTTCCGGTAAAACCCGCCGCTCCGATGGCGTTTTTTTCCTATTCAAAAGCGGACATGGAACACTTGAAGATGTTTCAAAAGCATCTCCGTCCGCTCGAGCGCAGCGGCAAAATCCGCCTTTGGGACGACCTGAAAATTCGTCCCGGCGAAGATTGGGACGACAGCATCCGCGATGCACTCGCCAGTGCCGACATCATTTTCCTGCTGCTCAGTCCCGACTTATTGGCTACAGATTATGTAGACGAAGTCGAAATCGCCGAAGCCATGCGCCGCCACGAAGCGGACGAAGCGAAAGTGATTCCGATAAAACTTAGGCCATGTTTATGGAGCGGTATGCCGTTCAGCAAATTGCAGGGGCTGCCCCGCAAGGATTTGGCCATCAGCACCGTGGGCGATGAGGATAGCGCTTGATTGGAGGTTTTGAAGGAAATAGAGGCAATGCTGCTGGTCTAACATGAGTCATCCCTTATTTTTGTTGGAAGGAAAACCGAGGTAAATTTGGGCATTTGTTTATACTTATTGGTCGGACGATGAAAAATCGTCAGACCAAATGGCCCTCGTCCGACCACTTTTCGTGGTCTGACGAATAAGTTAGAGCAAATTCTGGCCTCACATAGCATCTTTCGGCCTAAAACTCAATTTCCAATAATCAAAGCCTTAGAAGCGCCCACTCCGTTTTTCCCAATCACCTGAACCATATAAACCCCATTTGAAATCCCAAGCAAGTCCAAAGCTTCAGTTTCAACACCGCGCAAATTTTGCGTGCGAACGAGCCGACCTTGCGCATCAAAGACCTTCACCAACGTTGCGGGTTCAGCCCCTGTTTTTATAAAAGTGACCCCTGCGGCAGGGTTGGGGGAAATTGAAAATTCGAACGCGTAATTGGCGTAGTTTTGTACCGCGCTAAATGCTTCGCAATAATTCCGTCCGTAAAAAATTTTGCGCCAAGCGGCATTGCTCCAAAGGCTTATGGTGTATTCCGCAATGCAGTCGTCCCCGTCGTAGGTGGTTATGGACTGAAAGTTGTTTTCCCAGGCATTATTGGCCCATACTTGGGTGGTCAAAGAGTCGGGCAGTCCTCCGGGTGTGTAAGTGAAATAATACTGACCGCTGTTTCCCCAGGCGTTGACATTCCATTTTTCATTAAATTGAAAAACCAAATTTCCGCTGCTGTTGTACGTATAGTTGTATTGTTGGTCATTGACCCAAGTATTTGCAAGCCAGCGCTGAAAAGTGGTTGTTAGGAGCTTTCCAGAAGCATCGTTTGAAAATAAATACTGGCTGGAATTTTCCCAAACATTGGCTAAAAACATCTGTTCGAGCTGCGCGATCCTGTGGCCATTGGCATCGTATTCATAAATGCGGCGTTGGTAAGGTTCCTCAACAGTAATCAATTGGTTGTTCGCGTTGTAGGTAAATTGTGTTATAAAATCACTTGCCCAGGCACTCCCGTCCCAGGTTTGCGATGTCCTGGAGAGCAGCTTGCCTTGCAGATCATAATTTGAGCTGAGTTTTGCGTCATTAACCCAAGCTGTGTTTTCCCAATCCTGGAACAGCATCACTGTCAAACTATCATTGTTGTCGTATTCAAACAGAATTCTTCGGCTAAGTTCAAATGTCTGCGGGCCGGTCATCCGCCATTCGATTATTTCATTTTGGAGGTTATTGCTTCCGTAAAAAATACGGTTTGAGTCAAGGCTTATGATTGAGCCATTGCTCGTGTTGTAATTGATGCTGATGCTTGCCCAAGCCCGCTTTCCAGGGCCATTTTGGACAATTGGCGACGATTTTAAGAGCGGCGTTTGCCATGTTTGGGCGTTCAAAAAGGAGTTTTGCGGCGGGGTGATTCTTGTCGTTTTTTGTGCCGTCAGTATTTGATTGAACAAAAAGGCGAGGGCGATTAGCAAGATTACGTACTTTTTCATCTGCATAAATTTAGAGTAGTTCTGTGGAAATATTTCCCAGAACAAAACTAAGGTGTTTTTCGCGGCTTGGCGACATAAAAAATCGCACACAACGCCACAACGACAGAACGTGATTTGGCTGTGCTTGATCCGGCGTGGCCTAAACCTCGTAGGTCTAAAACCTCTGCACCCTCCACAAAAAAAGTACGTTTTTTGTGGAGGGTGCAGAGGTTTTAGACCTACGAGGTTTTTGAAACAAGAGAGCGTAACAACTGCCAAGCACAGATCACCCTTTGTGGCGTTGTGGCTTTGTGTGAAATAAAAATAGCAGGAGGAAAGCCCCATTAAACAACCCAAGCCCACAAATACTGTCTATTTCCAGTTAAAACTACATTCTCTCCAACTTTTCGTCCAAAAAATCGTTTATTTTGCCCGTACAAAATGACTTTTGACCATGGACAACTGGCAGGAAAGAATTGGCATCAACCCTGAGATTCGCTTTGGGAAACCCTGTATTGAAGGTACAAGGATTACCGTTGGCGATATTTTGGCTTGGCTGTCACAAGAAATGACGCAGGGGGAGATTGTAGTAGACTTTCCTGAATTGCAACAGCGTGATATTTTGGCGGCATTGGCTTATGCCTCCAGACTTGAAGAAACAACCAGGATTTTGGCAACGGCATGAAGAAATGGCCATGCGATCATTACCTTTGACGAATATATTGAACTGAATTGGTTATGCACAAAGACAATTATTCCCTTCTCATTGAAAAGCTCGACGCTTTCATTCGCAAGTTCTACATCAACCAGCTGCTGCGCGGTGCGCTGTACACCGTTGGTGCTGTACTTGGGCTATTTATACTGCTCAATGTAGCAGAGTACTATCTCTATTTCGGCACGTCCACCCGCACAGTACTGCTGTGGAGCTTTATCGGTATGAGCGGCTTTGCGCTGTACCGCTGGGTGGCCATGCCCTTGATGCACTATTTCCACCTTGGAAAGGTCATCAGCCACGAGCAGGCAGCAACGATTATTGGTCAGCATTTTACCAATGTAAAAGATAAGTTGCTCAATATTTTGCAGTTGAAGCAGCAAAGCAACAACGCTATTTACGCTGATCTTATCAACGCGAGCATCAACCAAAAGAGCGAAGAAATCCGCCTGGTAGCTTTCCAGTCGGCCATCGACCTGGGCAAAAACCGCAAATACCTGCGCTACGCCCTGCCGCCCATCATGCTGTTGTTGTTCCTTATGCTCGGCGCACCCAACATCATCCGCGAAGGCACTATGCGCCTGTGGAACAGCAGCACCAAATATGAAAAACCTGCACCATTCCGCTTCCTGCTCAATGCAGATACCTTGCGTGCGGTACAGTTTTCCGACTATGTATTAAAAGTACAAGTAGACGGCACTGCCCTGCCCAACGAGGTGTTTATCAGCCTCGGCAATGTGCAATACCGCTTGACCAAAGATGCCGCAAACGAGTTTTCCTACAAATTCGTGAACGTACAAAAAGACACCGATTTCAAGTTGTTTGCCGGAGGCGTAGAAAGCCGCGACTATAAGCTGAACGTGCTGCGCAAACCAAATATCTTGTCATTCAGCACCAAACTTAACTTCCCGGCCTACATCGGTCGCGCAAGCGAGCAATTGTCGAATGTCGGCGACCTCGTGGTACCGCAAGGAACCAATATAGGCTGGGTATTCGATGCCCAAAACACTGACAACCTTGCCCTGAAATTCGGCGGCGAACCTGGCACCGATGCCAAACGCTCCGGCACCGAAATGTTCCAGTACAACCGGCGCGCCCTCAAAGATGAAGTGTATAAGGTTTTTCTGAGTAACAGCCTGTTGTCTGGCGCTGACTCCGTGGCCTACACCATTACCGTTGTACCTGATTTGCACCCGCAGATTACCGTAGAAGAATTTAAAGACAGCAGCAACTTGCGCCAGTCCTTCTTCGCCGGGGAAGCCTCCGACGACTACGGCCTGCAAAACCTGACCTTCAACTACCAGATCAAAAAAGCCAAAGGCGGTCAATTGCCGATGAATACGGTGAAAATTGACAAAAAAGCTGGCAAACAAGCCCAGTTCGACTACAGTTTTAATATCCGCGACCTCCAATTGGAGCCAGGCGATGAGGTGCAATACTACTTCGAAGTGTTCGACAACGACGGCGTGAACGGCTCCAAAAGTGCCCGCACAGGCCTGATGCAGTACAAACTGCCAAGCCTCAACGAAATGCAGCAACAACAGGCTGACAACAACGAAGAAATCAAAAAAGACTTGGAAAAAGCACTGAAAGAAAGCCTGAAAGTGCAGGAAGATTTGAAAAAACTGCGCGAAAAGGTGCTGCAAAAGAAAGAGCTTGACTGGCAGACCCGCAAGGAAATGGAAAAGCTGCTGGAGCGCCAAAAAAGCCTGCAGCAGCAGATGGAGCAAGCCAAACAAAACTTCGACCAGAACAAGCAGCAACAACAGGAATTCAACAAGCAAAGTGATGAGCTGGAGAAAAAACAAGAGCAGTTTGAAAAGCTGATGGAAGACGCGATGTCAGAAGAAATGAAACAACTCATTGACGACATCAAAAAAATGCTCGAAGAGCAGAACAAGGACCAGCTGCTGGAGAAAATGGAAAACACCCAGCTGAAACAAGAGCAGATGAACAAAGAGCTCGAACGACTGCAAGAGTTGTACAAGCAACTCGAAGTGGAACAAATGCTCGACCAGCAAATTGAGAAACTGGACGAGCTCGCCAAAGACCAGGAAGAGCTTGTAAAACCAACAGAAGAGGCAGAAAAAACGACAGAAGAGCTGGAAAAAGAGCAGAAAAGCCTCAATGAGCGCATGGAGGAATTGACCAAGAAAATGGATGAATTGCTCAAGAAAAACGAGGAACTGAAACGCCCGCAGGAGATCGATGACAATAAAAAGGAGATGGACGATGCCAAACAAGACATGAAGGAGGCGAAAGAAGACATCCAGGGTAAGAAGAACAAAAGCGCGGGTAAAAAGCAGAAATCGGCGGCCAATAAAATGAAGAATATGGCCAATAAGATGAAGGAGAAAAAGGAGTCGGGTGCGGCGAAAGAAATGGAGGAAGACCTCAAAACCATCCGCCAACTGCTGGAAAACCTCGTTGCACTTTCCTTCGATCAGGAGCAGAACATGAAAGATGTGGCTACGACCACCATCAATACGCCACGATATGTGGAACTGACCCAAAATCAATTCAAAATTAAAGACGACTTCCGCCTGGTAGAAGACAGCTTGCAAGCATTGGCCAATCGTCAGTTTGAAATTTCAGGTGTCATTACGGATAAAGTCACCGAGATTAAAGGCGCATTTAAAGAAAGCCTTGGTGAACTCGAAGAGCGCCGGACAAGTACTGCCAATGTGCACCAGCAAACGGCCATGAAAAGCCTCAACGACCTTGCGCTGTTGCTGGCAGATGCTATGAAAAACATGCAGGAGCAAATGGCCAACAGCATGCCCGGCAGCCAAAGCTGCCAGAAACCCGGTAACAAAAGCGGACAGGGATCGGGCAAAGGAAAAGGCAAGGGTGAAGGCGAAGGCAACGGCAAAGGAGAGCCCAAAGACAAAATGAGCAAAGGCCAGGAGGACGTTAACAAAATCATGAAAGACCTCAAAGAGCGGATGGACAAACAAGGCCAAGGCGGTGCTGGCGGCGGCGGCGGTTCCCAACCAAGCAACAGCAAAGAATTTGCGCAACTGGCCGCCAAGCAAGCAGCGATGCGCAACGCCTTAAAGAAACTCCAAGGAGATTTGCAGGAGCAAGGCCGGGGCGAAAAAGGGCTGGATGAAGCCATCGACGGCATGGACAAAATTGAGCGCGAGCTGGTGAACAAACGCCTCACCAACGAAATGCTCCAGCGCCAGCAACAAATACTTACCCGATTGCTCGAACACGAAAAAGCAGAGCGGGAGCGCGACCAGGATGAAAAACGTCAGGCAGAATCTGCCCGACAAGTACAGCCCAAAATGCCGCCCGCTCTGGAAGAATACCTGAAAAAACGCCGGGCTGAAATAGAACAGTTCCGCACGGTGTCACCCGCTTTGAAGCCATACTACAAGCAATTGGTAGAGGAGTATTTGAAAGGGAGCGGGAAATAGTTCTAATCGACAAAATATAACAAAGCGGGCGCGACCAAATCATTGGTTACGCCCGCTTTGTTTGTATTAGGTGACGAGATGCGCCCCCCTGGATTTTTCAGGAATCCTTGGTGTTATTAGGTGAAAGGCCGTATTCGTTTATACTTATTCGTCAAACTACGAAAAGTGGTCGGACGAGGGCCATTTGGTCTGACGAATTTTCTTCGTCCGACCAATAAGTATCAACAAATGCCCGAATTTACCCCAGTTTTCCTTCTAATATATAAAGGATGACTCATGTTATTGGCATGTCTCAAATCAAAAAATGTCCAATATCCAACAAGGAACGCCCAATGTCCAAGTGGGCATAACGCTTGGTCATATCATAGCCTAAGCCAAATACAACGCTTCCTTAAGTTTGTCGAGTGAATGAGCTGTACGTTTAATACTTTAAAATTGGACATTCCATGTTGGACCTTGGACATTATTTTTGTCCTCCACCAATTGTTCCGCTGACTTATCAAACAACCTCTTGCAACACCATTCCGCACTCCGCACTCCGCACTCCGCATTCCGCACTCCGCACTCCGCATTCCAAAATCCGCATTCCGCACTCCGCATTCCAAAATCCGCACTCCAAAATCCGCACTCCAAAATCCGCATTCGATCACTCCGATGCTCTTCCCGACCGCACAAAATTCACCAGCGACTCCGCGCTCGAACCATTCACCAGCGCCACTTCCACCGTCCTGCCGTCGGGCATTTTGATCTTCGTGTCTTTGGCCTTCAGGCTCAGCGCCAAGTCGTTGAATTTGGTGCTGCTCGATACTAGGTTGAGGTCGGCGCCACCATCCGGGTTGGGTTGGTAACTGAAGAAATACCAGAGATCCGGTGCCGCTTTCAGGTAAATGGAAAACTTGTCGTCGCCGCTGCCGGGCATTTTATACGATATGTACATCGTGAGCATTTTGTTGATGGGGTAGCCAGCAATGCTGATGAGCGGGAACTTGTCTTCCATCGTAATAAAAGCAGAGTATTCGTTGTTCCAGCGCACCGCATGGCGGCCCAAGACGAACGAATAGGTATCGTCTTTTTTAGGCAACAATATGGCGTTGATGCGCATGTTGGCCACCATCTCTTCCCAATCCTTTTCATCAGTGATAAATTGGTGCAGCGTGGGCTGGTAGTATGCAGCGTTGGTATTGTAGATCGCACCGGGGGCGTCAAAGCTGGCGGCCTTTATGTCGTTGAGCATCAAGTCCATCAACACCTTGGGAATTGGCAGCTCTACTGCCGTCATCAATTCACCCGTCACTTCAAATGCCGTGCTGTCGGTGGCAGTATTGTAGTCCGACTTGAGGCGGCCTGCCGCTTTGATTTTCATGTACTTCAGGTCCGAACCTATGTTGATCGGCCCATCGGCGGTGGCAATACCCACCCGGTTGTCGAACACCATTTTTGATCCGCGCTCGATATTGCCGACAACCCGGCTGGAGTCGCCGAAAATAAAGCGGTCATTTTTGGGTTCAAATTTGATCACATCTTTGCAGTCCATCAGCACCCTATCGACACGGGAATAGGCTGGCAGCATAACCCGTGGATATGCCTCGCCCATTTCGCGGGAGATAAAAAAGCCGGTTACCATAGGGTTGTCATCAGGGTCTTTGGCGAGCTTGATTCGCAGCAATGGATCATTTTTGTCTACCTCAGAATAGAGCGTAAACCATTGCTTGACGGGCAGTTTATCGGCATCCAATTTGGCATAGCCTTCAAAACGCATGTTCTTTTTGCTGGCTTCCAGGATCATTTTTCCTTTAAAAAATGTCTTCGCGTCTACGCGGAAGGAATCCTTTTCCGGTATATCGCCGGCTGCTGTGGTGATCACGCTGCGCTTGTAGCTTTTGTCGGTTTGGTTGTCCCCCTTGATGTTGTTGAAAAATATTTCCTGGTTGTAGCCGGGGATATTGTACTGATAATACCCGGTGGCTTTGTAGACATTTTTGCCCAGAATGTCCACGGTTGCACGGGTAATCGTATGGTATTTACTGAGGGTATCCGCTTCAATACGGGCATTCAGGATTTGCCGCATTTTTCCACCGGGTTGTATGTAGACATCCGCGGTATCGGGCGGGTACACGTAAGCATCGGCTGTATTGATGATTTTCACGCCACCAATTCGAAGCAGGTTGGTTTTGAGGTCATACAATGCTGTTTTACCTTCAAATGACAGCGAATCCTGGCCTTTGTCGATAGAAACAAACTTACCAGGTTTTTTGGGGTCAGCTTTAAACGTGATGGTTTGCCCCTTCATGTCCCAGGTAAATTCATTCATAGAAGTGCGGTATTGGTCGAGCGGCAGGGTTGTGGTAGCATCGGCTGAATTGGCTTTGAATTGGCCTGTTTTGGCATCAAAATCCAGTTTTCCGCCCACATTCCTGGAGTCGAAAGCGATACCCTTGCCATCCAGCGATTTGATTTCAAGGTTGCCCGTATCTACGCTGGCCTGAAACGGGCCGTAAGAAATAATCTTGGAAGTCAGCTTGCCTTCCGCCCACTCGAACTCACCACGGCCTTTCAAGCCTGATGGCGTCAGCACCAACACGCCTTTGTGCGTATAACCAGCCTCTTTAAACAAATCAAAAGCTTTTTCTTTGCTCTGAATGTACATCGAGTCCTTAAAGGGCAACCAGCTTACCGATACATTTTGACCACTTGCCTGTGGCACCTTTACAGCGCTGGCGCGGTCTTCGGTCATAAAGAATTTTTTTGCCGTACCCGTAGTTTGTTTGGGCCTGAATATTAAGTCTTCAGAGTCTATGTCGGCAGTGAGGTATTCAAGCTTGCCTTTACCAAGCAAGCCTTTATTGCTGAGGTCCAGTTCACCCGTGTACAGTCCCTTTTTGGTGTACGTTGGGTACCCGGCGGCCGGCGTGCGGTGAATAAAACCAAAGGATTTATCGTGGTCTCGCACGACAATGGTTTCTTTAAAAGAAGGGAAAATGGTCGCCGGAAAAAGCTCGCCTTTGAATTTCAATTGGTCTTTGGTGTAGGTATCCAGACCATTAAAAGCAAAGGGATCGAGTCGAAAAAAAAACGAGTCGCGGGTATAAGCGCCTGCCTGTATGTCGCGGCGGTCGTAGAATACAAAAGAGAATTTTTTCGATTGAAGTGATGGGAAAATGGCCATTTCCTCTTTACCGGATTTGTTGTTGGGCGCATCCACCAGCAGGGCGCCGCTGACGTGCTCAATATTGGAGCTCATGGCATTGGCGATGGGTAGGTTGTTTTTGTCCATCTCTCCGGTAGGGATGTAAAAATCGAGGTGCTGCACAGAATCGAACTCCACTTGAAACTTTTCATAATTGAAGTTCATATTGTGGCCCTGGAACAAGGCGAGACCAGCATAAAGTCTGCCGCCAAAGCGCATGTCGCGGTTTTTCAGCAGGGTGAGCTCATTTTCTTCCGGAATCAGCGCCACCCTTTGGCGCTTGCTGAGGTCTAGTTTTTTCACCTCATAAATTTCTGTCTCCTTGGTTTTCAGGTCAAGTTTGGCGTTAGCCTTGTCGCTGTCCGATATGATGTTGATGGCATCAAAGTCGCGTTTGCCCTGACTTGCCAGCGCGTAGTGGATCAGCTTGTCGCGCAGTTCTATTTCATGCCGGTCAAAATAATAGTTGATAAAACCCTCCGACACCATTTGCGCCAACAGTGTTTGGATGCTGGAATAGTCAAATTTGGAATTGATTTCCATGGCAAAAGCGTTGTCGGACACCAGTCGACCATTGTCGGACTTGTCGCGGCCTGTCTTTTGCCACACATTGTACAGCGTGGAAATGGGGTTTTGCGAAGCCAGGCCCTGCATGGTTTGGTACACATTGGCATCATAGAAATTGCTGCTTTCGAAACTTACCGTCTCCTTTGACCCCTTCACCCCCGTACGCACCCCGATTTCGAGCGAATCCTGATTGAGGTGCCAGGCAATACGATCCGTATTGAGGTTCATGTTGTAAAATGAAGAGAAAAAGGGGTTCCGTTCAGAGCCTTTGTCGCCACGTGCCAGGGTGATCAATTGCTTCGGGATGTCAATTCGGAAGCTGGCCGCAGGGTGGAAAAGACTGTCTGAATCCATGTAGAGCTTGGCATCCACCCCCTGTGCGACCACGCTGGTACCGCGTTTTATGATAAACAACGGCCCTTTTCCATAAAATACGCGTTCACGTTTCTTGTTGTACACGGTCATTTGAGCAGGTTCATTGCCCGATCCATAACCGTAGAGGGCATTGCCCGCGAGTTTAAATCCGCCAACGTATTCAATGCCCTGTCCTATTTTATTGACCTGTAATCTTTTGTTGAATGATTCAAAGCGCGGAAATTGGTAGTCCCGCAGGGAGTCGGCCTTGGCCGTGCTGCTTCTCGCCTGTACGATTACATTGTTTTCAAATTTCCCTTTGATGCCTTCTTTGAAATATAGCGGATAATACAGCGTGGCGGTATCACATTGGAAAAGGGGTTTGTTTACTTCCACATTGTAGGAACTCAGTTCCACATAAATCGAAGAATCCATGCCTGCTTCGGCCCAGGAAACTTTACCGCCCTTGCCTTTCCAAACATTATCAAAAGGTAGGTATTCCCCAGAGGTTCTGATGATGGTTGTGGAGTCCATTTTCCGGGCACCAATCAGGTCGATATCCTTGCAGACCAAACTTGGAATTTTGTCGGTATAGGCGAAATCGAAACTCCCGCCCTTGAATTTCCAGGTCACAGAGCCACCTTCACCCGTTTTCAAGGCGCGGCTTTCCATCAGGTCGCAAGAGAATTCCAGAAACTGATTGATTGGTTTGGTTCGGCCCTTGTCAATGCCCGTCAGTACGGTTTCAGCGAAAGTATGCCAACGGGGAAACAGAGTGGTATCGGCATCACTTTTGGCCGCGATAACCGCATTGAGGTAGTTTTTAAAATAAGGGTATGCCGACAGGTTTTGGGAGCCCAGCACATTGGAAACCAAAATAATGCGCTTGACATCTTCTTCTTTAAAAGTGCCTGCACGGTACATTTTTTTAAAAACGGTGTATGTCTCCTCCAAATCAGGGCGCTTGGAAGTGGTCATAAATACGCCCAATTTGTCCACAAATTCATTGGGATTGTCGGGGAATTTTGCGGGCGTTTGGGCGCTCAGCAGTTCCGGGACAAAAACAAATAGGAGCAGTAAAATGGACTTAGGGAAGGCTGCGAAAAAGGTATGCTTCATGTGAATTATATTAAACTTGGAATTTTTAAACGTCAAAAGTCGGAAAAAATTGAACAGGGTTTCAAGGTTTCATGGTTTCAAGGTTTCAGGTTTCAAGGTTTCAGGTTTCAAGGTTTCAAGGTTTCAGGTTTCAGGTTGGCTTCGCGTTTGGTATGGTGGGGAATGGCAGGCAATTGGGCGTAAGGATACAAGCACTCGCGTTGCCATTCGTTTTTTGTTGCCTATGCCGCTGGGTGAGGGAACGCTTTGGATGGCGAAGGCGGCTGGATAGTCACGTTTTGGATAGCCCTAACATTGTTGGATGCCAAGATATATCATCGGAACCGCGTAGCGGTGGCATTCTAGTAGAACTGATTTATATTATATTTGCCGTCAAATATTCCACCATGACAAAACCAATCCTCTTGCTTTTCGCCCTCCTGCTCGCATCCCCAGCCTTCGCCCAAAAGCGCATGCAAATCCTTTCCGGCTGCGCCTTCGACACCGATGTTAAGAACTTAAACCCCTACATTTTTGATGCCGACCCACAAGCCCAGCAGATTGTGGCCGAAATATGCGGTGCCCTCGGCCTCCAGCAAAATTTCCAGTTGCAATCTGCCGATGTAAAAAACGCCCTGGCCTCCGTGCGCCACGGACAGCGGTACATCCTCTACAACACCGATTTTTTGAAAGAATTTCAGTCGGATGCCCGCTCGAAATGGGCTGCCTACGGCGTGCTGGCCCACGAGATCGGCCACCACCTCAATGCGCACGACTTCAACGAAGAAAACGCCGAGCGCCGCAAGGAACTTGAACTGCAAGCCGACGGCTTTGCCGGCTCCGTGCTGCGCCTGCTGGGGGCCACCAAAGACGAAGCCAAAACCGCCGTTACCAACCTCGTCAATAAAACCGAAACTGCTACCCACCCGCCGCCGACAGCGCGCAACCTGGCCGTGGTGAACGGCTGGAACGACCAGGATCAGCGCTTGCGCAAAATGGGCATTACCGGCGTCAACAACCCTACCGGCAGCAGCGGGAGCGTTACCATTGTCCGCGACCGCGACGGTGACGGCATCCCCGACGGGCAGGATGCCTGCCCCGACATACCCGGCGAAGCCCTGCTCAAAGGCTGCCCCGATGCCGACGGCGACGGCATACCCGACGACGAGGATAAATGCCAGTATAAGAAAGGTGAAGCCCGCTGGCAGGGCTGCCCCGACACCGACGGCGACGGCATACCCGACAACACAGACAGATGCCCCTACGTGCGCGGGGAACTGGCCGACGAGGGCTGCCCTCCCGCCGACAACGACAACGATGGCATCCCCAACAAAACCGACCGCTGCCCCGACCAAGCGGGGACTGTCCGGTTCCGGGGCTGCCCCGACACCGACGGCGACGGCGTGCCCGACCCCGACGACAAATGCCCCAACGAAAAAGGCGACCCTATTTACGACGGCTGCCTGGCCCCTTCAAAGCCCGGCGTGACAACCTCCGCCAACAACGCTGCCGTGGATAATATTGTCAAAAACCGCAAATCTGGCCTTAACATGAAGGCCGTTGAGGGGGGAGAGGGTATCATAGGCAGCCCGGCTGCTGAAGAATACCGCGACGATGACGAATGCCAACATCAGGTGACCGTAGCGCCCTTCAAAATAGGGTATTACGAAGTAACGCAGGCCGACTGGAAAGAAGTGATGGGCACAGAACCTTCTAAATTCGGAAACTGCTCCGATTGCCCCGTGGAGCAGGTATCCTGGGACGATATTCAGCAGTTTCTGACCAAACTCAATAAAAAAACCGGCCTGCGCTACCGGCTGCCCACGGAAGCAGAATGGGAATACGCGGCACGCGGCGGGAAACAAAGCAAAGGCTATTTGTATGCCGGTGGCAATACGTTGAACGATGTAGCCTGGCATCCCGATAATTCTGACTCCAAAACCCATACCGTGGGTGGCAAAACGCCCAATGAACTCGGCCTATACGACATGAGCGGTAACGTATGGGAATGGTGCCAGGATGTTTATAAAGCCTATCCTTGCGATTCCAAAAGCAGGGGTGATGGCTCGTCTCGTTGTGTGCGTGGTGGGGGGTGGTACGTCATCAATTATTACTTCCGTTGTGCGGAGCGCAACTTCAATGTAACGTCGGGTCGGATCAGCAATTTCGGGTTCCGGCTTGCCCAGGACTAACATAACCCTTGGTACTTTTATCCTTTTACCCTTTTTTCCTTTTGGTCTTTTTTCTTTTGGTCTTTGGATATTTCTTTTCGCCGAAGGCGAGTTTTTTTTGAAAAAAATGCGATTTTTGCCCCATCCTGTCAAAAACGGGATGGGAAGGGCGCGATAACGTCTCGTTGTGTGCGTGGTGGGGGGTGGAACAACAACAATAATAACTACCGTTGTGCGGAGCGCAACAACAATGAAACGTCGGATCGGAACAACAATAACGGGTTCCGGCTTGCCCAGCACTATACGCCATGCTTCAAAATACATGGCTTGCCAGAGTCCGGTTGCCACACAGGGTGTCTTCCGGAGTGCGCAGTAGTACAGTCCAGCGCACTTCCCGTGCTAATATCGTGAGCGGCACTGCCCCGGCTAAGGTCGGGCCAGAAATAGTATCTATCCCAGCGAAAGCCAGGAACGAACTGCCTTCATCGGTAGAAAGCCGAACATAAAACCTGCCCGGCAGCCTTGCTTTTTGGTGAGGATGCCGGGCTTTTTTATTTCAGGCTTTTTATCCAGCCGCCCAACATGCGTCCGATTTCGTCCACCGGGCGTTGCAGGCGTTCCACACTGGAAAGGGAGAGCAATCCCAAATCGGCGCAAAGGCGCAAGTAGCGCCGCATCAATTCCACTTTAAGGTTGGCTTTTTGCAATAAAACTCGTTTGGCTTCCGTGTTGCCGGGTGTAAAATAAGCTTCCACCGTGAGCTCCATGAGCTCGGAGGAGAGGTTTTGCATCCGATCGCCCAGCACAAACTTGTACTGTTTGGGGAATTTTCCCACCACAGGGAACAGGGCTTTCCAGAAATCGTAGATTTTGTTCAGGATATTTTCTTGCATAAGTAAAATAGTTGCATCACCGTTTCCGAGGCCGTTCCAGCACTTTCCAGACGCCGTCGGGCGTTTCTAAAACGTTGATATTTTCTTTGAAAAACAATTCCAGCAGGATTTTTTTGCGCAGCCTGTATGTATCTGCTTGTTTGGCATGGCCGAGCCAGGCGTTGAGTTGAAGTTCCAGTTTTTCAGGAGTAAGCAGCCCCGCACGAAACGCCTTCAACCTAATTCGAAGTCGTTTGCGGAACCTGCGTACGTTTTCATTTTTTAATTTTTGATGCGTTCTGAATACTCTTTGCCCTAAAAAAGTGATGCCTTTTTCACAGGGTGAGATATGTGTTTTACGCGGATGAAGTCGCAATCGCAGGTGTTCGGCAAGAAAGCTTTCGATGGCTCGGCGCGCTTCGATGAGTGTGTTTTTGTGATTTGCAAACACAACGAAATCATCCACATATCGGACATAGTCAAGCCGAAGCACTTCTTTTACAAAATGATCGAGTGGCGAGAGATAAACATTGGCAAAAAACTGGCTGGTCAGATTGCCCATGGGTAAACCGCGCCGGCGGTCAAGCAGCGTAAAAAGGTCGTCGCCAGGGAAGTATTCCGGCACAAATTCCTGCTCGTTGGAGTTGTCGATAATCTTGAAAATCAGCTCCACTGTGCGCGGGCAAGCGATTTTTTTGGAAATCAGGGTTTTCAAGATGGCGTGATCTACGCTCGGAAAGTACTTTTGAATATCGGATTTCAAGACAAATTGATGCTTTTGCAAAAATTGACGACAGCGCCGAATACCAGCATGTGTGCCTTTCCCCTTTCTATTGGCAAAGCACGCGCTCAAGTTTGTGAAATACTAAGGCTTAATAACAACAGACTTCAACGCAGCGTTTTGCCAATTGAATAAGTTCCCGTATTTTTGTTTTCAACTATTCTCCTCTTTTCTTCTACGGAATTATTTCGAAATAACAACAATGTCTAACGCAGCACAAGCGACCGCTACAAAACTGAATCCGGTGCAGCTTCACTTGATGGAGCTTTTTTCCCGCTCAATGAATGAGCAGGAACTCCAGGATATTAAAGAATTATTGCTGCGGTATTATGCCCAAAAAGCCGATGAGGAACTTGACAAGGTATGGGAAGAAAAAGGGTTTACACCCGAGTCGTTTGGCAAAAAAACGAAGAACCTGCATCTCCGCTCGAAAAAAAGCGCCAAACCTTGATTATTGTTCTCGATACCAATTGCTTGATTCAGATACTCCCACGCTTGTCCGAACATCGATGGATGTATGAACTCATTCTACGTGGTGAGATTAATCTGGCCATTACGAATGAAATTTTATCGGAATACGCTGAAGTTTTAGACTATTTCTTCAAAAGTCAAACACTGGGCGAACTCATTACTAAAGTTATTAACCGGGGACACAAAAAACGACTGTCTATTATTATTTTGGACTAATATCAAATGATCCAGATGACAATAAATTTGTGGATTGTGCCATTACGGCCAATGCAGATTACATAATTACCAACGACCGTCACTTTCGTATTCTGAAAGATGTTCCATTTCCAAAAGTTGTGACCATGACGCTTAACCAGTTCCGGAAATTTTGGCAGAAAAACCAAAAACAAGGCGAATAGTTTCCTGTGCGCCTTCGCAAAAAATGACAAATAACGCTGTCAAATCTCCGCCGTCAATTCCAAAGCCGCCAAACACACTCTGTTGTATTCCAGCCGCGTTTCGCGGTCATCCGCGATGCCAAGGCCAGTGTCTTGCTGAAGCCTGGCGAGCCTGTTTTTAAGCAGCAGCACTTCGTCCAGCCGAGATTCGGCATTACCCCTAACCCCTATTTTTTCCGCTAAAAAGTCGAGCATGGCGGGCATGTCCGCCGCGACAAACAAGTCAATGGCCCGCTGCCGATCCAAGGAACCGGCTTCTGCGGCTTTTGACAATAGCTGTTGGGCATGGCCGCGCAGCAACTTTTCATCGGGCAGGAAAAGGCGCTCTTTTTTGAAAAACAGCAGCCCGAGCACCGCCAGTACCAAACCCTGTATGGGCAACAAATAACGATAGGATTCTGTGAAGCCATCGCGCAGGTTTTGTCCACCCGCACCGCCGGAAATACCCACCAGGGAAACCAGCACAAACAACAGGAACAGCACGATCAAGCCTGCGATAGCCCAAAACACCCATCGGAGGATGGCTTTTCCACGCTTGAGGTGGAACAAGGTACTGGCCAGCAACAAAGCCAGGCCGGGCATCACCTGGACAAAAATCCAAATCCAGGCCACCGATTCCATGCCCGCGTATTTGCCGGAGAGGGCCTGGAGCAGGAAAAAAATCAGCAAGAGGGCGGAAAAGCTCAGCCAGATGGCGAGCAGTTTTTTGCGAACGTCGGTCAGTAGCAGCATTTGATCGGTGTGGTTAACGCAGCCAGGCATCCAGCCCTGTTTTCCGCAGGTGTTCCCGGGCGGTCAGGTGGCAGGGGCAGTGTTGCCAGGGTACAAAGGTGGTTTCGGGCACTTCAAATTCATATACCAGCACATCCACGGAATAACTGTTGGAGAATGGCTTTTCGGCGATGGTTTTCGGGAGCCGGTTTACGCCCCGGCTTATCCAGGCTTTGGCGTCATCCTTCGAAATCCGTTCTTGTTTGCTGGGGTAACTGCGCTGCGTCACCAACACGGCGAACACGCGCAGGTGTGCTTTGCGCGGAAAGACCAGGCTTTTCAAATAGCTCAGGGACAGGGAAAAACTTTCCGCTTGCGGCAGCTCCTGCCAGCGCGTCAGGCTTTGCGGCTGTATGCTGCCATCTTCCAGGTATTGTTCCAGTTGTGTCACCACGGCGAAGCCTTCTGGCACGGACATGAAGCGGTAAGGATAGCCCAGTTGCCCGAATGCCTGGCTGATTTTTTTGCCCACATCGGCCAGGGTTTTTGCCCCGGAAAAGCTGCCCGGCGAAATTTCTGCCAATTGGTAACATTCCGGTGGTGGAAACGGGAAATCCGCTTTTTGAAAAGCAACCCAGGAAGGGTCGTTTTCAAAGGCCAGCGACGCTATTTCCAGGGTTTTCGCGGCTTTCACGTAGCCTTGCAGCAGTGCCTGCATGCGGTCGTAACCGGATGTCGCGAATACGGTTGTGTCCAGCTCCATACTGATGTTTCGGGGCGGAATGTTTTTCATTCCCAATACAAACCCCGTAAAAATATCGGCCTCGCGCTCTTCCAGTTCCCGGAATTGTTCCGTGAAGTGGTGCTCATTCACGTGGTGGCCAATTTCATGGGTGAAGCTGGTTAGCCGCATCAGGGGCGTTGCATTTTCCCAGAAATCCTGGTTCCACAGAATATACCGGTTTTGACCGTCCAACACTGCCGATACATTTTCGACATTGGCCTGGATGAGCGTGAAATTTTGCTCCAAATCTCCGCCGCGTTGCAGGATTTCTGTTACCAGTTGCTGTATTTCCGGTGCTTCGCCGGGAAAGGCGTACAGTTCTTCCTCCTGGCCCTGGGGGTAGAAGATGCAGCGGTTTGAAAGGTTGGTTTTGAGCAGCGTCTGTGCCGGGGCGCTCATGGCAATGCATGAAAAAACGCTGAGCAGGCAAAGGGAAAGCCGGGGGAACATTTTATGGAGTGTGGTTGTAGTCAAGGCAGTTTGGTTTAGAATGGTGGGTATTTGTTAAGATTCGGTTCTTGAAAATGCTATCATTGGGTATAATGCTACAAATGTAATGTGTACTGGAGTATTTTGGCATGAATTTCCAGTAAAGTACTAACATGCGTCATCCCGTATTTTGTTGGAAGGAAAACCGGGGTGAATTCGAAATGACTCAGTCCTTACACACCATTCACCCTCCCTTCAGCTTAGGATTCCCCGCGTGCCGCGCCGCATCCCGCACCGTTTTTTTCTCCAGATTTTTTTGCAGCGCCTCTGTCAGATCCACCCCAGTTTGATTGGCCATACAAATCAGCACAAAAAGCACATCGGCCATTTCATCCGCCAGGTCGCTGGGCGCGGAGGCGGCCTGTTCTGGGGTCTTGAAGGACTGTTCGCCGTAGAGCCGCGACATCAATCGGGCCACTTCTCCCACCTCTTCCATGAGGATGGCGGTGTTGGTCAGCTCCGCGTAATAGCGGATTCCGACGGTATTTATCCAGGTGTCTACGGTGCTTTGTGCTTGTTGAATGGTCATGATTATGCTTTTGTATAAAAGACTGGATTGGAAATTGTCACTAAATTGTACTTTTGTTTGCAGCAGCGCAACCTAAAGCCACATCGTTGTTGTTATTACGGGCAACGATGCCCCGCAAAACGGCCCCATACCCCACCCCCAATTATCAAATTATCAAATTGCCTCATTATCACATTAAACAATTGCTTCATTATCGTCTTACTATTTCATCTTTGCCAAGCCAACGCGTCATTATCACATTATCGAATTACCTCATTATCACATTAAATCAATGTTTTTTCGAAAAAAATCTCCAGACATCTTCGAACGCCTCGAACAAGAAGCGTCGGACGAACTGCGTCTGCTCGACGATCTGGGGCCACAGCAATTTGGCACCGAGCACCTGATGGAACTGCACGCGAAGGTATGCGAACAAATCACCCTGCAGCAACGCCATCAAAGAATTTCATTGTCCATTGGCGCTGCTGGTGCTGGTTGGGTATTGTTGGGTGGCATTGCATTTCTGATGGGATTTCAAATATTAACGATTATTGCCTTTGGGCTTGCCGTTGCGAGCTTTGCAACCTTCTTGGGCTTGCTTTTGTTTTCCGCGCAACGTTTTCAAACAATAGGCCATCTCAACCACACCCGGCACAGCATTGAGGATGAACTCCGCAGTCGCCGCGACAAACAACGGGAAAGGACAGGTGATTGGTAAACATTAACTTGTGGCGCTAATTTCCAGTCACTTTGCTTGCAAACAATTTTTCGGCGGCAACGTTTGTCCTAAGAAAGTGTCTCTAACCTTCACAAAAGCTGTTCACTATCTAACATCCACCACTTTGGGTTTTGTCAAAAGTCCGGTCAATGAAAATTTTGCCGAACTTTAGTTCGATTTTCTTGGTCAAGACCTTCCAGGTTTTTAAAACCTGGAAGGTCTGATGCTCGAATAAAACTAATCGATCAGACTTTCCCAAACCTTTTGACTCTGCCTAGGTAAAGCATCCACCCTCCTTTACTTTCACCTGCCATAGCTCTAGCGAAGGCAGGAAAGCTACGGCGGGTAAAGCATCCAACATCCACCCTCCTTCGCTAAAGCTACGGCGGGTAAAGCATCCAGCATCCAGTTTACCATGAACATACCACACAGAATCTCACTGCTCCTCCTCACATTGCTCCTTTCCTTCAGCCAAACCCAGGCGCAAGGAAAGTATTTTGACATTGCCAAAAACCTCGAAATTTTTGCCAATGCTTACCGCGAGGTCAACCACTCTTACGTAGACGAACTCGACCCCAATCAAATTATGCGCCGTGGCATGGATGCCATGCTGCTGGGCCTCGATCCATTTACCAACTACATGTCGGAAACAGACATCGAAGGTTGGCGCATCCAAAACGATGGCACCTATAACGGCATCGGCGCTACTGGCCTGCGCATGGGCGATTATGTGGTCATCACGGAAATCATTGAAAATAGCCCGGCCCAAAAAGCGGGCATCAAAGTAGGCGATGCGCTTATCAGCATCGACGGACAAAGCGCGAAAGGCAAAACAGAGCCTGAAGTGTTGGAGTTCCTGCGCGGCTTCCCAGGCACCAAAGCCGAGTTGATGGTGCGCCGCCTGGGGGCGACCAAAGATGTGAAAATTACCCTCGAACGCGGCGAAGTAAACATCCCCAATGTACCGCATTCTGGCCTGGTAGCGGAGAATATCGGCTACATCAACCTCACCACCTTTACCCAAAATGCCAGTGGCAATGTGGCAGATGCGTTGATGAAATTAAAAGACAAAAACCCCAAGCTCAAAGGCGTGATCCTCGATTTGCGGGAAAACGGCGGCGGCTTGCTCAACGAAGCCATTGATCTGGTGAACGTATTTGTACCAAAAGGAGAATTCGTGGCCAGCACCAAAGGCAAAGTGCCAGAATGGGATATTTCCTTGCGCACACAAGGACAACCTGTTGACAAAGAAATTGAGCTGGTCATACTGGTCAACAAGCACAGTGCCTCCGCCAGCGAGGTCACCGCTGGTGCCTTTCAGGATCTCGACAGGGGTGTTGTCATGGGTCAACGCACCTACGGCAAGGGCCTCGTGCAAAACACCAAAGACCTCGGCTACAATGCCCGGATAAAGCTCACCACGGCCAAGTACTACATCCCTTCTGGCCGCTGTATCCAATCGGTGCGCTACAAAAACGGGGTGCCGGTCGATATCCCAGAATCGGAGCGCGCGCAATTCAAAACCCGCAACGGTAGAACCGTATTGGACGGCGGCGGCATCAAACCCGATGTTTTGCTCCTTGTGGATACAGCCGAAGGTATGGTACGCGCCATGCTCGATCAAAATATCATTTTTGATTATGTGACAGAATACGCGCAAACACATGCTACGATAGACTCCGTTGAAATTTTCGAATTCACCGATTTTGATGGATTTTCAAAATATGTGCAAAGCAGAAACTTCAGCTATAAAACAACGACAGAGAAGAAACTGCAAGAGTTGCGGGAAATTTCAACCCGAGAAAAACTGCCCCTTGAAGCTGAAATAGTCGCTTTGGAACAAAAATTGCAGGAAGATAAATTGGGGGAGTTGCTGCGCTACAAAGATCGCGTGCTGCACGAAATAGAACAGGAAATTGTGGGCCGCTACTACTACCAGCGCGGCAAGGTGCGCAAAAACCTGGTGAACGACCCGGAGGTAAAAGAAGCCATCAAACTGTTGAACGACACGGCTCGATACAAGGCGATTCTTGCCGGGAAATAATGTCTGCAAAAATCAAAAAGTTGTTAATGTTGAAATTCTCGTGCAACGTTTGAGTTTTTCAACTTACTTTTGTAGTAAGCTTTCAACTAAGAAGCAATTAATTTTTAACTGAATAACTCAAGTTCTCGAATCATGAAAAAAGCGATTTTCTTCTTCGCATTCACATTTGTTCTCGGCACATTTGCTGCCAATGCACAGTGCAGCGGCGCATCTGTCGGCACTGCACCAAAATCTTGCTGCGCCAGCAAAATCGCGAAAGCGGCTGCTGCTGATCCAAGCATCGAAAAGCGCCAGTCTGACGACGGTGCTGTGGCCTATGTCCGCAAAGAAGCTGATGCTCAAGGCAATGTAATGTTTGTTAGCGTTCAATTCGACGAGGCTGCCAGCACTTTTGTAAATGTTGCGCCATCGCCTTTGACTACTGACAAAACTGACATGACGAAAAAAACTGCCAAAGCATGTGCTGGCGGTGCTTCTGAAGGTAAAGCTTGCTGCAAAGGCAAATCTGCCGCTTCCTGTGGCGATAAAAAAGCGGAGCAGTAATTAACTGTTCTATTCATTTAGGAGGGGCTATCTCATCACGCGATGGGATAGCCCTTTTTTTGGTGTCAAATTTTACCTTTGCCCAACCAACGTCTTAAACCTCGTAGGTTTTTAAAACCTACGAGGTTTTGGCAAAGCTTTGTGTGGCCAGGTGAGGCTGTATTTGTACTAACTTATTCGTCAGACCACGAAAAGTGGTCGGACGAGGGCCATTTGGTCTGACGATTTTTCATCGTCCGACCAATAAGTATAAACAAACGCCTGAATTCATCCGTGTTTTCCCACTTACAAAAATAAGGGATGACTCATGTTAGACACAGCAAGATCCTCTGCCATGTATGCCTTAATATTATCCTTCATCACTGCGTTTATGCTCACTTATTTGATCATACCGATCATAATAAAGGTGGCTCAAGAGCGAAGGATTTTCGACCGGCCCAATGAACGGAGTTCCCACCTGGAGCCCACGCCTTCACTGGGCGGTATTGGCATTTTCGCGGGTACTGTCTGCGCCATTGTATTGTGGACGCCGCTGCAAACCTTCGATGCGCTGCAATACATCCTGGCTGCCTTTATCCTGATCTTTCTGATGGGTGTTCTGGATGACCTGATGCCCATTTCTCCGGTGAAAAAATTTGTCGGCCAACTACTTGTCGCCATTATTCTGGCCTATAAAGCCAATGTGCAGATTTCCAGTTTTTACGGCGTCTTTGGTGTTGAAACATTGCCCAGTCTCACCAGTTTTGTATTGTCGATCCTGATCATTGTGGGCATTATCAATGCTTTCAACCTGATTGATGGGGTGAATGGGCTGGCTGGCAGCATTGGTTTGTTCACCTGCGTGCTGTTGGGAGCCTGGTTTTTTGCCGTGGGCTTGATTGGGCTGTCGGTGGTCGCCATTTCGCAGGCGGGTGCCATTGTTGCTTTTTTGAAATACAATTTTACCCCGGCCAGGATATTTATGGGCGACACGGGTTCGCTGCTGATCGGTACCGTATGCGCGCTGTTGGCCATCAAATTTATTGAGTTCAACCACATTATCCCAAGCAGCAGCCCATATATACTTGGCGGTGCGCCTGCCATCGCCATCGCCATTCTGATCCTGCCAATTTACGATACGCTGAGTTCTTTTTTGCGCCGTGCGCTACAGGGCCAGTCTCCATTTAAGCCCGACAAAAAGCACATACACCACCAATTGCTGCGTTTGGGCTTTTCGCACACGCAAACCACCCTGACCTTGATGGGAATTAACCTGTTTTTTGTGTTAACGGTGTTGCCACTGCATACCTTTGGCACGAAGGTGCTGCTGGTACTGGAGATGGGTATGGCGGTGGTGTTGTATTTTGTGTTGGGGTGGCTGGATGGGCGAGTGTTGGCAAAAGGCATGTAGGCAAAAGGCAAAAGGCAAAAGGCAAAAGGCAAAAGGCAAAAGGCAAAAGGCAAAAGGCAAAAGGCAAAAGGCAAAAGGCAAAAGGCAAAAGGCAAAAGGCAAAAAAAATTAAACGTCCCAAAAAACATAGGTCATTCTGAGTTTTGTTTAAAAAAACCTCTCTTCAAGCAATGCCTTGCCCTGAAAGGGTCAGGATTGCTGATAACGTAGCCAAATCCTATTTTCGCCCAAAAATTTGAATGGACTCATGTTTTTGGCGAGTTTAGTTTTTTTGAGTTTAGTTTTTTTTGCCTACTTGCTTTTTGCCTTTTGCTCTTTGTCTTTTGCCTTTTGCCCTTTGCAAATTTGCCCTTTGCCCTTTGCAAATTTTGTCTAATAAAAATCACAGAAATCAAATAATTCCGAATGCACACCCCAACTGAATTTCAAAAAGCATGGATGCGTTTTCGCCGCAACCGACCGGCCTTCGTGGGCTTGGGCTTTATTCTTTTGGCGGTATTTATAGCCCTTTTTGGCTACGCATTGGCGCCCGACAACTCCCCCAACGCCAATAGGCAAATACCGGAACTGGCCCTGTTGGAACCCGGCACACGGGTTTCCTTGCTGGCGGTAAAACTGCCCCGCTCAGAGCCTGAGCGCTCTTGGTTTTCCATGCTTGTCCGTGGACGTATCGCCTCGGAGCGCTTGATTCCTATTGCTGATGGCAGCCTGCGCGTTGAAGGCGATTCCGTTCATTTTCAATATTTTGGCGCGAAAAAACTACCCGGCAGTGTACACCTGTTGCAGTTGTTTTACCCTGCTGTGGACAGTATTTCAAGCGATGGGGACGCTTTTAAATTTAAGACGGAACAAGGGGCTATTCAAGAAGTTTCAAAAGCCGCATTGCTCGAGCAATGGGCAAGTAATACGGTCGTCAGCTCCAGGTTTTTTGCGGTTGGAACAGATAAATATGGCCGCTGTATGCTGAGCCGCTTGTTGCTGGGGTTCCGGGTGTCGCTGCTGGTGGGACTCATTGCCGTGGCCATTTCATTGACCATCGGACTGTTTTTGGGCATGGTCGGTGGCTACTTTGGCGGGCGGCTCGATGATGTGGTGATGTTGCTCGTCAATACGGTGTGGTCTATCCCCACCCTGTTGTTGGTATTTGCCATTGTACTGGCGCTTGGCCGGGGCATTGGCATCATCTTTCTGGCGGTAGGGTTGACCATGTGGGTGGATGTGGCGCGTATCGTGCGCGGGCAGACGCTTGCGCTGCGTGCCTTGCCCTTTGTGGAAGCGGCGCAGAGCATGGGATTAGGCCATTGGCGCATCTTGCGGCGACATATTTTGCCCAACCTGTTGGGGCCGGTCCTGGTGGTAACTGCGGGTAATTTTGCCACAGCCATCCTGGTGGAATCAGGGCTGAGCTACCTCGGTTTTGGGGTGCAGCCGCCCACGCCTTCCTGGGGCTCCATGCTCAATGAAAACTACGGCTATGCCATCGGCGGCAAACCCTTGCTGGCGCTTGCACCTGCCATTGCCATTGCGCTCACCGTGTTGGCCTTTAACTTGGTGGGAAATGGATTGCGGGATGCTTTGGATGTAAAAGCAACGTGACTTTTAATTACTTTTGCTCCTAACAAACTGCGGTATGCCCAACCCATACAACAACCTTTTTGACGAGAACGCGGAACCCAACGATCCGCCACAAACGCCCATCAACCTGGATGACCCGCGTTTCGATCCCGCCAATGTCGCTGACCCGTTGGAGGATTTGTTGGCTAAGATCACCGTATTTAAAGAAAAAGGGGAGCAATTCTCCGCTTTCCTAAGCCAGACCCGCGCCATAGACCACCGCGATGAAGCGGCCTCAGCCAGTACTTTTATGTCCCTGTTTATTACCACCGGCGGCAATCATGCCATGGGCAGCCTGCTTGCCGAGCGGCAGCACTATGATATTTTGCAGGGAAAATTCCTGGACATCATCGGACAAATGAAAAGCCTTGCTTTAGAACATTGGGAAATCGTCAAACATTTCAATACCGATATTGATAAGCACTATTATTCCATGACCAAAGACCAGCGGCAGGTAAAATCAGATATTGAATACGCCGTAGATAGCATCAACCTGCAACGCCGTATCCTCGCGGAAGCCGCCCGCGACCTCGACATACTGGAAGCTGCCATGAAAGCCACAGAACGGCGGCTTAAAGGCTATGTGGACGCTGGCGGCGTTAACAACCTCTCCGCATCTGAGCACCTCGTGTTGAGTCAAAACCGGCAACTGCTGACCAATGGCAGCCAATTTCAATTCAATTATACCTTTTTTGACATGAACGCTTTGGACAAGCTCGCCATAAAGTTTGGAGTTTATTTGAAGGAGACAACGGCGCAGTATTTTCAGAAGTTGTCAGTGGCGTTTGAATAGTGCCACGTCCGGTGATTCTGGTGTGCGCAGGTGCGGCAATAGCATATTTGTTACAAGTCAAAACGTATGTAGGATCAATTGTCAAAGCAGTTGATCCTATTTTATTCCATATTGAAAACCAAGCAGTCGTGTCATTCCGAGCGCAGCGAGGAACCTGAAATTATCGTATTCCACAGGTTCCTCGCTGCGCTCGGAATGACACATCTGTCTGGTATTCAGCGTAATGTAATAGTGATGCCCAGCAATGCAAAGATGTGTACTTACGCTGGGTGGGGTTTACCGCTTAAAAGCCACCTCCTCTTTCTCAAAGTCCAAGCCCGCCCACTCCTGCTTCAACGCCCCAATCGCCGCCAACTGCTTCTCCACAAACGCCCGATGCTCCGCCGTATCAGGGTTAAACGGCCGATGCGCTGCCGCCGCCAGTATCTTCTCAATGGCCCCAGTGAGTCGCTTTGTTTCCACAGTAAAAAACATGTCGGAAAAATGCTGCCAGATATAATCGACTGCTAGGGCGGAAGGGTGCAGCATATCGCTGGTGTAGAAACGGTAATCGCGGAGGTCGTCGAGCAGGAGTTCGTAGGCTGGGAAGTAGCAGGCAGTCGGGAATTGGCGGGATATGGCTTCGCAGGCCAACACCAGCACGGCCTTGCTGCGCTGGTTTTCCACCATGCCGTTGCGCAGGTGCCGCACCGGACTCACACTCAGAATTATTTGCAATGCAGGTTTTTTCAGCAACAATTTTTCCAGCGCCATTGCCAGCACATCCGTCACCTCCCCGACATCAAGCCGTTTTGTTTGGAACATCGCAGCAGGCATTTTATGGTTGTTGGCGACAATGTCACCGCTGTCTTTCAGGCTAAAAACTTCGGCGGTACCGAGGGTGAGCAACAGCCTGTTGGTTCCCTGCAAGTGATTTACACCCTGCGCATACGCCGCATTGATGCCTGCTAAAGTTTGTGCCCGATCTGGTTTTGAAAAATGGCCGTGATGCGCCCAACTGTGCCAAAGACCCATGTTTTGCACCAGATCAGCTTCCTTAAAACCTTGATTTTCAGCCAACAAGCGCTCCAGGCATTGCGCCATCGACACCGGGTTGTACACGATGCCGAAAGGATTAACAAGGGTTTGGAACTTGCGCTCCGCCAAGCGGCTGCCGATATGCTCGGTAAAGCAAGAGCCAATAAGCAGCAGCTGGTCGCGATGGCCAATTTGGAAATTGGCGGGACTGGCAGAAAGTGCCGTGCGAAAGGAATCCATCATCAGATTGTACTTTATTTACCAGCAAACTTGCTACTTTTGGCACTCATTTTCTGCATGGGTATCATAGATCGCATTTTTAATTTTGGTTCCGCCAAAAAAACTGTTCAGCCAGACATCCCGTTTGGCCGGTTTACGGATGCGTATAAGTCTGATGCCCAGCAAGCTTTTTTTGATCGCTCTCTGGATTTGTTCGACAAAGGGGAGCACCTGGCTGCCTACCACGCATTTTTCAATTTTATTAAAGACGAAGATACGGGCGAGAACATCCAAACCAAGGAAGAAGACGGCCTGATACACTTCGAATTCTGGCAAGGCTCCCGACTCATCAAAGGTATCGCCGGCTCCGAAAAAGTAAAGGCTTGCAGCAAAGTCGCCAAGGCTACCGACCTCAATGTGGGTTTCCTTCGCCGGCTGATGGAAGCCAATTTCAACCTTAAATTCAGCCGTTTCGCCCTCGATCCGGACAACAACCTCTGTATTTTATTTGATTCTGGGGCATTGGATGCCTCACCCTTAAAACTCCTGCACGCGCTGCGCGAGCTGGCCATCCATGCAGACAAGCAGGACGACCTTTTGCTCAATGAGTTCAAGACCCTTACTCCAGCGGAAGAACGCACCTACGGCGATATTCCCGAAGCGGAAAAAGAAATTAAGTACAACTACATCCAGCAGGAAATAAGCGCTGTCTTTGCCGCCCTTGACGGCGGAACCCCCGATCCCAACCAATATCCCGGCACGTACGCCTACCTGCTGTTGGCCCTGGCGTTCAAGCTCGATTACCTCACCAAACCCGAGGGCTTTATGATGGACGTGTTGGAACGGGTACACGCCGTTTATTTTGCCAAAAACAACCTGACATCGCAGGTAAAAGTGCAAAACATCCGAAAGGAATTTCAGAAACTGCTGGATCGGCCCAAGGAGGAATTTTTTAAAGAAATGTACCGCACCCGCAGCACTTTTGGCGTGAATCCCGCGATTTCGCACGGCAGCTTCGTCACGTTTATTGAAGGGGAACTGCCCAATATGGAATGGCCGCTCCAACAAGGCCACGAAATACTGGCCCGAGCGGTACCGCAGTACATCATCGGGTTCACCGTGTTCCACCAGGCGCCACCCAAACCCGACCGCGAGCTGATGCACTTGTTTTTTCAAACAACCGAAGCGCCTTTTTTCAAAGCGCTGGGTTATGAATTGCCCTTTACAGATGCCAAGGGGCGCTTGCAAAAGCCTGCTATCATCAAAGAAATCAACCGGATTGTAACGCGGCACCGCCCGCTGTACACCCGACTGAAAATCAATACTGAGCGTTTAGATTTTGCGTCGGAAATATTATTCGCCAAATCTTTTTTATTGGCACTCAAGGAGGCTGATCTAACGCGGGAATAAAACATGGATTTTGTAGAAACATACCGCAACATCATCATTCAGATCGCTACCCCGTATAGCACGGGTACAGGCTTTTATTTGCGGGATATGGGCCTGATCGTCACCAATTATCATGTGATTGAGGGCAATCGCAGCGTGGTGATTGAAGGCGCAAAATTCCGCAAGCAGCTTAGCAGTGTTCGGTATATCGATCAAAAATATGATCTGGCTTTTTTGGAAGGGCCAAAAGATGCCGAAGAAATGCCGGTGATTGTCCTGGGTCATGAAAAGGTGCTGCGCGAACGCGACGTGGTAACGGCGATCGGCCACCCATTTGGCCTGAAATTCTCGTTGAAAAGTGGCATTATTTCCAACACAGGCGAAGTGATGAACGGTATCCCGTACCTGCACATCGACGCTGCGCTTAACCCCGGCAACAGCGGTGGCCCGCTGGTCGACAACGATGGCGAAGTGGTTGGCGTGAACACCTTTGTGATGCGCAATGGCGACAATACCGGGTTTTCACTGCCTGTCAAGTTTTTGAAAGACACCCTGGACGGCTTTGGATTGTTCAACAACGAGCAGGCCGCACGCTGCATTGGCTGCTTGAATATTGTCATCGAAGCGCAGGTGGAGAACAAACTTTGCACCCATTGCGGCCATCGGATTGAACTGCCCAGCTCCGCCGAAGCCTACCAAGCTTCCGGTGTGGCCAAAAGCGTGGAAAACCTGATTGAAAGCATCGGCCACGACGTGAGCCTGAGCCGCTCGGGGCACAATGCCTGGGAAGTGAAGCAGGGCAGCGCGACCATTTTGGTGAGCTACCACGAAAAATCGGGCATTATTTCTGCCGATACGGTGCTGTGCGAACTACCCAAAGAAAACATCAAGCCGCTGTACGAATTCCTGCTCCGCGAAAACTTCAGCAACGAAGCGCTCACCCTCAGCCTGAACGACCAGGACATCGTGCTGTCGCTGCTCATTTTCGACCGCTACCTCAATGAAGACACGGGCAAAAACATGCTGCAGCAGTTATTCGAGAAAGCGGATTATTACGATAATTTGTTGGTGGAGGAATACGGGGCGACTTGGAAGGTGGCGTAACGCTTGCCATTCCCCTCAAATTCCCCTATTTTTGTAAAAAAACAACACAGCATGACCGCAGTGCTTATCCCAGCCAAGCGCCAGAAACGGCAAACTTCATCAGAACTCAGCCTGCGCCTCCCCGGCGACCAGAGCGACGAGGCTTTTTTCCAATTGTGCCAACTGAACCCCGAACTGCGCATCGAGCGCAACAGCCAACATGAAATCCTGATTATGCCCCCCACTACTTCTGAAACTGGAAACAGAAATGCCAAACTGCTCGTCAAACTCGGCATTTGGAATGAAAAACACAAACTCGGTGAGCCTTTCGACTCCTCCACCGGCTTCAAGCTCCCCAACGGCGCCGAGCGCTCGCCCGACCTGGCCTGGATTCGCAAAGACCGCTGGGATGCCCTCACCAAAGCCGAGCGCCGCCGCTTCGCCCCCATCGCCCCTGATTTTGTGCTGGAACTGCGATCTGAGGATCAAAACCTGGCTTCTTTAAAAGAAAAAATGGAGGAGTACATGGCCAGCGGCTGCCGCTTGGGCTGGCTCGTGGATCCACAGGGGCGCAAGACCTTTGTGTATACCGAAAATGGCGATATTCAGACGATTCCGTTTGATGTGGTGTTGTCGGGTGGGGAAGTTTTAAAGGGGTTTGAGTTGAGGATGGCGGATTTGTTTGAAGATTGAGGCTCAGCCTGAACGACCTGCTGGTAAAAGGTACGTCATTGCCTGGGTCGTCCAAGCAGCCAATTTCGTTCTGTGGTCACCATCAAATTCAAAATATCCTCGCCTATGACAATCCACCAGTGTTGCCCGGCTCTTCTTATCTTTTTATTTTTTCTGGGCAAAGTTGCGGCCCTACAAGGGATAGCCTTCCCCTTCAATCCACATGCTTATTGGTATTTTCTCACATCCTCCAGCTATGGCCCGCCGCCTGGGAAAGCGATTTTTCAGAATGTGATGCTCGCCGCCATGCAATATCAAAAAACAACCCAACGCGGCAATACGTATACCATTGGCCTCATCCCCAGTCTATTATTGGGCAAAAGTGCTATGCCTGTTTGGGTCTCTGCACATCGCAGGATACCATTGGGCGGCCAACCGGAGCATCCTTTTGCAACGGCGAATATTGGAGGCTTCTTTTTGAGCATTCCAAAACAAGCAGACGAACGGGAGGGGCGAGACCTCAGCTTGTTTTACACGAATGTTAACTTTGGGAATCGGGAAAAAACTTTGCCATCGGCGCTGCGGTCGTGCCGACAGGTTTGAGGCAAGGAGGTTTGACGCATGCGTTTACCTTACATGGGATGACGCGTCTTGGACCAAGGTCCTGCCTTATTACGGAAAACTACCTGATTCATGACCAGGGCGCCTGGCTCCCCTGTAGCATGTCGGGTTGGCGTGGCTGGCGCAAACGAACAGCCCTGGACGTTTCTCTTTTACTTGCCCGCATACCGGCAAGTTGGCGTTCCTCAAACCAATCAAGTTGGTTGCCCATCCCTTGGATATCCATTCACAGAACCTTGGCATACGATTTTTTCAATCGCACAGGCGATTAACGGGTTACGGCCATGCTGGTTATATTGTAATGCCGATTATCATGTAACAGGAGAGCATGATTTCATGCACGATATCAGGGACATTCAGGATCAGTTGCACATTCAGGGGTTGTCATCCCTGGCAAGTTCGGAAAGCCATATTCATCGGCAGTTGCAGGAATTGCAAATGCGGTTGGGCAGAAAACACCTGAAAAAACACCTGAACCCTGTTACCTACGATTTCGGTAAAAGGAAGATGCATGAGAGCGCTGCCGAAAACTGTTTGGTTCAAAGGTGAGTTCAACCATTCCTTACCTGATGGTAACCTTCGATACAACCTTTGCGGAAGATTACCACCTGGTAGAAAAACTCTTGAAAAACGGCATGAACGTATGCCGCATCAATTGCGCGCAAGATAATGAAAGTGATTGATGCTTTAATAGATATACTAACCCAAACCAGAGGGCATCATGTAAAGAAACGGTACACTTTCCGACGACTGGCCGTTGCAACGCGGTTTTTGGAAAAGCATAAAGCTCATTGATTAAGCGCTTGTTCGGGATTTAATATATAAAAAAAGTAACCGTCCGGGCAACCCCGTCCTACCCTTCGATTTGCAGCTCCCGTTTTTTGTTTGCCCATTGCTGGGGCAGCAAGTCGTCCAGATTGCTGATGTCGCGTGTTGGGAGCGTTTGCAACACATCGGGCAAGTATTCCAACGGGTTGATATCGGCTGATTTGCAGGCTGCCAGAGTGGTGTAGGCCACGGCTGCTCGTTGGGCAGAATCGTGTGATCCGGCGAAGAGATAGTTTTTTCGACCCAGTGCGACGGGGCGAATTGCATTTTCTACGGGGTTGTTGTCTATCTCCAGTTCGCTATTTTGGGTATATATCGTCAATTTAGCCTACCTTTTCAGGCTGTAAAACTAAACTAGAGGCAATGCTGGTAGATGGAAATGTAGTATTGACCATTCCGTTGGTACCAAAAGAATTGTCAAGCGAACCGTCTGGATTCAGACGTACGAGACTAAAAAGATTGATGTTGAAGCGTAACCTGCTAACAAAATTTTCCCATCTGGTTGAATAGCTATGGACTTTGAAATGTCGTCCGAACTACCAACATCTATAACAACACTTCCATTTGTTCCAAAAGAAGGGTCTAAAATTCCATTTTGAGTATTTAGCCAGGCAAATGCTGTCATTAAAAAAATATGCAAATGTTTCGTTTCATCATTTTGTATTGTTTGTCTTTTTATAAACGCTCTATGCAAATGCTGTAGACGCGTTTAGCGGTTATTGATATTTTGTACATTGCTATGCATCGTTATTTAATCAATTCTTTGACGATATATTCAAATTGAATATCTTTTCCATTGATTACATCCTCAAGTGTTTGATAGATTTCAAAATCAGGATGTAGACTGTCTTCATTATTTTTGGTCTTGTCGGGGCGTTCGCCAAAAGTATAGGACATGGTAATTATTTTTTTGGTATTTGGCAACTTCAAGAGTGATGCACCTGTTTGACAAGTAGGTTTATTCCCACTAGGTGTGCCAACTATTGTTGCCAATTTATTGTCCGCTATTGTCGTCGCAAGATATTGACCGGCACTAAAAGTTTTAGGGCCAATCAAAACATAGACATTACCTTTGAATCGCGGTATAGAATTATCTAATAAAAAGGGACTTCCTGGTTTAGAAATCTCATAAAAATAGGGTTGAAAAAAAAACTCCTTTGTCAAATTTATTTCTGCATAAGGCAATTGCTTTCCATATTTTTCCGAATATAATTTATTGTATTTTTTAAAGTCAGATTTAGCTGTCTTTTTGAAAAATGTTGAAACTTGTAAGTAATCTTGAAAACCTGTTATTTGCGTATTTTCAGTTATGTACCAAATTAATTGTTTTCCAGTTCGTTCATCTCCTCCCGTATTATTGCGCAAATCAACAATAAGGTTTTCAATCCCCTTTTCATGCATTTCACCAAACAAAGATTGTAATGTCTCCCCAAAATTTAAAGCATCTTTCTTTTGTTTTTTCAGAAATACTTTAGCGAATGGGCGAACAAAAAAGTTTGTGTAGTTTTTCAATTCACTTTTAATAGAGACATAATCAAGCGACGTATTCATCTGTAAATAAGCGTAATTTTCAGTAGTGTCAATTTTATACGAATACCCATTGTTTTGCTTTCTCGTAAAGGCAAACTCCCTTTTCTTTTTTTTGATTTGGTAATAATCTAACTTATCTTTTGCGTGAAGTTTTATGGTTTTTATGTCATTATTTATTCTAACAGTAAATGAAATTTCATCCTCCTTGTCAATTATTCCTAGCGCTTTCCAATATTTTGGATACCGCACTTTTGATTGAAATTGAAAATTTGAGAAATGCTGATTCTCTGCACTTTCAAAACTCCTCGCATAGGCTTCTATTTCTTTCATGGGGTGACCTTCAATCGAAACAACTTTCGCACCTATGATTGTCGAATCTACTGACTTGTCAATAGAACTAATTCTCCAATCTTCCCCTTCGTTAATGAGGTACCAGCCAAAGTGTTTTTTGTCCTTCGAATAGAGCCCTCCATCAGAAAAGCTAGAATGACCATCTCTCAATAAGGCAAGATATCTTTTCAGTTTTATTGAAAAATCAAAATCAGAATTTGTATTGGCCAGGTCACTAATCAGCTTATTTGTCTTTGCATGAAAGTCAACAATTTCAATTTTTGTATCTAACCGCGGATAAGTTTGCAGAATTAGCCCAGATAAGTAGACCACATCTTTCTGATAATCATTTAAATCTTTGTAATTATCCGGTTTTTCAATTTCTAATTTAGGTGTTTTCGACATGAGTCGCATTACATTGTTTTGACTGCAAGCGCTTAATATAAAAGTTATTGCCGATATAAATAATAGCCTATTCAATTCTGAGTTCATATTTCTTATTTCTTATTATGCCCAAACGCAGGCTGTGAAAAAAATCGGGAACTACACCTTCAGGCAGCGCACTTTAATACCTAAGCCTACCCATTTCGCCACAAAAGCTAAATTTTTCATTGCCTAAAATTCCGTTCCGGCGCTCCCTCCAGTGCCTCGGCGTCACGAATCACCAAAAGTGTACCACCAATTTGCACCAATCGTGTACCAATAGTGCAATACCGGAATCAAAGTTAATCAATGTTGTTGAACTGCTTTGAGAAATCTTAGATGCGGTAGTTTCCCCTTGGAACTTGAGGATATGGGCGTGGTGAACGATGTTGCGGTGGATAATGGCGGAAGCCATGACCTTGTCGTCTATTTCGTCAAGGATCAACAAGTCTGGTGCGGTGGCGCATGCTGTTTCACTGGCGGCGCCTGGCGGTGGTGAGGCTTCAAAGACAATCCGATTTTGGAGACAGGGAATGATGGAAGGGGATTTTTTTCACAATGTGACGCTATGCTTCCCGAATTTGCGACGTTTAGGAGCAGTTTTCAGGAAGCGATTGTAAGCTACCGTAATTCTTTATACTTTTTAATCCTTTGAGGATATATTACTGCTTGAATAAAGTTGAATTCAAGATGCTGAAGACTTATTTTCTTACTATTCTTTTCTAACTCTAAAAATGGTGAGTACCTAAGATTAGTTCTCAACAACCAGATATCAGCCCTTCTGCTTGGCCTAATATCCCAACCAAAAACAAGAGAAGGTGTTGTCAATGTAAATCTATCGTTTGTCAGGTTTATATCGTTTTCTATTTCGATAAGCCTTATATCTTCATACAGAAGTCCTGCACCTATAAAAGGGGCAAAACCGTGATAGTCAAATAAGAACTTATAAGCTTCTAAGCCAAAACTGTTTCTCTTTAATCTTTGATTATAGCCAAAAGCACCTCGTTCTTGGCGTATTGGTCTGAAATTGACAGATACCACAAACTCGTGTTTTGAAAAATGATATCCTGCTGTGATTTCTGGAAAAATATTGGGCATTGTCCTATCGTCTGAGAAGGGATATAGGTCAGTAATATAGCTGGAATTTTGTGTTGGAAAAGCCGAAGATGGACCTATTCCGAAGAACAACCCCAATGCGTTTTTACGCCGTAATAAAGAGTCAAGTTGTGGGATTGGAGGCGAATAAGAACCATTTGTAAATTCAATAGAATAATTTATTCCAAAATTGATTAGGCCTTTTGGAAAAGAAGAAGTTGCAGTCTGTGTTCTAGATAAGTGGATATTTATTTCGTTGTTGGGTATAAATTCATATCCTAAGTAAGTATAAAATTTTGGTGTTTGGTAGGCTATCCCTGCACCTAATATTGACTTTACTTGCGTTCTTCTATAATTTTCGCCTAATAAATCACTTTGGTTTAATCGTATAGGAGCGAACTTATAGCTAAGGTATGGACGTATCGTATTTTCTTTGATTGCCAAAGGGTAAATTCTCATTCCCGTAATAGCTCTAAACCTTATTGAGTTGTCTATTTCATCAGGTCTAATTTTCCCTGATGAAGTAGAAACGGACACAAAAAAGTCAGCGTGTCCCCAAAAATGTGTTGCCCCAAAATTGATGGCTGGTGTAATAAAATTATTTCTATCCAACGCTTGAATTTGGTTCTGTCCGTTCAAGAAAGAAGTTTGTTGAAGATTAAAAAAATAACTTAAGTCTACCCCGAAATATGATTTAGCAAAAGAGTAGCGTCTTTTTAAATCAAGGTCTTGAGCCATTCCTTCAAGAACTAAAAAAGTCAAAATAATTGTAAGCGTTTTTTTCATCTGCTTCGTCGTTGGTGGCGCTGCTGTCATACTGCTGCGTTTAGCGCGGAGCCGACAGTAGTGCAAAGTTCTTTGCCTTATTACTATTTATTTGATGAATGGTTTTTTGAGTGCGTTCATGGATAATACGCATTTGCTCCAGAATGGGCAGATATTTTGTATCCTCATGTGCCTTTTCTTTCCATTCCCAGACGGAAAGTTGCGCTTTTGATACTTTAATTTCCATATCCTATCAATTCAGTTGGTGCGATAATGCGAAGTGGGTGAATATATCCGAGTTCGTAGTTCATTGCCAGAATCCGCCGCTCGCGGTTGATATTGGCAAGGTGTTTGAAATTCCAACTCACCAGGTAATCAATCATAGAGACAACGCAAAAAGCAACGTGTAATGCATCAAACAATTTTTTGGGCGGCATGATTCCGTTGTCTAAGTAATCTTGAGCAAGCCCCCCGATTTCTTCAATCTTGTCAACCGGCAAAATCTCAATCGGGTAATCTTCCACGATTTTTAACGGTCGTTGACGCTCCTCATTATCAGGTGTCTGATTTATCTCCGCTATGACATATTCGGTGATATAGGTGTCATAAACGCCCAATTTCACGAAATTTTAAAAAAATCCATGGTAATCTCTTTTTTCTCCGGTGCGTCATCGGCAAAAAGAAAATTAATGACAGAAGTGTCCAGATAAATGGTTGATTTTATCATTCAACAAAGTTACTGTCGACACAAAAAAGTATTAGAGGAATTTCGTTTCATGAGGTAATTTTTTGACCCACAAATATATTGTACATTTTCATATTTACAAACTTTTTGCCACACGCCCAAAAAAGAGGGCCATGACATCCATTGCCATGGCCCTCCACCAAAATTTTCAACTAAAAGCAAACCCTACCGCTCCACCACAAATCTCCCCACACTCCGCTCTCCTTCCTCCGTCATCACCTCCAAGAAATACAACCCTCCAGGCAAAGCCTCGGGCAATTGCATTTGCTGTGCATCCGCACTGGCCACTAGGCTTTTCGACTGCACCAACTGACCGCGGCTGTCCATCACCCGGATGCTCAGCTGCTGCCCTTCCCAGTCGGAAAGATCGGCAAAAAGTTGACCGCTGGTAGGGTTGGGGTACAATAGCAGCGCTTTTTCGGCGTGCAACAACTCCCCATCAGCGGAGCGTTCTTCACTGCGGTTATTGTTCTGTATGCTCACCCCCACCGGACAATTGAAGGTATTGAGGTGTGTTTCATAGAACTGTTGCGTTGCCAAACGCGTCGTTACGTGGATAAACAGTGGTTGACTCTGCGGCGGCAACGTGTACACAAAGGTGGAAGACTGGCCGTTGGCAATGCTGTCCGTCGTTGATTTGAAACGAATGGAATAGAACGGCGAGTAGTTTGGATTGCGTACATCGTAATCCTGCCCTTCCGGTGCCTCGTAAATAGAATTGGTCGCAGGGCTGTAACCCACCACCGCATTCGGTAATTGTATCGCGGTGTAAATCAATTTATTGGCGCATGAATTCGTCACCCGGATGCGGTACTTGTGGCGGTTCAGCGCATCTTTCGTTATCCCCAGTAAGTCGTATTTTATGCAACCAATTGTTTTGGTATCGCAGGGCTGCTCTTCCCGTACGGTAACATTGAAACAACAGGAAGCGGTGCTGCCGCAACTGTCTTTTGCCGTATAGCATACTTCCGTCATGCCTGGCGGGAATAAGCTTCCGGAGGCTGGGCCAGCGGTGCGCGTGAAGGCTATGCCTGGGCATAAACAATCGCTCATGGCCGTTGGTGCAGGGTATGTAGCCACAACGGGGCCCGTGCCCGGCACCGTGATCAGATTCACATTCGACGGACATTTGATCGCCAACGTAGAAGGCGGCGGAACGAGGTATTGCAGGGTGTAGGTCACGATGGTATCACAAGCGCCCGCGCCACCAGGAACCGTCAGCGTGACCGTGGCGGGTTGGGTATATGTTTGTCCGCCAAGGATAATGGAAGAACCATTGCAGAACTCCAGCGTCTCCGCCTTGGTTGGCAAGCTGGAAAACGTCAGGGTATAAGTGACGACCACAGCACATCCGCCCGTGGTGGAAGGAATGGTGTCAAACACCGTTCCAGGTTGAGAATAAACCATGCCATTGATGGTAACCGAAGTACCCGGACAGAAGGAAACCGTTTCCGCAGCGGTATCAAAAGGCAGCCATACCAGGGTGTAGGTTACGAGTGTATCGCAGTCGTCGCCAATGCCCGCAACCGTGCCAAGCACCGTGCCGGGTTGGTTGTACTGCGTGCCATTGATGTCGACCGAAGTGCCGGGACAGAAAGAGATCGTTTCTGCCTGGGTGGCTTGCGGCAGCCATTCCAGGGTGTAGGTTACGAGTGTATCGCAACCACTGCCCGTACCAGGAATAATACTCAACACTGTGCCAGGCATGGTGTAGGTGGTACCATCAATTTCAACGGATCGGCCAGGGCAGAAAGCGATGGTTTCAGCGCGGGTTGGGCCGGGTAGCCATTCCAGGGTGTAGGTCACCAGCGTATCGCATTCGCCCGCGAGGCCAGGTATGGTCAGCAGAACCGTACCTGGGTCGGTGTAGGTATTACCGCCGATTTCCACGGAGGTGCCTGGACAAAACGAAACCGTTTCAGCGCGGGTTGGGCCGGGTAGCCATTCCAGGGTGTAGGTCACCAGCGTATCGCATTCGCCCGCGAGGCCAGGTATGGTCAGCAGAACCGTACCTGGGTCGGTGTAGGTATTGCCGCCGATTTCCACGGAGGTGCCTGGACAAAACGAAACCGTTTCTGAACGCATCGGCGTGGGCAACCACACCAATATATAGGTAGCGACCGTATCGCAATCGCCATTCATACCCGTGATGGTCACTTCAACCGTTCCCGGATCCGTATAGGTATTGCCTCCAATATCAACTCCCCCTCCCTGGCAAAATGCCACGGTATCGCTGGTGGTCGGTGTGAGCAGCCATTCCAGGCTGTATTCCAGCAGCGTATCGCAACCACCCGTTGTACTTGGGATGGTAAAGCTCAGCAAGGTCGGCTGGTCATATACTTCCCCGGCAATGGTCACGCTTGTTCCTGGGCAGAACAGAACCGTTTCCTGCACCAAAGTATAGGGCAACAAAATAATCTCCACCCGGATCACGGTATCACAACCAATGGGGCCAAGGTTGGGAATCGTGTCAAATACCAGTCCCGGCTGAGAATAATAGTAATTTCCAATCATAACCGAGTCGCCGGCACAGATATACGCCGTATCGAAGCGGAACGGCAAAGGCAGCTCCGTTAAGAAATAGAACACGATGGTGTCGCAGCCAATGACGCCAGCCAGGGTATCCCTTGCCAGCCCGGACTCATAATATGGAATACCGTTGATGGCCACCGTGTCTCCAGGGCAAAAGCGTACGATTTCATTGCGTGTTTGGTAAGGCAATGCCGTGATGAAAAAGGTCACCGTGGTGTCGCAATCGTTGTTTAGTCCAGCGAGGGTTTGCTGGAACACACCCGGCTGGTTGAACGTATAGCCTCGAATGATCACCGATTGCCCAGGACAAAACAAACCGTCTTCCGTCAGTTGTGGCGTTTGCAGAATGGTCACCGCAATGGTATCGGTTAGCTTAAACCCGCAAAAATCAGTCACGGTCACCCGAAACGAACCGGAAAAATTCACCGTGATCATTTCCGTCGTCATACCATTCGACCACTGATACCGGTAAAATCCAGCGCCTGCATCCAGCACAGCACCCTGGTTGGGGCAAACGCTTTTGTCGGGGCCAAGATTCAACACCGGTGCCGCTGGAAACTGAAAAGTAAAGGTGGCCAGGTTGTTTTGATAATTACACTCTGCTTCATCCGACAAGGGGAAATCAAGCAGGTCGAAAGGCGTGTTGGCACCGCCGGGCACATTCACCACAGCAAAAATTTGCAAGCTATTTTGAACGTTCGCAGCGCCAAATTTAGCGGCCAAATCAGTCAACTCTTCCGAACGGCAACTGTCGCCAGCACTCGGCCCGTAGGAATACGATCCCAATTCAGTCGCCACACTGGTGAAGGGGTTGGCATTGTAAAAAGTCACGTCCAACGCGGGCAAAGCCCCGCCTTCCAGGTCGCAAAATGAAAACTGCATGTTTATCTTGCCCAGCTCACAGAAAACATCTTGTATCGTCACTACAAAATCATTGTCCTCCGGGCAAGGGTCCGGCATGTTGCAATTGGGACATATTTGGTGCAAATCCATCGGGATATCTTGCATCGTCCGGGTAATGGCTACCGTCGTGGCGGTGCTAAATACCTGGTTTATGTCGGCAATAGTCCGAAATGCATTGGGAACTAGGGTCGATTCCACCACCAGGGTATCCACCACGGCACAACTCTCGGCCATGCTGCCATCGGCATACATTTTCCAAAGAAAAACATCGAGCCCACCATTGGCTGCCGTGCCGGTAAAATACAGTGAATCGCCTATGGCAACAGCCTGGTTGGGTGGGAAATTGTTCGCCGAAACCGCAGCGGAAACTCCCTCTGTCAATTTTTTGCCCCAGAGCGGCACCCCATTTTTATCTGTTTTGAACACCAGGTGTTGACTGCTGTCTTGTTGGCCATAAATCACGTAGCCATCCGAAACCGAAATCAATTTCAGCACAGCAGCTTGAATGTTGTAACTGCGCACCCATTGCAGGTTTCCGTTAAAATCTGTTTTTTGGAGGTAAATGGTATCGTTGCCGACACCACCAATTTGGAATTCATCAGACCCGACATAACAGGATACCAGGCCATTGCTATCGGCCAGCAAATCGCGGCCCAGGAAAGAAACAGGCGCCAGGGTGTCCAGGTGGTTCAGGTGTGCCCAAACAGGATCGAAGGTGCCGGGATCGAATCGCGCCAGCAACTGCCGTGTGTGAACCAGGTTGAAGTTGCCGTACATGCAGGTGCTCGTGCCGGAAGCATAAAGCGCTCCGTTCACATAGATCATTTTAGAAATAGCGTCGGAAGAAATGTATCGGTAACGCTTTGCCAGTCCTGGATTCAGCACCCCTGTGGCCCTGTCAATTTCGATGATTTCTACTCCTTTTTCCCCACTGCTCAGCGCAGCAGTTTGGTAAAAAACAAAATTGCCGCCTGGGCCAAGCTCCAGAATGCCGGCAGCGAGTGGGTTGTTGCTTGAAATAGAGTGTGCCCACAGCAACACATTGGTCACAGGGTTGTATCGAAAGACAAAACCCTTGCTAAGGCCCACAAATCCCTGGGTGCCGCAACCGACGATCATACCCTCTGAGTCTTCGATCAGTTCGGTCGGGGTCACGGGTTCAAACTGGTTAACCGAAAACTCCCGGTTCCAAATTACGGCACCAGCAGTATTCATCTTTTGGATGAAAGTCCGGTTTCCATCCCGACCGCTGAGGTAAAGATGCTGGTCGCTGTGGTGCAGGATTGCCGTGGCGTATTCAGCCCCGGTTTCGCTGCCGAAAGTTTTGAAAAACGTAGGGGATGGGCAATCCATATCGCCCTGACTAAAAAGTGAAACGCTGTGCAAGAGGAAGGCGAGCACAACCAAAAAAGGTCTGGATTGTGGAAACATAGTGAAAGGTGATTGGAATGTGAAAAAGCATCGAAAAAGCCGATATTAAAAAACTTCCCAAACATACAATGCTGGCAGACAAACAAGGAAAGGAATCTGGGTATTTGTCGGGCAGACGGTAATTCTTGACTAAAAAAGGCACTGGTGCCACATCCAGTAAACAGCGTAAGAATCTGACGACCAAATTTCTCGTTCATCTGCGTTGCCTCCGGCAGAAAATCCGCAATATGCTCTAAATGGCAGATCAACAACAGCCTTGTTTCTACCGATTGTTGCCATTGAACCAAGGTCTTTGTAATCAAAATATTATCGCTGAATGCCTGCAAAGCCCCCGCCTACAACGATCACTTTCTTTTTCATTATGGTGGTCATTTTAATGCTGATTTTATGCTGATTTTATTACAACTTATTTTTAAAAGTATATGACATACCAATAGAAGCGTAATGGAACAAAGCAAAGTTATATACCTCATCGTTATCGGCTCCTCCTTCAAGAATTCGATATCCAAAACGAACCAAGAATTGGTCTGAAAATTTATAAGTTCCAGCAATCAGAACATCTTCTGCTCGCCCTTGTGGTGCTGCCAATGCATCCCCCTCTAAGAGAAAACCAATTTTATCATTCATTTTCCAATTGAGCCTGAAATTAATGATGGGTACAAACCCTACATTTTTTTTTGAAGCAGCCAATCCCTGACTATTAAGCGCTATTTCGGCATCTCTTATCTTTGCAGTAAAACCTAAACCAAATTCAATTTTTGACCTTTTTACAATATCATATCGGTATGTTATCCTGTATGAATTAAATTTGTAGCGTGCATTCAGCGCGGTGTTCGAAGGGAAAGTTACACCATCAAAATCAATTTGGTTATTTATTGCTCCGTTTGATTTCACAGTTAAAGGAGCATATAATAGAGATATCGCATGCCTATCCTTTATTGTATATCCTGCTCTTATTCGAATAAAAACGTTAGGTTTGGCATTCAAATCAGTATTTAAGGAAAATAAGGTTCCTGCATCGCCTGGAATTCGCACATTATTGTAACCTGTAAAAACAGGACCAGACTCTATATCAATATTGGCTTGAGCATTGACGAATGACGTAGTGCTAAAAAAACTAATTGCAAATAATGTTGCTGATAAAAGAAATTTGTTTTTCATTTTTGATAAGTTTAATTTATTTGAAACAAATAAAATTCTGCTGTGAAGGATTCATAATCCTTTACCTTTTTTATTTAAGCGCAGGCTTGCAAATCCTGCGCAGCGGGGTTCTGTTTTGGGTGTGTTCTAAATTAAAAAACAGAAACGTCCCAACGCGCTCTAAGGCTATAATTAAATAACTGGATTGATTTAATAGACTTGGTGTAATACGAAAATCAATATTTATTTCTTTGATAAAAGGTGACTTAGCGCTCCTGAGGATCTGTTTCTATCTTCCCCTATCAAAATGGGCAGTTTAACCACCAAGCTAATATTGCTGTGTCCAAACCATGAATTGGCTTGGGCAGGGTTGAAAGTGCTGGTAAATTGATTTGCCCCAAAAAGCCATTTAAGTTAATTGTAGGCAAATATTTGGTCTTTTCGGTTTGGATTTTAAGTAGAGTAAGTTGCTGATGTAGAATTAGTTGTTGGAAAAATGGAATAGAATCAGAATTACTTCGCAGTATATCAGCTCTTTTTTTAAAATCGGTTTGCTTCCAACTTTCATAAGTTTTTGATGCTTTTGTTACTGCTTTTTCAACCTGCTCATCTGTCATTTCAGTGAAAGATTCAATGACTTTATTTGTTGTAGGATTAATTGTTTGAATGGGCATTTTTAAATTTTTGTTTTAAATGAAATAAAATGTCAAATCAATTTGCCAGAAGGTAAAAATTTTAAATATTCCAATCTTCCCCCGGCTCATCATCTTCTTTCTTTTCTCCAGTTTTTGACTGCTTCGCAGGGTCATGATATTCTTTTTGCAATTCTATTATTTGTGGTTCTGTTTTAGACCCAACATTTATTACTGATTTGTCTACAGTTGAACTACTGTATAGAATTTCATTCGGCTTCATGTGTAATGATGCTATAAAATGGTTAAATGCCTTTTGAAGAATAAATAAAGTAAGAAATGAAATAGCATGAATTATGTCTCTAATATTTTCATTGGATAAGCTGTCTATTACCAAATTTTAAACCAGTTTGCACCTAGTGCCGAGTCCGGCAGTTGGCGTGTGAATCTGGCGGCCATATTTTCCACTCATCTTCGTTGCTCGTCGGTTAATCCCGAAAGCTTTCGGGATTGCCCTCCTCATGCCTTGGTGAACAAAAAATCTGGATTCGCAAATTCACATATTATTTATTGGATTCGGCACTAGATTAATTTTTCTGAAAAGTATAATCATTTTAAATAATAAAAACTATACCTACAAAAGTTCACAATTGTTTTTTTTATTAAAAATTGTCGACGAAGGCGAGTTTTTCAAAGTGTTTTTTAATTTAAAAGTGATTTGCCTAATGAAACTTACAAAATAAACGGCTACACACTCGCCTACCATTTCGTTGGTCACTGTGTGAAGATTGGAAAACCACAGTGTTTATGATACCCGTTATGCCAATCTGACATATTATGCAGTTTCATTAAGCTAAATCAATAATAGACTTGTTGCGGTGAGAATAAGAGAAATGAGTAGCTTTAGGGCAAAAAGCAAACATGGAGAATTTTTCATACCCCAAGAA
>Ga0105054_10001017_pt1 | contig 46150 bp, 28 predicted proteins | sample BON02_FD_78091 | JGI IMG/M metagenome (GOLD analysis project Ga0105054, IMG submission 78091) | Freshwater microbial communities from Lake Bonney liftoff mats and glacier meltwater in Antarctica - BON-02 (megahit assembly) | ecosystem: Environmental > Aquatic > Freshwater > Ice > Glacier...
GCTCGAAAAACCCCCAAATTTATCATTTCTGTGCAAATAAACAATTTAACTAAAGTGTTTTTGATGCTTTTAATGCAGCATCTTTTTTCAAAGAACTATGAGCTCTAGATACTCCTTTGCAGGTGTAGAAACGCAATATGCGGAAGCAAATGTATGCAATGGTGGCCAAAAGCAAAAATGGTTTTTCGCTTTTTCAGCCTAAGCATCTAGTCACACCTAAAATTGAACCTCACTGCGGGTTTGTGGTGCCACCGTAATTTATCCGACACCAACTGTCGCAGTCACACCTAAAATTGAACCTCACTGCGGGAAAATGGCGTCTTACGAAGAAGAACAGTCTGTGTCGCAGTCACAAATAAAATTGAACCTCACTGCGGGGACCACCATTATTGTTATGAGTTCTGGTTGGTACAGTCGCAGTCACACCTAAAATTGAACCTCACTGCGGGAAACGCTTTGCGCTTGAAGAAGAAGGCCAAGGGTTGGCCTCCCAAGTTTCTGTCGCAGTCACACCTAAAATTGAACCTCACTGCGGGAACGCACAACGCACTTACGTGTCGCGACACAGTATGTCGCAGTCACACCTAAAATTGAACCTCACTGCGGGTTCTTGTTTGTCCCAAGTTCAGGTCATCCCTGGCAGTCGCAGTCACACCTAAAATTGAACCTCACTGCGGGAAATAACCAAAAAAACTGCCAAAATGGCAGAAAGTCGCAGTCACACCTAAAATTGAACCTCACTGCGGGATGCTGGTTCTAAGGACCAGCCGTCATTCCGAAGGTCGCAGTCACACCTAAAATTGAACCTCACTGCGGGACAAATCGTGGTGCCCACGTAATAAATAATCTCGTCGCAGTCACACCTAAAATTGAACCTCACTGCGGGTTACTGGACAGTTCCAGTCTCGCAAAAGCCAGAGTCGCAGTCACACCTAAAATTGAACCTCACTGCGGGTTTAGAAAAGACAAGGGAAGTCTTGCTGTTGTTGTCGCAGTCACACCTAAAATTGAACCTCACTGCGGGTTTACTGGTGTATTAACCTCGTTATCAACTCTAGTCGCAGTCACACCTAAAATTGAACCTCACTGCGGGAAATCAAAGCCCGCCGCCAAAGCCGGGCCCGATGTCGCAGTCACACCTAAAATTGAACCTCACTGCGGGGGTGGATTTTACAATATCCTCTAAATGAGCCAATTGCGGCTCGAAAAACCCCCAAATTTATCATTTCTGTGCAAATAAACAATTTAACTAAAGTGTTTTTGATGCTTTCGGTGCAGCATCTTTTTTCAAAGAACTATGTGCCCAGATACTGGTTTCAAAGTGTAGAACGCAGTATGCTCAAGCAAATATATGTATTGCTGGCCAAAAGCAAACATGCTTGTCCGCTTTTTTCATTCAAACATCTTGTGCCCAGGCCCGAAAACCCTTTACTCCTTCACCAACTTCTTCACCACCAACCCAGCCTCCCCCGCCACTTTCACCACATACAATCCCGCTGCCAACCCCTTTAAATCCAATTGAACCACCGCGTTCCGACCAACATCATAGCGCTCATCCTGCACCAACCTGCCGTCGGTACTGAACAAAGCCACCCGCACGAACTGGCCGCCTGGGTTGCCGGAAATGCTCAGGTTCGCCGTTTCTGTCGCAGGGTTCGGTGATATTTCAACGCTGTATACAGCTTGGTTTAAGGTATTGGTGCTGGATGTAAAGTCAATGACCCGTGTGAATACAGTGGTGCAATTTCCATCACTGACCGTAAGCGTGGCGGTGAAAACGCCGGGGACTGCATAAACATGGGTAGGACTTGGCATCGTTGACGTGTTGCCATCACCGAAATCCCAAGCGATGCTGTTGGGGTTGCCTGTTGAAAGGTTCGTGAATGATACCGTTAATCCATTGGTTGTATGGCTAAAAATGGCGACTGGTCCGGGTGTTACATTTACCGTAACATCTGTGGTGGTGCTGCGGCAAGGTGTTTCTTGCACTTCCCAGTCGAAGAAATAGTGATAACGGGTCTGGTTCCCGCCGCTGGAGCCAGTGATCGACATCAGTCCCGGAATGGTAAATGGATAAACGGTACCAGCAATGTTGCGGAATAAATTTGCATTTGCCCCGACTCCTAAGGAGAAGATACCTGCTCCTGGGACTTTAATGTTCAAGTTAATGCGGCTATCCCCATTGGGAATGTTCACTGTAGCGGATGCAACGATTGCGCCAAATGAATCAAACAGATTGATGGTTCGGTTACCGGAACCCTGCGCCCGAACCAGGACAGACAAGATTGTGAACGGTTTCACGGCCATAAACCGCACCTGGCCACTAAAATTGGAGCTATGGTTGGCACCATTTCCAAAGGTTTCTGGCCCAACTTTGTTAATCGGCGCAGGTTCAGCCTCATTGACCTTAAAAGTTGTCGTAGCGAGCAATGTAGGCGTGTTAAAAGTCGTGCCGGCAAACAGGAAGTTGCCGTTGGCATCGGACCATTCGGCGGTATTGCCTACTATACCAGGTGCCGCAGTCAAGCTCGCGCTTTGCCCCTCGCAGATGGTCGTACCGTTAACCACAATCGGTGAAACGGCCGAGACGGTTACCAGATTCGTTTTTACCAGCGTATTCGTACCAATATTGTTGGCCACTGTTAAGGTTACGGTATAGGTGCCCTCAGCCGCGTAGTTATGGCTTGGATTGGTTTCCGTTGAGGTATTGCCATCGCCAAAATCCCAGAGCCAATATTGCACCAGATTTTGTGATGCATCGCTAAATTCAAAGGTTGCCAGTTCCAGGCAGCGGCTCGTAAGATTGACATTGAAGCCGGCAATTGGTGCTATGGTGGCTACCTGGCAGATTGACGGAAGGTCAAAAGCCTGTACACCATCCGAGAAGCTGTCACTACTGCCCTGACTGGCCGAAAACCCCAGACCACGGCGGGCGAATGCTTTCCAGATCAGGCATTGGTTGGCCCCGTTGTTGTTCATTTTATCCGCCAACAAAATACCATCCCTGCCATCTACGAAGCCGGGGTTGCAGTGTTGCAGCTTAAAACCATCGGTAACCAAACGCTGTGAGATGTTGTTGCCGCCGGTTGCCAGCATCATATTGGGCTCGAAACCATATTCATCGATCAAATCCCAGGTCAAATCCCACAACATGGTCGCCCAAATTTCCCCCATGGCGTGCACCTGGCCGCCTGTACCGGGCAGCGCGCTATAGGTGTAGTTGTTCACGGACATGTCCGTGGAATAAATCTTGTTCCGTATTCCCGATCCGATGATTGATTGACCATCCGAATAGTTTCCGATGCCACGTCGGGTGTTTCTCGTGTCATTGGGGACAATAGTGCTAATCAAGGTATAATAATCGCTCCAGCCTTCGCCCATTTGTTCGGCGTTGCCAAGGCAACCTGAATTGGAAGGGCCGCCCGTTAAGCGGTTGGAAATACCATGCCCGAATTCGTGGGCAATGATACCATTGTCAACATCGCTGTCCCGGTCAGCTTTACCAAGAGTAGGGAGAATACTGACATTAACGGGTCCATTATTCAATTCCGCTTGTAAAATGTCCCAATTTGCTTTGGTTATCATGACAGAAGGAATGGTAATGGTAGCATCGGCGCCCGGCATTTTGAAAGCAGGGGCCGCTGAATTTTGAACGACAATTACACCGATGGCCCCAGCGGCCTGAGCGTTTTTCACCTTGACGGTATATTGACATCCCACCCGATCTATCACCGCAATTTTCCCGCTGATCGCCGCTACATTGGCGATGGTTTGGCAACCATCGAATGTAGGCGCTGTTTCATCTTCAACTTTTACAATATTAGCGGTAATTGGATCTGTTAAGATTGGGCCAAAATTAGCAGCTGGCGCAGCATAAATCTTGGCAATGCTTCCAGGCGAATTTACAGCCATGCTGTCACCAACAGGCACGCCGCCACCCGTCCAGATGTACATTTGCATCCTGCCTTTTTGGCCGTCAACGGGCGTAGAAAAGTTGGCATTGTTGGTGCCAGAGCCATCTTGAGCATCCGCTTGTACGGCATCATTGCCAATGCCGCCGTTGCCGTAGTTGTTTTCCTGAAAATTTCCGGCACCTTCCGTAAACCCGTGGTTGTAGGTCATGTCGTGCATGAAATTGTTGGCGTAAAACAAATTGGTAATGGCAGCATCTTGCCAGGCTAATGGCTGTTGCAGCGGGTTGTATGGGAAATCAAATATCAAACCAGGCCCACCATTGGGGCTGTAGCCTGGAACATTATTATCATCCCTATCCTCCGAGGCATACACGTTGTTGCCCCGTGTAATGGTGTACTCTGCACCAGCTTGGCCGTTTGTGTCATGCCATCCATTAGGAGACGCGATGGGGTCAGCAGGGTCGGTAACCAGTACCCTGTTTGTGTGCAAAGGGCTTTCGCCCGGAAATGGGAACACACGATAGCTGGCCCCCAGGCTTTCCGGGGCAGAAGCAGTTGCTTCGGTGCTTGGGAATTTGCGGGCAGCTACATCCGCATGCTTATGCACATGCTTCCCTGCGCCAAAATCACAATAAACCGTGTAATTGCCCTTATCCAGAATTTCGCCAGTCATAGCATCTACCCTGACATGCCACCAGTCGCTTTTGGCCTGTATTTCTACGTTCCAGGCAAGACGTACGGCTTCTGCTGTTTTTTGATACAGCAAAAATACTTTGATAGGAGCCCGCACGCCGCCATCTGCGGTAAAGAAGAACGCGGTTTCTTTATTGTCGTGACCTTCCGCAGCCCGAATATTGCTTACAGGGATGTTGAGGTTTTTTGCGGCTTGAGCAACCGCTTTCGCTGCACTCCATTGTTCCATCCCTGGAGTGGCGTTGAGTAGCAGCGCAGTATTGGGCGTAAATCGGCTGTTAAAAGCCGCAACCTCGCCGTTTTTTATGGCAACCGAGCTTACGGCATTGTAGAGTTTCAACCCATGCAACATTTGCTGCACATACACTTGTGTCACCTGATTGTGTTGGGTAATGTATTGATCCGAAATCACCCAGCCGTCGGAAGCTTCCGCTCGGCTCAGGTGCATTTTTTCTTGATTTTCAAGCAAATAGCGTTGAATGAGCGGTGTGGCATCTTGGGCCTTCAAGCTAATACAGGCGACGCAAAAAAACACGATAAGGGTAAGGAACTGCTTCATCAGGAGCATAGTTTTATGTTACAGAAGTTTGAGTTGAATGCAATTAATTAATATTTGCTGTAAAACAACGGCTTCTTGTGGAATTTGCGGGAATTGATTTGGTCAAAATTGGGCAATTCTGCGATGAACAGAATCTTTGGTTCATTACCCCCAACCCCCTACCTGCAACACGAGTTTCCCAAATTGCCCCCCTTGCCTCATTTTCTCAAATGCTCGATTCCCATCTGAAAGCTCAAACACCTCATCCACCACAGGCACTATTTCATGCTGCGCCACAAAAGCCAGCATTGCCTCGAACTCTTCAGGGCTTCCCATGGTAGAACCCAGTATGCTGATCTGTTTCCAAAATAACGGTAGCAAACTCAAGCCGTTCACCTTGCCCAAAGAACCGCCATAAAACCCGATCCTGGCCCCTGGGTTGCATATTGACGGGAACAATGCAAAGCCATCGCCCCCAGCGGAATCGATGATGACATCAAATCCACCAGAGGCCGCTTTGAGTCGTTTGTGCCAGTCGGCTTCGCGGTAGTTTTCACCGTGTTTGGCACCCAGCGCTTTCGCTTTTTCAATCTTTTCTACGGTACCAGAGGTAACATACACCTCGGCTCCTATTGCCAAAGCAAATTGCATGGCCATCAAAGCCACGCCACCACCGATGCCTGAAATCAGTACTTTTTCACCTGCCTTTAGTTGACAACGGGTAAAAACAGTGCGCCAAGCCGTAAGTCCTGCCAAGGGCAAAGCGGCAGCTTGCTCATAATTGAGGTGCGCAGGTGCCGGAAAAATATTCGAAACTGGAACGGCAATTTTTTCAGCAAAGGTGCCGTCTTCCGGCATACCCAGCACCCTGAAATCATTTCCTTGAAAATGCGGACTATCCCCCCAATCAAGCGCAGGGTAAAGTACCACAGCAGCCTCCCCCACAACCCCTGCCCCATCGGAGCCCAGGATGCAAGGCGTTTTGATATTGGCATACAAACCTTGTGTAATGAACAAGTCGCGATGGTTCAATGCGGCAGCTTTTAACTGCACGATAGCTGTTTCGATTCCTTTTTGTACCGGTTCGGGCATTTGTTGGAATTCAAGTGCTTCGTTGATGGCATTAAATACAAGTGCTTTCATAAGGCGCAAGTTTGAAAAAGAATTTGGATACAACCCAAACAATTTTAGCACCTTTGCAGTTCTACAAAAGTTATGACCAGAATTTATCGCGGGCTTCGAGCATTTTTATTCATTGCTGCCAGCATGTTGGTGGTAAATGACGTCGCGCGCCTTGTGTTTTCGTTCATTCCGGGTAATATTTTAACCATAAAAATTGATCCTTGTGAACATGGGGAAGAAAACAGCCCAGTCAATCCGTTTTCTATATTTGAAGAAGAAGTCAAGCACAAGAATTGCTTCCCGACTTTTTCCTTCCAAACTTCGGATGATGTAGCCTTAGGGTGTTCTGTAGCCCATATCATCAAAGATGACGAGATTCGTCATCTTGCTTACCTGGCCATTTTTTCGCCTCCTCCAGATTTGGCCTGAGCGCCACATTGTTTCCATCTTGTTCTTGCATTTTAATCGCCTGTTCTGAGCATCAGGCTTTTACCACCCATTTCACTACGCACAGCTTGTAGTCTGACATTGGAGAAAACCTCCTTTAGCTGGCGATTTGGCTGTGTAAAATCGCATTTATTTACATGCTAAAAAATAGCTTAACAGCAAACCTAAAACAGGATTTGCCCGCGGGAATAGTTGTATTCCTCATAGCACTGCCTTTGTGCCTGGGCATTGCGCTCGCATCGGGCGCCCCCCTTTTTTCCGGAATGATTGCGGGCATTGTCGGCGGTATCGTCATTGGTGTCTTGAGCGGCTCCCACACCAGTGTCAGCGGTCCAGCAGCGGGATTAACGGCGGTGGTACTCACTTCTATTCAAATGCTGGGTGGATTTGAGACCTTTTTGCTGGCCGTTGTATTGGCTGGTGTTTTTCAGCTGGCCTTGGGTTTTGCCCATGCCGGTATGATTGCCAATTATTTCCCTTCCAGTGTCATTAAAGGCATGTTGACAGCCATTGGCATCATCATCATCATGAAACAAGTGCCCCATGCCCTTGGTTATGACAAAGATGCTGAAGGAGATATGTCCTTTCTGGAGCCAGGTGGCAGTAACGCCTTACTTTCGATGTGGGAAGCCATCACACAATATATCCATCCGGGTGCTACTTTGATTGCCCTGATATCCATTGGCATCATGTTGCTGTGGGAGCGGCCGTTTATCAAAAACAAGGTGAAGTTTATTCCAGGGGCATTGGTAGCTGTACTAGTCAGTATCGGCATCAATGAAATATTTAAAACTTTGGGCGGCGTTTGGGCAGTCCGGCCCGAGCATTTGGTGTCGATGCCTGTCGCAGAAAACGCATCTGCCTTCTTAGCGCAGTTTTCTATGCCCGATTTCTCCCAGTTTGGCAACATTAAAGTATGGACAGTTGCCTTGACCGTTTGCGCGGTGGCGTCTATTGAAACATTGCTGAGTATTGAAGCGGTCGATAAAATAGATCCGTTGAAGCGAATAAGCGGTCCGAACAAAGAATTGAAGGCTCAGGGTATTGGCAATATTGTTTCAGGACTGTTGGGCGGACTACCGCTCACTTCAGTAATTGTTAGAAGTTCTGCCAATGTCAATGCCAATGCGCGTACCAAAGCTTCTGCTATTTTTCATGGTCTGTTATTGCTGGTATGTGTGGCACTGATACCCAAACTGCTAAACATGATTCCGCTATCTGTATTGGCAGCAGTCCTGATTCTGACGGGGTATAAATTGGCAAAGGTTTCCATGTTTAAGAACATGTGGGCCAATGGGAAATACCAGTTCTGGCCTTTTATCATAACGGTTGTTGCCGTGGTATTTACGGATTTGCTTACTGGGATCGTCATAGGGCTGTTGGCATCTGTTTTTGCGATTTTACGGGGAAATATGAAAAACGCCTACTTTTTCAAAAAAGAGAAATACAAGGAGGGAGACGTGATCACCATCAAATTATCACAAGAGGTTTCTTTCCTGAACAAAGCCAGTATCAAAATTACCCTAGAGCATTTGCCTAAAAACTCAACGGTCATTATTGATGCAACCGACACTGCCTACATTGACTTTGATGTGCTGGAAAATATCCGGGAATTCTCCCAGGAAAAGGCCAAAAACTTGAATATCGACTTTATTTTAAAGGGATTTCAGGAGAAATATAAATTCTGGGAAGCCGATTTTGTACACAGCGACCGCCCTCAGCCCGTTGTGAAATAAACCAAATTGACTCAAAAAACCACTTCTCTTTAACAATAAAATTGCTACCGTAATGCGTACACTCACTAAAGAAACCCGCGACAAACTCACCCCTAGCCTTGCACTCAATTTGCTGCGCCACGGCAATGCCCGTTTTCTAAACAACTTGAAAGTCAACCGCAATCTGTTGCAACAGGTAAATGACACGATGGATGGTCAGCACCCATTTGCAGTGATTTTAAGCTGCATCGACTCTCGAACCAGCGCAGAGCTTGTATTTGACCAAGGCCTTGGCGACGTCTTTAGCGCCCGTATTGCAGGCAATATCCTGAACGATGACATCCTGGGCTCTATGGAGTTTGCCTGTAAAGTAGCCGGAGCAAAAATTGTGGTGGTGCTGGGCCACACTAAATGCGGCGCCATCAAAGGCGCTTGCGACAAAGTAGAAATGGGCAACCTGACGGGCTTGTTGAACAAGATAAAGCCAGCCATTGCCATGACGGAAAAGACTGCTGCAAACGCTGCCGGTCTATATGATTTTGCGAACGAGGTAGCGGCAAACAATGTCCACTACGTCATGGATGAAATCCCGAAGCGCAGCTCAATTTTGGATAAAATGGTCCAAGATGGCGATATCGCTATCGTGGGCGGCATGTACGACATAGAAACCGGGGAGGTTGGCTTCTATGAGCACCCGCATTTGGAGCATTTTGAGTTGGAAGGCAAAAAAGCCTATGCGGTGTAAAATTGGCCAACTGCCAACATTTGCTCATCCTTATCAAGCATTTTAGTAAAGTGGGTATTACTTGATTGGCTCGTCTCCTATCGCGGGGGCGGGCCCTATCGTTTATAATTGCTTGGCCCCCTCCTTTATTTCCTCCACTACTTCTGGGTTGAGCAAAGTGGAAATATCGCCCAAATTTGACGTGTCGCCTTCTGCAATTTTCCGAAGTATGCGCCGCATAATCTTGCCTGAACGGGTCTTTGGCAGGCCCGCTACCACTTGGATTTTATCAGGTTTGGCAATTGGGCCGATTTCTTTGGTCACCACTTCCAGTACCGTTTTCCTGAAATTGGCTATATCTGAAACTTGCCCCTTGACAATGACATAAGCATAAATACCTTGCCCTTTGATGTCGTGCGGATAGCCCACCACGGCGCTCTCCACAATATTCGGGTGTTCATTGAGTGCGTTTTCTACCTCTGCAGTGCCAATGCGATGCCCCGAAACGTTGATCACATCATCTACACGACCAATAATACGGTAGTAACCATCATGATCGCGCCGAACGCCGTCGCCCGTGAAATAAAGGTTCTTAAACGTTGCAAAATACGTCTGCCGACAACGCTCATGGTCGCCCCAGGTGGTGCGCAAAATGCCGGGCCAGGGAAATTTAATGCACAACATGCCTTCTACATTGTTACCCAGAATTTCTTTGCCGTTTGCATCTACCAATATAGGCTGAATCCCCGGCAAGGGCAAGGTCGCATAACAAGGTTTGGTCGGGGTGATGCCTGCAATAGGCGTTATCATCATACCACCCGTTTCGGTCTGCCACCAGGTATCGACAATCGGGCATTTCTTTTTGCCGATTTTTTCATTGTACCAATGCCACGCTTCTTCATTGATCGGCTCGCCAACGGTACCCAGTACCCGCAGCGATGGCATTCTGCGGTTTCTTACCCATTCATCGCCTGCTGCCATAAGTGCACGTATGGCCGTTGGCGCTGTATAAAAAATATTGACTTTATGCCGTTTCACTACATCCCAAAATCGGCCCGCATCCGGGTAAGTTGGCACGCCCTCAAACATCAGGCTGGTAGCGCCTGCCAGCAATGGCCCGTAAACAATGTAAGAATGCCCGGTGATCCAGCCGATATCGGCGGTGCACCAGTACACCTCACCCTCCTGGTATTGGAAAACATTCCTAAAAGTATAGTCGGTGTACACCATATACCCGCCTTGAGTGTGCACCACGCCTTTGGGTTTTCCCGTGGAGCCAGAAGTGTAGAGGATAAAAAGTGGATCTTCTGCGTCCATAGACTGAGCTTTGAAGCTTTTTCGCCTGCCCGACACCACCTCATGCCACCATTGGTCGCGCCCCTCCTGCCAATCAACCTTTTCTCCTGTATTTTTATGGACAATTACTGTACGCACCGAATCACAGCCTAGCGTAAGTGCCTCGTCTACAATGGATTTAACGGGAATGTTTTTATTGCCACGCGCATTGTAATCGGAAGTGATGACCGCGCAGCATTGGGAATCTTTGATTCGGTCTGCAATGGATATGGCTGAAAAGCCGGCAAATACCACGGAATGAATAGCGCCGATGCGGGCACAGGCGAGCACGGCAATGGCCAATTCTGGGGTCATCGGCATGTAAATGCACACGCGTTCGCCTTTTTTGATGCCCTGCGCTTTCAAAGCATTGGCCAATTGGCATACCTGCTGGTACAATTGCTTGTAGGTAATCTTGCGCGGCTTTGCTTTAGGGTCGTTGGGCTCCCAGAGGATCGCGGTTTGTTTGCCTCGGGTAGCAAGGTGTCGGTCCAGTGCGTTTTCAGTGATGTTCAGTTTCCCACCAACAAACCACTTGATTTCAGGCTTTGTGAAGTTCCATTGTAGCACTTCCCGCCAGGGTTTTTGCCATTGGAATTTGGCGGCTTGCTCTGCCCAGAAGGCTTCCGGTGTGTCTACGGAGCGCTTGTATTCCTGGTGGTATTGTTCTAAAGAATTAATTTGCAAGGACATAGCATCGAGTTGATTGATTTTTTTAAAACACATAGACACGTAGGGACATAGAAAACATAGATTTAAAAATACGTACCCCTATGTTTTCTATGTGTCTATGTGCACCTATGTGTTAAAAAATGCGTTTAGTGCTCATATTCCCCTTTTAGGCAATAGTACCCAAATAAACCCAAGCCAGCCATAATGGGAATAAACACTGGAATTATCGTGTACCAGAAAATACGCGCATCCAAGGCTGGGCTTGCCGCAAATTCTGTCGAGGCTTGTTGCACCATTAGGTATACTGCCAGCAGGGCCAACAATATCCAAACTACGCCTCCGAACTTTTTCAAGAATTTCATAATCAAGCAATTAATTCGTTTTTCAAAAATCGTCTCGTTCGGCTGCTGCTTCCTTCGTATTGGGCAAGTATAAGAACCCAATAACAAAACATACCGCCGAAATGGCTATAGGATACCACAGCCCTACAAAGGGGTCGCCGGAGGGATTGCCCGGCGTTTTGGATACATCGAACAAACGGGTTGCAATCAAAGGTGTCAGTCCACCAAAAATTCCATTCCCAATATGGTATGGCAAAGACATAGACGTATATCGAATGCGCGTTGGGAACATCTCCACCAAAAAAGCTGCTATGGGCCCGTAGACCATGGTAACATACAATATCTGGATGAACACCAGCAATACCAGCAACCAAAAATTACCGGAAGACATCCAAGTTACTGTTGATTTCTGAAGCTTAGGCGGAGCACTTCTCTCTGCTGAAAAAGTACTTGTAGCAACTGTTTTAGTGGTATTTCCGTTTTGAAAAACTTTGATGGCCGTTTTAGTCACGACAGAATCACCTGAAACAGCATCAATAACATAGCTTTCTGCACTCGTTCCTTTTTCTGAGATTTCTACTTTGTCATCTGTATTGGCAACATGGTACATGGCTTTGTAAATAGGCCGATAGGTCAACACCGCCAGCAACATTCCTGCCAGCATGATCCATTTCCGCCCAATCTTGTCAGAAAGCCAGCCCCAAAAAATAAAAAAGCCCGTACCAAAAGCTATGGCAGCCAACAGGATATAGCGGGTTTGTACAAATTCTACCGAACAGGTGCGTTCCAAAAATGTCTGGGCATAGAATTGTCCCGTATACCACACGACTCCCTGGCCCATTACTGCGCCAAAAAGGGCAAGGAGCACCAGTTTTAGGTTAGGTTTCTTGGTAAAGGATTCTTTTAAGGGGTTCTTTGAAAGTTTGCCTTCCTTTTTAATTTTGGAAAATAACGGTGACTCCGCCATTTTCAACCGGATATACACCGATACCAGTACCATGAAAATGGAAGCCCAGAAAGGTACCCGCCAGCCCCAATCATTAAATGCCACATCGCCCAGCCAGGATTTGGTGGCAAGAATGACGGCCAAGGAAATAAATAGACCTAAAGTGGCTGTTGTTTGTATGTATGATGTGTAGTAGCCGCGTTGGCCTGGCGGAGCATGCTCTGCAACATAAGTGGCGGCTCCCCCGTATTCCCCACCAAGCGCCAAGCCTTGAATCAGGCGCAGCACCAGGATAATAATGGGCGCTGCAGCACCAATTGCTTCGTAGCCCGGCACAAAACCTATGGCAAATGTGGAAAGCCCCATCAACAGCAAGGTCACCAAAAACGTGTGCTTACGGCCTACAACATCACCCAGGCGACCAAAGACCAAGGCGCCAAATGGCCGCACCACAAAACCTGCAGCAAAAGTGGCCAAAGCTGCCAAGAAACCTGCAGTAGGATTCTCTGCCGGAAAAAATTTAAGGGCAATAATAGGTGCTAAAGCCCCATAAATGTAAAAGTCATACCATTCGATCAGCGTCCCGAGGGAACTGGCGAATATCACCTTCATCAATTCCCAGCCGGATTTGCGTTCGTGGTTGCTCATGCTGCCTAATGGTTGAATACGCTATCCGGCAAAAGTAGAATATTCATTTACCTTTTGGCAAAAGGCAATACATGTTTTTAAAAAGGGACACTAGTGAATCAAGGTCGCGTAGCCTTTAAACTCATGCCCTTCGCCCCGCGGCCCAGTGAATGTGACCACATACACGTACACCCCAGGAGGTGACATGCCACCTACATTCTTTTGACGACCATTCCAGGCTTCATTTGGGTCGGAGGTTTCAAATACTTGTTCTCCCCAGCGGTTCCAGATGCTCATATTAAATTTGGACACCCCTGGCAAATATCCTTTCCCCAAAAAGCCATCGTTTTTGCTGTCAGCGTTCGGCGTAAATGCATTGGGCATGAACCAGCGAATTTCCGGGCGGACGTCTAAATATTGCGTCAGGCTGTCTTTGCAGCCTTGAGGATGGGTGACAATCAAGCGGATGGCGTACTTGCCCGTATCTGGAAAGGTGTACGTATGATTTTGTTGGATGGTCGTGTATTCAGAAGGTCTAATATGCCAATTCCAATGTGCGGCCCCCGTGGATTTGTCCGTAAAATCAACAATGTTGTTGAACGTAGATAGGTCTCGCATTGGATCAAAAGTAAAATCTGCCGTTGGGGATGGCTCTACCCGGATCAGGTTTTGAAAATCTTTCTCAATATAACAGCCAATAGGCGATGTGATGGCCACTTTTACATCGTAAACCCCTTGTTGGGTGTACAAATGTGTTGGGCTGATCACGCCACTTGATGTGCCGCCGTCGCCAAAATCCCATTCAACCTTATACGTATTATCAATGGGTGTTGACAGGTTGTCGAAGAAAATATCCGCTGGTGCACAGCCAATATAGCTGTCAGGGCGAATAACAATAAGCGGTGGTGCGGGAAAGTAATTGATAACTTTTGTCTCTCGGTCAGAGCAAATGTTCATATCCACGACATCCAGGGTGACGGGATGGTTTCCGGGCGTTAGATACAAATGAGAAGGGTTTTGTAGCAAGGAAATGGGGACTCCTGGCACCCCGAACTGCCATTCCCAGCTATTTATACCCGCTTCACTGGTACTTAGGTCTGTAAATTGAACCGGACCGGCTACACAGGTATCGTAGGCATAGCTAAAGTCAGCTTTGATTTCCGGAAATATATTTACGGTAATTTTAGCAATATCACTGCATTCGCCTCCGTTCGGGTTCAACACCAACAGTCCATAATACAAGCCAGTATCTGGGAATGTAAAAGCAGGGCTCCAGTTGAGCACATCAACCACTTGTGTGCCGAGCATGTCAAACTCCCAGCGGAAACTGCTGATGAATTGTGGTTTACCGCTCAAATTTTCAAACTGCACCGTTTTTGAGCCACAGGATTTGATGATGTATTTATCCAAATCAAACTTAAAGGAATCCGTTTCAATTTTGGTGAATACATCAGGGCTACAGTTCGTTACGTTGAATTGAAACTCTCGTTTTACGGTGGAGAGCAATTGCCCTCCCCGAAATTCTTTCACACAAATGCCGACGACAAACTGCCCATTTAGCACCGGGGTGCCAGAAATAATGCCTGAAATCTGATTGATGGAAACTGTAGGATTCCCCCCCAAAGGCGCTGCGGGGGAGTAGGTAGGGGCAATAAAAACTACGTTGTTGAAAGGCGGGCCACAAGAAGGGGTCGGTTTTGCGCCAAAGCAAGTAGTCAGGCCTGGCGGTTGTACGTCTGGGCCGCCACCGACAAAGGGCGCACAAAATTCATACAAGAGCAGGTCACCTTCCTGGTCTACCGCAGAATGGTCAATTAGTAAGGGGAAATTGTTGCAAATAATGATTGGTGGGAAGTTTTTAAATACCGGGCTGTTGTTGTTGGCAATTTGGGCTTCTCGGGTCAATTCAACCATAAACGTAGCACCGACACCTCCGGGGTTTACAATATTGGAGATACTTTCATTGCGGCAGCAACGTTGGTACACAATAAAGAAACTCTCGCCTGTAACGGAAATTGGCAGTGTTCTTTCAAACTCATACACTGCTTCCTGAACGCATACGTTGGGTATTTGCGTAACACACTGAGGGGTGTCAGGAATCAACTTCACAAAATTCAAATAATTGATGCTGAAACTTTCAGACCTCGAATTGTTGTTATAAGTGCCTTTGTAAATCGAAATAGATGCATCGCTGTCAAAATTTGCGCCACCACCATTGCAATCCCGGTAAACTTTCATCGTAAAACGCCAACGCTTGGCATTTGGGCCAGAATCACCCAGGTATTCATAGGTAATGTCACCACCAATGATGTGCTTAGCAAAAAGAGCTATAGGAGAGGACAGTAGCACAAAAAGTGCAAAAAATGAAAAAATACTGCGGTAGTTAATTTGCATCGTAGGTTATTTGTTTAAAAGTCTGACTTTTGCATCCCCAAAGTTACAGTTACAACGCTTACTAAAAGCTAATTGTTTGATATGTTCCTGCTAAGAGACGACATTTTTGAGATAGCCGCCATTCTCCAAAAAGGTGGAATAATCTGCCACCCTACAGATACCTTGTGGAGCATTGGCTGCGATGTGCTGAATGAAGAAGCCATTGCCCGCATCCACAATATTAAGGGTCAGCCACCAAAAGATGGCTACACATTGCTGGTTTCGAGCATCGAAATGCTCAAGCAATATGCTGTTAAGGTTCATCCAAGGCTAGAAACGCTGCTTTCTTTCCACCAGCGCCCTTTAACAGTGATCTATGATCGCGCTGTTGGGTTGCCTGCAATGGCAAAAGCAGCCAATGGATCTGTTGCCATTCAAATTGCCCAGGACCAGTTTTGTCAAGAACTAATTGACGCTTTCGGCAGGCCGATATTCATTACTTCTGCCAATATAAGCGAACAAACGTATCCGGCAACATACGGCGGCATCAGCAGCGAAATCCTTGGCGCTGTAGATTATGTGGTGAAATACCGGCAAGACGATAAAGAACCTGGAGAGCCCTCTGCCATTGCAAAATTGGATCGGCACAAAGAGCTGGAGTTTATTCGGGAGTGATGCTGGATGCTTTACCCGCCGTAGCTTTAGCCAAGGAGGGTGGATGCTGGAGCACTAGATAATTGAAAATTCAAAAATGAAGAATCTACCGTTTTTTTTGGCTCGGCGCATCGCATTTGCTGGTGGGCAGAATTTTTCCCGACTGATCATCCGAATAGCAGTAATCGCCGTGGCGCTGAGTGTGGCGGTGATGATCGCGGCTTCGGCCCTGATTCCCGGGTTTAAAACGGAGATCAGCCGCAAGATTTTTGAGTTTTGGGGCCATATTCACATCTCTGACACCGCCTATTCCCTGTCGTTTGAACCTACACCAATTGATATCAAGCAAAATTTTTATCCCAGCCTGGACACGGTGCGCTCAATACCTGCACTCGATCTGGCACAGATGGAAGGTGGACAGAAGGGGACACATGGCGGCATTCGCCACATCCAGGCATTTGCCCATAAACCGGGTATAATTCGGACAAAAACTGCCTTGGAAGGCATTTTATTGAAAGGTATTGGCCCTGATTTTGATTGGAACAACCTAAAGCCCTACTTGATCGAAGGGCAAGCTATCAACCTCAAAGACACTGCCCCTTCACGCGATATTATCATCAGCCGGCAAACTGCCGACCGCTTACAGGTGGGCGTTGGCGACAAGTTCATTATTCATTTTGTGAAAGACCGCGACCAAATTAGGCGCTTGTTCCAAATCAGCGGCATTTACAAAACAGGCCTGGAAGAATACGATCGAAAATTCGCGCTCTGTGATATACGCCAGGTCCAAAACCTGCTGGGATGGGATGCTGGTCAGGTTGCAGGCTTCGAAATCTGGCTGGACGACCTGCGCGACCTCGACTTGTACAATCAATACATTTACGACGAAGTGTTGCCCCCGGAGCTACTTGCCGTGAGCATCCGCGAGAAATTTCCGTCCATTTTTGAATGGCTTGAGTTGCAGGATTACAATGAAGTAGTCATTCTCGCCCTCATGCTGGCAGTGGCCATCATCAACATGATAACGGCGCTGTTGGTCTTGGTGCTTGAACGCACCAATATGATCGGCATATTGAAAGCATTGGGCGCTTCCAATGGCCGCATCCGGCAAATTTTCATTTACCACGCAGCCGTTATCACCCTTTTGGGCATGTTCTGGGGCAACCTGCTTGGCTTGGGCTTCTGCTTTTTACAAGACAAATTCCGCTTCATTCAATTGAACGAAGCGGATTATTACTTGTCTTATGCGCCCGTTAAGGTCAACTGGCTCGCCGTTGCAGGCATCAATATGGGTACACTTTTGATCACCCTGGTTTTTCTGCTGCTGCCTTCTTTGGTCGTATCGGGCATCAGTCCAGTAAAGGCGATCCGTTTTAAATAGGCCTGCTATTTCAGGAAAACACCCTGCTTCATTTTGAACGCTGCTACACGTGCTTTCAAAAGATTATCAAGCGGGTTGTCGTTCAACACCAAAAAACTAGCTTCATAACCATTGTCTAATTTGGCAATTTTCCGTTTTGGGAAAATTGCTTTGGGTGTGCTTTCACACAGGACTTTCAACACTTTTAGATTGTCCATGGCACCAAGCGAAAACCAGTGATTCAACTCAGCGCGGATGGTCCGCTGGATATCATCGGAGCCAATGACAACGTTTACATCGTTGGCAAAAAGCCGCTGTAGGAGTTTGGTATTGGCTTCTTGTGCACCTGGGCGCTGTGTTATCATACGGCTGTGCGACAATAATGGTACAACAGGGATTTTCTTCTTTGCCAAATTTTTCAGGTCATCATCGCTCAGCTCATATTTTTTTCCATCCCCTACTCCATCCCAATTGCTTCCTGGCAGGTTGGCAAAAGCGTCGACCCGTAATTTCAATCCGAGCCGTAAATCTTCTGTAGTTTCTACATGCGCGATTACACGAAGGCCAGCTTTGTGCGCTTTTTTAGTCACCAGCTTAGCCATTTCTTCAGAAAGGCCTCTGCCTTCTCGGCCGCCATTATTACTGGCATCAAGGATGTAAATAGCAATAAAATCCGGATTTTGTTCCTTGATTTTATTCCAATTTGCTTCCAGGGCTATTTTGTTGTCAATAGACCAATATCCATCGCCCAACAATTTGGAGCTCAATTTTATTTTGTCGTATTCTTTGCCCCAAAGATCAGCGTTTCGCACACCACTCGCTGGCCCTTCGTATTTAACAAATGGGTAACCCAGGGTGCAGGTAATGGCGCCATTGGAATAAGAGGCGTCAGCTGTGCCGGGTTTATTGGCAAGCAATTCTGTGGCGGCACGTCCAGCTTTGGTGTTTCCCATAACCTGGAGGTAAAACACCCCTTCACCCTGGTAAAGATTGAGCACGTTGGCCGCATTCGGGTTGTCAGCGACACTGGTACAGTGCGCATCACCGAACGGCGGTATTACCCAACGGCCATTCAAATCGATTACTGAATCAATTTTTGAAGGTGCTTTTTTGCTGAGCATGCCATTGGAAACATACCAAGTGGCATCTGTAAAGCCATCGCCACTGAACCAATGGCCATTTTGAAATTCATAATTTTTGCCTTCTGACTGGCCAATGGAAGGAGCCAAAAACAAACCGAGACAAAACAGAACGAGGATACTATTTTTCATTATTATCAATTGAATTTCGACAAAAATAACGTTAGAACGTATTTTGCCCAGTGTAAAACATCAAAAATTCCAGGTAAAGCCGAAGCGGTAACTAAATGGAGGTTCGTAAGAATAAATGTCATTGGCAACGGCGAAATTGTAGAAAACACCAATTTCAGAACCACCACCTTGCCCATTACCGAAATTCCAGCCAGCGCCTAGCCGTTGGTTAAAACGCGTGGTGGTCACTTTTTCTACTCCATTGCCCCTGTCGATGGGTTGCTGGATCCATGCATTGGAAAGTTCGCCTTGCAAGAACAAGCCTCGGAAAATTTTGGCACGAATAAACATACCTGCATCAACATCAAAAAGGCTGAGCGCTTTGAATCCCCGCTGCTTGTATGAAGTATAGAGCATTTCAACGCGAGGGCCAACGGAAACCCGCTCAATGATTTTATAGCCTACCATTGGACTTAAGCCAAAGGAGAATATACTGGCCCCGTTAAAAGAACTGAGGCCAAGTTGAAGGCCTCCGCCATACCATAGCTTTGACTGTAGCGGCCTGGGCGTTCTTTTTTCAGGCTTTTCGTTTTTTCCAATGACGCGCTGGGAAAAGCCAATTTGTGCCAGCAGCATTAAACCTGCAAAGCACAGGAGTGCAAAATTTCTTTTTTTTGTCATGTCGAGTGTGATTTGTGTCTTTAATTTGAATCCGGGCGCAAAAGTAGTTAAAGCCTTTAGGAAAGTCGCTTATGAGCGAAGCGTACATTTTTTATTTGCATTTGGTCTAAGATTCTTTAACAAAGACTATTTTCGCCCTGGGATTGCAATCTATGGGACACCCAAACCCATTACGATCTCCCAAAAAAGCTGAATTTCTACCCGATTAATTTTCTATTTTAACTTTCATCACTGCATAAACAGGGTTAGACCATGACAAATTGTCTACGATTCCTTTGCCTTAGCGCATTGTTTTTCCTCTTTTCCTCCATTTTTCACCAAATTGATGCCCAAATATTTACGGGCGAAAAACTGAGTTATCAATCACCCGTATTAGAAAGTGCTTTCAGTTCTTTTGAAGTCTTTAGAATTGATGCTGAGCCGCTGGCTACTTATGCCCGAACGAATGCAGATGCCAATACCACGCTTGTGGTCGGTAACCATGTTTGGAATATGAACCTGTCATCAAGCAAATTAATTTCACCAAATTATTTTTTGACGGTAGAAACCCCAACGGGCAATACTGTCAGTTACAAAAAACCGAACATTGCCTACAAAGGCTATTTGTCTACGGGTGACAACGTACGCTTGACACTCGACAAGAACTTTATTTATGGCTACATCAGGGAGGGCGGCTTGGTATGGCGACTAGAACCACTTCGATATTTGATACCTGGCGCGGACGACAACCTGTTTGTGCTGTACGAAAAGTCAAATGTTTTGGCCGATCAAACCATTAAATGCGGTGTAACTGCAGAAATGGAAAAAGCTGCACAAATGGATATTGAAAGCCATTTGGCAGAAAGCGCCGACTTCGCAGGCGTCTATGAATTGCAAATCGCGATTGCCTCAGACCAATTGATGCTGGCCAAGTATGGCACATCGTCTGGTGTTGAGGCGCACAACGTAGGTGTTCTCAATGATGTCGAAGGCGATTATACCGGATCTTTCAACCACGATCTTTGCTTTAGTATCGTTACCCAATTTGTGGCTACATCTTTCCCTGGTCCCTGGACGAATTCAAATGATGCGGGCGCCCTGCTGGGTAGCTTTCTAACCTGGGGAAATGCCGGAAACTTCGGCGTAACTTTTGATGTGGGGGAGCTTTGGACCAATCGAGATTTCACTGGCGGAACGGTTGGAATTGCCTATTTGAATGGTATTTGCAATTCCAATAAATACCACTGCTTACAAGACTTCTCAGGCAACTCAGAGTTTCTGCGCTGCCTGACATCACACGAGCTCGGCCACAATTTTTCCTCAGGACACGATAATGGTTGCAGTGGCGGTGATTTTATCATGTGTCCTTTCGTTTCAATGTCTAATGCCTGGAGCTCACAATCTTCCAACGCTATTAGCGCTTACATGCAGTCAAAGATAAACAGTGGTTGTTTGACTTCTTGTAACCAAGGCCCACCACTGGTTTCTCTTTTTGAATGGAACCCTAATCCAGGTTGTGTGAATCAACCCATACAATTTACGGACCTCTCAACTGGCACCATTACTTCCCGGTTGTGGACATTCACGGGTGGCAATCCGGCAACTTCTACCCAGGTGAACCCTGTCGTCACCTATAATACACCAGGACCCAAAAATGTTGCGTTGGTTGTCAGTGGCCCCAGTGGCAATTCTGCAACCTCCAACCAAACTGTGACGATCACCCCATTACCTGTTGCTGGATTCACTTTTACCATGGATGACCTGACTGCGACATTCAACAATACATCAACCAACTCGACCAGCTATTTTTGGGATTTTGGAGATGGCGGAACCAGTACAGATGACAGCCCAGTGTACACCTACTCTGCTGCGGGAATTTATTTTGTAAAACTTACTGCAACAAGTGTTTGTGGCTCTGTTACCAAAACATTGACTGTCAATACGTTTCCAGCCCCTGATTTTCAAGCAGAACCTACCAATGGTTGCGCAACCTTAGTGGTTCTAATGGTGAATGAGTCTTCCTCAAACTCAACCTCTTATCTCTGGAGTTTCCCAGGAGGAAGCCCTACTGCATCAAGTCAACCCAACCCTGTTGTTTTATACGCATTATCCGGCACCTATCCGGTAACACTGACGGCTTTCAACAGCGCTGGCTCTAATACAATTACCAAAACCAATTATATTACGGTACAAACTGTGCCGGCCACCAATTTCACCTCCAGTGTCAATGGCTTGACGGCAACCTTTACCAATACCACACTGAATGGCACCAGTTATTTGTGGACCTTTGGCGATGGTGATTCAAGTATTGTAACCAACCCTGTGCATACTTATGCCAATGGCGGCACGTACACGGTAATCCTTATTGCCACCAACACTTGCGGCAGTATCACCAAGACAAAAACGGTCGTTGTGGCACCGCCACCAGCGACAAGCTTTACGACGTCCGGTAATAGTGGTTGCGCACCATTGACAGTCTTGTTCACCAATACGACAACGGGAGCGGTTTCATACAGCTGGGCCTTCCCTGGCGGAAACCCATCAACATCAGTGGACACCAACGCAACCGTAGTGTACACCAATCCAGGCACGTATACCGTCACACTTACGGCGACAAATGCCTCTGGAAGCAGTACTGCTACGACAATGATCACTGTAAATACTGTTCCAGCACCGAGTTTCACTAGTGTGGTTAATGGCGCTGTAGTTGCATTTACAAACACCACTAATAATGGCACATCATATTCTTGGGCCTTTGGTGATGGCAACAGCAGCAGCATGCAAGATCCGACCCATACCTATGCTGCTGATGGGGTTTATACGGTAGTGTTAACGGCCACCAACGCCTGCGGCACTGCGACCAGCACGCAAACGGTAACCGTTGTAACGCCGCCAGTTGCCGGGTTTACCGCTAATCCAACCAATGGCTGTGCGCCCTTGACGGTATTGTTTAACAACACCTCGAGCTCAAACGCTACGAATTTTGAGTGGACATTCCCCGGCGGAAACCCAAGTAGCTCCATCGCGGCCAATCCAACTGTTGTCTACAATACTCCTGGCACCTATGCCGTAACGCTCATCGCTTCCAATAGCGCTGGCAATAACACCTTGGTTCAAACTGGCTTTATCACGGTCAACACCGTGCCAACGGCTGGTTTTACAAGCATGAGCAATGGTGCTATAGTTTCATTTACCAATACATCCAACAATGCAAGTTCCTATTCCTGGAACTTTGGGGATGGCAACAGCAGTACCCAATCGGCACCAACGCATACATATACTGCTGATGGCACCTACACGGTAGTACTCAGCGCTACCAATGCATGCGGAACGGTCACCTCGTCGGCTTCTGTGACCATCGCCACGCCGCCAACGGCAAATTTTAATGTGACCCAGACCAGTGGCTGTGTTCCATTCACGGTTCAATTCAACAACACCTCTAGCAGCAACTCGGTTAACTTCAATTGGGAATTCCCCGGTGGAATCCCCGCTACTTCGACGGCGCAAAACCCGGTGGTGGTATACAATGCAGCAGATGTTTATTCCGTAATGCTAACGGTAAGCAACAGCGCAGGCAGCAGTTTGACTACAAAAGTTAACTACATTACAGTAGGTACGACACCTGTTGCTGGTTTCACTGCTATTACGAATGGAGATTCCGTCGCATTTACCAATACAACCCAGAATGGCAGTTCCTATTCCTGGAACTTTGGCGACGGCACATCCAGCACTGAGGTGGATCCATCGCATGGTTATGCCAATGATGGCACCTACACGGTGGTGCTCACCGCTACCAATACCTGCGGCACCAGTACCTTTACCCAAACCGTTGTAATTGTCACAGGTATTGAAGCAAGCTTTACTGCTGATCTGACAATTGGTTGCGGACCGTTGACAGTCAATTTTCAAGACCAGTCATCTGATAACACCAGCGCATGGGAATGGAGTTTCCCCGGAGGAACCCCTAACAGTTCTACCCAGCAAAACCCAACGGTGGTGTATGTTACCCCCGGGGTTTATTCTGTAACGCTTGTCGCGACAGGTGCAGGAGGCTCCGGCACCTTCACCCGCACCAATTTCATTACAGTGTTGGGCCCACCAACAGGAGGGTTTACTTCTTTGTTGAACCAGAATACGGCCACGTTCACCAATAACACCTCGAATGGTACTTCTTATTCATGGACCTTTGGTGATGGCGGTATCAGCACCATGGCGAATCCATCCCATACTTACATGGATGATGGAACCTATACGGTAATTTTGGCAGCAACCAACAATTGCGGCACGACGATAATTGAACAGAGTGTGGTCATTGTAACAGTGCCTGTTGCAGCCTTTACATTCAATAGTTCGATGGGATGCGCACCGCTGACCGTTTTGTTCAACAATACCTCCAGCAGCAATTCCGGCACATTCTCCTGGGTATTTGAGGGCGGCACACCACCGACGTCAACAAATCAGAACCCGGTTTGCACCTGGAACACGGCAGGCGTTTATTTGGTAACGCTTACGGCGACCAACTCAGCCGGTAGCAGTACGGCGACAGCAACGATAATCGTGAATAATGTCCCGACGGCAACATTTACCACACAAACAGCAGGTTTGTCTGTAATAGCGACGAACTCCAGCCAAAATGCGACTTCCTACAGCTGGACATTTGGCGATGGCAACTCGAGCACTCAAATGAACCCAACCCATACGTACGTGGCTACGGGTACGTACACGGTTACGCTGGTTGCAACAAACGCATGTGGGGCCAACACGACAACCCAGACAGTTACGATTGCAGGCAGCGCTCCTATTGCTACCTTCAGCACAGACCTGTCGAATGGCTGCCCAGGTATGATGGTTCAATATACAGACGCATCTGCGGGCGCTCCTACAGGCTGGATGTGGACGTTTGGCGGTGGAACACCGGGCACTTCCACGGAGCAAAACCCTGTGGTTTCTTATACCACTCCAGGCACCTATGATGTAACATTGGTAGCAACCAACCTATTTGGAGCCGGAACGTCTACCCAGGTGGGCTATATCACCGTGATTGCTTTGCCAACGGCTGACTTTAGCTACACGGCCAATGGCGGCATCGTGACATTCTTTAACAACGCACAAGGTGGCACTGCCTACAGTTGGGATTTTGGTGATGGCACTACCAGTCCAGACAAGAGCCCCGTTCATACGTACGGTGCATCAGGTACTTACAATGTTTCGTTGACCGTAACGAATAGCTGTGGCGCTGCCACGTTGCAACAGACGATTGTGGTGGTTACTGTAGGTATCAATGAAGTATCCTGGCTGAACCAATTCCGCTTGTTCCCGAACCCGACCACTGGTCAGTTCAGGATTGAAATGAGCGGCGTTCCAAGTCAGAACCTTGAATTTGCAGTCTTCAACAACCTTGGGCAAATCATCAGCACAGAAATCGTTGATTTCAGCGCTGGAACGCTGAGCAAATCCTTCGATTTCAGTCATTTGCCATCAGCAGTTTACACGCTGCGCATGCAATCTGATGCCGATGCCAAGTATGTGAAAATTGTTGTTCAGCGGTAATCGAGCAGCAAAAGCTAATAAAAAGTGGAGGCCGACACCTAAATGGAGTCGGCCTCTTTTTTTTAGAAAGCACCTGAAAAAATTCGGCTTCATTTTTGCAAAGGAATACACGTTCACAATTCAAATCATTTATGAAAAACATGCTAAAATCGTTCCTGACCCTCACTTTGCTCCTGAGCATTCAATTTGCCTTTGCACAATCTATTGCAGCAGATAATTCGCTCAATGCCGGCAAAGTCCAATGGTTACAAAACCAGATCAACACAGGCTCCGTGCCGTTTGGCATGCCGGTTAGCCGAGAATTTGAAGTAAAAAATATTGGTACCGAAAACCTGATGATTCTTCAGGTGAAAAGTGGCTGTTTCTGCACCTTGGCAGAATGGTCGAAAGAGCCTGTAGAGCCAGGCCATTCTGCAAAAATTAAAGTAACGTATGATAGTCAGCGGGAAGGAGAGTTCTACCGCATCGTTACGGTCATGACCAATTTTGACACCATACAAGCAGTACCGCTGGCACTGAAGGGCAAGGTTGACGCCGAAAAATGAATTGTTGGTTTTTAGTTTGTTCGTTCGGGATGCGCTTGGTCTACCTTCGTTGCCGTAGAGCGAAAAAAGAACAAGAATAGCTTTCTTGAAATTTAGTAGCCAAACCCCCATCGAGTGCCCAAATTTCTATCGAGTGAATAAGAACGACAACCAACAACTATCAACCACCAACTATTTGCCTAACGCTTCTTTTTCGGCTTTTTTCAAGCTTTTCGCTACTAAATCATAACTATGGTCAATCAATTCCCGCAACAATTGACCGTCCAGACTGCCTTCAAAATCTACTGTGTTCCAGTGTGCTTTATTCATATGCCAGCCGGGCTGAATCTCGGGATGCCGTTCCCGCAAGTCCAGGGCTAATTCCGGGTCGCATTTCAAATTCACAGAAAACTGTGGGCGATCCAAGCCTGTAATCGCAAAAATCTTGCCCATCACCCGCAAACAAAGGGTAACTTCATCGAAAGGGAAATCCTCCGAAGTGCCTTTTTTGGAGAGTGCGTATTCGCGGAATTGTTCGATATTCATTCTAAAAAAGCCCGTGAAGCTCCGCCTGCACCATCTCCAACACCTTGGCGGAATGCTCCTGATTGGTGGAAAAATCGAGGTTGTCGACATTGATCACCAGCAGCTTGCCTTCCTTGTAACTGTTGATCCAGTTGTCGTAGCGATCGTTGAGGCGCTTGAGGTAGTCAAGGCTGATATTGCCTTCGTAGTCGCGGCCCCGCAATTGAATATGCTCCACAAGGGTCGGGATACTTGCTTTGAGGTAAATAAGCAGGTCGGGCGCTTTCACTTGCGAAACGATGGATTGGAACAAGGTGAGGTAGTTCTCAAAGTCGCGGCGCTCCATCAGGCCCATATCGGCGAGGTTTGGGGCGAAGATGAAAGCATCTTCGTAAATCGTCCGATCCTGGATGACAGTGCGGTTTCCTTGCAGGATTTTCAGCACTTGTTGGTAGCGGCTGGAAAGGAAAAATACCTGTAAATTAAAAGACCAACGCTTCATGTCCATGTAGAAATCAGACAGGTATGGGTTGTTCTCGGTGTTTTCGTAATGCACGTCCCAACCAAAGTGACGGGCCAGCATCTCAGTGAGGGTCGTTTTGCCTGCGCCGATATTTCCGGCAATGGCTACGTGTTTGATTTTTGTTCTTTCAGTGGGCAATCCAGTATTCATGGGAATTCGGACTTCGTTTTCTCAGTAAACTTATAGCAGCGAAGGTAGTTGTTCGTGGTATTTTTGAATGCTTCCAGCAATGATTTTTACTAACATCCTGCGCATAAAACTATATTTGCTGCTGGCGTTCAACGAGAAACACCGCAATTTAAACGGGTGGGAGGTGTCGATCATCTAAGCTTTTTGGGTAAGGAGTAATGTTTTGCGTACTTCGTCCCAAGAAAAAAACGATACCACCCGGTAACATTCAAAAACAAATTTTATGTCAATCAATGGTTCCGGTTCAACAAGTTGGCTCACCTGGCTGGGTATTTTTGCCGTCGCAGCTTTCGCCGCTTTTTTTGTGGCAAAACAGTTTTTCCCTGAAATTATCGAACAAGTTGCCACGGGTATTGTCGCTTTGTTCGCCTTGCTCTTTGGCCTTGTTTTTAGAAAAAAACGAAAATAATGGGATAATGTGATAATGTGATAATGCGATGATTCGATAATGGGGGCAATGAGGTAAATGAAAAAATGAGGCAATTTGATGATTTGATAATGTGATAATTAAACACTGACATACGATGCTGATTTCAATTAAAAACATGAATAAAACCTACATCATGGGCTCCGAAAAAGTGGAAGCGCTAAAAGATGTGTCCATCGATATTCGCGAAAACGAATACGTCGCATTGATGGGGCCATCGGGTAGCGGCAAATCCACCCTGATGAACCTGATGGGTTGCCTGGATTCTCCTACCAGGGGCGAATACTGGTTAAACGGCAAAGAAGTCAGCACGATGGACGACAGCGAATTGGCAGAGGTGCGCAACCGCGATATCGGCTTCGTATTCCAAACCTTTAACTTGCTGCCCAGGCTTTCTGCTTTAGATAATGTGGCGCTACCGCTGGTATATGCTGGAGTGAGCCGGGAAGAGCGCAGAGACAAATCCCGAAAAACCCTAGAATCTGTCGGATTGGGGGATCGTGTGACGCACAAACCCAACGAGCTTTCTGGTGGTCAACGCCAACGTGTTGCTGTAGCACGTGCACTCGTGAACAGTCCAGCCATCATCTTGGCTGACGAGCCCACAGGAAACCTCGATTCCAAAACCAGCAACGAAATCATGGGCTTGTTCGAGGAAATCCATCAAAAAGGCAACACGGTGATCATTGTGACCCACGAGAATGATATCGCCATGTATGCACACCGAATCATACGCCTGCGCGACGGCTTGGTGGAAAGTGATGAAATCAACGAAAACATTGCCCGGGTTTCAAACGTTTTAAATGAACCGCAAACGGATAAATAGCCTTACATATGATGAGATGCAGCTTCCAAAACCCTAACACCTGGCTATTGGCAGCTGCATTTCAATGTGTTTTGGTCGCCAGTGCATTCGCTCAAACCTGCGGGTACAGCACTGGAAAAAGTCTGCACGAGTGGCAGCTTTCTGTGCAACGCAATTCAACCATACCATTTTCTCCTAATTTATTGAAACACGAAAAGCTTACCTTTACGGATGCTTTTCTCCAGTCCACGCCAAAGTATGGGGTTTTTCTGCCACAATGGTCAGCGGAGGATCTGCCTTTTTTCTGCAAAATTGAACACGATTGGGCTAAAAACCGGGTGCGTATTCCGGTGAAATTTCGGCTTGGATCGGTGGATTATGTAGACTGGCTGGAAGGAAAAAGTTGGGATAAACTCCGGTATTGAAAATGCAACCCGTAAAAGTCAACATCTTCATTTCTCATGCTCCTGAAGACTGGAAGCAGTTGAATAAATTGCTGCGTTGGCTTTACCCGATGCGCGACGAGGTGAATATTTGGTACAACAAACCGCCGCCGCCGCCGCCAGAATTATCGCTCCCCTGGCAACTCCTCCTTTTTTGGTACATCGCTCCTGACAACCGACAGAAATATTACAAGATCATCAGGGCACGCCGTGAAAAGGCGCATATTTACCTGTTTCTGACCAGTTACCAATCTCTCAGTGACAGGAGAATAGAAGAGGATATTGAAGTTGCAGCCACCCGTCGAATTGCCGGTAACGACAACGTTGGCCCATTTATTTTTCCCATAATACTGAGCCCGTCGCGTTGGAAAGAGGTATCCGGCCTGGCAGGATTTGCACCTATGGCTGGAGGCAAGCCCTTGTCGACATACAAGGTAGCGGAAGACGGCTACTTGGCGGTTACCGAAGAATTGGCGGCTTTGCTGAAAGTATTGCAAAGCAGGCTCGGAGAGGCCAAGTTTTATCAATCCCGCCTGGAGCCAACAGGCAATGTCCAATTAAAGGCAAGTACTGGTAGCGGACAACCTTACCTGGGTGAATCCGAATCTGAGCTTGCGTATCAAGAAATCGAACCTTTCCAACCCCCGGAATGGTTGGGATGGGCAATTATTCTTTTTCTGGTCATCTCCGTTCTCAGCACCATGACACCCAAGCGCCTGACCATTGGCCGTTACGATAATATTGAAGACGCAGAAGAAAAACCCATTGAATTTCGCCGCGAGCGCCCGATGATGCCGCCTCGTGACAGCATCGTATTTCCACCTTCTGACTGATTTCTCCGCACTTTTTTGTCTTTTCTGCGCATGAGCTGAACCACCTCGCAGGTTCGCCTTACTTTGAGCCGCATTTTTGTCCACCGTCATCTACTATCAGAATGAAACAAATCTTTACCTTGTTATTCGCCCTCGCCTACCTTTCTGTTTTTGCCCAGGAAGACCGTAGCCTGGTAAAATCTTATCCTGCCATGGCCTCCAAAGGGGAATTTTTGGGCGACATCGCCCCGCTGCGGGAAACCATGCCAATCACAGATTTCAGTGCACCTGCACCTGGCAAACTTTATGAAAAACAAAACTACTTTTTTGGCAATGAAGCCAAAAACCCAAACCCGCAACCACAGGATGGTGATCCTTTGGCAAAACCTGCCGCAGCAGACCGTGGTAGCAATCCTCAAATAATTCCGGGATTTAATTTTGAAGGACTTCGTGACCTTTCGGGCGTTACCCCACCTGACCCCAGTGGTGATATTGGCAAAAATCATTACGTTCAAATGGTCAATACAAACGGAGGTGCATGGATACAGATTTGGGATAAAGAGACAGGATTGTCGGTTTATGGTCCCGCTAAATCCTCCACAATTTGGTCCCAAGTGGGGACAGGAAGTATTGGTGACTGTATTATTCAGTACGACCACGATGCCGAACGGTGGCTGATGATGGAAATGCAAGGCTTCAACGCCAATGAATTGCTCATCGCCGTTTCGAACAGCAGCGACCCTACCGGCGGCTGGAAAGCTTACCGCATTCAAACGTTGGGCTTCCCAGATTACCCAAAACTATACGTTTGGAACAACGCCTATTATATCACCATCAACGAATTGTACAACGGAAACAAGTGTTCCGGGTACGCGCTTAAACGCTCCGCCATGCTGGCCGGCGAGCCAAACGTGGATATTTACCGCTTCGACATGCCGAATTTCCAAGGCATCACATTCCAACCTGCGACAGGGGCCGACTGGGACGGTGGGCCGCCTCCCCCACCCGGAAGCCCTGGTTATATTTTTCGCCTGTACGATGATGCCTGGGATGGCGGACAGGATCATTTGGAGAGTTGGGAAGTTTATGTAAACTGGAGTAATGTCGCCCTGAGCCATATTGACGGCCCTTCCTTGTTGTACCCAGCTCCATTTGAGACCAGGGTTTGTTTTGGGAACGTTTTTTCCTTCGATTGTATTGAACAGCCAGGCACTACCCAAAAAATAGCCGCACTGGAAAACACCATCATGTACCGTGCACCTTACCGGAATTTTGGCGATCACGAATCCGTTGTGCTCAACCATGTATCTGATGTTTCAGGGGTAGTGGGCAATGGCGGCGATGCTCAGGTACGTTGGTATGAACTGCAAAAAACGGGCAATGGCGATTGGCAGTTGCACCAACAAGGAACCTATGCGCCTGATCTGCAGACAAATCGTTTCATGAGCACCATTTGCATGGACGAAGCTGGAAATATTGGCCTGGGATATTCAGGTTGTAGCCAGAGTCTCTATCCAGGCCTTTATCTGAGCGGCCATCGAATGGGTGACCCACTGGGTGAAATGACCCTCGACGAATACACCCTGGCAGCGGGTGGCGCAAGCCACACCTCAACCCGGTGGGGTGATTACAGCAGCTTGGCCGTTGATCCTTACGATGGACGTACCTTTTGGTTCACCGGGGAGTACCAGCCCAATAGCACAGACCTCTGGGGCACCCGCATTGGTTCTTTTAAGGTGCAGCGCGATACTTATGACATAAAACCTGAAGTGTTGGTAGCACCTGTTGCGTCGCCCTTTTTAGGAAACACGGAGCAAGTGAAGGTTCGGATAAAAAATGGTGGCCTTGCTCCTGCCAGCAATACCAGTATTTCCCTGATCTTTGAAAATAATTTTGTTGTCACCGACAACATCAGCGGAACCATCAATGAAGGTGCGTATGTAGACCATACCTTCAGCCAAACCGTTGCGATGCCCACTCCAGGGAAGAATTACAAATTTAAGATCGTTACCCATTGGAACAAAGACCAATTTGTGCGGAATGATACCCTGGATGCTGTGGTGCAGAAACTTACTGCCAATGATGCCGCTATGGCGGGAAAACACAACCTGCCTGGCTTGGTTTGTGGAACAGAGACGGATTTCGGATTGATTCTGAAAAACGCCTCCGGGGCGCCCATGCAAAGTGCCACCATCAACTGGCGTATCAACACACAAGCCTGGAACGTGTACAACTGGACGGGAAACCTTGCACCCGGGGAGCGGGATACCATTGAACTCCACGCCGTAGGAATAACGGAGGGCTTAAACGGCTTAAGGGCTATTACCTCCCTTCCCAATGGTGTACAAGACGAAAAAATCAACAATGACACCCTGATTCTCAAGTTTTTTGGCAATACGGATGGCACCTATCTATCGGCAGAATCAACGACCAATTTTGGCATCCTCCATTGGGAGCTTAAAACCTTGGCAAACGGATTGCTTGCCCAAGGCGATGTGAGCGCGCAACAGCCAAATGCCCAAATTTGCGCCGATGACAACCAGTGTTACAAAGTAGTATTGAAAGCTCTTTCCTTTAACTGGAATGGGCATTTTACGCTAAAAAATATTTTTGGAAAAGTGCTGGTAGAAATCACGGAAGCCAATGCCACCGAAAAAGTCTTCACCATTTGTGTTCCGGCCCGGCAACAGATCGACTTTGGTGCATTAGAACTGGTGTCGCCCAGTTCTAGCCCCAATTTAACGGCTTCAGAACCCATCAGCGTTAAATTTCGCAATTTTGGCCTTACACAACAAAGCAATGTCAGTGTTTCTTACACCCTGAACAGCGGCGCGACAAAGGCCGAAGTTTTGCCTGGGCCGTTCACTCCCGGACAAACGATCACCCACACATTCGCGGGCACAGAGGACTTGAGCAATATTGGAACCGTATACAATTTCAAACTGGGTGCTACGGTAAACGGCGATCAAAACACCACCAATGACACTATATCTGCGGTGGTGGTAAAACGGTACCTGCGCGAACTGGAATTGTTGAGCATCGATGCCAGCAGCGCCTGTGGCGACAGCAGTTATGCCTTCATTAATATATTGGTGAAAAACAATGGCATCGGGGTTCAGCACACCTTTGAGGTAGCCTACACGCTGAATGGCGTTGTACAGCCCAGCATCCCGGATAACATACTTTTTGCTGGGCCAGACCAAAGCGCGGAAGTGCCGCTGTACATTCCCAACCTGAAAAACGGTGCCAATACGATGGTTTTGAGCATCAGCAATGTAGATGGCATGGGACCAGATGAAATACCGGGCAACGACGGCAGCAGCATCAATTTCAACATAGATCCCGGCAGTCAACTGCTGGAGCTCGTGTTTTCGCCCGACAGCAAACCTCAGGAAAGTTCCTGGGATATCACAGACAATCAAGGCAATATCTTCTATGCCGGTGGACCATATTCCGGGCCGATGAGTTTTAACCCGGAAAGCGCCTGCCTGAAAACAGACAGCTGTTACCAGTTCCGTATACACGATACTGGCGGAGATGGTATGATGGGTGGCTTTGTTTCAGCAACCTTGGGCGGTATTAGCGTTTTTGACTACGCTGGAAACAACTTTGGCGCTGAATTGTCCATTCCGTTCTGTGTAACTTCCATGTGCGCCGACCTGGTGTTGAGCGCCAGTGTAAACCTCGCTTCTGGACAGGGCATTAACGATGGTTCGATTGAAGCAATTGCAAGCGGCGGAACCCCGCCTTACAAGTATGCTTTAAATGGGGGAAACCTACAAACATCCCCGATTTTCAGCAACCTGGTGCCTACTCAATACACCGTGCTTTGCCTGGATGCCTTTGGTTGTGCTAAGGAAATACAGGTCAATCTTGGGACTGTAGGAACGCAGGAACTGGATGGTTTCCGCAAATTAGACGTCTCGCCAAACCCCACCATTGGTATCGCACACCTGACATTGAGCGCTTTTGGCAATGAAAAAATGGCCTACTGTGAAGTCTATGACGGCCATGGTAAATTGATACAAACCACGCGGATGCTTCGCTGGGACGATTCCCTGCGCGGGAATATTGCCCTGGATAAATTTCCTTCGGGCTATTACTACCTAAGGGTAATGGGTTTGGACCGGATATATGCGGCGCGTATTGTCAAGAAATAGTTTGAAGTGGAACATAGCGCAGTTAAACTATTCAATTTCGTGTAATCTGTGAATTTTAACACAATCTGCCCAGTTTTTTTTCTGATAAACCAAAGTTTGGCACGGTTTTCTGATAGTACCAAACATAGAAAGGGCTAACATTTTGATTGGTTAATTGTTTTCATGGTTATGTTGTAAGCCGTCCTGTCGAAAAGACTGGACGGCTTTTTTTTCGCCTTTTAAACCTCGAAGGTCTAAAACCTCAGAACCAATATATAAGGTATTGTTCCGCTTTGTACTTGCAATACCACATTCAGAGACCTGGATGATTCTGATTTGGTGACACCGATCACGTCATCCAAATAATGATCAAAATCGACACTGGGGTGGCCGATAAAAGGCTCGAGTGAAAGCTCCTGCAAAGCTTCAATTCGGTCGAGCGCCAGGGTGAGCAGGCTGTTCGTTCCCTTGCGCTTTGCGATCAAAAACCAACGATTCCGGTATTCTTTGAGCAAATAGGGATAATAAATGCCTGGTTTTGCCTCTCGGGCATGAAATGATCGGTATTCTAATTGCAACACTCGGCGGGCAGCGATGGCTTTGTACAAGAGTGTGATCCAGTCCAAGCCCCGAAGCAAGGCATTTGATTCAAACTGTATGACGTTACGCCCTTCCGCGCGCGTGCGGTGCAGGTTGTTTTCCAGCTTGGCAATGATCTCGCGCATTTCTCCAAAATGGTTAAAGCCGTTCAAGTGCTTCAAAACGCCCAGCACTTCATTCATCTTCTGTACATCAGGGCGAGTTTGTTGAGTGCCATGTTGTTTCAAAAATCGAATAGTTTGGGAATAATGGGAACTTAGGGCAATCTGCGTGCGTTTGGCCATACAATTATGAAATCAAAAACCATGATAAAAGGTAAAGACCTCATCACGCTGGGTTACACACAAGGCAAAACACTTGGGATCGCGCTGGACCTCGCCAACACGGTTTTCGCAGATGCCAAAAAGCAGGATACCCTGACGGCCCTGCGGCGTGTACGGAAAAACCCCGAAGCGTACCTGGAAGACGAAGCACTGGCACCCTTGGCAAAAGCCTTCATTGATGCCGCCGCCGAAGCTGCCGCAAAGGTGACCATTGAATTGAAAGAGCAAACTGCCGCGTACACGATTTTTGGAGAAGAACAGATTGAACAGGGTGCGCTGGATCAGATGAATATCGCCATGCGCCTGCCGATTACTGTGGCAGGCGCATTGATGCCCGATGCACACCAAGGCTACGGCCTGCCAATTGGCGGGGTACTGGCCACTAAAAACGCCATCATACCTTATGGCGTGGGTGTCGACATCGGTTGTCGCATGGCGTTATCGGTGTTCGATATTCCCGAGGATCACTTTTTCGATCGCCGCTCCTTCTACAAGCGGGAGCTGATCGCCGCCACTGCCTTTGGCGCTGGCAATGGGTTCTCCGGGAAGGATCGCGCCTACCACAATGTATTGGACCGCAAGGAATTTGATATGAACGGGCTTTTGCGCGGATTGAAAGACAAGGCATTCAACCAGCTGGGCTCCTCCGGTGGTGGAAACCACTTCGTAGAATGGGGTATCATCAGTTTTGAAAAAAAGGATGAAATCCTGGGCATTGAAAAAGGTCGCTACCTGGCCTTGTTGACACACTCCGGTTCGCGCGGATTGGGCGCTACCCTGGCAGGACACTACACCCGCATCGCGAAGGAGCAGTGCAAGTTGCCGTCTTATGCCGCCAATTTGGCCTACCTCGATATGGAAAGCGAGGCCGGACAAGAATACTGGCTGGCCATGAACCTGGCGGGCGATTACGCATCGGCTTGCCACGAAGTGATACACCGAAAACTGACGAAAGCCATTGGCGCAACGGTACTGGCAAAAGTGGAAAACCACCACAACTTTGCCTGGAAAGAGCAACTGAACGGCGAAGAAGTGATCGTACACCGCAAGGGCGCAACTCCGGCAGCCAAAGGCGTGATGGGCATTATACCAGGCTCCATGACTGCACCAGGTTTTTTGGTGCGGGGCAAGGGGGAAATTTCGGCGATCAACTCGGCCTCCCACGGCGCCGGTCGGCAAATGAGCCGTACCCAGGCGATCAAAAACGTGAGCAAAGCCGATATGAAAGCCATTTTGCAGGACATGGGCGTTTCCCTGATCGGCGGCGGCCTCGATGAGGCGCCAATGGCTTACAAGGACATTCACAAGGTGATGGCTTCGCAGCAGGAGCTGGTGGATGTGGTGGCGAAGTTTAGCCCGAAGATGGTGCGGATGGCGGACGACGGAAGCCGCGAGGGCTGAGTGCGGAATGCGGATTGTGGATTGCGGAATACAATGCGCTTGGCTTTCGTGCGGAATCTAATGGCTGATAGGAACCGTTAGAAGAATACACTACAACTGCGGCTTAACCGCCGCATGTTCATAAAGAGAAGGCCTAACGAAGCCTGTTGATCCTTGACGGGTGTTTCTGTATGGCACCGTTGTAATGGCCGCGTGCCAAACCGCTTCTACACGCAGCTTGATCAACACCGCCAAATTGACGGTGGACGGTAGACGGTAGACGGAGCACATTATTTCGAGCAACTAAATCCAAACAAGTAAATGGGAGGCAGCGACTGAGAAGTCGTTGCCTCCCATTTGGTAGGAGCAATTATCCAAACTGATATTTTTGGCGCACAACGCCACTACGCAAAGGCTTCGCTTTTGGCGCTTCCGATTATTTAGATCAAGCGCAGGGCATCTTTATGGCGTTGTGGTGTGGTGTGAGACTTTTTCTGTAGTGTGATGTTAAACTGTAGCTTAAGTGCCAGAGATGGATTCCAAAAGCATCGCGAAATGATGGGCTTATTCCGCACTCCGCACTCCGCACTCCGAAATCCGAAATCCGCACTCCGAAATCCGCATTCAACTTCACACCACTAAATTCCTTGTTTCAATAAGTTGCTGGATCAATTCGTCCGTGCTTTTTTGAAGAAAATCGTTGAGCGGCAGGCCGATAATTTCCGCGAATTGCTCCAAGCGCTCTATGGTAGGGCTGCGCAGCTCTCCACGTTCCAGTTTACCATAAGCTGCCGGGCTGATATCATTCATCTTAAAGGCAATTTCAGCTTGTTTGAGTCCTAAAAAGTTGCGGATTCTGTACATTTTTTCATGTAGATCGGTATTGGTTTTGGCAGGCATGGGTAGCATTGTGTGTTTGATGAGACTAAAAATAAAGCATGCAAACTTATCTGTTTTTTTTCTGAGACCCAGTGATTGGGAAGAAAAAAATCACAAGCGCGTAAAATTTTAACATTGTGGCCTCCATAGATCGGTTGGATGAAGCAACTCAAAGTAGTACGAAACAACTGGGAGTTGTTTCAGGTGCGAATAATTGCCTTGACTTTTGTGGGGTGAGTGCGCACCTAACAAAAACATTATGCCTCCCAAAATTAGTATCCCATGTCTACCTTTAGATTTATCACGGCATTGAGCAAGCATTTGACTTTAAGCACCTTGGCATTGCTCCTTTGTGCCGCCTTTTCACCCCTGCATGCTCAAGTTGAAAGGCCGTTCCGCCAGTTCGCGACCCAGAAAGTCCATAAACGGCTGCTCGAGGAAAACGCCGGATATTCAGCCTCCTTGGCAGGCTTTGAAACCCACATAAAAAACTTTGGCGTGGCAGGGATGGGTCATATCGATACCATCCCGGTGATCTTTCATATCCTGTATGCGCCGGGCCAGCCTTACCCGATTGAAGCCCAAATCCAGGCACAGTTGGATTCGCTCAACGCTGGACTGCTGTCCGGCCCTGAAACCGCGCAGCCCATCGCATTAGAAAAAGTGCAAGCCCTTGCCGATCTGGCAACAGCACCCGAGATATTTTTCTGTCTGTCGAAAGCCAGTTCCAACGGCGAGCTGCACGAGCCCATCCATTTTGTGGAAACTGCGGTTCCTGGTTGGGGCCTTGATGACAACCTGAAATATTCCTCAGCCTTTGGTGCCGATGTCCAGGATCCAGGCCACACCCTGAACATTTGGGTGGCAAATCTGAATGATGGTTTTAGCGGTTATGCACAAATGCCTGGTGGACCACTGAAAACGGACGGGATCGTTATTGATACCCGTTATTTTTTAGGTGGCACTGATACATTGGTCAACAAGGTGTACACCCAGGGCAAAACCCTCACGCACCTGGTCGGGAGCTACCTGGGCTTATACGAGCTCTGGAATGAAGCGAACCCCTGTCAGGATGATTATGTAGATGATACACCGATCCACAATGCGCCGAATTTCTTTCCCGGTGACATCTTCTATCATATCAGCCTTTGTGATACGACCTACAAGACCGAAATGATCATGAATTTTATGGACAACTCGGACGATGAAGTGCTCACCATGTTTACTCAAGGACAAAAAAACCGGATGAAAGCCGTACTGGCCGAAGGAGGCCCCATGGCTGGGCTCGCTTCAAACAGCGTATCGTGCAAACCTGTTGAATTTCATTCACCGGACGATCGGGCGCATAACCAGAATTTGAAGGCGGCTCCTTCACTTTCATTGCACCCTAACCCTGCGACACAAAGTATCCAGCTAGAATTAGGTGTGCCAAAGCCAGGCAAAGTGCTCTGTAATATTTATAATATGCTTAGCCAATCCATTTGGCAAAACGATGTATACCTGTCTTCAAATTCCCAAACGCTATCTATAGATTGCTCACTTTGGAGTGAAGGCAAATATGTTCTTGTAGTAATATTTGACAGCGGAATCACCCTTACCAAACAATTCATCGTCACCGCTCGCTAAACCCTATGAAAAGATTTACACTACTACTAGTCGCCATTTTGGCCCTCCATTGCCTCAAAGCGCAGCCAGTCAACAATTACCTGCAAAATGTGGTCATGCCTTCTCCAACAGCTGCAAGCATGGGGAAATATACCGATATCCCGGTCAGCTATCATACGGGCGTGCCCAATATCAGCGTCCCTATTTACACGGTCTCCGAGGGGCCCCTTTCCTTGCCTATTTCTATCAGTTACCATGCTTCTGGCGTAAAAGTGGGAGAAGCACCCAGTTGGGTAGGCCAAAACTGGAGCCTGAATGCCGGAGGGATGATCTCCCGCACGGTGCAGGGGCAAAAAGATGAAGACGGGACATTTGGCTGGCTTCATACTGCGGCAATCCCGCAGCCCCCCACCTATGATATCACAGGTCATCAAAACTCGGGCGACCATTGCGGGTTTATTGGCCACTATTTAATAGATCAGAATGACGGAGAGCCCGATCTGTTCTCCTTTAATTTTGCCGGAGGCGGTGGAAAGTTCTATTTCAAAAAAGACGGCAGCATTGTGTTAGTCCCGGTGCAAGACATAAAAATTGTGCCGCAGTTCACTACCAACACAGCAGATGTGGCTCATTTGAAGGGCTTTACGGTCACGACACCGGACGGCACAAAATATTTATTCGGGGATATTGGAGATGGCAGCCCGGCCATCGAGACGAATATCGGCAGTGGTGGCAATTACCCCGAAATACCCAGCAGCTGGTATCTTAAAAAAATCGAAAGCGCTGATTCCAAGTTCTCCATCTCGCTCAATTACGCCGGTGATTATTCCCAGACCGACTACCAGCCCTTCAGGAATTCGCCTTGCCCAAGTCAGGCGCAAGGTGCTGGTAACCCTCCGCTGCAAAATGTCGCTACCGCTGCCACGTGGGTTAAAGGACATCGCATTGCAAGCATTACCACGAGCACAGAAACGGTAACCTTCACCCCTGGTGCCGAAAGACAAGATTTGAACGAATTTCCTCAAGCGCCCTACAACACCGACAAGCCCAAAGTACTGGCTTCGATCACGATGGGCAATACACCTTTTCAAAGGAAATTTGACTTTACCTACGATTATTGGGCAGACAACTCATCGGACCAAGTGACAGGCACGGGCATAAAGCTGAACAAGCGCCTCCGCTTGTTAAACGTGCAGGAAAAATCTGTTGACGGGTCAATTGTCCACCCTTCTTGGACATTCGAATACTTTGCCAAATCCGGGAACGTCAATTTTTTGCCTCACCGCATATCTCGATCGGTAGATCACTGGGGGTTTTTCAACGAAAAATTTAATGGGACATATAATTCAATAGTACCCAATACACCGGGCAATTTGACCGGAACCTGCATAAACGGGGGAACCTGCGAAGGCTGGATGCAAACAAGTGGCAGTGGGTCTGACCGAAATTCTTATGAGACGCCTATGAAATACGGCACTTTGAAAAAAGTCACTTTCCCCACAGGCGGATACAGCGAATTCGATTTTGAAGCAAATGATTACTATACCACATCGCTCCCAAACGATACCCTAAACCTCGTTTACATTGATGGGGCTTACAGCATCGGAGGGTACACATGCGGTACCGCAGCCTTTTACCCTACTCCCCAGGTTTACACCTTTTCCCAGGCAACACTGAATTCCTCTCGGTATGAATGGCGGCTTAAGCCCAAGACGAGCGGCTGCTCCTGCGTGGAAGGCGCTACTTCGATTCGGGTGAAAGTTTACAATGCCACTACAGGTGTTTTATATGCCCAATCTGCAGTGATCAACATCAGTTGTTCGCCCGCATCCGGCAGTTCGGGCGCAGGATTCCTTTCGAGCTTTTTCAGCCCAGCCTTGCAGGCGGATGTCAGCTACAAATTTGAGCTTTTAGTGACTCAAGGCGGTGCCGATTTCAAGATAAGGCTGCCGATTGTCAACCAAAGCGGGAACGCAAAGGTCGGCGGCCTGCGCGTAAAACAGATCAAATTGCACGACGGGATATCAGCTTCCAACGATATTATCCGTACGTTTGAATACCGCGACTCCACCATCACAAGCCAATCTTCCGGGGTGCTGTATGGTAAGCCCAACTACGTCCATACATATACCTGGTATCCCTGTGAGACGAACCCTCCCATGTGCGGCAATATCTGTGCGCCAGCGGCATGTCCGCTATATCAATTGCCGACGGGTGGCTGCAACGTGGTATTTTATGAGAACAGCATCACGCCGATAAGTTCTTTTGAAGGGTACCATATCGGGTATTACTACGTGAAAGAAAACTTCAACGGGAACGGCTCTAAAAGCTATACCTATTACACCGAGAGCAACAATGCCCCTGCACAGTATCCCACCCCTCCGGCACCTGCACGCGTGCTCGCAGGGAACCTTAGGTATTCTACCACGAGAAATTCCGCCGGAACTATTATCGCGACAGAATCCCAGGTCGCCTACAATGAAGCCTATACGGAAAGTACCGATGTGATGTACAAAAAGATCGTCAGTAATTGTGGGCGCTATGTCACCGTTTATAAAATCCGGACGAGGCCATACCGCTTAGCCAGCGTGACCAACGTGTTGGATGGGGTCAGCACAGCAACAGTGTATGGGTACGACCCAGGGAACAAATACCTGCAAAAGGTGACGGAAGACGTTACCGATGCCGACGGTTCTATTTACCGCACGAAATACAACTACCCCCTTGATTATCCCTGTCCTTCCGGCAACAACTGTGACGAGAACAACGGCGTGAACGCCGAAGCCAAAGCCATTTATGCCTTGCGCAAGCGCTACATGATTGCTTTGCCTATTGAGCAGATCACATACCTGAAAAGGCCCTCCTATGGCAGCTTTCAGCCTACAGGTGCAACCTATTTCCAGTTTGAAAAGGTAAATGCTACTTATGACAACCTCAAACTCAAAACAGTACAGCAGGTACGGGTAGCTTCGCCATTCAACTCTTTCACGGAATCGAGCATGAGCGGTGGCACTTTCAGCAAGTCTTCCCTGTACGCGATAGAATACAATTTTGTCTTCAGCGACAGCCATGGGCAGCTCCTGAGCCAATGGAAACAAAACGACCCAGCCAAAGAACAGTACATCTGGAGCCACAAAAACAAGCTCCCCATCGCCAAAGTCGTGAACGCGGAAGAGGCCGAAGTTGCATTTACCTCCTTTGAACATCAGGATTTTGCTTACCTGGGCAATTGGTCGTTTACCGGTTCAGCTGGAGGCTGGAGCAATAATGTTGGTGATTTTTATACAGGGCGCACAGGTTTCAACCTCAGCCCGGCACGCACCATGGTGCGCAACAGCCTGCCCGCGGGCAAATACCTCGTTTCAGGCTGGCATAAAGACGGCTCCTTTGTGGTGAACGGAACAACGCTTTCCACTTCGACGGGCGGGCAATGGAAATACGCCGAAAAAGAGATGACGCTGGCAGTTCCGGGCAATATAACCGTGAGCAGCGGCGGCAGCGACTGGTCTCAATTCGTAGATGAAGTCAGGCTCCACCCTGCTGATGCCCTGATGCAAACCTTTAGTTTCGACGACCGCGCGCTCCCCATGATACTGAGCATGGCGGACGAGAACAACATAACGGCGCATTACGATTTCGACGTGATGCAGCGCCTTCAGGCCGTTAGGGATCAGGATCGGAATATCCTGCAAACTTACGAATACAACTATCATCCAGGCAACGCCATAAACATTATCAAATCCCGCAGCGTACTGACTGCCGGGCAAACCACAGCTGCACAGGTGAACGCGCTCACGGGCGCAAGCGTACGGCGTGTGTTCCAGTTTTTGGACGGCCTTGGAAGGCCCATCCAAAGCAACGCGATAGCGCAGTCGCCCACGGCAAAAGACATCATCGCCCATGTAGCCTACGACATCCAGGGCCGCGAACCGAAAAAATTCATACCTTATACCAACACGTCGAACGGGGGCGCATACCGTACCGCAGCCGCAGCCGAACAGCTTTCTTTCGCCAACACCTGGGGCGCCAGCGGCTACGGCTACTCGGAAACCCGCTTTGAGATTTCACCTTTCAACCGCCCGCTTGAACAGGGCGCGCCAGGCGACCCCTGGCGGATCGGCAACGGCCATACCCTGGAAGTAGCCTACCGTGGGAACACAAGCACCGACGCTGTGCGCAATTTCACAGGAAGTGGCACTTTTACGGACAACCTGCTCCGCGTTTCGGAAGTAACCGACGAGAACGAGCGAAAAAAGTGGACGTTTACGGACAAACTGGGCCGCGTAGTGTTGGTAAAACAGGAGCTGAACAGCACCGAAACGGCCCAAACCTATACCGTGTACGACGATTTTGGCAGGGTGCTGTGCGTAATTCCGCCTGAAACCACCAAGCGGATGATCAACTCCGTCAACTGGAATTACAACAACGCCGCATACGCCAGCATGATCTTCAAGTACGCCTACGACAGTCGGGGGCGCATGACTTCCAAAACTGTCCCCTCTGGCGGCACCACTTCGATAGCTTACGACAGGCTCGACCGCCCGGTGCTCAGCACCGATGCCAATGGGTTCAAGGTGTTCACGCGCTACGATATCCTGGGCCGGCCTGTTGTCACCGGAAAATACAAGGGGACAGCCTCTCCGGGCGCAAGCAACCCACTTTATGAAACGCCGAATACGACCGCCCCACATTATTACACCAGCACCAGCTTCCCCACCGACAACAACCTGGACGTTTACAAAGCCTTCTACTACGACGATTACGACCTGAACAATGATGGGAGCGTCCCGGCGAACGAATCGTACACCAACCCGGCAGAATCGCCTTATGAAACCACGGCCCTCCTACGCACGCGCGGGAAGCCCACTGCCACCCGAACGGGTATCCTGAACAACAACGGCACCGCCCCCAGCATTTTCCTGACCACGCGCACCTACTACGACAAGGAATACAGCCTCATCCAGGTCAACAAACAAAACCACCTGGGTGGCGCAGACATCATTTCGAACGCTTATGACTTCGCCAATAGGGTCACCAAAACCCGGCGCGACCACACGGCCACCCCGCCCGGCGGCACGCTGAAAACACACGCCATCCGGGAGGAATACGTGTACGACGATGCCGGAAGGCTGCGCTTTACCCGCCACAAGATCAACAGCAACAACTGGGTGGTCACCGCAGCGACCGTGTACGACGAACTCAACCGCCTGGCAGACAAGCGCTTGCACGCCAGCAACTACGACGGCGTTTCCGCCATCACCGTCAATTCTAGTTTCAACTACCTCCAAAGCCTCGACTACAACTACAACATCCGCGGTTGGCTGACCGCCATGAACGCCCCAACAAGCTGTAGCCTGCAAGGGGGCGACCAACTGGCCGACCTGTTCAGCATGTCGCTGGACTATGAAAGCACGGCCAACGGTGCCACGCCCCAGTACAACGGCAACATCGCCGCTGTGCAGTGGCGCACCAACATCAGCGGCGGCTGCCAGACGCAGCACCAATACCGTTTCACTTACGATTATGGGAACCGACTCATGGCAGCCAATCATTTTACCCACAACGGGAGCGCCTGGGCCAACACCAACAACTACTCCGAAAGCGGCATCGGCTACGACCTGAACGGCAACATCAAAAACTACACCCGCCGCGGCCTGCTCTCTCCCGGCACCTACGGCATCATCGACCAGCTAACCTACACCTTTGGCGATGCCCTGCGCCCAGACCGCCTCACCAACATGGCCGACGCGGGCAGTATCACCAAAGGCTTCATCTATAACGTCAGCGCCGCCGCTTACCAGTACGACCTCAACGGCAACATGACGGTGGACAACCACAAAGGCTTCTCCTTTGCCTTCAACTACCTCAACCTGCCCCAGTCTTTCACCAAAGGCGGCAATGTCATCACCATGACCTACACGGCAGACGGGGAAAAGCTGAGCAAGGCGGTAACTGGCGGCGGTGCCACGAAAAACTACATCGCCGGCATCGAGTACAGCGGTGCCAACCTGGAAGCCATTTATTTTTCCGAAGGGCGGTGTACGCCAAACGGTGCCACAGCGTTCTATTACGACTATACCATCAAAGACCACTTGGGCAACGCGCGGCTGAACTTCCGCGCCAATGGGGCATCAGTGACTTTTTTAGAGGATATGCACTATTATCCTTTCGGGATGTTGATGGAGGGCATGGGGGTGAACTCGCCTGGCAATGATTATACTTACAATGGCAAGGAGTTGAATGAGGATTTTGGGTTGAGTTTGTATGATTATGGGGCAAGGTGGTATGATGCGGCGCTGGGGAGGTGGTGGAGTGTGGATCCGTTGGGGGAGGTGACTCGATCTTGGTCAAGCTATGTTTACGTAGAGAACACCCCTATAAACGCGGTTGATCCAGATGGGAATTTATGCGTAGGATGTAAAGATAGTGATAAAGAAGATGAGTGGCACAAACGCTTAGAACAACAAGGCATGGGATATGTTGGGTCAAACGCCGGTGGCCCTGGTGATCCACCGTGCACAGACTGCCCCAGTTTACCGGTAACTGGCCGAGACGGAGATGGCGTTTTAAATGAACTTGTTGTAACAGGGAAAGCACCGACCAAACCCCAAAGTAGTAATTGGTTAAATAATGCAACTATTGCTACTCATGCTAGATCAGATGCCTCTCCACGAGATGTAAGGTATTTGTATGGCTTTTCAGATAATACGCCTGAATATTGGGCTTCGACGTTGGGTGGATTGTTTGCAGTGGAAGGAGTGGTTGAGCTGGGGGTGTGGGGAGTAGGGCAAGCGACAGCAGGGGCAGCCGCTAAGGGGGGAAGTAAGCTGTTAAACCAATTTTCTACAAGTACAATTGATGATGCAGTTGGGCTTGTGATGAAGAACAGTAATGATGTTAAACACATTTTCGCTGCTAAACATAATCTTGGCCCATTGGTAAATAAACTTGGGGGACAAGAAAACACTATAAGATCTGTACTGAATGCAGCAAATGGCAAGCTTCCTGCAAGTGGTGTATTTAATAATATCCCTGTAAATGTTGGCGGGCAAACAATTTTCTTAAGAGGAAATGTTATTAATGGTGTTCCCAGAATTGGTACAATGTTCATTCTTTAAAGAATAGTTTATGAATTGGGAAAAACAGTTATTAGAAATAGAAAAGGACTTTGGTTTTCATAAAGAAAGAGATTGGAAACCAACAGTTGATTTAGTTAATAAGTTATTAACTGAATACCCTGGCGATGTTGAGCTAAACATCAGAGCTATATATCTTTTGCATAATATTTTAGTAGAAGAAGAATACCCTAATGAGGAGCAAAACAGAATGGTTGATTTACTTCAAGAATGGTTTAATCAATCAAAGGAGAAGTTTTTGGAGAATGCAGAGTACTTATTTTTTATTGGCAAAATACTTCATATCGCTGAATGGTACTTTGGTTTAGAAGATAACAGATTGGCTATAGAGTTTCAAAAGAAAGCAATGGAGAAAGAGCCAGGAAACTTGTTGTACGAGTGGGCTTATCGTCTTTCTTGTCAAGGAGATATAGTTGAAGGTTATTTAGCCCATCAAATAATTGAATATGATAAGGATAAAGTTAATTGGCTTAAAACTAAAGGCTTTCCTGGTGGATATATTATTGAACACTTAAAAATGAGCAACGAAGAATATAAAGCAAAAGCCTTGCAGTAGCGGGGCTTTTGCTTTATTATCCAAAACGGCAACTTTTTGAGCCGTTAAAATTGTCTTATTAGGCAAAAAATAATTTTTATAAATTCACTTTACCATCCAGTAAATCCTTCATTCTTTTTTTGGTAAGCATTGAGTTGGTAATTTTAACCAGTGCATTTTTTTCATCTTCATCCAGTTGGCTAATAAGCATCAACTGTTCGTTGAGTTCGTGGTTTTGAAGTTCTACCACAGAGTTTTCACTATTAGACTTGTTGCGGTGAGAATAAGAGAAATGAGTAGCTTTCGGGCAAAAAGCAAACATGGAGAATTTTTCATACCCCAAGAACAACCGAGAGTGGCGGGCGACCACAGGAATGGACGAGC
>Ga0105054_10001040_pt1 | contig 45730 bp, 33 predicted proteins | sample BON02_FD_78091 | JGI IMG/M metagenome (GOLD analysis project Ga0105054, IMG submission 78091) | Freshwater microbial communities from Lake Bonney liftoff mats and glacier meltwater in Antarctica - BON-02 (megahit assembly) | ecosystem: Environmental > Aquatic > Freshwater > Ice > Glacier...
TCTTCTTCTTCTTCTTATCTTTCTTCTCATTTTGGGACCCTTCCAATTCTGCAGCATCGACCTCCGAGACTAATTCTTTTTTTGCCTTTTTTGCTTTCTTGCGGGCCGCTTTCTCGACAAGGACATCCAGTATACCTGACTCACCGTCCGCTTCCATCTCGCGTGTTTTGCCCATTCCGAAAATTGAAATAACGTGAGTGAGTGAGTGGTTTTGAAATTGGGAACTGCGTTCTAAATTCTGAATTTGAATTTTCACGCTTTTGAAGATAGGAATGAATTCATTCTATATATATGTTCACAAGAAGATACAACACCACAAACGAGTTTATTGTGGAAGCACTCATCAAGAGCACCAGATCAAAATTTAATTCATGTGTATTCTACTAATTTACTGGTCAGTTGTTCTTTTGTTTCTAAATGTGGCCATTTAATTAAGGAGCTCTAGCTGATTCGCGTCTCCGCCTTCTCAAAAGGAGAGCTTCATTACTCTGTATTTCAATTTGTTTATTAGAAATACAAAGCGGCCAAAGTGTTTGTGGTGGTCCAAGCATTCAGCAACTAAAATTGGTGACATTTGATGTGTACATTTTACAAATTAATTTATTTTTCTTTCAAAATGTAGGCAATTAATGAAGGAGAGCTGATTCGCATCTTCACCTTCTTGAAAGGAGAGCTTAGCCTGCTTGGGCAAGTCTTTTTCTTTTCTTTCCCAAAACGTCTTGTTTAATTAATCTATTATAAAAGTATCAATTTACATTAAATTTAAAAATAATTAGCCCAAATAACGAGTGCGTGGCTAGACATATTTAATAATGAATCATACGTGTGAAGTATAGTGTATCAAAAAGAAGGAGCTAGGCGTGAAGATACTAGGATATATTATGTATTTTAGCTACCTGGAATTTCAACAGCTGGTTTCTACATTTCATTCGACAAGAATGTACGCGAGCCGTGTAGGAGTCGAGAATATTTTCTTAAGTGTGGTTCAGCGAAAACTATAAGGTTCGCTTGACAAATATTTTAAGACCCGGTACCACTAATTTCTGGTAGGAACTCCATAGGGGAAATTGCCAGCAGTCTGCCATGTGCATTTTGTAGCCGAAGTACTTCACGATATAAGACCATCTACAGTTATTACTAAGTCGAAAAGATTGCAGTTTCAGCAAGCCAAATTGTCCAAATTGAGGTACTTGAACAACAAAACGAAAGCTATGACTCCTGCCAGAATGCCTACCAATGTAGACGCAACTACTGCTTTATTGTCTTCGTTTGCTTGGCGCACATTGATGGAGCAACAGTCACAGCTGCCTCTAATGCGCCAGTTGAGTTATCCATTTCCTATCTTAAGTCCCCTCCATCAACAAGTCATGCTTTTCAACAACATCACCCCTTTAGTATCTCCTGATTGGAAGCCATTATTATCTAAGAAACGAAATCGCTTTGATTTTGAAGGCGAGAAAGCAACGATAGAGCCGGTAAGCAGGGACATGGAGAGGAAAAAAGGCGTGGTATATTTAGTTAAAGGTGAAAGAAAGAAGTGGGATGGAAAGCGATATGCTAGATGTTGCATGGAATGCGATAAGCTTGCTCAAGGAACAACAGGATATTGCAAGGGACACGGAGGAGGTAGTAGGTGTCAACATGAAGGATGCGTTAGAGCGTCCAGAGGAGGGTCCACTCACTGTGCTTCTCACGGGGGTGGGAAACGATGTGAATCGCCAGGATGTACAAAGGCAGCAGCTGGAAAATCATTATGTCGGAAACATGAAACCATACTGGCTAATTCTGAATAAACCATGAAATACTATTTATTATAGAATACCGTGGTATTCGTTATTGATAATAATCAATTATTTTCTCATTCATTTGATAGCATGTTTCTCGACCTGTAGACAACGATGCCACTCAAGATCGCTGCGACGGAATTGAAAATTGATTTGAATTTGGATCATTTCCAAATAATATAAAGCCCCCCTCATTGCCTCCAATAGGGAATCAAGAAAAGAAATGAGTGATACCGAGGTGATTGAAGTGGTTGAAGTTCAATCAGCAGATCCAGTGAAGAAAAGGAAGAAGAAAAAGAAACCATCATTGACTCAAAAGTTTCAGCGATGGTTGGAAGAAACTGCATCACAGGTCGAAGGAGTCGAAAACCCACTCCTTCTACCTCGAGAGTTTGTTGGGTATTCGTTTCAAGGAGATCTAAGACCTGCTTTTGTGACTCCTCAGATGAAAGTGGAACCTTCAATCAGAGTTCCTGATTACCACGAGACTGGGATCCCCACGAGTGAAATGGCGGCTCGAGCCCAAGAGACCATCCATATCCACACTGACGAGGAGATTGAAAAGATGCGAGTGGCGTGCCGACTTGGTCGTGAAGTGATTGACATTGCAGGGAAGTTTCTTAAAGTTGGGGTAACTGGAGATGAGATTGATAGAGTCGTTTATAAAGCTTCTATGGAACGAGGGTGCTACCCATCGCCTCTTAATTATCGCAACTTTCCTAAATCAGTGTGTGTTTCGGTTAACGAAGTTATTTGTCACGGAATTCCTGATTGTCGTCCGATTCAAGATGGCGATGTGGTAAATCTTGATGTGACGGTTTACAAAGACGGGTTCCACGGCGACCTGAATGAAACATTTCTTGTGGGCAACTGCGACGAGGACAGCGTGAGGTTGGTGAAGACGGCATACGAGTGTCTTCAAAAATCATGTGATATGATTGGCCCCGGGTGTTTATATCGTGATTTGGGAGCATCTATATCTAAGATAGCTGCTCAAAACGATTGTACGGTAGTGAAAACCTATTGTGGTCACGGCATCGGTGAATTGTTTCACACATCTCCTAATGTTCCACATTATGCAAAGAACAAAGCCAAGGGTATCATGAGACCGGGTCATATATTCACTGTTGAGCCGATGATTAATTTGGGCAGCAATTGGAAAGATGACTTGTGGCCAGATAATTGGACTGCAGTCACCCATGATGGAAAAAGGTCCGCTCAATTCGAACACACATTTTTAGTAACTGAAGACGGTGTTGAAATTTTAACAGCTCGTAAAGGTACAAATGCAAGTTCCATGTCATGGGACGCAGCCGCTGTGACTAGAAATTAATTAAAATACCGATACCTGGTAGCAAAAATTAGAAAATAATAAGACGAATTACGGCGAGGAGCGAATGATCCAATTATGCGCATCTATCAATATAGAATACATTTGATTAAGTAAAGGGAATAATTTATTGATTTTCAATTTAGGAAGCGAAATTGACAAATTGTAGATAACGAGCTTCAGGATTAGCGGATTTCACAATTATAAATTGGGCATTTCTTTATTATTTTAAAGCGATAAATGTTTCCGGGATGTTCAATTCAGAAAGTGGCGCCCATTTAAATACCTGAGATTCGTACGTATAAGAGTCTATGTCTACTCTCTCAAATATAATACAACGAATGAACAATCGTATCTCGTGGACGTCGCGAGATACAAAATTCTCCACCCTAACGGAATCTTCTTGACAAACTAGTTTATATATGCCGCATTGACTTGCAGCAGCAAACTTTGCACATTCTGTCAATTGCATTCCTGGAGTTAATATACTTGATACCCACTTGTACTTGTTATCAACCGTTTCCTCCACCAGAACCATATCAGGTTTCTCCGAACTGACCATAACACAATAGAGCATAACAGATACACGATTAATTGATGTTTCTTGTGAAGTGCAAATAAGTGAATCATCCTTGGAGTAGTACTCTTTCAAAACAGTTTTCATCTTCTTTCTCTCCTGGAGAATTCGATTGAGTTTTTCTCTTGCTTGCGTAAGGTTTGGAATGTGATCAGGATCAATAGTAGAGATGTTTGAATTGCTAGCATCCAGGTTCACGAAGAAGCTAGAATCATCCTCGGTTGAAATCACTGCTTCGACTCTACGCTTGGCCATCTTTCACTAGGGTTCCTAAAAAATATATTTTCAAAAATTCCCAACGTTGCAGGCCCCCACGACACCTGGGAATGATCATTGGAGTGACAGGTTCTGCAGGCTTCATTGGGCAGAACCTATACAGCCATCTGCGAAGTTTGGGTCACCAGGTGATTGGTTTTGACCTCTCCACGCCGATTTGCCAAGGTGGTCCCGGTATTACAGGCGCATCTGTAAGTGAAAAAGGAATGCCATTTGTCGATGTTACTTGTGACTTGAGTGTGGCAGTACCAGAGACAGCAATACAAGAATGCGATGTCGTAATTCACTTAGCTGCCAATGGAAATCCATCGGCTGGATGGGGATGTGTTTTGGATTCTAATATTATCGCCACGCGAAATGTATTCGCGGCGTGTGCCAACGAGCCCAATTGCAAACGAGTTATCTTTGCAAGTTCCAACCACGTCTCACATGGATCGAATTGCGAGGTGTCAACAACGAGCAAGCTACTGCCTGGAACTATGAGCCCCAGCGCTTCAATGGTAGACACAGAAACCATCCCCGATTCATTATATGCTGTATCAAAGGTATTCGGAGAAGCTCTCGGAGTGTTTCATTCTCGTGAGAAATCGTTTGAATTTATTGCCATTCGGTTAGGATGGTGTTTGTATGAAGATCCATCGACTCAAAAGGGTCAACAACATGATGCGTACCTTCGAAGCATGTGGTTATCGTTGTCGGATTGTTTGGGGTATTTCCAAGCAGCGGTGAATTTGCCGTTTAATGAAGGAAATTGCATCGTTGTCAACGCAGTTAGCAATAATACCCGGAAAACAATGGACATTTCTCATGTGCCACGTCTTTTGGGAGGGTTCTTCCCCAAGGATGATTCAGAATCCTTTTTCCATGTCAAATAGCGATAGTTTCTAAGGAGAATTCGAAGTATCAAGCTTTTGCGAAAGGTCCTAGTCATCTTTTGATTCCTTTTATCATTGGTATTGGTGATGAATGGGATATGGATACGAAGGTATTATTGCAAGGATTTTTGGTAGGTACCGGTATGCGAGATCATTCTGGAGACGCAGGAAAACGGACGTCAATGTATAAAGTATATTTTTAAATGATTTAGTAGCTTTCTCACGGTATGCATTTGAAGGCGACATTGCTGTCAAGTCGAAGGATGCAATTAAATTTCATCAGGAGCGATACAATGTGAATTCAGTGATTTCTCATAGTGTTGCTCCTTCTGATTTCCTCGCGGATTGTCATCAGGCCCTTTTCTTTCAACAAGATTCTCTTTTGCTATAAGAATTAAGCGTTTGATGGCTTCTATCCACCAATAGGAGTGAGCACTTTAAAATAATCTATCTTGTTGTTTTATAAAGACTAGAATGAAAAGGAAATTAACTGATGGTGCTTCACTACTGTTGCTTCACCGTTCGCTTCACCGTTCGCTGAACATGAATGACGAAAATGGATTGTATTGGACGCGGAAAATTTTGGAATCCATGCAGATAAAAGCTTTGATATGTATAATGAACCTTGGGTGCACGAGTACTCTGCCCCCCAAAAAAATGCTGATTGTGAAAAGCACGAAGCAGATGTATGCAGATGCAATAATATATGCTTGTTCATTTTGGTCAGGATGAGTCCACCTATTTAGCGCACATGTTGCCAAAGTGACTGTGGCGTAGACCTGCCTGAAACACCATCGAGACCTCAAGGAGAAGGAAGTGGTATCATCTCGTCTGCTTGCGTCACCGATGCAGAAGGTAGTGGATTTGGTTTGGAATCAACTCCAATAAAGAGTTGACAAGTATTAGGATTTGGATAGCTTGGTCGCGCTGAAGGAATTCAAACACAACAAGAATGATGTATTCAGGTTTTAGATATAGAATAAGCATAAACTAAGTGCCATTACTGCCATGCCAACAAAGACACATTTTGTGACAACCTTGTCTTGTGGGTCGAATTTATGGCCAGTTGGAATGAGCTCGTTGACCACAATTGCCACCATCATGCCAGCAACGAATCCAAACAAAATGGCATAAGCAACCTCGCCCATTACAGTCACCAGGAATGCATAGCCAAGAGCTGCCCCCACAATTTCACAAATTCCAGAAAAGAATGCGATCCAAAATCCTTTCCATCTGCTTCCAGTAGCATAAAATATCGGAATAGACACACAAAGTCCTTCCGGGATGTTGTGTATTGAAATTGCTACCGCCAGAGCAACGCCTACAGAAGGATCCACTAGTGCCGCTACGAAAGTAGCCAACCCTTCAGGGAAATTGTGCAATCCAATTGCAATTGCCGTCATAATACCCATGGTGTGAAGTTTCTCTTTAGATAGGGTTTCTTCATCATCGCTCAGACCTTTATTCAGATTCATTAAATCAGGAGCATCAGATGTAACACCGATTTCAACTTGATCAGAATCTCGTTCATCGAGTACCACAGCCCCATCTTCGATACCGCACTCATTCGCATCAGATGTAACACCGATTTCAACTTGATCAGAATCTCGATCATCAGGTACCTCAACGCACTCGCTCGCATTTTCACCAGACTCACTTGTAGCTGTTGACTTGGTCGAGCTGGGCGCATCCTTGCAGGGACATGCTTTCACTACATCCTTAGACCCACGGTCGTGAAGAGCGTGAATCATCCAATTAAGCAAAACAAAGAAGACGATCCCGGTAAAGAAACAGATAGTCGTCATAATTTTTGCAGGACCATCTGGTGTGGTCTCGCTCTCCCATAGACAGTTACAATTTTGGAAACTGACAACAGATTTGAAATAGATCTCCACCAGTGATACATAGATCATGACACCTCCTGAAAATCCAAGAGAACCCGCAAGAACCAATTTGTTGGTTTGCTGCACAAAGCTATCAAAGAATACCATGGCTGCTCCCAAAGTGGTAGATAGACCAGCACACGTGACCAACAGAAACGCAATTCCGACATTATCTTGGTAGTTTTCAGGAAGCATAGAAGAAGAACTAGTTCCTTCTACAACACATTGACTCGTGCAGGTTGCGGCTAGAAAGCTTGCGTTTGAAATAAGAATCGGCAGCGACTGCAACGACGAGTTGCAAGTCATCTTTGCTCCATTGCACGCCGCAGCGAACAAGGATAATCATCATTGGAAAATACTTACGGGGAAGATGTTCACTGGCAGCCGAGAAGTATAATGCTATTAATTAATTAATTAAATCGGTTTTTTGAGGTGTTTAGGTATTTGGTGGATCCGATCAACAACAAAAAAGTACCATCCACTCTTTCCACTACAGTAAACCAGAAGTAAACCTTAGTGTCCCATTCCTCAGGTTTAGTTATGAGATTCACTAGGGTGTGAAACTCGACGTAAAATTACATTTCAATAATCCTCAGGTTTAGCAAGAAAGAGGGTTAGGGGAACACGTAGAGAAGTCCTAAAGAAACAAGAAGTATTTCTGGACCTTGGAGAGCTTGCGTGCGGTGCGATCACGATGCCATGATTGGTGTGAAGATTATCAGGCATCATGGACTTGCTCATCAAGTAGAACTATTGTGATATGACATTTTTGGAAGAGGAATTCATTTATATTTCACATAGTGCACCCTATCTGGGCTCATTTTACTGGAAGGTCTGTATCAAAGTTTGTGCCAAAACCTTGTAGAATATTTTGAAGGATAAAATATTTTGTTATGACTTAAGCAAATACGAATATACAAATTCTCCACTAGAACAAATCCGCCTCCGTCGTTAACCGTGCGTTCCGAGGTTGATTATTTTTGAGAGCTCTAGAAACTACTGAATGTCAAATTGCTTCTGTATGGCCTCAATAATATCATACTCTAGCTCACTCTCACCTCCAAAAGCAAGTATACCTAGTTGATGTTCTGCTAGTATTGTCTTGATCATATTCGCATTTCACAACTTTCATACGTCGACAATATCGAAGCTTGCCTCAACGTGTTGTTGAATCTCTAATATTTTCCGTAGGCTGAATCCATTTCCTTGATACTCATTTTCTCACCAACACCATACTTATTTCCTTCCAAAAAGCTTCAACAGACCTAGACGATGTCATCAGTGCTCCAGAGAACAACACCCATTCGTCAAGAGAAATCTTGTGACCCTGGAACGTTGGGACCTTTTGTGTATCCTGCGCTATTGGTTGCACAGGAGGAACAACATCTTGAATGGCTGGCTGTGGGAGCGGGGCTCGAAATTGAGCTGGAAAAACATTTGATGAGCTAGCAACAAAGCTGTTGGAAACATGATTCAATGCAGCACCCCTAGTACTGGAAGCAGAATCAGAATCGCTGTCAATAGTAGCATCAGCAATCAATTTGCATAGTCACTTTCTGAATCGATTGCTTAAAAAAATACCACTTGATTTAACAGCTTGAAGAAGATAAAACTGCCCAGCAACCGATTGAGCAAGTCACACATCGATGACTTTCCTCTCATCCACTATGACGTTTCCATGTTTACCATTGAATTCCCAAGGGCTCCCACTACCTGGTGAATCCATCTGAGAAAAAATTTGTAGACCATTCAGAGTCAATAAAAAAAATAAAAATAAACTGATAAATTCCTATACATGGTGGCCAAGTATCACAACGCAAACTTGAACCTTCCTGTTTTCTCATCGTGCTCGTGTGGCGACGCTGTGGCAATAGTAGGCGGTGGAGGATCAGCTAGGAGTGGGGTCGCTAATGCTATAATTGTGGTGGACCAATTTCTGAAAGAGATACATCGAGTTGATACTGGCTCTCGATTGTGTACCACAATAGATGTCTCCTCCGACAACACGATGATGGCATGCAGTTTGGAAGGTGGATGCTTGTTACTGGAGATCAATGGCCAGGAAATATCAGAGAGATGCTACTTTACTACCGACGTAGCTCCAGATGTCGATACTCCAGCTTGTCAAAACGTTGCAAAGTTTTCCCCCGATGGAATGATAGCAACTGGAGGAGAAGATGGCACAATGATTCTCTGGAAAGTGCAGAAGCATCACGTTATTGATGATTCGGATATTGTTGATGATTCCAAAACGGATGATGCCGATTCAAATGTAGGGGTTGATGATGCTACCGGGGATTCAATAGCGGATATTGATGATGTCACTGGGGATCCAATAGAAGTTAATGATTCAAAAACAGATGTTGCTGAAGATGCGGATTTAATTACGCCTGTTGATTCCATAACTGATGTTGATGAAGGCAAAAATGTTTCGAAAGCTGAACCTTCACTTGACAAAGATACTTGTAAAGAAACTGCTGAAGAGGTTTTAAACTCCACTAAAGATTCAGAAATGCCCCAGGCGGAATCGAGCACGTGGGACGCTATACAGCATAAAAAATTGAGTGGTCATACCAAAGCTATTAAAGATGTATGCTTCAGCTCCACTGGTACATATGTAGCATCTGCATCAGCTGACAGTAGTTGTCGTATTTGGAGAGTGAGCACAGGGGAGCTTATTCAAATTCTCCCATCAGACACAGGCTCCGGACTTACTTATCGCCGATGTTTTTTTCATGGGCCAGATGACAAGTTACTAACTTTGCAAGCCAAACCAGGGCGAGGCGGATATACTTTTCTGGTTGAATTCGCATTTAGCGACGCAAAGTGGAATGTCGAAAGAGCCCTCAAAATAATGCAAGGTCTTGGTACCAATATGACGGTGCACCAGCCATCCGGGTTAGTAGCTATAGGTGATGCTCTCGGAGGAATGACCCTAGTAGATCTCAAAACTTTATGTAAGGTGGGTTATTACCCACAGATGCATAGTTTGCCTATTTCGGGTATTTCTTTTATGCAGAATAAGGAGTCTCCAGAGAATCCATTTGTGGTGACTGCCAGTTTTGATAAGACTGCGACTGTTGTCAAATCAACCAGATCCAAATTCCTGGCAGACGTTTTACTTCCCTTGGCGCTGGTAATCATAATGATCGTGATCGTCCTGAGAATGTACTTGGTAAATCGTCCAATTGAAGAGAATAATTAGTTTATGATATACAAGATAAATACAGGTGTTATCGATTCCCTCTAGCAAGCTAGGATTACATTTTGGGGAGCATTACGAACATTTCCAAGTAATATAATTTGTTGACCGGATATCGTGTTTACAAAGTTCGTTGACTCCACCACAGGTTCCGAGCACATTACTTTGTAAACATCTCCGTTTCTCTGACGGCTCTGCATTGCGATCGCGTTGATTCTGCTTTGTAAGTCAGTAACTCCCATATCTCGTGGTGACATACTATGTTTTGAGTTCTTGTACCTGATATATATATGCAATCGGTATTTTGCTTTTGCCTGCCAGAATCAAGGTTGTTCAGCAAGGAAAACAAAAAAGCCAGAAAGTTCTTGATAGAGTTATCGGTAAGTGCTAGATAGGATGGGGTGTGTGTGAAAGATTGAGCATGCAACCAAAATTTTTGAGTCGGCACAGTTAATTTTAAATTATCTTATTGAATTTTGCAGTCCCCTGAAGTTCCATCGGCACCACCGCCAGATACACTTGGATGCTTGGCTTTGGTTAGTGTGTCCATATCCTCCTTTGATAATTCAAAATCGAATAAATCGGCATTCATCATCATATGCCGAAGCGACGTGGTCTTTGGGATTACCGGTATGCCTTGTTGGACAAGCCACTTGAGAGAAACTTGCACCCCGGATTTGTTGTATTTCTTACCAATGTCTGAAACCATTTTACCATCGATGAGCTCGGTCGTATTGCATGGTCCGCACAGCGGACTGAATGACTGAAACACGATGTTGTGTTTTCTGTCAAAGTCCCGATAATCATTCGCTAGAGGCCCTGAAGAACCCATACCAACATGGTACTCTACTTGGTTCACTTGGGGAACTAAAGTGCCGTGGTCCAATATATCTTGAATGTGCTGCTGACAAAAGTGACTCACGCCAATCGCTCGTGCTTTTCCAGCACGGTAAAACCTCTCCATTGCCTTCCAGCCTTGCACACGTAATTCCAAGCCACCAGTGCCATTCCAGTTAGCAGGAAAATGTACCAACATTAAGTCGACATAATCAACTTGAAGATCTTCGAGATCTTGATTCATGGCATCCCATGCCTCTTCTTCTGTCAAGCCGCCATTAATCTTCCTATTGGAGCATTTAGTGACTAAAATATACTTGTTATGTGATTGAACTTACGTGGTGATGAAGAAATCCCTTCTGTCTCCACCTCCATTTTGAAATTCTCTAATAGCGTATCCAACACCTTTTTGGTTGTCGTATATTTGAGCAGTATCGATATGCACATATCCTGCTTTGAGGGCCTTCAATGAAGCTTCAAACGCAGTGGACGTATTGTACTCCCATGTTCCTAAGCCAACCATTGGCATCTTGACTCCATTGTTCAAAGTAACCGATGGGATATTCAGAAACTCATCAGAGGAGAATATCATGGCGGCGCCAGGAATCACCATTGAAAGAACCGCGATGATGCGAACCATCATGTCGGGGTTAAAGATTGGAACTCACAAAAACTGTCAAAAAGATTTAGCGAAAAGAAAATTAATACCATCAGTATGCTGCTTGCATTTGTGTATTAATAGACTCAGGTATAGTAGCCCCCGTATCACAATCAGTTGCTCTAGTGGCCCAAGTCGTTGATTCGACGCTTCAGTTGCTCTAGTGGCCCAAGTCGTTGATTCGACGCTTGACTCCTGAATTCAAATTTGGTTGGTGCGCTTCTTCATTTTTCCGAAACCCATGGCATTGTTCAGGTTTTTGCGAAGAGTTGCGATGTAGGAGGCATTGATTCTGTTCAACCACACCAATGAAGAACTGAAACTGTATCCTTGATAAAAAAACAAGCATATTCTGTAGTTGTTGGACCAGTAATTTCAAATAGTCGGTAGCATCATCAACATTCTGAACTTTTCGTTTTTGAAAGAGGAAAGAAACAATTATTCCACTACTGCAACTTGCAAGCAGATGCCAGGTAGGACCTTTGTTCTTTGACTGTCTCTGAATAGCCAATCCAAAATGTGATGCCATTTCCAGTGAACGTCGACGTATCTTGTCGTCATCGCAGACATACGCAATGCCGTCGGTATGGCCAAGTTCTTGCAATTTCTTTGAAAACCATCGATTCGCTGAATCTGTCATGAATTGCAGGTAGTCAAACATGACTGCAGAACACCAGGACGGAGAGAGCTGGGTCAAATTCATACAATATAAAGTTATAATAAACAATATTGAGGTACCGATTTTTGTGGTCGAACGAGGTTCCAACACAAGGACACAATATAGGATAGTATGAATTCTTAAAAACAATCGGCTCGTCTTCAGGTCCTTTAATAAATTGTAATTTGGAATTCTATTATTTTTTATTAACAGAGATTTCGCACTTTGGGTATTTATGGAACTACCTCATCAGGTTTAGCGGTTACTTTGCTTGTGACTAACATGAAAGAAGTAGGAGTAAACAAGTTTATTGCAGTTAATGGTTTGGTGAATAAGGAATACAATGTTACTTTGCAAAAACTGGAAAAAGGAACCAAGGAACATCTAAAAGCAAATGTTATTTTCGTCACTGACTGCCAACGAGACGATGCTTGGTTCCATTTACGCCGATATCGAGTCACATCCACAAGTGCCTCCAAGTTTCTAGGATTTGCTTATAAGGACACGAATACCAATCCAATTATAAAACCAACTTTGGATCAACTGTGTGAAGCACTTTCTCTGAGTCAATGCGGTATTCAACAAAGTACAATTGCTAATCTTGAACACACTCTGAATAACAATATTGAAATTAATAGAAAGTTGAGTAAGAAGCAACTGAAACAAGCATTGGCCCAGAATGGTATTGCAAAGGGAATCAGTGCATTAAATAAGGATGGACTATGCACTCTTTTAGCAGGATGCAATGGTCGGCTTAACCGTTTACTTGATGAACCCACCAGTTTAGACGAGCTTTCAACAACAGAAACTGAAAATGCAAATGTGATAACTCGAGTAATTGCATCCTGGCACTTGACTGTTCCCAAATCTGCTTCTGCTCAGGAGGCTCTTCGGAAAGGGATACAAAACGAACCACGAGTTTTGAAAACCCTTCCAAGTTTCTTTCAAAAGCATGGAATTCTGAAAGACAATGATTGTGCGGATGACGGAGTAAGAGTGTCCTATTCTATCATTGGAAAATTTGTTGATCCTAGTTTGATCACGAAGGTGGAAAATGGAAGCAATGAAAGGCTATTTGCAGCGAGTTGTGACATGATTGGTACCTTGGAAATTAAATTTGGCATTGAGAATGAATTTGGCGATATCCAATACGACTCGCCAATGAATCTTCCTATTGTTGGTGAAAGCAAGATGAAACCAATTCAAATTCTGCTTTCAAAGAAAGCCTTTACATTGCTCGCCACAAACTTGGTAAATTGGAGGTATTGAAATTTTGATTGGATAATTATGACGCGGTGAAGCGTTTCAAGACATTGGTCCCAGATGCAAGTCATAGAGTGCAACTCATTCATCACGCATCAGCAACTTGATCCCATGGGTATTGTATAATATATCGGATGAATTTGAAATCATGAGAGTGGTGCTGATTCAGTTTGATATTCCGTCTTTAAAGATGTATCATAAGTTTGTTACCCTGTTTACAATTGATTACTTGGATTGGGTTCCATCAGAAAACCTCTCTTCCGATATCCAATGGGATATTCTTGAAGCGAAAGGTATCTCCAAAGACACTGTCGAAGAAGGATTTGCGATGTTTCATGCACTGGATGCCCAACTTATCTCTCCGATTTCAGCTTCAAACGAATCCAACCATTCATCGGCGCATTCTGTAGTTTCAAGTTCAAACGCTGAAGTACCGATTTATACTTTCAGCATGATGGAATATCAATTTCGATCTATAGAAAATATCAAACGTATAGTTCCTGCTGTTGTCGCTCTCTGGAATGCGAGCAAGTCTGAAGTTGATATTTTTAGCCGTCTCTTATCCAACTATAAGATTATAAACCCGCGAAGTACTGGTCTCTTCATGTGGCAAAGGATGTTTATGATGGGAATGGCTACATCTTACCGAATTTTTCAACTGCTAAAGTTGAGTGATCGCATTATAGGTCCATCGAACAGCATCAAGAGTTATTCCCCATTCGATAAATATTTATTGAAGGTGGCTGATCACTTTCAAGAGTGTGCGAAAAGAGAGAGAGCGGAGGAGAGTATCATCAACAGTAATATGTCGATATCCACAAGTTCTAGAGGATTCAGTACGGTCTCTGATACTGCAGTCGTCATCCCCAGTGTCGCGAAGAAGCATCGATCAAATATAACAGGAACCGATGCTGCAAGCAAAACAGAAAGAGATGAATTGAACGCAATTCGCTTTGATAATGAGAAAGAGCACCTAGTCCATAGAGTAACTAGCATCAAGCCCGATAATAGAGGTTTGTGCGTCGTTTGTTGTAGAATTCGTGGAACAGATGCAGGTAATGGCATCCATACGCGTAAAGGACCAAAGATCACTACTAGATGCAGTATTCGTGGTATTTTTCTTTGCAATGAGACTAGACCAATAACCAAACGCGATGAAGACGACCAACAGCAGGAGGACCAAGAACAACATGGCCAAGTGGAGGAAGAGGAACCAAATTCCAAGCGGAAACTCGTCCAGGAACAATCATGTTGGGATATATGGCATACTAAAGAAGGAACTGAATGGCCTGTGTGGAAATGCAATTCGTTTAAGCAAAAAGAAAGCACGTGCATCCAATGAGGGAATCAAGAAGTAGCAGCTGTTTTCTCAATCAAATATATAGCTTTTCTAATATCAACCAACTTGATCAATATCGTGTTAAAATGCGAATGCGCATGTCCTTGCGTGTATACGCATCACATTTCCCAACTGATCTCCATCAATTCCATGATTATGTTGTACATGAACCATGCATCTCATAATAACCTAAGGAATCGGCAAATAAGGGTGGTATGGAAGTGAATGATGCGTCGTTATACTTGAACCCATCGTGTGGAGCGGTATCAGTGGCGTGTTTTGTAAACGCATTTTAACACCTCAAACAGCGACCTAAAACATAGAAAAACGATAAAATCTTTTTTATGACCATTAGGGTCCCTGAATTTTTTTTAGTACACACCGTGTTTCTGCGCATGCTAATTAATTATTAGAATGGAAAGAATTGGAAGGAGTATGCTTCAAACAGCACTCTCATATGTGCTCCCGGCCTCCAACATTGAATCGAATGGCGTCAATTCTGTAACAGCTTCACGACAAGACTTGGATGCATATAGTAGATCGAAGCCTGATTCACGACAGAAAAATGTAAAAGCGGGAGCAAAGAAGGATGGGAAGGGAGATTCTTTGCTCGTTTCAGGTCAAAACGATGTAAAAGCGGGGGCAAAGAAGAATGGGAAGGAAAATTATTTGCTAGTTTCAGGTCCAAAAAATGAAGTAGCAGGAGTTAAAAAGGATGGGAAGGGAGATTCTTCATTAGTTTCAGGTCAAAAAAGTGAAGTAGTCGCAGCTAAAAAGGGTAGGAAGGAAAATTCTTTGGTTCCTAAAATCAGTAAAAAGGCACTCGCTGGAAACAAGGAAAACGGAGTGGCACCGTCTAAAGCTAAAACGGAAGCCAAGTCTCACGCGGCTTCCAGAAAGAAGGCACGGGTGCTAAAAGCGAAAATGGCTCCAAACGAAGTTCGTAAGACATCACAGGGAAACGATGTTGCCAAGAAGGAAAACCCGACAAAGCCGAAACCATCTTCCAAACAGAAACCGCACTCTGCCAAGCCAACGAAGCAATTGGTGTCAAAAGCTAACTTGAAAACGGACTTGGGGAAGAAAACAAAGGCCGATGTATCTTCCGATTCGGAAGAAGATATACTTGCGAATTTAATCAGATCCAAACCAAAACCGAAGGTAGACTTTCGTACGATGAGCTGTCTACCAAGCGCGGCTGATATTGCGAACAAAGATTTGCACGTTCCAAAAGAAAAGGATCAGAATTGTGATCTTATCGAGCGTCAATTTCGTTTGTTGAGAGAAGATATTTGTCAGCCCATTAGAGAAGAGCTAAGTATCCTGTTGTCTAAAGATTCAAAGGTGGATAAGCGGAAACTCAGCATGCTAAAGCAACAAACGTTCGAGCAAGTCAGCTTTTGGGATATCGATATTCCGGATCACGGCACGCCATCTGTTCTCACAAGTTTTCTCAAGCCAATGGATCGCCATCGACGAGCTGGAAAAGACTTTTGGGAGCGCAATAAAAAGCTGCTTGGGAAGGGGAGCATGGTGGCTTTCATTCGGAGTGGCAAATTACTCCGCATCGGTACTGTGGCATCTAAAAACACCGAAACCCTGTGCAAAGACGGCCATTTTGCTAAGATTGGCATCTGCTTTCATGACCAGGATGAACTAGAACAGACCCTCTCCGAGCTACGTGATGGTTCAATGGTGTCACAAACCCAAATGGTTCAACTTTCAACCACAGTTTTTGGAACGGAACCTATTTTAAAATTTCTCAAGCAGTTGAAGGAGGTTCCAATGAAAGACATTCTGGAGGATTTTGTTGAAGTTGAATCGGAGAATTCAGATGAATCGGAAGACTATGATGCATCAGAGAATTCAGATGAATCGGAAGACTATGATGATGCATCAGAGAATTCAGATGAATCGGAAGACTATGATGATGCATCAGAGAATTCGGATGACGATGATGACCCACCAGAGAATTCGAATCTTAAAGACTTAGATGAAGTTCAACGTGCTTCCTTTGAAAAGGCTTTTACGGACACGGTGAGTTTAATCCAAGGGCCACCTGGAACTGGCAAGAGTTACATAGGTGCTCTCATAGCCAAATCACTAGTGGATACACAAGAGCGGGTTCTCTGTGTTTGCTACACTAACCACGCGCTGGACCAATTCCTTGAAGAGCTTCTAGACAAAGGTGTGGATGAGAATTGCATGGTTCGACTTGGGTCCTCTCCAAAAATGAGTGATCGTATTAGCAAAATTTCAATGCGTCAACAAACCAGAGGACATTCTCCTCGCAGCTATTCACAGGACACCTTCAATGTATCATGGGGAAAGTTGAAAGGAAAGCTCGAGGAGTGTCGTAGAAATGTAACACGAGAGACCTTGATGCTGACAAAGGCGGTGAATATGGAAAATTATCTGAAGTCAAACGAACCTAGAGCCTTCCAGTCATTCACCGTTGTGACTACCAATTTAGTAGGGAAGAAAGGCAAGACGGTCAATTTTGATTATTTGTGGAAGTCTTGGATAAATGGAGCAGGGTTGTCTGATACCATTTCTTCCGGAATACGCAACACAGCTCTTTGGAAGAAGACAAAACAAGAACGCATTGATATGTGGTGTGGATGGAAGGAGACCATAAGGCGTCAGAGTCAAAACGTCGCGAATATTAAGTCATTCATGGAAAAGGCAAATCGACAGTTGAACAAACTACAAGGTCTCGCAACATTTTCTAATTTTGATGCGATTAAAGGGAAACTTGTTATTGGCTGTACAACCACTGGAGCAGCGATGCATCGAGATATTTTGGAAAGGTTCAATGCGAATACTGTGATAGTTGAGGAAGCTGGCGAGGTTTTGGAGGCACATGTGCTAGGGTCTCTGACTTCAGATACATCCGGTTTAATTTTGATAGGAGACCACCAACAACTTCGACCGAAAGTGAACAACTACGAATTCCAAGTGGAGTCCAAAAAGGGTTTTAACCTGAACAAGTCGCTCTTTGAAAGATTAGTTCTCTCCGGGTTTCCGCATACTTCTTTGGAGTGCCAGCACCGGATGCATCCTGATATTTCTAAAGTCGTTCGAAACATGACTTATCCAAACCTTCGAGACGCGGAAGGAGTTGAAAAGTTACCGATGCTACTTTGATTCTCAAATCGATTGGCGTTTGTGAATCATAACTTCCCCTATGACCAAACTGAAACTTCCATGTCAAAGAAAAATACATCGGAGGCACATATGGTTGTTTCAATTGTTCGTTATCTGCTTGCGCACGGATACGATGGAATGGATATAGTTATCTTAGTGCCGTACTTGGGTCAACTTGAATGCATCAATACTTTACTCAATAAATCTAGTATGCAAACTTATATTGACGATCTGGACATGGGAGAACTGCTCAGAGCGGGAATCCAGGATCAAAAACATCACGCTAAAAATTCAAAAACCGTGCAAGTTGCGACTATTGATAACTTTCAAGGGAACGAGGCCAATATTGTAGTGGCGTCGCTCGTTCGAAGCAACAAGGAAGGCGAAATAGGATTTGTAGGAGGAGAACAGAGAGTCAACGTTCTGTTTTCCAGGGCGAAGTTCGGAATGATAGCTGTTGGTAGCATGTCCACGTTGTCTAAAAAGAGCCAATGTTGGAAGAAGCTGCAACACCATCTCCCAGTCTCAAACGGCATGAAAATCGTATGCAAACACCATCCTACCGAGAAAACAATTTCTGCAGAAGAATTGAAAAAAGGAAGCTGTAGCTGCAACGAAGCGTGCGGAATGCTCTTAAAATGTGGTCATATTTGTCCGTTTAAATGTCACCCAACTAGTCATGCGAAGGTGAAATGCAACGAAGAAGTATCCAAGGAATGTGCTCAAGGCCATAGATTTAATCATAGATGCGACGACCAAAATCCAAATTGCCCATCATGTGAAGCTATTACAAAGGATGCTAAAAAAGGAGCGAAACGACAAAAAAAACAAGAAGCAAAACAAGCGAAAGAGGAGCATCAGTTGTTGCTCGACTTTCTCGCAAAGCGAGCGTTGTTGAAATCTTTGCATGACAAGGAAAGTCTAGATGAAATAAAAAAGCTCAAATTGGAGTTAAAAGACATGGAAGGTAAAGTTCGAGAAATTTTCCCGAAGAAGAGTTGCTGTATATGTAGTGATGACGTTGAAGTGTATGATGGAATCACCTGCTCGAACGATCATTTTCTTTGCAAGGTTTGCGTGGAAAGTCAGCTCAAAACTATTTGTGAAAACAACTACGACAAGCCCCTCCGAGAGGCAAAAGGGGCATTGAGGTGTTTTGGAGACCCTGGTTGTGATTCCGAATTGTTTTCACCTCGTATAATTGCGAGTTGTGTTTCAGACAAGGTTTACCATTTGTACATGGAAGCCATCAAGAGACTTGCAAGAGAAGAAAAGGAAAAAGAAATGGCCAAGGAACAAAGGAGGGAAAACGATCTGTCTTCGAAGGACAAGCACTTTAAGATTATCACTGAGACGATTCTTACATTGAGTTGTCCCAATGGGCATCCATTTCTGGATTTTGAGAATTGCACAGCGCTTGCATGCTCAACTTGCAAGGCTCAATTTTGCGCCTGGTGCTTGAAAGACTGCGGAGATGATGCCCATCCACATGTACGCCAATGCCCATGGAGGCATTCGGAAGAAGCGGATCCCTATTTCACCACGGAAGACAGATACAATCGCATTCAAGAAAATCGCAAAAAGCATCTGTTAAAAGAGTATTTGGAAGGAAATGTCGAGGAACGCAGTTTGAGAGAAGAATTGCACAGAGAAGCAACATTGCTTATCTAATTAACACAATTTATCCTGTTCATCAGAAAAATGGATCTAAAGAAGAACAAATACACTGATCTCCTCCGTTGTATTGTACGTAATCTTTTGGCGGGTACTAACTACACCTGACACACGCAGCAATCCATTTTTTGCCTTCGAGGCACATTTTATTCTTGACGTTCCTTTGTTGAAATTCTCACCTGTCGGCCCATACTACAAACTAATCTTTAAAACAAACCGTTAGGATACTATTCAATCATTTAATTCATTGAATCAAGGTCAAAACCCTGCCTGTGCAGAAAAGGCTTGCTGGATAGAGGGATCCGAGTTGAGAGCATCCATGGAAAAGATACACGGTTAGATTCTCTTGATTTAAAAAGAGTCCCACTGTGTTCTTTCTAGTTCTTTCAAATGAATCTCCAATGTAAACCAGGGTTGACTCGCTATTCGTAGTTCAATAATGGCCTCGTCACAAACAAGATCTCCTTCAGTTGACATTGAGTGAGCTCAAACGCAGAAAACAGATTGACCATCTTTTCGCGATTCGCGACCATTAAACTCAGCTGAAGAACCACCTTGAATACCGTTACTGCTTCGTACAACACAATCCCATGTACAATTTCCAACGGAAAAAACTCCCGGTCAATAGTTCCTGGATTTCGAATGGTTTCAAGTTGAAGTCCAATGTCAGGTATTATCAATATACGTTGCTCAGTCACTCTTCTATGAGTTTGGTAGTACGAAAGCAAAAGTACCACGAGGATTAAACAAATCGAAATTGCTCCGTTGAAACACGTGACAATTCCTACCAAACCTCCTGCATCGAATGCCACTTCTATCCACCCCCTTGTCTGACCTTCCTTTGTTCGAATCACCACCACTTTCACAGTCCCGTCGCTCAATCTGTCAATCTTGAATGAATCCATTCCGGAACTGCGTTTCAGATGTGGACATTGTTGATGGTTGCATATGCGGTGTTTAGTATCGTGATCAGTCTAATGACCATCGCGGTGGCATGGTACTTTCTATGGGAGTTTGTACTGAAGAAAATTAGAGTAGTCAGGCGGCTATTTGACCAAGATGAGGAAGCCGAGAAGTTGAGATAGTATATTTTAAATCACATGGTACTTAGTGACACTGAAACGATGAGAGTTGTTCTACCGGACCAAGATGATGAAATCTATGCATTATTGAAATAGCTTATAAATATGTACAAGGATGATTTTACAAACTAACTACTTGCGACAACGTTTTGGCATTTCAGATTCATGTTTTGAAGGTTTCCTCTTTCGTCTCCTGCTGGACCAATGAGAACAATCGCTGCGCGTGGATTTAAAAAATGCCACCAATTGTTCAATACTGTCTTCAAATATTTGTTTTTTGGGAATGCTTAACTGTGACCCTAACTGTAAGGCATTCAACCATTCTGTCAAAACGACTCTGGATTTGGGTTCAACATTTTCATCGTCAATATTAATGGAAGCCACAACTTCACTCGAGAAGACGCTTTCAAATCCAGCATAACACATCAATATCGTTTTGAAAGTCCCTTTGATTGCAGCTAGCTGGAAAGCTGTGCGACCTTCACTGTTCATTATTGATAGATCTGCGCCGTGTTCTAGAAGCAGAAGGACAGCCACTTTGTGTCCATTTTCAACAGCCAAGTGAAGTGGAGTTATTTCTCCCTGATCTGCAATACTGTTGACGTCAGATTTCGCATCAAGTAAGATCTGAATAATACTATTAAATCCACCTTGACAAGCGTTATGCAGAGGCGTACGACCTATGCAATCAGTGGACGTCACGATAGCCCCGTGCTTGATAAGAAACGCAGCAACATCGTGGTGTCCGTATCTACAGGCTTCGTTCAGAGCTGATGACTTGTACAGGTTGTTTTGATCGTTCACGTCTACTCCATCGTTCACTAATTTCGTGCATTCCTCCAGGTGACCTTGCTTCGCTGCGTGGTTCAAGCAACCAGCGCGATTGCCCATGTGGGATAACCCGAAGTGTGTGTCGTATGTACGTGGTGCTTGCTATTTAGTGTGGCTCCCCGAGCTACTTTATATCCCACTTTATTTTCAAAAGTTGCGCCTTTATTTTATTTCAAGGAACAAAGGCTTCTTCTGTGACAACTTGTTTATTCTTATTATTCATAAACACCAATTGCTTCAGTTATTATATATTTTATAAGAACAATACTTGGACTGTAGCAGTTAATAGTTGCTTTTGAAGGGAGGACGAACAAAGAAGAATTTTTGTTTCTGTAGCCCCCCTGTTTTTGAAACAGAATCGATTTTTCTAGATTAACTTGTTTTTAAATATGCATACAGTCATACAGTACTTCTCGTACTAAGTATTTTAATTTTAGAAACTGTGGATCAAATTTTGTTTTAATTGCGTATTAGTTATTTGAGCTCCGTTGATAAATTCATTTCATCATATAGTTTTTACAAGTTTTCTAAATTAGTTCAGATACCTTGCCATAAATGAACAAATGAGCGACTTTCCATAAAGACATTTCCGAATATACGAACTGCTCTTAAATTGAACTTTAGTTCGAATTCATCATTACGTCCTTTTGAAAGTCCCCTGTTGTTGGTCGCTATTCTAAATTAAGCTGATTTTGATATCACTGCTACATAGGTAATATTGAACAGGATGACAAACCCTATTTTCTCTATAAGCGTGGCGATGAGACAGCTGGTCAGGTTCCCATTCCACCAAGGGATAGCAAATGCAAGAACGACAACCATGGACGCCGATTTGGAGAGTTCAACAATAAACTCCCTCCGTTTCCTTAAAGCAAAATCTCGATATTCTGGGGGGATTTCAACTATGGATAGATCGTCCAATCGCCATAGTCCCCTCAGAACTAACCCTCATTGATAGAGTCGTCCGGTTTGCACCATGAGAATACCGGTCAAAAGAAGGTTTATCACATTACCAAAGGCGATCACATCCAGTGCATATCCAACCACAGAAGATACGACAGCTGCAGATCCGAAAAGCTCTCGGTAATGAGCTTCGAACTCCGGAATGATTCGTAGAGGCTTCATCAAGAAGCTCACACGATTAGTTTTCGTGCTAGCCCCCCGCAGCACACGAAAGAATGTCTGGAGCAAGTGAGGTCATTCCGGGGCTACTGTATTTAGGAAGTGTGTTGGATGCATCTGATGAAGTTGGTATGAAGCGTATCGGGATAACGCATGTGCTCACCATAGGGACGGGTATGTCACCGCAATTTCCTAAAGAATTCAGCTATCAAGTTTGCGAAATTCAAGACAACCCTGAAGAGATTATATATGTTCTTGTTAAACCGTGCATTGAGTTTATCAATCATGTAAAAGAACACCAAGGGAGAGTTCTGGTTCATTGTGAGGCTGGTGTATCTCGTAGCGCTTCGATCGTTGTGGCTTACATAATGTATTGTGCTGGCCCTAGTATGGATAGTACTACTGCGATCGAATTGGTAAAAACGTCTAGACCTATTGTATCTCCAAACACTGGTTTCAGAGGTCAATTAACAATATTTCATGAGTGTGAAAATGACACTAATTATGACGAGAAAAAAACTAAAGAGCTCCTAGATGGTTTTCGTGACCGTCAACTAATTCGAAATGAACGAGTGAATAAAACGACTATTCTTTCAAATGACTTGTTCCTAGAGATTTCATCTGATGAAATAACCGACAAGATGGGATCGTTCCTAGCAACGGTTCAGGTACCTGATAGGTTTAAATCAGAGAAGAAAATGGGAAAAGCGACCCTCTCATCAGATGATACAGCAACAAGAAGCCAACCTCTCTTTATACCAAACGCACCTAGAACTCCAACGCTTCATAAATCTTCCAATTCTGAGAATCTTAGTTTCTTCGGAGAAGCCTTTGAAAGTAATTGTGAGAATCCACCAGTGTTACGTAGTATATTACGGAGAAGGGTAGATTCAACAGGGTCTGCTCGATCATCAGCTACTATGGTGAGCTTTGCTAGCTTGACAGAAGAGGATGATGATGATGAAATGGTGTCTATGGCATTGGTTGACGCTTCGAACGCGTTGCAGAATAGACCAAGATCAGCTCCATCTTCGTCATTGGACGATGTTGAAGTCACCATGGAAGAGTATACACGTGCTGTCAAAAGCCCTGTTGATGTGCGACTAACTTCGTCAACCTCTACCAAGGAATTTATTATAGAAAGCGATGACGGGGAATCTACTAGCAGCCAGCAGCAGAAGGAGCAGCTCGTACAAGAAGAGGAAGCGAACGAGCAAGTTATAAATAAGATGCATGCGACAACCGTAGTGGGAAAGATACTTCTTGGATTCACATTAACTGCATCCGATGAGGAGACAGTGTCTCATTGGCTGTCAGCGAGTACTCACAGCAAACAAAGTGAACCCAGTGAGGCTTTCTTAGGGCTTCGGCAAGCGTTGAAGATGATGAGGAGGTTGGTGAGATACAACGATGGTAGAATGGATGATTCTTCAGTCGAAGGATTGCAGCAGTCTCTGACTCACATATTTAAGACACTGGGTCGATTTACTGGTTTTCAACTGATAGATGATGAAGACCAGACGAAACTATTGCGGTTGCTTCGGAGTGAAAAGCAATTGGAATCGATTTTGGTCCAGATGCAAAAAGAATTTATTGATGCATTAGATGACTTCAGCAATCAAGAAGCAGTTGATGAAGAACCAAGTCCAGAATATCCTAGGGAAGTTAAATTACTTCATAGTCCAGTACCCATAGCGAAAAAAAGGAACAGTGTAAGTTTCACTCCTCCTGTTGCAGTTGCCCGACCTAGCTCTCAGCACGATCGACGTAGGAGTGCCACGATAGATATTTTGCTGCTGTTTGCAAAATTAGGTTTACGTCGCGATCAAAGCAATGATATCAGCGATGCAGCCTACATGCAATTTTCGCAGATGCTGGAGGGGGGAGCTCGCGAAAAGGACGCTTTGAAGAATCTTGATGAAAGTACGGCGATTGAGCTATTGGGGTATTTAGATTCCTTGCCAAAGACAATCAAGGGCCATCGGAGGATGAAAAGGTTGATGAAGGTGTGTGAAGCCAGATTGGTTCTGATGGTAAACGAGAATACAGCAGTTGATATATGTGACCAGTTGCTCTCTCTTAAACATATCAGCAATACGGCTCGAAGTATCATTTCCTACACTTTTCACTTTGTTGGTGCATGTATTGGCACTAAACTGGCGGTCAAATTGGAGAGAGAGGATGCAGGCGCAGCCATTGGAACATTCTTCAAAAACCATGTTGCAAAACGGATTTTACGAGAGCGGCAAAATGCAGCGTTACAGATCCAAGCGGCGTGGCGTAAGGATAAGGTACCTTTAGATATATCGAAACAGGAATTCCGAAAGTTCCGCAACCTCACGATAAATTCAAAATCTCCTCTTTTAGACTTTGCAATGGATGAGCATGGCCATATGGACGATCTTGCAACAACGAATAAACTGTTTCGATTGGACCGAATGCGCAAATGGGAATCATCCGTTGAATCAGAGACATCAGAAACATTACATGAGTTGGCTGCGCGAACGGAGAATAGACAAAAACGACAGAACAATCTTTTGAAATCTGCAATGCTAGAGAGCCTTGGGAAGGTGACGTCATCCATTCAATCCATATCCTCCTTTGTATCGCACCTATCGCACACATCTCGACCCGTAGAGGAAGTAAGGCGGTCTCCACGAAGACCAGTGTCCGAGAGATTGAGATTGAACCCATTGGAACCTACGCTGCACCATGCGCCAAGTCTATACTCGCCACAGCGGAGCACTTCAACAACGTCTCTTGAGGTGCTTCCCACACCAGTCAGAACCCCGGTCGACTTTTGCGATACAGTTAGTGTTGGGAGTTGCAACAGCAGTTACTACACGGTGGGTGATAATGCTGCCTTGGGTGGAGGAAAATCATCGCAGATAAGTTGCGTGCATGCATTGCAAGGGTTGTTAAAGCACCTGTGTAGGATTGTCATGTCCGAGATCAATGCTGATATGCACGACGCTCAAAACAGTTATCGAGTGCAGAAACTAGCACAGTTGCAACAGCATTCAAAGAACCTCCGATTAGTTCACCCTCGAATTTGTGTTGCGGACCAGGAGAGCAGAGCAGGTCTTTCAAGGCTTCCAAAGGCCAATGATGAGTTGTCGAAGTATCTCAAAACGAGCATTCATGGAATGAATCAAACCCCTTATGTGTTTGACTTTGAACTAGGTGTGTTAGCCTTTTTCCCTCCTTGTGACCTCGATACGGCCTTACAGCCACCGAATGATACATCTGCCAAGTTCAGAAAGATACTCGGAACCGTCTTTGACTTAATGCCACCTGAGTTTGGAGGCACTAAAGCTCTGTTGCAAATAACCGAGAGTGCCACATTAAGTCAACACGCTAGCGCTGGCTATGCTCTGACAACCTGTTTGCATTATATTGACAAGCTAATCCACGATAACGAAACTGATTATTTAACCCACCATGTGCTAGGGGACGAGCAAGAAAATGTTTCAGGCACAGTTGCTGGTGGATATGTGAGCTACGACTCAGAATCGAACAAGTACATATTCACCGAGGAATCTGGTCATTATGGAGCTCGATGGACTTTACCAGGAACAAGACGCAGGATCGACGAATTCATGAAAGACAGTAACCTTTCTGCTTGCTTTGTATTAAAACCATTCTATAGAAAGAACCAACCAAAGTCTCTGGCCTCCATATTTGAAGGCCATGAAGTGAGTTCTCCATCTAAAAGAGTACTATCGCATATTAAAACCCCAGAAAAGGCGAAAGCGGAGAGCGACGATGATGACGAATGGGATTTTAATTAAATTGGAAGAACCAAAATGAAATATATGAATTAAGTACAAAACTCACTCAAATCAGGAAGTACCGAAAATCATTGTGCTAAATAATCAAGCAAGTTAGATAAGAAGCTTTTCGATATCTAACTTCAGCTGGTTAATCTGCTTATTGATTTGGGATCCTTCGTTGGAAGTAACAGAGCACGCAATAACAGGTCTGGAAACACCACATGCACGGCCCAAAGTAGTTTTGCTAGGAACAAAAACGTATGGAACGTTCTTGTCTTCACATAATAGCGGAAGGTGAAGAAGGATCGCAAGAGGTTCTGCATCAGCTGCCATTACTATGAACTCCGAGATACCTCGGTTCAATGTTTTGGTCGCTTCATTCGCTCCTTTCTTCAGCTGTTTGTAATTGGCCGCCTGCTGAACCAGATCGAGGATGGTAACAGTGAGGTCCTCTTGTGCAAGAGGGTATGCGCGAGGATCCACTACTTCGGTTTTCTTGTCTTTGCCCATTGTGTTGAATTGATTGATTGGTTGAGATTTCAAATTCCGCTGTTTGGGTGGTTTTGCCAAGTCCTTCATAGTACATTTTATAATACCTTGTACTAGTAATTTTTCGGTTACAATACGGCTAACGTTCGACGATGGAAGAAGTGATTGAAATCGCTATAACGGATCAGAAAGTGGAAGGTGGAGATGATATTGCATTGGAAGAGTCTAAGGATGAAATGCAGAATGCAAGTCCAGCTGTATTTCCTGCTGAATTACCTGCAGGCGTGAAACCGATGATGATTTCGATGGCGAACATGGAAAAATACGAAGTTAAAACAGGAAGTGGAGTGAAAGAGACTGTTTCATTTAAATGGTTTAACAGAGAACAAGTGATGGAAGAAATTCAGAATATTGGTTTTTACAGTGACTTCAATGACTTTAAAAAAGAGTTGACGGCGTTTTCGGAAGAACAAGTGCTTATCATAGCAGATGTGAACGAAGTGTATGGACAGAACTGGATGATTTGTCTGACCACCGAATCCACTAAGGATATGTTTAGTAGGGTGGAAGCCGAGGCCAATCGATTAATTCAAGTACAACGACATAAGGAGGAGGAAGAAGCGAGAGTCTTAGCAGAAGAGGTTGCTCGGCGAAATGTTGTGTATGAAGATCATCCGATCGTTCCACGAGAGTGGACAGGCGCGGAGGCAACAGATATTCATCTTGAGTGGCTTCATGTGTTGCCTACTAGAACATTGATGGAAATGACCATACGCAAACCTCGCAGCGAGTTTGGATCATTGTTGAGATTTAGCGACAGAGATGCAGAACAAAGTGGACTGCTTGAATTCCGACAACATAAAGACCCGAATTTCGAGCTTCGTCGCTTGGAAGTAGATATTGGGCTACAAGCTTGTCCTTCATGGACTTCAAAATGGCTTGCAGTCTCGGATTGGAGGTTAAATAAAGAACCGGAAGCCAATGTTCCATCCATGTTTCAAACCGTTTCAGCATCTGTTGGCAATGGTAAGCGTTCGGGTGTGTCAAGTTCTTATGAACATTGTGTATCTTCATTAACACCAGAGACACAGTTGTTGGCTCGCGAATGCTCGAAGCTAGTGGAGAGTTCTTCACAAACACCATCCTTCAGACGCCTCAATCAAGCAGTTCAATATCATCATTTAGAATTAACGGGAGATGAAATGAAGAACATTCAAGATTCGGATATCACTTCGTTTCTTTTAGATGTTATGCCCCTTCTAGAAGGAGCTCTTGAACAAAATGAAACCCTTGATATGTTTGCTAGTGATTTTTTTGCTCTGGGATCTGAGGAAGTTGCTGGGTTGGGAAACACGGAAGATAACAATCTCCGAGAGACCAAGACTTTTGCGGACTTGGATTATTCCACTGGCAAATGTCTGAACTGTATTGATTGGCATCCCACGATGGATGATCTTGTCGCAGTTTCATGCAGTGATCCATTGAAATTTGATCAAAGAGTAGAATTGTCTGGAAACGAGAAAAACTCGTTTATTCTTGTGTGGAGTTTTGCAGATATGATACATCCACTTTTGGTCTTGCAGTCTCCACACGAATGCACTCAGTTTTCCTACAATCCGGATCATCCACATTTAATTGCAGCAGGCACAATTACCGGTCAGGTTATTCTCTGGGATATCGGTTCCTTGCAATTATCAGTTGAAAGCGAAGATAGATCGGAGCAACAACATAATGAACTCATTCCGATCCTACCGAAGGCAATATCATCCATTGATGAATCTCACAAGCGCCCTGTTTCTGATTTGCAATGGGTGAGTGCGGATTGTCAGGTTTCTTCCAGTTGTATGTTGAGTGATGCCGACGAAACCACTTACCAGTTTATTTCATGTGCAGCAGATGGTCGAGTTCTCTTTTGGGATTGCCGTTTACTATCTAAAAAGTCGACTAAGACGGAAGAGGAAGAAGCTGATACATCTGAAGAACAAATATGGACTCCGTTATATCGCACGATCATGACACATATGGATGGCGCAGGCACTTTGCATTTGAGCAAATTCTCCATTCGGGGAAGGCTTGATACCCTGTACCAAAAGCTAGTTCCTGAAAGTAGTATGTCTGATGAGTCGAGACAGCTTTGCACCGTTTCTGGTTCATCATTGAGCTGTGCTACTGAAGATGGAGAGTTTGTATGTGCTGACTGGCACAGAGTGAACAAAGATAAAGACGAAAGAGTTGAATGGATCGGGAAGGACTCTCACAGAGGATGTGTTGCTCTTTGCAGATCTCCTTTCTTCCCATTTCTGGTATTATCTGTCTCGCCAAATAGTTTCAATATATGGATGGAGGATCAAAATACACCTCTGATATCCTCACCACTAGTTGCTGCACTTCAACATTTCACATGCGCTGCTTGGTCTCCCACAAGACCAGGTGTCATCCTTATTGGTAAAGCAGACGGTACAATGGATGTTTGGGACTTGAGTGATATGTCTCATAAAGCTAGTGTTACGGTTCCAATCGCTGCCTATGCAATCACGTCTATCAAGTTTCATAATTCCGCTAGCAAAAATACTCATAAAACCAGTAGTAGACTGAATGATGTTTCGGAGAAGAGCCTGAGAGAGGAAAGAGTCAAGTATTCATGTCTTAATACCGCAACTGGCTTGAAGCAACAGCTTCTTGCGGTGGGGGACGCAACCGGTAATCTTCACATTATCGAAGTGCCGATGAATTTACGTCGTCGAGGACCGAATGAACTGAAACTAATGAAAATGTTTATAAGCAGAGAAGTAGATCGTATGAAATACTTGGCCAGTAGTAAAATTAAGAGTCCCGAGGAGGCATCTTCCATTGAGGTACCAGAAGCGGTTGAAACGGAACCAATCTCGAATAAAGCTGAGACTAGGGCCTACTCAAAACTTATTCAAGCGGAAGAAAATCAATACCAAGAACTAGCACAGAAACTATTGAATAGTTTGGCTCCAGCTTCGTCCAAAAAACATCGCAAGAAAGCTACATAAAAATCAACCTATATATATTTCACACTTTGCTAAAAAGGAATCTATTTTCTAATTTTTATTATTTTCCTACGTTTAATCTAAAGCTCATTTACATTGTATATTCAAGAATGGGATCCCCGACTGTTGACACAGTTGGCACTTTGCAATCGACGTTGAAAACCTTTCCAAAAACAAGTTTGAACACTTTTTGAATGTTGATCGAATGAGACGATGAACTGAATATCAGAGGCGCTTTCATGGCCTTGGCAAACTTCCTGGCTTGCTTGGTAATTTCAGCTTGTTCTTCAGCTGGCAAGCCTGCAAAAATATCGTACTTCGTGCCAATTAGGAACGCAAAGGCTCGCTTATTCAATCCACGTACTTGCCGGTACCATTCTTTGACGCTCGTCAACGTAGATTTCTTAGATAAATCAAACATAAACAGAATGACAAGCGCGTCATTGCAAACTAGTGGTAACATGCTGATGAATTCCCTCTCTCCTCCCAAGTCCCAAATACTGAATGTCACTTCAGCATTTTTCAAAGTGATGGATTTTTCCATGAAGTTCACGCCTAGGGTTTCTATGTAGTCCGAATCGAACTTTCCCTCGACATACTTGACCATGAGGGAGGTTTTACCAATCTGCGCATCGCCTACCTACGTCTCTACTTAGTATATCCCCTTTGGTGGACACTATACTTACCATTCCGACCTTCACCACCAGTGAGTTGCGTTTGCTAGAAGCTGACTTGTCACTCTCGCGTAAATCAGTGTCTTCATCAGGTTGAGCGAAATCCATCTTTTACGTTTCACTCGTAAGACAGTGGGGGGGGGCTTTTTCGTTCTTCGTTTTCAAATCATCAATCATGGCACACCAAACGTCGATCAAGGCGTTTTTGAAAACGGGTGGTCAAGAGATCAGCTCGTTGATGACGGGCGGGAAAAGATGTTTCAGCTGTGTTATTGGAGAGGTGGAACATGATGCAGTGAAGAAGCTGAAGACAGAGCTCAGGTGTCTTCCAGATATCTCGGAAGGCAGTGGATGGGTAGATCTCTTGAAGGAGGAGTTTTCCAGGCCATACTTTGAGCCATTAAGGAATTTTATTTCTAGCGAGATTTCTTCGCAAAAGATTATTTATCCTCCTTTGGATCAGGTCTACAACGCTTTTGAGCAGTGTCATCTGGATTCTATTAAAGTGGTCATATTGGGACAGGATCCATATCACGGGGCTCATCAAGCTCATGGATTGGCGTTTTCGGTGCAACAAGGAGTTCAAGTCCCGCCTAGTCTCCGTAATATTTACAAAGAGATGAGCAATGATGTGAAATGTAAGATACCCAACCATGGGTGTCTAGATAGCTGGGCCTCTCAGGGTGTTTTCTTGTTAAACAACGTACTAACTGTTCGGAAAGGTATGGCGTACTCGCATAAGGGACAAGGATGGGAAACGTTCACAAAGAATGTTGTGTCGTTGATAAGCGGTAAGAAAGAAGGACTCGTATTCATTCTATGGGGAAAACCCGCGCATTTAAAAGGAGATATTGTTGACGAAAAGAAGCATTTGATTATTAAATCCAGTCATCCTTCCCCACTGGGAGCCACCAAAACAAACCTGCCGTTTATTGGTTCACGCTGTTTTTCTAGAGCGAATAAATACCTTGTCGAACAAGGAAAAGAACCCATTGACTGGGGGGCTTTGTAATGAAGCTAATACTAACCCAAATAATACAAAAAAGGAATATTTTCAAATACTACAAGGAGTGGATAGCAGGCATCAATATCAAATTTGTTAATTAATCAAAATTGAATTTGAAATTTCGAAACAGTAGACCATAAACCGTTTTACGTTCATGAGGTTTTTGATTGCAGCTAGTTCTGTAGCTGGGGTTTCCTCACACTCGATTTTTCACACGGACAATGGACTAACATGGAGGGAGTCGCCATTTAATCCATGGACATCGATACCTTTAGGGCTTCAAACGTATTCCCCCAATTGCAGCGCAGCAGTGGGCTGCCTAGGTGACATCGACATCTCTACCTATAAATATGCCTTATGTGCGAATGTATCAGATGGAAACGTGTGGGCATCGGGAATAATGAGGTTTCCTCAACCTTGTCTCATAGAAATAATTAATGGCAGTCTCATTATTGAAGATAATTCCTGGCTAACCATGATGTCAGGTTTTGAAAGTTTGCAGCAGGTTGGGAATTTGATACTTCGAAATAATAGAAACCTGGTGAGCCTTCGCGGATTAGACAATTTGGAATTTGTTCAAGGTGACGTTGTAGTGATGAACAACGGAGAAAGCCTCTCTTTGAGTCAGTTAGATTCCTTAGTGGTTACTGAGAGACGAGAACAGGGAATAGACGAAGCAAGCGATGACCAGCTTCACTTCCCAAGAAGAAAAAAGGATATATATTGCAAGATATTCAGCCAAAACTGCTTTGATACCAAGAGCTGGTCTCAAGACCTCTTTGTTAGCACTATTTTTGATGAAGATACGTTGACTGGGTTGCAGTACTTCCATGGGCTGGGTAGCTTGTCGACTATTGGCGGCGACTTGTTGGTGACTGGCAATGCAGAGCTAATTGATTTTAGTGGTCTGACTAGCTTGAAACTGATAGGAGGTCATGTATCCATCAAATCCAACCACAAACTGGAGACCTTGAATGGATTCGGGGCTTTAGAACGAATTGCAGGAAACTTCTCCCTTGTGTGGAACTCATATCTCTCTGCTATTGCTGGAGTGGATAGTTTGGTAACTATCGGTGGATCTTTTATTATAGAGGACAATGAAGTGCTGCAAGACTTTGGATATATGCCGTCGTTAATCAACATAAATGGTGATTTCGTTTTGAAATCAAATCATCATCTCCTGTCAGTCCATTCAGGGCAACCTCTGGCGTTAGCATGGGTGGGAGGTAGCATTCAAATAGAAGACAATCGACGATTCATGTCCTTGCAAGGATTGGACTACATTGAGACCATCGACGGTGACTTGGTTATCTTAAGGAACCCTCAGTTGTTGTCGATGTCTTTCACCGCGTTGACCACCGTGACTGGTAGTATGTACGCTCAGGGGGAGTTCCAAAACTATAGGGGTATGGAATCGTTGCAAACTATTGGTGGATCTTTATGGATTCACTCGCTCCAACTTCTCACTTCATTGAGAGGATTGGAATCACTTCTGGCAGTCGGTGGCGATTTTTATGTACAACTTAACCCTCTTCTTGTATCGATATCTGAACTGGAATCTTTGAACCGTGTCGGAGGTCGATTAATTGTGTACCAGAATGAGTTATTGGAGATAGTGGATGGGATGATAGGTTCGTTAGTATCTGTTGGAGAGTATGTACAAATTGATTTCAAAAATGGAACTATCGAGTGCCCTCGAGGTTCTGGGGTACTACTAGGGGAAATACCATTGATATATGACACAACTGATATCACTGTACCCGCTAATGAAACAACTTTGTTTGGAAATTGGTGCACATTGAACTGTTTATATCCCATGGTGACTTCAACACATATGAGAATGTGGCAATGCCAAGAAGAGCATTTCTGGAATAATTCCGTATTTTGTGTATACTAATGTAGCGAATGAATTAAAAATTGATTTGTACTTTCGGTTGTTTTGTTCAAGTTGACATTGTGGTTTTATTGAGAAGACTATCTATCAAACATGAGCTTATCCAATAATTAGCTTGTCATCAATCTTTTTATACGGTGGCACCTCCAGATTCAGAGGAGCGGGCCCCTTTCTAATACGTCCGGAAGTATCATAATGGGATCCATGGCAGGGACAAAACCATCCGTGATATTCACCTGCGTTTGCAATAGGCACACAACCAAGGTGAGTGCACACCCCGATGGCCACGAGCCACTTTGGATCAATAGCTCGTTCAGCATCCGTTTCAGGATCACGAAGTTGAGAGATATCGACAGTCGCAGCATCGGCAATTTCCGCGTCTGTGCGATGTTTCACGAAGACTGGTTTTCCTCGCCATTTCACAATGGTTGAAGTCCCTTCGGCTATCGACGAGGTGTCCACTTCCAGTTGCGCCATCGCCATGACATCCGCAGTCGCACTCATAGACGCAATGAACTTCATGAGAACCAAGCGTGCAGCGGAAGCATAGACGAGTCGTGCTCCACCGAGAGCCAAGTATGTGAACTCACGCTTATCTTTTGCTAAAGATTCCACAGCCTCCGCGTAATGGTGGTCACATGATCCAAGGTTCTCTGTGACCTTGGAAGACATCATCCTCTTCGAGGTGGTGGCAACATTGCCATTCACAATCACACGTCTCATCATCTGTGCTTTGATTTCCACACAAACAAACACAACGGGTAGACACTACATTGAATAGGGTAGGTCCCCTCGAAATAAAACCGTTTTCACTTTTGATGATGAATGTCGAGGACTCGATTGAAGAGTATTTGAAGCACTATGATTTTATGCATACTGTCGAGTGTTTTAACGCCGAAAGGGAACAGAAATCAATCACGGCATCTAAAAATAAAGTTGTGAAAACAATCTTGGAAGAAATGCTGGAGGCATTTGATGTAGGGGACGAGGAACGATTCTTTTTTTTGTGGAATCGAAGTGTTGGACAAAAAGATCGTCACGTTGAAAATGGACGTAGAGTAGAGTTTCAAGTGCACTTGCATATGGCTGTTTATGGAGTACGATCAGGAGAGGAATTCGAACAGAACGAGCGCTTTCAATCGTTCAAAAGGTTTATCGACACTCGTGGTGAATACTTCAGCAGTGATCCTGAGTATTGCCAATACTTTGCGTTACCATATACCAAGGTCTACCAACTCTCTGTTGGAAATCATCCGGTACGTCAGCTTTTGGAAGAGGAATGGCTCGTTGTCCTTCGAAAGAATGTTCACGCGTTTCTTCAAGTGAATATTCCCATGAAGAAAATCCCGTTACTATGCAGTTTAATTCAACAAGAAGCAAAAGAAGTTCCAGAAAAAAAAACATTTGATAGCGGTGAATCTTATGTGAAGCAATTATATGCCACTACTAGTGAATTGATGGAACTTATAAGGGATTTACGAAGGGCAGGAGGACACAGAGCTGAATCAATTGCTAGCGAAGAGCTCATGAACGATTTACATGAGCGTGTGAAAATATTTGGGCAAACTATTGACGATAACTATTTATATCACGAAACTGTCGGCCATGAGGAAACTATCGATGATGATCATGAGGAAGTGTCAAGTGAAGAAAAGGAAGCTTACTTGGAGCAACCACAAGATATAAGTGAGTATGATCAAGCACATACTAGTCATGACATTGCTGTAGATGAAATCGAAGAAAAAAAACAGAGTGAGTTAGAACTGGAAAGACCTTGGGGATCACCTAGGTCACCCAAGCAACACGAAAAACTTGAGAATTTTAACTTGGAAACAGAATCACCTCTATTACCAAAATTAAACTTTCAGGACCTCAAATCGGATATCAGTGAGTTGCTGGTAATTGAAACTGAAGCATCGATGAGACAAGTTTGTCTGTTACTTCAGGCCCTTCGATGGCGGATCAGTAGGTCCTCCCGATGGGAGCTGCAAGAAAAGGTGTTACATACAATGATTGAAAATGATATGCTGGGTATAATTGCGGATACAAACAAGGAATCCAAGCGTAACGAAATACCTACATTGCTGGATATGATGTTAAATTGCTCCAGTGAATTGATTCAAGAATACGTCTTACGTTATCTTACGTATATCGCCTCTCATGCAACTGGAAGAAACTATCTGGTATTTAATTATTCATTTTCCAGCTGGATCGTGGAAACCATCGGTATACGCGAATGGGAATTTGATGTGGTAGGCGAATATGCACTTTGCCTGTGTCAGAAATTGAGCATGAAACCAGAATTTTGCGCACAGCTCTTGAATATCGAGAATCTGCTGCGTAATATATTCCTAGTATTGGAATCATCACAGCATTATTCTCCTTTCGTACTTGAATATTCTGCTGCATTGATTCTCAACCTCGCGTTAAGTGATGCAAGCAAATTCACAGATGACGCTGAGCATATACTTGCAGTGTTGGAAGGAACTCTATTGAATGTAGATTTGTCGTACATTCATAATTTCGCAGTTGGGACATTGTACGCTTTGTTCAGCAACGAATCGATAAGGGAGTTACCAGACCATGTTGCAGTGCTGAACCAACTACTTTTTCAAAGTGAGTCCAACACGGTTAAGAAGCAACTGTCCTTCATTATCGAGGGGATTCGAAATGGCTCCTTAGAAGAGCGACAAGGTTCTTCGGATGTTGAAGATCATGACGACATGGCACCAGAAGAGGATGGAGATGAGAACGTTCTATTACAGAATGCAGAACGAAGGGGAGAAAGTCTCTTGGTGAGCGAATACCTGTTAGAGCCACAAGAATCCAAATTGTTGTCACCTAACAGCAAGAGTCAAGCCAGGCTGAGAGCTTTCAGACACCTTCCGGACGAGATGGCAAGTAAACCGAAAGTAGCTTGCTAATGAGTCTCCAAACATGTTTGCACACGGGTGACTTGCGACCATTTATCCAAAATGAACTTTCCGAATGAATTCGCTAGTATTTCTTTATTCTTTTGGGTTTCAGTCTGATCGTCAAAGAGTGACACATCAAGTGAGGCATCATGTTGAAACGTGGAGTGAAAGTTGGGATAGAAAAAGAATACCAGGGAGAGTCGCTCTTTGTCACTCAATACAACCCTGTGACGAGGACTCTTAATTCGACCATTGGACGCCAACGCCAAATAATCACCTGCATTCAAAAGAAATAGGTTCTTATGAGAAGAATCCGCAGGCTTCACTGGCTCCCAGATATCACCAATGAGAATTTCTAGAGTTTCAAATTGAACAGTGGATATTAGTGTGAGAAATCCCCAGTCAGTATGAGAGGATGAGCCAGTGCATTCCGCTTCATTTCCTTGGCAGTGCTTTTGATATTGTGGGGAGCTAGTGCTGTGATAACGAAATGCACGAACAAATGAAATCCTTTCACTTTCACTGCAGTCTGCTCCAGCATTTTCGAAACCAGGCCATCGATTCACAACACGAGATACAAATTTCTTTGCAACACTCACAAATAGACTAAACATTTTTTCAAGCTTTGCAACTGATTCGAATTCGTTCGGCCAAATATTTTGACCTTCAAGTTCGTTCGAGGGATTTTTAGCATCGTATCCAAATGAAAAGCTCTCTTTAATTTCTTTCAAATGACTCCCCGATTCCCCTAGCATAGGAATAAATCCACGAGAAAACCCGCCTTTTCTAAAAGACCTTTTATCTTGACTTTCAAAAAGCAACGTCGACGCTTCGAGTGCAGCCTCTACATCATCAGCTGGAAGAAATACTGCGCCAAATTTCGTCAATGCATTATCTGCGATCAACAAAGAGGCTTCATCACTCATATCAATAACAGGAAGCTCAACGAACCCCCATGCACTCCTTGGTAGCAAACAGTTTACGAGAACATACGAGAGTAAACTTCCTGGCATAAACTTCATCGTAATATGCGGGGACCGTACCCTGGTTCATTTCAACGTACACTTCTATGAACTATGGCTTGGTATACAAAGCTACCCTAGCGTTGAGTTCTCACAGTCTACATCGAGCGCGACTCCCTAACCAAGAGTTGCGTTCCCAATTAGTGAGTAAGAGCCGACGACGAGCTCGTCTGCCTCACATCGAGTTCGTTCTTGAAGGAAAGAATCCGTTCAGCGAGTCGACGATCGAAGTCACCAGACTGAAAACGGTTTCCATAATAAAATTCAAAGTGTGATCAAACGAATGTTCCTTTTAAATTAAATATAAAACCTGAAGGCATTAAACATAGTTTTGCTGCTGATTCTGGTAGTATTGAGGAGCTACCACTCCGTTGCTCGTGTCAATTTGATTTCTTTTTTTGTTCACGACGACAGCCACTACAATTAAAACTGCAACAGCCCCCAAACCTAGCAATGCTTTAGATGATCCGGAGCTAGGTGTGGTTTCGACAGTGCCATCGGTCTTGTCTCCTCCTCCAGTGTCACCGGTATTTTCTCCTCCTCCAGTATTATCGACAGGATTCGGATCTGGAATTAAACCCTCTGCAACACCTTGTTCAATAGAAGAATACCAGCTTAATAGCACATCTGATAGAACAGCTGTAGTAGTTCCCACGTTTTTTAAGGTGATACCTGTTGCTGCAGGATCTCGCGCAGTTGCCAAGAAAGGCTGGTCCGTCCCTGCATAGTTTGCATCAACAGATGTAATAAATGCTTGATTGATTTCAGCTTCCCATGCCATTTGAGCTCCTTTCCATGTGGCTTCAAAATTGTTGCAATATGTTTCATCTTCTGATGCTACAACAGTGATTTTACCGAAGTTAGCATGGCTTGTAGCTGTCAAGGTTCCCATTCCATCTCCATTTTCGTTAATTCCCATATAACCTTTCAAGCAGCATTTACCTCCACTTTCAGACACACAAGTGTCGACTTTGTATACTCCCTGTGCAGCAGTAGGAAACGGTGGAGGGTTGGTCGGCGGTAAGGTTGGACTAGCTGTTGGAACTACAGCATTAGCCAACTGCATATCGATACATCCGCCCCACTGACGCTGATCTAAAACGGATAACGTGCATTGGCGCTTCGGGTCATTCTCTGCCTCATTCACCAAGCCTTGTTTTGGTAAATCAACGCACACAGTGTATCCCGCTGCAGTTTGTCCTCCGGGCGCTTTGAGTTGCTTTCCATTCGCAGCAATATCAGCTGCGGGTCTCGATCCTTCCACTAGTGGAACTGCCCCAGTCAAACTATTTGCTGGAAACTCTGACTCAAGACCTGCTTGAGTTAGACCTCCATCGCATTTAAACACGGCTCTGAATGCGTTTCCAGCGGCACTGTGCCCCCCGTTATAATTAATAGTAGCACATACTCGATCTCCGTCAGTGACTGAATTGATTCCGTTTTTACCAAAGGTAGTTGCTCCACCACAAGCACCATTCACAGAGTTAGTTCCACCAGTGCCGGCTCTTGCCGCGTTTCTGATCTCCAGCTTATCGAACTTGAGAGCGACATGGCCAATAGCTGAATCGATTGCCAATACTACGAGGAAAGTTAAAAGTTTCATCTTCCGACCTGTGCCGTATGTAACGTTTTTGAAATCATGAAAATATTGCTTTTCAAAATAGAAAGTCGCTTGTGTCTGATAAGAAGAAATCTAGAATATTACAAGTTTAAGGTAGGAATGACTAGTACTTCCTTTCGAAATACGAGGTACGCGCCAACTTTGTTAATTCGCCCACGGTTCGATAGCATAGACGTGTACTTTCGGTTTATTCCGTTCTATACCTGAACAGCAAGGATGAAATCGCCCTTGTTTAGACGGGCATATAATGTCATCTGATTTGGCTGCCCTGCAATCCCGATGTGGCTTTGCAAATGCGCAACAAAAAGATGGATCAATTGGTTCGCAACAAGTGCCGTTACCACCATTGATCTGATATCTCACACACAGCACATTAGAATTGCATTCTGGGTCACCGCTTTTTGGACAAAAGTCAATGGACTTTTGTTCCTCAATAGGGATTTCAAACGGAGAATTACATTCTATTGGCACTGCCGACCCAGCAACCTTTAAAACTTCGCCTTGTGCGAAAGACGCTACACCAGAAACGTGGCCTTGTCCTGTGATTGTTTCCTTTTTTATGGCCCCGCATTGGTTCTTCAATGTAGCTGTTGCACGAAATGGAACAAAAAAACTTTCATCATAGATTTGAAAGCAAACATTTGGCGTGAATACGGAGGCACCACGCTTCCACCAGAGTCTACAGAAACAGCAATGCTACTTGTTTTAGATCCAGTATTTCCATACAGTAGCTCCTGTTTGATCCCAACCTCGAGAGATCCTTCGGCAATGAAGGGAATGCCCCATTTTATTTTTGTTCTGACAGACATCTGTGTCGATCTACTGAATGTCCATCCTGTTGTTTGTGTCGATGAAATTGTTTGAGATACCTTTCCAATGTTCAGTGGTCGTGGACCGGCGTTGGTTCCTTTGAAGGAGACTTCAAGCTGTGACCCTTGAGGATCGATGGAGGAAGTGGCACTATCGAAATCGTAGATAAAGTCAGTTACTTCACTGATTTCTTTAAAATCTTGATTGCAGCATGCTTGTGCTGCTGGAACATTTGGGATGCAACCATCTCCAGCACTGCAACATGAATACTTTTTATCATTTCCAGGACATGAATTAGGAAACCCTCGATATTTCCCTTTGTTGACACTCAGTTTTGCATCCTCTGCTCCAGCAAGGACCGCTGCATTTTCTCCCGAATATGTTGCAACACTGAGATCCAACCTTGTATGGAAGTGGGCATGAAGAACGGCCTTCCAGTGTCATGAAGAGAGCGGTAGCAATAAGAATAGATATAGTGGTCTTCATGTGCGTTTGGTTTTTTAATTGAAAGAATCATCTGCTTGATATGAATCGCAATTCATTCTGGGTTGTGATTCGGTCGTACGTATTTATAAATTTCAACAACGCTACTGTGTAAACACTTTCATACAAGAAACCGTAGAATCCAATTTATAGATTCTTAAACATCATGATATCTATTGATATTTCCCTTGAGTAAATCAACAACCATTCGACAGTCTGAATACAGTTAAGACTATAATATAATAGATCACGTTAAAAATTCAGGAGTATGAAAATATGTTCGATGAGCCACCAGACGTTTTATCTCACTGCAATTAAGTGCCCATCCGTGCCATACGTGGATTAAAAAAAGATACCAGGTATTAATTTTAAAAATCCATTAAAAAATGAGATAGTTACTGATCCATCAAGAGCTTGTTTTTGAATCAAGGCCAATAGCTGTATAAAAGATAACAATAAATTAGGAAGGAAATCTCATGAATTCAAAATTCATCCATGGTCGTTAGGAGGCGTGAAAGTTGGCTGGAATAGGTACGCCAAAAACTATGGGCTCCGTGCCTCTTCCTTTCTTAGATTCAATTGCCTATTGTTTTGAAGAATCATTAACTACTTAGATGAGAACTACCATCAATTGGTCGACCAAGGTGAATTAAAAATTCAAAAATGGAAAAGTTTGAAATTGTTTTTTTACAGACAGAATTCTGGCCTCAGAGGCATGATACAAAGTAATGTGACTGTGAGGATTAAGATCAGATCGGATCATTCACTTGGTGTCACTCTACGAGACGAGGACACATGCGCCGCTATATCTGCCATTGTAGCTTGCAATATACCCCATCTCTTGAACGTGGGCGACAAACTGAAGTCTCTTGATGAGACGATGGAACCAAGATTAGCGCAATTAAAGGAGCTCGTAGGCAAGAAGAAGATTCATGAATATGTTTTCGAGAGAGTTGTGCATTTATCTATGTCAGAATGCGATTTAGTTCTGGGAGATTCGACAGACCAAGGGTTCCTTGTGGTTCAATATAATGGAAGTCCAACTGCGAGTCCATTCATACCCGGGGACACGATTTTAATGACGATAAACGATATTATGATGTGGCCGCCTCCTTATTCTTCTGTATGCATGAAGGATTTGATGTTCAACTCTCGAATTGGTGACCCTCGAGGTTTTTGTGTGGTTCGGGAATTAGATCTTGTGAGCCAACAAGTTGGAAGCCAGCAAGCTGAAAGTCAAGAAATTGAAATGTCGTCAGAAGTTGTCACGGCGATATGTCCTGTCAGTCATCGACGTATGAAGCATCCAGTGCGGGGCGATAGTTGCATGCATACGAAATGCATTGACAAAGAGAGTTACCAATCTTTGATACGACTATCTCGCGGTTCGAAATACCGGTGTCCTGTCTGCACATGTGTGGTGATTAAATTTGAAAAGGATTCTAATTTCGAATATGCTTTGAGCATGCATCCTCAATGCGACAGTTTCATTGTGCGGTTCGAAAATGATCGCCGCGTGTACGCACCTATGGAGACAAGCACTAGTGGAAACAACAACCAAGTATTTGATCTAACAGAGGAAGAAAATTGCGAACTAGTTGAACATTCTGAATTCGTTGTGGATGAGAAAGAAACTCGTTTGTTTCCAAAGTTACAATCTGAAGAACACTCAAGTTGGCAATACGAGCAACTCACTCAAAGCGCATTTCGCGATGAAATTCTAAAGCTAGACTTCAAATTTGGGGAAAATCTTGCCAAGAATAACAAGCTGGACTATATAGCTTTTGGTCCGTGTAATTTGGTACCTTCACTGGGTAGACTAATGGTTTGCGGGGTCTCGGTCCTGTTTCCCCGCAAATCCCCTTCGAGACCTGATTTAATAGTGATGAAGAAAACGGTAGAATGCCTTTCATCTAAGAAACATGCTTTAATAGAAAGCCCTGTAGGGAAAACGGTAGCACTTTTATGCGCTTCGCTGGCGTGGCAGAGACGGAATGATCTAGATGACTGGAGAGATTTCAATGGAATGCGTCGGAAAATCATTTTCTGTACAGAGTCAACTGAAAAAGTGTATAAAGCACTTTCATCTACATCGTATCGGCCTTTGATGTCCGTTCTTGGCAATCGCGAGCAATTATGCTTGGACGAATCATTTTGTGCTCATTCCGCCTGTGATCAATCCGTTTTTGAAACAAATCTACTGGCGAAGAAATTGCATGCGATTGCTCGACCATCAGATACTACAAAAGGAAATTTTGATATTGAGGAGCTTGTCAAATTCGGTACCGAGTACAAGTGTTGTCCATTCTACACCAGCTCTTATTTGGCAGAATCTGCCCAAATTGTAATCGCTCCATATAACTATATACTGGATCCTACCACAAGAAAGAATGTATTTGGTGATGAATCCGCGGTGGTTATTTTTGACCAAGCAGAGAACCTTGTATCAGCTTGTTTAGAAATTGGATCGTCTGAAATTTCAATATTCTCTCTGATGCATATGGTTCGAGATATTTGCGTCTTGCATTCACTCCCCAAAGTAGCATCCGATGCTAATTGTGTATTGGAGGTTCTTAATAAAATCGTGAACATGCTTGTTGAAGATAGCATGTCTTTTAGTGGAAGCTCGGATCTGACTCACATGTTTTTCAGTGGTGCGAATATCGCTGCTGATGCATTGCAATCTGCAAAAGTTGCAGCTGCTGTTATTGCAACCACACTCCTCACTTTAAAGAATATAGATTCAAAGTACTCTAAATGTATTCCTCGTGCAAAGCAAGCAGCAACGTTCTTAGGATGTTTATCCCGTGTAATGAGCCATCCAGATTCGTATCACATAGTTGGCGCCATGACCCCTAACACAAATCAGACTACATACGCCTCGCCATGTGATCACTGCTCCAATATGCATGGAGACTATCTAGGTAAAGTGCCAGGTGTTGAGATATCGTTGAGCATCCTTTTGATGGAATCGAGTGTTATCATGGACTCGGTAGTTGGCTTTTCACATTCAGTCCTTTTGGCTTCTGATTCGATATTTCCATTCAATACCGCGGAGTTAGGATTTCCATTTGCAAGTATGCTTGGAGCAGAGTTGCAATTGGGACCAGCGATCCATAAGAATCAAATATACTGTGGAATTGTGAAGAAAACCTTACCACAGAATGATAGAACACTAAATGGTACTAGGTCAGATGTGGCTTACATGGAAGATGTAACGCGAACAATATTGTGCATCTATCGTGAGGGTATGACTGCGTCAGGTGGAACTATTATACTGTTTCAAAATGATTCCCGAATATCTGAATTCCACGATTACTGTGAAACTAGCCATATGTATGACGAATTACAGAGAATTAGAGGCACTCTACTCTTCGTGCCGAATGGTCTGGAAGACTTGAATGAAATCCAAGCTGATTTCATGACTCGAGTGGACGAAGGTGAAAGTCCGATCCTAGTTGCAGTGTGTCATGATACGAAAACTCTTGATTTTAGAAACGAATATTGCAGAGCTGTTTTCTGTGTAGGCGTTCCGTATCCTAATAAGCATAGTTTACACGTGGCACACAAGTTTCAATGGAGCAACATGAAGCACTCCATGAATCCTGCTTATCCAGATGGAAATACGTGGCTTTCAGAGATGGCCTTCAGGAGAGTCAATCAAGTGATTGGGCGAGTTGTTAGTAAACGTTTGGGGCCTCGTAGAGATTTTGGTTGTGTTTTCTTGCTAGATTATGAATACGGCTTGGTAGATTCCATCAAACAACTTCCGAACTGGATACAACCGTTAGTACGCGACGATGGGAAAGAAATGACGACTAAAGTGAGAGAAGCTGTTGTTGTGATGAATCAACTGCCTATCTCTGATTCGCAATCGTCGCAGCTCTCACAGTTGAGTCGAATTGATGCAGAGGTCGGTCACTCGCCATCGAAGAGGAAATTCCCTGTGTAAATATCATTGGCTTTGTATCGAAATTGGGTTGACTGGCAAGCATTTCGGTGACATGTAGCCAGTTCCCCTAGAAGCTGTTGTGCATGATATCATACTCCTCCAAGCAGGAGGTATTTCATTACACAATTTCACAACCTTGAATTTTTAGCTTGCCCCGTATCTACATTGATCTTAAATATCATATTATAGACCAACTGATATAAAAGGTTGAGAAAGGAACTTTGAAACTATTCGATTTGTATTTAAGTGAAAGAAAGGAGCACGAGAAGATCGCGGACTAGACTCATTGTGATGAAGTTAATACGCCCGCTTGAATCACAAATTGATAATAAAAGAGTTTCGAATTTTGAAAGGTATCGATGAAAGTCTTTTAGAACACATTATGATGTTTCGCGATTTGAATTTGCTCCACGCGAGCTCGACCTAATGATTTTGCCTTGGTCATCGCCCTTGCTCTCTTCTTTGCAGGACTAGATGCCGGTTCGTGTTCCACAGGGAGCCCGATGTTTTCCGTCAATTTGTCCAGCAACCATATCGTTGCAGCTTTATCAAGTATAGCATTGAGTTCTGAACACGTAGGATCCAAGATGCACTTAAGGCATCCGGATGCAGTAAGACAACCGCAACCATGCACCAGTTTTCTAGCAGCTTGCAGAACCGAATGCATGTGTTTGTATCCGACGTCCGCAGCCCCAATACCTCCCGGACTGTTATCATATACCAGGAGTCTCGGAGGCTGAGCTCTTTTAAAATGTGCACCCGTGTGCTCAGTCCCAAGACTGCCATGATGGCAAATGACGAAAAGTGGAAGTACTTTGCAAAGCAGGTGGTTTGCACCGTGAATACCAGCTACGCAATGTAAGTTCAAAGTACACTGAATGAAAATCGACACTTACCTCTCAATAGCATGCTATCCCCTATTCCCTCCTGTATTTCTGAACTGATATCGATCCAAATTGCTTGTGTATCAAACATCATTGGAGGCAATGTAAATTCATGCATTTCGAAAACATGTGATGAATGAAGCCACATTTTACGATACCCGTATACCCGTGTAACAACTTGGACTGGACCATTATGATACCCATTTGAATCGCATTCAAATCGATCTAACACATGGACTTGCGTCACATCACGGGGAGCAGTGAAGTACCTCGCGTTCGTCGGCAATGCAATGGCTTTGTACAGCGTCAAATCTAAGGAGTGGATTAGGAAACTCCTGCCTTGATGCATGTATATGGCTCCTGGATACACTTCGAAAAACGCTCGACTATATGGAATAGTGTCCATCACTTTATGATCATGGACAACAGAGACGGTAACTGGATCGATCATCCGAAGCGAAACATTTTGAAACGGTTTAACCACTTTGGAATGAACCCGCAGTACCTGCAGCGGATCGGAGATGACAAGACCGTCAGCCACAAGTTCATTGATGAGTTTATCGACTTTATCAGTTGATTGCGAAAACAATTTAGAATCTCTAGCTGCTACATAATCCAATTCGCTGATAGCACAGAGAAGATGATCTTTGCA
>Ga0105054_10001041_pt1 | contig 45726 bp, 36 predicted proteins | sample BON02_FD_78091 | JGI IMG/M metagenome (GOLD analysis project Ga0105054, IMG submission 78091) | Freshwater microbial communities from Lake Bonney liftoff mats and glacier meltwater in Antarctica - BON-02 (megahit assembly) | ecosystem: Environmental > Aquatic > Freshwater > Ice > Glacier...
CTGCTCACGAGCTTCACTTGTGCGGTGGCGGTAGTGCTACAGTTGTTCGCATCGGTCACAGTGACCGTGTAGATGGCTGGCGGCAGGCCGCCGATGGTCATCGTGCTGCCGCTGTTGCTCCACGCGTAGGTGTGCGGGGATGTGCCACCGCTGACATTGGCCGTGGCAATACCGTTGGGGCTTTGTATGGAACTAGCCGGCATGGTCAGGATGCTCGCTTGCAGCAGCCCCGGATCGCTGAGGGTGAAGGTGAAAGTGGCCGTGCAGCCATAGAAATCCGTGGCGGTGACGGTGTACATGCCCGGCCCGAGGCCCGTGAGCAAAGAATCACTGCTGCCTGTGGGCGACCAGAGGTACTGAAAAGGTGCTTTGCCGTTCACGGGCGCGGCGCTGATCATGGCATCGGAAGCACCGAAGCAGGAAATGGCTTCACCGTCTACCATGAGGGTGATGTTGCCTTGTTTGTTGATGGTCATTTGGGTGGAATTGTGGCAGCCGTTGTGGTCGGTAACGGTGACCTGGTAGTTTCCGGCGGGCAACATGGTGCGCAGGCTGTCGGTGGCGGCATTTTCCCACAAAAAGGAATGGGGGGCGCTGCCGTTGCTGACTGAGACGGTGGCGCTGCCGCCGAGTGGGGAGCCGCATTGGATGTTTTGGGTAAAGGGCGATAGCTGCGGGTTTGGGGCTGTAGTGATACTGAGCGTATCGGACAGTTGCCTGCCCCGGGCATCGGTGACGGTGTAGCTATAATCTCCGGGTGGCAGGTCGGTGATTTCCGGGCCGTTGCCTGCGGAGGGCTGCCACTGGTAGATGTACGGTTCGCAACCGTTAGTGGGACTGATGGTGATGGTGCCACCGGGGGTGCCGATGCAGGCAGGGTGGATATTTGGGGGCGTAGCGTGGGTGAACCCTGGGGATTCGTAAGGGCCGATATCGACGAAGGATTCCACTATTCTAGGATTTTGCTCTATATCCTGAAGGATACCGAGCCGAGCAAGCAGTGTATTGTCTCCTTGGTTGATGGCAGGGGAACAAGGCAGCAGGTGGAAATTTAAACTAGCTGTATCAACAAATTGAGGGTTATTGGAAAGGATATTACCTGGACCGCAAATGACACGATCTGATAAGGTGCCACATTGTTGGGCCATTAGATTATGGGAGAAGTAGGCGTAGTTTTTTTTAATTCCAACGATAGGGAGGTTGTTCTGTTGGATCGTTTTTGCATTTTCTAAAAAAATGTTGTTCAGCAATATAAGGTAATAGGGTAAGGTGTCGTAGGTCTCATAGTATGGTTGAAATATAGCGGTTCCACTTTTCAGGAAAAGATTATTAAAAATATATATTGAGTCGTTTTGGCCCGGACTATTGTCTCGATTAGAGACATACGCTGAAAGACTTGAGCCATTGTAAAAAACATTGTTTTTTACAGTACAAGAGGACTTTGGGCCTGCAATCATATTTACGTTAGCGCCCATGTTTTTCTGATGGAAATTATTTGAATAGAGGATGTTCGATCCTGTCAGGTAAAAACTAGTGCCATCGGCTAATGTATTATTTTCATAAGCCACATAGGGCGATTTACATTCGATGGATATCCTACTTTTATTATTTAGGAAAAGGTTATTGGAAACAATGGTCGTATCAATTACTCCTTGTACGCCGCTGTCATTCTGAATATTTATTAACCAAGTCAGGCCATTTGAAGACTGCACCATCTTGTTATCCACTATTTTATTGTTATTTATGACCATTTTTGTCTTGAAATTTTGGTACAAAGGAATCAAGTCAATCAACGAGACAGCAGTGTTGGAAGTAATCTCACAGTTTTTAATGTTTACAGAGAACTTATTAGTGCCAGCTTTAAAGTATTGAAAAAAAGCACCAAATGAAACGCATCGGTTCTTTTCAACGATGCAATCCAAAAAATCTAGTGTTTCATTCCCAAAACTGTTATAGTAATATAGGCAAGCTCCTGCTGCCTCAGCATAATTTCCAATAAAACGGCAATGGTCGAACTCAACTCCTCGATCAAATGCGTTGCCTCCTCTTAAATAAACGGCACCACCGGCCCAGGCTCTATTATTGTAAAAAGCACAATTTTTGAAAATGGGTGTACTGCCTTGCGTGCCTTGTCCCTGAACATAGACAGCGCCACCATTGAATCGGGCAACATTGTCCCGAAAGGTGCAATTGGCAAAGACTGGCAACGCTTTCCCGTTTTGCGCCATAATGTACACGGCTCCGCCATTTGAATTGGGAATATCGATATAATAAGCGGTGTCATTTATGGCATACCCATGTTGAAAAATTAAGCCGTCAACCCGTGTACTGGTATCTGGATAGGCCATATACAAGAGGGTATAGGAGTTGTCCGTGCTGTCAAGCGGGTTGCCGATGTTGCCGCTCAATTGCACGGGGTTGGCCTGGAGGTCACGCTGGTTCAAGGTAGTTTCCGTGCCATTGAACCCGCCATATATTTTGACACCGCTTTTCAGTACAAAGGAGCGATCGCGGTTGTATGCCGTGTCGGGGTAATAAATACCTGTTGCAACCCAAATGGCATCGCCGCTCTGGGCAGTTTGAAGGGCAAGGTGCAGGTCTTTAAAGGCGTTTGCCCAAGATTGGCCACTGTTGCTTCCGCTAGCAGAAGCGTTGACGTGCCAGATATTTGTTTGCGCAAAAAGGGAGAAGCTGAGCCCTAGAAAGAGCGTTAAGCATAAGACGTTTTTCATTGGTGTAGAGGCGGGTGTTTAAACACAGTAGTAGTTGTGAAAGGTGATGGGGCGGCAATTTGCAACGAAGTTACTGACAAAGATAGTGTGTAAAATGAAAGGGTGAACACGGTGCAGCTTGCCACAGGCTATCTTCATCAACTTTGGCACGAATTATGCTCTTCTTCCATTTGTCGCTTTCCGGCTATTTCAGCATTTTTTGCAAGGTGATGTCGGAGAAATACAATTTCTTCGTGATCGCTTTTTGATGTAAACAACCACTTGTTTTGAAATAGGTGCCGTTTCTTAATAAAAGCTTTTGACACGAGATACTAAAAACAACGAACTGAAAGTTCGTGTTACAGACGAAGCGAACTGAATATTCGCTGTACTTGAAAAAAAGATGCTACGCTACCTCGGCTCCTTATTGTTGCTCCTCAGCCCGTTCACGGGGGTAGAGAAGCGTGTGGCACCGCATCATGTACCCATGGAACTTCGGGGCGTTGATGTTTCGCATTACCAGCTTGATATTGAATGGGATATGGTGGCGGCCCTCAATCCGGTTGATTTTGCTTTTGTGAAAGCAACCGAAGGCCACGATTATGTCGACAGCCTTTTTTGCCATAATTGGGAATCTTTGGGAGCGCTTGGTATCCGCCGCGGTGCCTACCACTTTTTTCGCGCTTACGGATGTGGCGAAGAACAAGCGGAGAACTTTCTGGCCTCTGTTGAAATGCGGCCAGGTGACCTGGCACCTGTTCTGGACATTGAACGCACCGATGGCATCGACCCTAAAATTATGTTGGAAGAAGCCCATGTCTGGCTCCGACAGGTGGAAGAAGTGCTAAAAATCAAGCCCATCATTTATACCAATCAACATTTTTACGACCGCTACCTTGCGGGCCATTTCGACAACTACCCGCTCTGAATAGCCCGATATTCCGGGGATAGTCCAACCTTGGCCGATGGGAAAAAATGGGACATCTGGCAATACTCTAATGCGGGATGTATTGATGGTATTTCCCAAAAGGTGGACATGAACGTGTTCCCAGGCACCCATGAGATGTTAGATCGCCTTTGCTGGTATCCGAATGTAGCCAGCGTACCTGCGGCAATGCCGTAAACAGGATCTTCCTAAATTAATTCTGAGAAAGCTTTTTCTTCGAAAAGTGTGCTGGTTTGGGCTTGTATTTCAAACCTGCTGCATCTGACTGCTCCAAGACTTCAACCATTTCCAGTGCCGGCACCGCGACTATCTTCCCCTGCAAACGATCCAGCTCCCGCTCAATATCCAGCAAAGCGCTTTCAATATTCGGCAGCGGACGGTGGATGATAAGCCGGATGATTCCCTCAGGGTCAATAATGAGGGCCAAGCGATCACATCCTTGCTGTGGCCGGCGGCCAGAAGCCAATCCGAAGACATTGGCAATTTGAAAATCCAGGTCTTCAATAACCGGAGCTTTCAGGTAAATACCAATAAAACGGCGGGCTTTGTCCGACCAATCACTGTTGGAACGCAAGGATTCATTGGAAAGGGCCAGTACTTTGGTATTGCGCTCATTGAGCCAGCGCTCTTTCATGGCCAAAAAGGCGGAGAACATCGCCCATGCGGAAGTGAAATTGGCGGGATGGGCAAAGAAAATGCACCAGCATCCTTCGCTGTATTCGGGGAATTTCACCAACCCTTTTGAAGTGTGTACTTCAAATGATGGGGCGGGATCGCCCACTTCAGGCAATATTTTTCTTCGGTCGTACATGAATTGTTCCACAAAAAACGGCTAAAAAACCGACTTTCACGGGTTTGTAGCTGATTTTTCGACCAATGGTAAGATTTGGGCTTTTTGGTCTGCTGTTAAGCTACCTGTGGCCAGCGTCTGCGCCACATCCAGGCCATAAGCAGCATGAGTAACAGATTTGTAACCCACGTATTGGGAAAAGTCCAAAAAAGGAGGGCACTTACAAGAAAAACGGTAGCCCAATGGCCTGCGAAATCCAGTTTTTTTTGGGCAAAAACGCCGTACAGCAGCGCTACGCCATGCAAGCCCAGCAGCCCAAAGCCCGACCAACCACTGGCCAGGGCACCCGGAATCAGCAAATAACAGGCGGGCAACAGGGCGAGTACAATGTACACCCAGCGGTAAAACACGTTCAAATCGGGCGCGCAATCAAATCCTGTTTTGGGCGAAACACTGGCCGCGATAACCCTTCTATTAAACGTAATAATTTGATACAGCTGATATAGGGGTGCTTGAAAAATTGTGCTGCGGAACAATGGTTTGAACAAGGGCATTTTTTCCCCAATAATGAGGATAAGGGCATCAAGTCCGTAACGCACCTCGCCAGTGGCGGTATCAAACAGGGGTATTTCGTGCCGGGCGCGGTTAAGATCAAGTTTTGCCAGCATTTCCGGTGAGGCATCGGCAAAACCGGTACGCTTTTTCAGCCAGCCAATTTTTACAAATCCGGCTGTGTAGGCTTCACACATAGGGCAGGAATCGTCGTATACAATGACTTTGTTTTCAAGTGTTTCCATGCTTTTTAAACACAGAAAACGGGCGACTGTTTTATAATTTTAACGTGAGTTTTAGATAGCCACAGCTTGCGCGCGTACCTATACCGAGCGAGCGTGTCATTCCGAGCGAAGCGAGGAACCTGGCGAAGCGAGGAACCTGGGGAATGGCACGGCGAAACTATCAGTTTCCTCGCTTCGCTCGGAATGACACGCTCGCCTGGTAGAACTTTGTTGGCTTGGCATACCATATCCTTCCCGTCCAAAACTCGCGTTATTTTATGATGAAATCCCCGTACGTCAAGCGTGCTTTTACAGTGCTTTTTGATTTTGGGTCGCCGTAATACCCGGTCACTGTTTCGAGCATCCCGGAATCTGAACGGTTGCGCACCGTTACGTTGTTGGGATAATGCACATCAGCATTGCTGGCTTGGGCATCAAAGCTGAAATGGGCGCCCCGTTCAATCCCCAGAATGACAGGGGTGTATTTGGCAACGATATTGGCGTCGTTGAAATTTCTGGAAAGGGTTGTCACATTCAGGTTGCCATAGGAGATATCGGCATCAATTGCTTGCCGAACCGTGGCGATGCCCACATCGGAATATTGGGCAGTGATAAACACCGAACGGGTGTCATTAAGCCGCAACTTGGCGTATTTGGTTTGCAAGCGCAGTTCATCAATGTTGCCAATGACGAAGTCGTCGTATTTTGAAGTGATGCGCAACTTCTCTGCTTTTGCCACTTTAGTCTCTGAGTATTTACAATCTAAATTCACATCATTAGCGGTTGTGATATCCAGCGAACTGTAGCTTATCTGACCGGACACATTGTTTGCCCGGGCAATCCAGACTTTACCATAACTAATGTTGAGGTCAGCGTCGTTGTAAATGGCTTCGGTGCGCAGGTCGCCATACCTGATTTCTGCAATCAGTTTGCCTTTCATGGAAGCTACCCATGAATTACCGTACTTGTTTTTTAGGTCTAATTGGTTGCCCACGGGCATCCAAACTTCATAATTGACCTCGTAGCCGCATTGGCTTGGGAACCAGTCATTGGTGGCTTCCATCATGGTTTCTGCTTTCACGTAACCGGGCGTGCTTAAAAAATTGACTTTCACCCGGTCAAAGGTGCGGTCGGCTTCCCGTTGGTCTTTGGCATTGACCACGATTGTAATGTCGATCTTGACGGAGTTGTTGTTCCAGGTTTTTACCATCACTTTGCCATACTTGTTATAGAGCGAGGTGGTGCCATCGGCTGTGGTGCCAAATTCGCGGTTGATGCTGCGGGTGAATTCTTGGCAAATTATGGTAGACGGTAGACGGTAGACGGTAGACGGTGGACGGTAGACGGTGGACGGGTTGTCCGCCGTCGCCAAGGTTATGGCGGGTAAGATAAACATGCCCAGGAAGAAAAACTGCTTCATTGTGGGCATTATGGCTGTTTTATATGTTCTTGATGTCATTTTTTAACTTGCTGTTGTCGTCCTCTTGTTGCTTTTCTTCGAAGCTTTCCAATACCCGTTCCAGGATAGCGGCTTTGGCTTTATAGTTTTCAATCATGGCGCGGACCACCTGTTGGCGGTTTCCCGCTGGCACATTGGCCAGGTCGCGGCGGAGGTCTTCCATGATGCGGTCTAGCTGTTCAATATCTTGAAATACGTCGGCGGATTGACTGCCCGTAAAGGTGGCGAGTTTATTTTTTTTGTCTCGAATGTCGTGCTTGTAATATTGTTCCAACTCAGCGTATTCTGGCGACACTTCGGCCATGGCCATACCCGATCCATCGGTACTGCGGGCATACCAGATGCCGGCGCTCAGTCCGACGACGAGCAGGGTAATGGAAGCCGCTGCCCGTAGGAGGTGGCGCTGCCAACTGACTCGAACAATAGTGGCCTTGGAACCAGGCAGGTTAGCCGCAATCTCTCGCCAAACCCGCAAATCAGGTGTTTCCATATCCAGCGCCGTCCTATTTTCCCGGATAAATCCTTCTACATTCGGCGCTTTTGGTGCAGCATCCAAATGCCCCTTTATTTCCCCCCAGACCCCATCCGCTGGTGTTTCCGTATCCAACAAGATCCGGTTGAGCAATAAATGCTTTTCTACCCCGTCTGCTGTTTTCAGTCGCTCCAGTGTTTTTTCCACACCCTTCCAGTCATATACACCCGGTATTTCCGCATCAAATGCGTTGCGGTGCTGCTGGATGAATATTTTGATTGAATCGTTCATATTATTCAAGGTTTCGGGTTTCAGGTTTCAAGGTTTCAGGTTTACGCGATCTGTTGTTAATTTTGAAAAGGTATTTCAAGCTAATAACAGGTCGCGTAAACCTGAAACCTTGAAACCGGAAACCGGAAACCTTGAAACCTGAAACCTCTCGTTAAGAGAGTATTTGTCGGAGTTTCGCTTTTGCCCTACTGTATTGCGATTTTGAAGTGGCTTCTGCAACGCCCAAAATCTGACCAATTTCTTCGTGGTCATAGCCTTCGATGGCATAGAGGCTGAACACAACCCGGTACCCATCCGGCAATTCCGAAATGGCGCGGTTTATTTTGTCAACAGTATAGGTCGGTTCTGGCGTTCCGTCATGTATTTCTGCACGGTCGGCGGCATCGGTGAATTCAGTTAGCATCAAACGCCTGCTTTTCAGGAAATTGATGCATTTATTAATGGTGATTCTTTTGATCCAGGCACCGATGCTGCTTTCATAGCGAAACGAATCTAGTTTTGAAAAAACCTCTATAAAAATGCTCTGCAATACGTCCTCTGCATCATGTGGATGCCGCACCATACGCAACGCGGTGTTGTACATCGCACGGGAATAGAGTCGGTAAAGCTCGAACTGTGCTTCCCGATGGCCGTCCCGGCAGCGTTCTATCAGCTCGCGGTGGGTTTGTGTTGCGTCCATTTTGTTAGTCAGGTTTAAAGACTGAAATTTGGATGGTAGGTTGCACGAAATGTTAAAATTTAAATCAAATCACGCAGCCGGAAGCGCTTTTTTATCCGTTTCCCATCGCGTTTGACAACCAACCGTACCTTTTTCCCGGGTTTTTTCTGGAAGTAGTGCATGATATCGGCCAGTCCAAGGAACCCAGCGGGCGTGATGCCCAAACGGACAATACGATCGCCTGGACGAATATCAACCTCGGAAGCGGGCGAATTGTGGATGATAGATTGTACGGTAAAGGCGTTAAGGTTGGCACCGCTTGCGATTACGTTGAGTCCACTGCGGTCGAAAACGTACTTCTGTTTGTAATTTCTGGAAGGTTTTAGCCAAATATAAGATTCGTAATAATCCACAATGACTTGGAAGCGGTTGAGGAACATATTGCCTACCAAGCCATTTCTTTTGTTGAGGTAGCTGAGGTCCAGGGTTGTATCGAGTTCCTGGAAATAGGTAACAACCCCTTGTTGTTGAAAATTACCCAGGTACATTTTCGGCGTGCGCCCTACATATCCCTCCAAAAAACCGCCCAGTCCCATTCCAATGTTGCTGGAAATAGCATTCGGCGGTGGATGTATCAAAGAATCGGTATTGCTGAAAAACAACAAGGGCAGGGCAGCGCCTGTATCCATTAAGAGTTTCACACCAATCGTCGTATCTGAACGGAAGTCGGCCTTTGTCTTCAGGTAAATTTTATTGCGAAAAACCTCCATGGGTATTTTTTGAAAGCCCTCTTCCGGTAGCACAAATTCCTCCCGGTCAAAAATGGTGATTACCCGGCGCTGATAATTGATTCTGAAAATGTACCTTGAAAAAGTTTGTGCGGCCAGGATACCGTGCACATTGACCCCCGCATACTCTTCAAACCGAAAATAATCTTCCTGCAACACCAGGATATCTTCATTGGCAGCTACAAAAGGAAAGCCCTGAACTTCGAGCCGTATCTGTCGGGCAAGGTAGGCGATCAACTCTGTTTTCAGGTCGGCACCTTTGAGGCGGAATTCCCGCTCATAGCGCACCTGAAGCAGGTCGCTGAGCTCGCGTTTGCTCAAGATGGTATGCTCCGCGCCCGTGTCAAAGATCATTTTAAGCGGAATCGTACGATTAAATACCAGCGTGACAATGATGAAATTGTTGACGTATTCGAAGGGGATATCCAGTTGCTTCATGCCCGGTGGCATTAAAAATCCGCCTTGCGTATACGCTGGTTTTGAACAGCAGAACAACAATAACAGCTGGAAACTGTAGGTTTTTATTTTCATAGCAGACCATTCAATAGTCAGGGCAAAGTACATCGAGACAATTAAGCACACACAATATACCGCGTATAAATTATATGAAAGTGGGTTCTAGTACCTATCCGGTGAATAAGTTTTGAATTGGTGGCCAGATTTGCTGTATTTTTGCACAATACAAGGCAGATTACACAAGTATTTATGGGAAATCTCGATCACAATTTACCTGACCCAGCGCCAGAAGTGCAGCGCACGGAATGTTTAAGCTCCAACAAAACCTTGTTTTGGCGGATATTTATACCCATTTTCGGCACCGTCATATTGGTGGGTATGAACACTGCCTTGCTGCTTATCTCGGAAGAAAACTTATACCTCTCCTTTCCGGCACTTTGGGCACGCCTGACGGCTATATTGCTGTTATTAGTTTGGCTCTATATGATAAAACATACCTTATTGCGCTTGAAACGAGTGGATGCCAACGAAACCCACCTTTTTGTTACCAACTATTGGGATACTGTTCGTTACCCTTGGTCTGATGTGGTGGAAGTGGCTGAAACCCAACGCATGGGCCGCCGTTTGGTACATTTAAAACTGGCTGCTCCCGGCCGTTTTGGCCAGGTTGTTTCGATGTTGGTTGGTTCGCAGTATGAGGAGGTGATGGCCCAGTGGAATTTGAAAAAGGCGGGGTAAAGCATGAGTTATCACGAACTTTCAGAATTTGCGCGTTTTTTTTGCAGAGAGGATCCAGGCAGGGCTGAACTTGTCACAACTTATTCGAGACCACGAAAAGTGGTCGGAAGAGGGCCATTTGGTCTGACGATTTTTCATCGTCCACAAATAAGTATAAACAAACGCCTGAATTCATCCAGGTTTTTCCTCTTGCAAGAATTTGGGATGACTCATGTTGGGCAGCGTTTGTTTCAAAACTGATATCTTAGTGCGATATTTTAAACATTTTAAACGACCACTTTGCTATCATGAAACTACTTAAACTTTCCTGCCGCTGCATTTGTGTGCTTTTCACACTGACATTGCTCACAAACAATCTCTCCGCTCAAAAACACCTGGACATTGGCCTCGCGCACAACTGGAATTTACTTGACCGTGATATCGAGATTTCCGTTGAACAATTTTATGGCAAAATTGGCTTCAAAGCTGGATTGAATATTTTCCAGCATACGGCGCAGGAGTCGCTCACTTGGGAGCGCGCTTATGCGTCTAATTTGGGGCAACGCCTTGGGTTCCACGCGGCTTTCTTATACCGTCTTCCCTTGCGCAATTCGGACGTGGAGCTTTCCCCTTTCTTCAAAGTAACATCCTTTTACCTGAGCCAAAAGCAGCAAATAGGAGAAAACAACGCAGTGTTGTATCCAGCTTTTTTGCGCCCATCTACTTCGTTGGGGGTACAGGGGAAAGCCAGGCTTTCAGGCAGGCTGATGCTTTTTGGAAGTGTAGAAGCAGGGGCAATGTGGGATTTTGGCAAGGTACAAAGCAACTTCCCACGGCAAAAGAGTGTTGGTTTGTACGGACTCGCAACTGGTGGGGCAGTTGGCCTCGCTTGGCGGTTAAAAAAGTAGGGTAAATACCTTCTTGGCGGATTAGTTTGTAAGTTTAGAAACTTTGAAACTATCTTTCGGCCATCGAAAACATTTACCAACTACTATTTCCTTATGGCAAATCTTTGGGTACGAAAACCTCTCTCTCAACTTTTAGAACAAGCGGGCGACTCCGAAGGGGGTCTTAAACGGACGCTGGGCGCTGGAAACCTGATTGCGCTGGGCATCGGTGCCATCATCGGCGCTGGCTTATTTGTGCGCACAGCTGCTGCTGCTGCTGAAGCTGCGGGCCCTGCTGTCACCCTGTCTTTTATTGTTGCTGCCATCGGCTGTGCGTTTGCAGGCCTTTGTTATGCAGAATTTGCAGCCATGATCCCCATTGCGGGTAGCGCTTACACGTACGCCTACGCGACGATGGGCGAGCTTGTGGCCTGGATCATTGGTTGGGCCCTGATTATGGAATACGCCCTTGGCGCTGCCACGGTTTCCATCGCTTGGTCAGAATATTTAAATAAGCTGCTGGGGGGCGCTATCCCCTTTGAATGGTGTCACGGCCCTATGGAGGACGGCATTATGAACCTACCTGCCTGTTTGATCCTGCTGCTGCTAACCTCCGTTTTGGTACGGGGTACACAGGAATCTGCACGCCTGAACGCCATTATTGTCTTTGTCAAAGTGGCCATCGTGTTGGTATTTATCGCAGTAGGTTTCCAGTTTATCGATCCTGCCAACCACACGCCATTATTGATCCCGGAAGGTACGCCTGGTCATGAAGGCATGTTTAAATACGGGTGGGGGGGCGTCCTGGGTGGCGCGGCCATCGTGTTCTTTGCCTTCATTGGCTTTGATGCGGTGTCGACAGCCGCACAGGAGACTAAAAATCCGGGGCGCGACATGCCGATCGGCATTCTCGGTTCGCTGGTGATCTGTACGGTACTGTACATCCTGTTCTCTTATGTATTGACGGGTGTTGCCAACTGGACAGAATTCAAAACAGCAGGCAAAGAAGCTTCCGTGGCTTATGCCATTACCGAGCACATGCCTGGATATGGCTGGCTGGCCACGGCGGTCACGATTGCGATCCTGGCGGGTTTCTCCTCCGTTATCCTGGTGATGCTGCTCGGCCAAAGCCGGGTATTCTATTCCATGGCCAACGACGGACTTATCCCGAAGGTATTTGCTGAAATTCACCCAAAATACCGCACGCCGTACAAATCGAACTGGTTGTTGTTCCTCTTTGTTGGCGGTTTTGCAGCGTTCATCCCCGGCAATGTTGCGGGCGATCTTACCTCATTCGGTACCCTGCTGGCCTTTGTGCTGGTGAGTATCGGGGTGTGGTTGATGCGGCGCTCCGACCCAGACCAGCACCGGCCGTTCCGAACACCTTGGGTGCCATTGGTGCCAATTCTTGGAGCCGTTATTTGTGGCGGCATGATTATCGCGATTGATCCATTTACCCTGAAAGCCGCAGCGGCTTGGATGGTGTTTGGCTTGCTGGTGTACTTTGGGTACAGCCAGCGCCATAGCAAATTGAACAAATAAGGCATCTGATTTTCCAGCCTTCTTTTCTAATGGGCTGATTTTTATCAAATTAAACATGAGCCATCTCGAACTTTCGGGGTGGCTCATATTTTTTTTCATATTTGGTCAGACGATGAAAAATCGTCATGCCAAATGGCTCTCGGGGTTTTGTCAAAAGTCAAATGCCTGGGTTACTAATATGTGTCATCCCTTATTTTCGTGAATCTTTGGTGTTTTTAGATGGACGGGCTAGGTGAATCGGTTGCATTCGTTTTTACTTATTCGTCAGACCACGAAAAGTGGTCGGACGAGGGCCATTTGGTCTGACGAATTTTCTTCGTCCGACCAATAAGTAAACACAAACGCCCAAATTTACACCTATTTTTTCTCCAAAAAAATAAGGGACGGCTCTTGTCTCGCTTCGCTCAATCCAATAATTATTTGGTGGACTCGGCGCCAGTGCTCTGAGGTACTTTTGACATATCCGGTTTAAAACGAAAGCTGTTTGCCTTGAGCAGCTGTTTCAATTGCGGGCAAAATCTCGCAATTATCCCACAAGCCGCTCCGTAAAGTCCCTGAATACTCGCTTGGCAGGTGGTTCTGCTCCATGAGCTCCGCGGCGCGTTCGTGGTCGTATTGGAAGGGGATATGTTGAAAGTTTATGTTGCCGTCTGTTTCTTCTAAAACCATGTACCAAACCCGAGGTGTACCATCGTTGGCAGGCATGCCTATTACGCCAGCATTCAGCCACAGCAAGCTATCCTGCGCATGGCTGAAAGGCAGGCCGCAATGCCCGGCCAGGATAATATCGGCCTTTGCTGCCTGAAAACTGTTTTGTTTTTGTGCCCAGGGACTTGATTGGAATACAAATTCAGATTCGTTGTCGTAAGCGCCGTGCAGCACATACACGCGCGATGGGCCATAATGAAAGCGCAGGTGCAGCGGCAATTGCTTCATCCATTCGATGGATTTTTCACTCAGTTTGGATTGGGCAAAAGGATACCATTTCCTGGAAAAAGTATCGCAGCGCGAACCCTCGTCAAAATTACAGCCGCAGTCGGCCTCGCCATCCCGCAGTTGCATCTCAACATTCCCCGCAATGCTGTGGATGCCCCATTGAAGGATGCACTGCACACATGCTTCCGGTTGGGCGCAATAGCCTACGATATCGCCCGTACAAATGATGTTGGAGGCTGGAATACCCAGATTGTCTGCTATTTCCATCAGCTTTTCCAGCGCAGGCAGGTTGCTGTAAACGCCGCCAAATACCAGCACTTTTCCGGTAATTGTGCCAATGTCGAGTACCTTTTGTTCCAGGTTCATGTTTTAATGTATTTGGTCAAAAAGAACAACGTGAAACAAAGCAAAGTGCCAATAAGGTTCACGGAAAACAAATCGCCGTATTTGCCGGGAAAAAACACCATGCTGGCCGGGAACCAGCCAAGGGTAAACAGCAAGCCAATAAAAACCCCGGCACCCACTGACAGATAAAAAGCCACTGGAGGCACTTTAAGGTTCCAAAATAAAAAAATGGGGGCAAAACCAATCACCATGGTGCCACTGATGGTGGTTGCTGAAAGTATTTCCGGATTGAAAAACACAGGCAGGGTTCCAGCAGCCGCCACAATGATCATGGCAATTCTTCCCCTGAATACACTGGCTTTTTCTGGACTGCCCAGATCTACCACGGCCAACTTTGAAAAAGAAGCAAAAGCCGAATCTATGCAAGAAGAAGCAGATGTCACCATGATAAAGTTCATCAACAGCATCATGCCGGCGCCCAGGGAGCGGCTCACGGCCACCGGAACCTCGCCTTCCAGGTGGTTGAAACGGGCGTATATGCCGACAAAGCTGAACAGTAGGATACACGTAAAGCCGAAAAAAGTAGCCAGGAAATAACTTTTTAAGGTTGTTTTTGGCGTGCTGATAAAGCCGCGATCGGTCAGCACCGGGTCATGGAAAGGGTAGCTGAAAATTTGTATCAGGGCTACGAACAAAAGATTCAATCCTTGAGATAACTTCCATTCACCGGAAGCAACGAATTTGCCGATATCGCCCTGCTCCCTGGGCAGCAGAATGCCCAAAATGATGATCAGCAAAAGGCTGAACAAGCCCATTTGAACCAGGTCGGTCATTAAGGCACTGCGCATGCCGCCTTTGAGGGTGTAAGCCAAGGTCAGGCTGGTGAATACCAAAATGGCAGCGTAATAGGAACTGCTTCCCTGATCGCCAAAATAGGAGCCGATCACCATTGTATTGGACCACACTTCGTTGAAGAGCCTGAACCCGATCAGCAGCGAAAAAATAACGATGGCTTTTTGGCCGTATTTACTGCTGATGAAATGGTGGATGCTGTTGTAACCGCCTTTTGTCCGCATTTGGTAAATCACCAAACCAGCGACTAAAAAAGACAGGTAATACGTGGCATAGGCCAAGCCACCCACAAAACCATAGGCACTCCCCAGGTTGGCAGCATTGGTGATAGATTTGGCAAAAATCCAGGAAATAACCATACTGCTGGTCAACAAAAAAACGCCCGGCGCCTGGTTTTTGTCGGAATTAGCCTTAAAAAATGTCTCGTTCGTTTTGGCAAATGGCGAAATGAGGAACATCAAAATGCTCGATCCAATTACGATAGCCCACTGCCAAAAAGTGATGTCAATATTCATGTATAAAATTCGAGCGCCTAGTTATTGTCCCACCACACCTTGGCATTGATGCTGTTGTTGTTTGTCATTGCCGCCGCAGCGCTAAAATTGACATGGTTGAGTGCATCCTCATCGGTCGGGTAAGGCATACGCACTGGAATGAGGTTGTTGTTCAGGCTCGCGGCAACGGTTTTTAGCGCCGGGAAGCCAGTGCGCCGGTATTCTATCCAACCTTCATAGCCATTGATACAATTCGCAATCCATTTTTGGGTGACGATCTGTTCAATTTTATTCGAGCCATTGTTGCCATAAGCCGCTGGCCCGTCGCTCAGATAGGTCGCGGGCAATGGCGTTTGCCAATATTCAAAAGCAAGCTGCACGCCAGTTTCGTACAATGGCTTTGCAGCGGCCGTAATTAGTCCTCTTTCCGCCGCTTCTGCCAGACAAAGCTGCGTTTCCCAGGCACATAAAAAGTTGGCATCAAGGGCACCCGTGTGCTCCCGAAAAATAGTGCCTGTCAGGGAGTAATCTGCCACTGAAATGGAAGTGGTGGAAGCATTGGGGCCATTCAAAAAGCCCTTGTATTGCGTCATGCCCGGGTCGTTGCCGATGGGTCGGAAAAAAGTGGATATGCGCGGATCAGCAAGTCCTTTCAAAATTTCTTCACTGGTTTGGGACATGATAAACAGCCGGAAGTCGCCCGCCCGAAGCGTTGCCATCCGAAAGTTGTTGGGTGCGCCGTCTGTAAAGTCAAATGTTGCATTTTGGGCGTTGGTTTTCATAAAATCACCGCTGTTGTAAATGGCTTGCAACTGCGCGGCAACATCCACTTTTTCCGATATCCGCATCAAATACTTTATTTTCAAGGAATTGGCAAAGGTTTTCCAGGCTTGCAGATTTGTTTCAAACAAGATATCGCCGCGTAAAACTTGTGCACCCTGGTAATTGTCGATCGCGGCAATGCCTTTGTCAAGGTTGTCCAAAATACCTCCTGCGGCCTGGTAAATATCCTCCTGCTTGTCGTATTTCGGTGTTACGTTGCCTGTTTTTCCGTTTAAAGCTTCACTGTAAGGAACATCGCCGTAGATATCGGTCAGCGCTGCGGTCATGTAAGCTTTTAAGATCAGCGCTGGCCCTTCGTACACAGCAAAGGAGGGATTGCTGCGCGACTGGTTCAGGATGATTTCATTGTCGCGGAGGTTGATGTACAGCACCGGCCAGGGGGCACCACCCAATTGAGGTTCTGTGAGGCTGTGCCGGTCGAACAGGTTAAAGTCTATGGCCGTGAAGTATTGTCCCAGCAAGTTGCCGGCGACAAAGCCTTCGTAGGACATTTGTTCGCCGTAGTCGTAGATCACCTTGCGGAGCAAGAGGTCAGGGTTTGCGGTAATGGGCGCATTGGGATTGGTATTGATGGTATCCAGGTCTTTGGTGCAGGCGCTGACTAGCAGTATGGCGAGTGCAAACAATAAACCTTTGCGATTTTTATAGTGCGTCATGGTGTGTCGTGTTGATGGGTTAAAAATCGAAACCTAGTTTTAGGCCAAAGCTTCGCGTAGTAGCATAAGACATGTTTTCAACGCCACTGATAAATTTTTGCCCTTGCACCGCCAGTTGTTCCGGGTCGAAATGCGGTATGGCGCTGAAGGCAAACAAGTTGCGTCCGATCAGGGCTACCGACAGGCTGCGGTTGTTTCGGAAAAGGCCATTGTCTTTAAAAACATACCCGATGGAAAATTCGCGCAATTTTAGGTACGAAGCATTGTAGGTGTTGTTTTCCTCGTGGTTGCGGTCATAATACTGACGGTAGTACGTTTCAGCGGGAAGGGCTGTGGTGTTCGGGGTATATATGGGTTGTTCGGCGGTGCCAGTGTTGATTACGCCTAGGGCAATGATGCCTGCTGCCGGACGGTTTTCTGTTTCCCGGAGTTGTCCGCCGACAGCTGCAAGGGCGAGGGTGCGCGAAACGAGTATGCCGCCTTGGCGCCAATCGAACAGAAAGCTCAAATTCCAGTTTTTGTATTGAAACTTGTTTTGGAACCCGAGGATAAAATCAGGGTTGTAATTGCCCAGTTTTTTTAAAGTGTTGTCTACGATATAGCTGCCGTTTGCGCTCAACACAAAATCGCCGTTTTCGTTCTTTTTGTATCCTGTACCGTACAAATCGCCAATTCTGCCACCAGATTCTACCTGGTGCCACACTGTCTGGTTGACATTGTCGTAAATGCTGGAGTAAGCCAAGGTAAGCCGCCCAATGCCATCGGGAAGAGCGCCTACGGTGGCGACATTTCGGCTGAAGTTGAACTGTGCATCCCATTGGAAATTCTTTTTGGCAAAAGGTGTCACGCCAACCATCAGCTCAACGCCGCGCGAACGAACGGAACCGCCATTCACCACCTGCTGCCGATAGCCAGAGGAAATGGCAATGGGCAGGGAAATAATCTGGTTCTCGGTGAGCTCGTCATAATAAGCGATGTCAAAATTGAGGCGGTCATGGAAGAAACGAACATCCGCACCAAATTCGTAAGAACGGTTGCGCTCCGGCAGCAAATTGGCGTTGGCAATCGTATTTTGCTCGCTCAGTGTGGGCTGGCTGCCGTAGGGAACACCCGCCACGAAAACACCCGCCGTTTGGTATGGGCCGGTATCGTTGCCTACCTGGGCAGCACTGGCCCTTACTCTGACCAGGGACACGGATTTTGGCAAATCAATCACGTTTGAAACGATAAAGCTGCCCGAAACGGAAGGATAGAAAAATGCGGTATTGCCGGTAGCGGTTGGGGTGGCAAGCGCAGAAGACCAGTCGTTGCGGCCTGTGATGTCAACGAAAAGGAAGTTCTTGTAGCTGAACTTTGCCATAGCGTACACGCTGTTGATGCGTTTGCGGGCATCATAGGAGAATATTTCCAGTGGGGAAGCGGCGTTCGATAAATTGAAAACCCCTGCTTGCGCCAAGGAGGATGTTTGGGTTTGCACGTTGCTGGCATGTTGATCCATGCGGTTGCCACCTAAGGATAGATCAAACCCAATTGTCTTAAATTTTTGGTGAAAATTCAGCAGCAGGTCGGTATTGTTTTCCCTGAAAAACACGTCTTGCTCAGCATACGCGCCATTTTTAAAGCGGTTGGAGCTGAATGCACGGCGGAACTGCCGCCCTTCATTGGAATAGTCCATGCCACTGCGCAAGGTAAGGCTCAGGTAGTCGCTGAATTCATAAGCAGCTGCGATGTTGCCGAACAAACGGTCACGCTCAAAGGAGTTTCTGTTTTCCAACAAGGTGAAGTAGGGGTTGTCGAAAAACGTATAGTTAAAGGAGTATTGTTGCAGTTGTTCCAAACCAGGCTGCCAGTAATCCTTCATAGCTTCAATATCCAAGGATCGTGGGCCCCAGGCGACGATACCGTAGTTGATGTTTTCAGAGCCATATCCGCCGCCCGGCCGATTGGCACTGTTGGCATTGGTGTAATTCAGGCTTGAACTCACTTTCAATCGGGCAATCGGCTGGAAAGTCAGCCTCGCCGCTGCAGTTTTTCGCTTGAAGTCCACGCCTGGGATGATGGATTCCGAGCGCAGGTCGCCAAAAGAAAACCGCAAACTGCCTTTGTCAAAACCGGATGAAATGGAGATGTTGTTGATGCTCGTCACGCCGGTTTGATAAAAGTCCTTTAAATTATTGGGGTAGTTAACAAAAGGCGTTGGTGTGATTGGCGCGCCACCATGCACGGCAACATCGCCACCGCGCACCATGCGGCCATCTGGTGCGGTAACGGGGCTGTCGAACTGCGGAATTAGCAGGTTTTGGTCGAAAGCGGGTCCCCAGCTGTACGAGATGTTGTCGTTGATACCGCCACCCAAACCATTTTTGAATTCAAACTTACCGGAGTTGCCCTGTCCGTATTTGTTTTGAAAATGCGGGAGTTGGAAAGGCTGCTCCACGAAAGTGCTGGAGTTGAAACTGATGCCCAGACCTTTGCTGCCGGCCCCGCTTTTAGTCGACACGAGTATCACCCCATTTGAAGCCCTGGTACCGTACAGCGCCGCAGCGCTTGGTCCTTTCAGCACCGTGACGGACGCAATGTCGTCGGGATTGATTTCCATGGCACCGTTGCCAAAATCTACTTCCTGATAGCCGGCAGCATCGTCGTTGGTAAAATTGATGATGGAATTGTTGTTGATCGGGATCCCATCCACTACGAACAAGGGATTGTTGTTGGAAAAGGAACCTTCGCCACGGATCGTTATTTTTGAGGTGGAGCCGACACCGGTTGCGCCTTGGCTGATGGTTACGCCCGCCAGTTTTCCGGCCAGGTTGTCTAAGAAGTTGGCTGATTTTACCGCTGAAATATCCGTTCCGTCGAGTTGTTGTACAGCATAGCCCAGGTCTTTGGATTCCCGTTCAAGGCCCAGGGCGGTGACGACAAATTCATGTAGACCGACTGATTGAGGTATTAAACCGATTTCAAAATTATTTTGTTTGCCCACCGGCATTTCCAGCGGTTTGTAGCCGACAAAGTTGAAAACCAAGATGGCAGAATCCATTGCGACGTTTAACTGGAATTGTCCATTAATGTCGGTGACAGCCCCATTTTTAGTCCCTTTTTCAAGCACCGTTACCCCGGGGATAGGTTGGTTTGCCTGGTTGTCGCGCACCGTGCCGCGCAGCCGAACGGTTTGCGCGGATGCCCAAAAGAGGCAAAAACAGCTCAAAATGAGTAAAGTAATTTTTTTCATGGAATGTTGTTTTAATCGAAACCCGAACCAGTATTGATCGGAAAGGGGCGGGAACAGAGGCGAAAATAGTCTTGATAATCTTTTGTTGTGCTGCGGAAATGCCCTAATGACGGTTAGTGTCTGTGCGCGGACTATGCCAGCAGGAATATTTTTTCACGGCGGGCAAAAGTACGTTAATGATGTCGCGTGTTGGCATAGCAAAATAAAAGTTATTCCTTCCATGCGCCACGAATAGAAACGGGTGATTTAAGGCTATGGGGAGTATTTACGACAGGATGAATGTTCTGGATTTAGAAGCATACTGGATAACCAAGGGCAACATCTGGTGCCCATTGTCAAATTATAACATTGCCTAATTATCAAATTCCCTTTATTTGGAATTATTTTTGCAGTGCATTAATCTTGAGATGTTTGCATTGACCTGAATTTTCCAATAATTCAGTGGAGAATGTCTCCTACTAGTGCTTAAATATATTTCCATGAATCGATTATTACTACTCTTTTTGCTTTTTGCAATACAAACTACGCGGGCCCAACCCATATCCTGGCTTTCAGATTGCAGCAACAAAACAATTTGCCTCAATCAAGGAAATTGTGCAACGGCTAATGTGCTGCTCGTGGCACAGGCGACCACCAATTGTGGCAGCGCGACCATTTATTATACTTACAAGGTAGACTTGTTCAACAATGGCGGTATAGAGGTTCAAGGATTCACGGATACCTTGTCGGGTAATTTTCCGGTCGGAGAGCACAAAGTAACCTGGCGCGCCTCCGACAATTGCGGGCAATTGATCCAATGTACCTATTTGATTATCGTAAAAGACTGCAACCCGCCCACGCTTATTTGTATCGCTGGACTGACCCAAACCCTTGATCCACCAACCTGTGAGATTTCATTTTCTGCCGATAATTTCATCCTGAATTTATCGGACAATTGTACACCCAACAACCTCATCCAGCGCGGGCTTCGATTAAAAGACTCCGGCACAGGATTTCCCACCGAATCAACTTTAAGTTTTGCCCTCTGCGACAATGGCGTGAATTTTGTCGAAGTGTGGGTGCGCGATGCCAATGGCCTTATCAATATGTGCAGCAATTATGTATTGGTGCAAAGTGGTGGCCCGGCTTGCGATTGCATCATGGACGCGGACTTGACCCTTTCGGGATGCGCCCGCACTGCTAACAACAAGCGCTTGCCAAATTACCGCGCCATGACGACCGTGAAATCTACAGCCGGGGTGACGCCGCCTTTCAGCAAGGTAAAAACGATCGTCACCACGGACTCCTGCTTCTCGCTTCAGGTATTAGAACTGCCGATCGGCGGTGATTTCCAGGCCGTAGTACGGGCCGACAAACCCGATGTCACCCTCAACGGTGTGACTACTTTCGACCTGGTGCTGATCTCCAAACATATCCTGGGCATTGAGTCACTTACCAGCGCCTATCAAATGGAAGCTGCCGATGTGAACAACAGCAATTCCGTCACTACTTTCGACATTGTTGAAACCCGGAAGTTGATTCTCGGCATCTCCGATACTTTCCAGTATGTACCAGCCTGGCGTTTTGTGCAGCCACTGGGCAATCCAGCACTGTTGGGCGGTTATACGGCCCTGGTGGATACATACCAGATGAACCTGGCCAACATGCAGGTGGATATAGGCTTTCAGGGATATAATTTTGTGGGGATAAAATACGGAGACGTAAATTATACGGCGGCTTTGACGGGCGAGCCCGATGACCGTACGGAGGCAACGCCTTTACAACTCGAATTGAAGGATAAATGGTTGGAAGCTGGAGAAACCGCAGAAATCGCCCTGAACATATCGGATGCTTACACGCTTGACGGTTGGCAAATGGCGCTTGCCGCTGATCCAACTGTCTTGGAGTTGCTATCTGTCACTGGCGTAGAACAGGGGGATTACACCTTATTTGACAATGAATTGCGCGCCATATTTTACGATGGGGTAGGGCGGAAGTACGCCGCCGGAGCATCCATTATGGTATTAAAAGTGAAAGCATTGCAATCGGTGCAGCTTTCGCAAGCACTCGGCTTGCAGAAGGCGCGTTTGAAGCCGGAGGCCTACATTCAAGGCGATGACCCAAAAGCATCGGCTCATCCTATTGAACTGCGGTTTGATGCAGAGGGCACAAACTTGGTTAAGTCATTCAGTTTGTCACCCAATCCATTCAGCACGCAGGTAGATTTTAATATTTTGCTGGACAGTCCGGCAGCAGCTTTGCTGGAGGTATTCACCTTGGATGGCCGCCGGGTTTATGCGGAAAATTTTGAGCTGGAAAAAGGTCAGCAGTCCATTCGTGTTGCGGGGGAGTTCTTGCCGAGCAATACCGTGTTTTTGTACCGCTGCTGGGTTAACGGAGCGGTGTTTTCGGGGAAGTTGGCGCGGATGTAGGGGTAACGTTTGGTAGCGCGGCATTTATGCCGCCAGTACAAGGCCATTTATTGCCTTTTAAAATATCACTTCGGTATTTGGACTACCCTGCTGTACTTGTTGGATCCGTGTTCCAATCCGTCATTTATGCGCTTGTTTTTTAGCTAAAAACGGCTTAATATTGTGTTTTAATTCAAACACTTTGTGCGCATGTCGATCGAAACACTCAAAGCAGAGTCGACTAAACTATCAAAATTGGAAAAACTGGAATTCTTGCAATTCCTGGCAGAAACGCTTTCGGACGAAGAACGGGCCACCGTCTTAACTCCAGAGCAGGAAAAGCTTATTTTCCGGCGGCGGGATGAGCTGAAGTCGGGATTGGTCAAAACGATTCCCGCAAAAAAAGCAAAAGCCAAACTCGTGGAGAAATATGGCTTACAGGCTTGAATTTCATCCAGCAGCGGAAGCCGAACTTGAGGAAGCCGTTTCCTGGTACCAAAACAGCAATCTGGTTTAGAGCAGGAATTCTTTGATGAATATTTGGAGGTTGAGCGCCGCCTCGAAGAAAACGCTCAGCAGTTTCCGGCGATACTTGAAAATATCCGTAGAGCAACCTTCCACCGATTTCCTTATTCTATTTTTTTCTTAGTCGAAGGAGATATGGTTTTCATACTTGCCGTTTTTCATCAAAGCCGGAATCCGGGAGAATGGGAGAAGCGGATTTGACGGATTGAAACGGATCAAGGGTGCGCGCTTGTAGATCTGTTTTTATCTGTCAAATCATGTATATTTGTATCAAATTATCCATTTTTGCCATGACCAATATTCTTCGTTACCCCTTGCGCAACATCAGTCCGGAAAAAATTTCCGATTTGCAGGCGAAATACCCGAATGCATCGGTACAGATCGAATTGCACGAAACACCCGTGGCGGGCGGGCTGAGCGAAGCTGATTTTTGGGCATTGATTGACTTGCTCAACTGGGATCAATCCGGCAATGACGATGCGGTAATTGAGCCCGTGGTGGCCACCTTGGGCAAAGCACCACTGCGGCATATATACGATTTCAAAGACATGCTGTCGCAAAAGCTATATTGGCTTGACACCGCAGACCATGCCCAACAAATAGGAGAAGGTGCCTTCGATAAAGGGCAGGATGATTTTTCAGCAGATGGCTTTCTTTTTGCACGCTGCTGCGCGGTCGCAAATGGAAAGCAAGCGTATGAAGCTATCCTCCAAAATTCCTTGCTCATGCCTAAAGACAAACTGTTTCCACCTTTATTGCGCATCGCCAACGAAGCACACCGCCGTGCCAATGGAGGGGTGTTGCGCTATGTCTCCGTGTATTCTGTGGAGACTTTTAGCAACAGGAAGGGATGGGAATCCTATCCTGAATTTTTGAACTGAGCGGGACGTCGATATGCATGGTAATTCTAAGCACAATTCAAACCTGCATCATCTTTACAACATTTTCAAGCGTTCTGACCTGGATACGTTTAAATATGGTATTTCAGACGATCTTATTGACGAAGATGATGGACTCTCTGCACGGGTGCGAGATCAGGTAGAAGAGTGGAATTTAACTGCGGAGTACAACAAATTTGATGCGGAGATTCTGGAAAAAGGAATCCCTGGGCGCGATGCTGCTTTGCAAGTGGAACGCGCTTACATTGATGCCTACTACACCCAACAAGGACGGAATCCGAGAGGAAATAAATTTCCAAAGCGTAAATAAGCCTGCATAAAGACATTGAAAGAGTCAAAATGCCACGCGAAGCGAAAAAAGGCACGTCATCCGTTGGATAAGCCTGATGTATTTGTTCCGCCTTGCATGGTGTTCGCCGCAGCAGTCACGGAGACCATCATGGGGCTTTTGAAAAATCCCTGATTCTTCCCATGTCCGCCAGCGGCAGAACGGTAATGTTTTTTTCCAACGCATAGGTTTTGTCGCCAGGGTAAATCAAAGATGCCACACGAAGCGGAAAAAACACTCACACAGGGCGATTGGCCGGGTGGGGAGAGCTAGCTTAGGGATGAACACTTGGCAAAGCAGAAATATTGTCTGACAGCTTAGGAACATAAACTGAAAGTGTGACACTAATTTTTTGCAAGTCGCAAGTTGCGATAAGTATGTTTTTTTCAGCTTCGTCTGAAACTGGATAAAATGTGTTAAGTCGCCTATAATTTACATTGCCTTGTCCCTTTAAAGATTTAACTTTCTCACCTGTCCAAATTAAATAGTCTATTCCGTTTTGTTGAAAACCAATTTTGTCAATGGACTTACCTTGCAACAACTTTGAACTATCAATGTCTCTAAGTATTTCTTTGAGTTGAACACTTAGTATTCTTGGCTTGAAGTCTTCATTGTGAAAAGTCTTTCTTGTGTCGTATTGCTTGGTGATTTGAGAATAGTGCCTATTCAAAATATGAAACAAGCTGTATTCATTAAACTCAATTGGAGTTGCATTGATTTCTAAAATTAAGTCGCCTGGTTTTAATGTCTCAAAAATTTCAAGTGCAATGCAGTAACTATATCTTAATTGTAATAAAATTGCTCTCTCTTTAAAAATGTAAACGAAAGAACCTTTTCTCCAACAGCCGTTAAGAACTTCTGGACGATTGGACAGATGTTTCAATTCAGTTCTTGTCTCTGCTGAAATTTGTTGCAGCATTTGTTCGCTGTGATTTCGCTTTTGAATTGTCAATTTCCATTCGTTAGATTTCTCATAGAGATATTCTAGGTCGATTTGAGCTTCGTTAGTTTCAACTTTGTAAAGATTTATACCATCCAATTTGTAGTATGCACTACCACCTTTCAAATCCTTGAAGTAAGCCAAGTAGAGAGATTTAAATTTATAATTGTCGCAACAGGTATAATCCTCCCAAACGCCATCATTAAGTCGGGAAATTTTCACAGTCATACAAAAGAATTCCTTTTCGTGTTCTGTCAAAACTTCCTTTTTAATCGCCTTTTCTTTAAGAACCTCAAAAATTTTCCTTGTCCTTAATTGATCCGCTTCATTGTCATTTTTCAATTGTAGTTCATCTATTGGAAATGCCATTTTCGGTTCATTTTAGAAATGTCGTTAGAATTTTGAATTGTACTCAAAAAATAGTCGATAACGAGTAAATATGCGTACATCCTATATGTTCGCACTAAAGTAAGCCAAGTCTTCGAAAATTGTAAGTCCACCAGCTCCAGAAAAAGGATCGACAAGTGACATCAAGTGTCTTTAGCCACACTGCCTATGTTCCCTTTGTTCTCTTTCTTTCCGGTATTTGCACTTTCCCAAAACTGGTTGGACATCAAACCGCCTAAGAAGTGCATGAGATTCCTTTGTAATCTTTTGTAAAATCCCTAGATGTGGGAGATGGAGAGCCTTCATTGGGCAAATCATGGCGAGGGAGTTGATGAGAATACCTTGGCCAAATTACTGAAGGATACAAAAAGGATGACCATTGCGCCAAGTCCCAAGTACTGAATGCACCCTTGAAGCTTGTATATGTCTAAGGGGTTGATTGTCAAAATATAAAGACAATAAATTAGGTGTGGTATCACTGTGCCGGAAAGAGCGCATTTAACGTAGTCAAGGAGTTCTGCATCCTCTTTTCTACGAAGTTTATAAACCAAATAAACCATGCAAAACAGCATTGCGGTAATCGTGGAAGCAGACTGTAACATTGTTCTAATTTTTTCTTGATTAAAGATACGCTTTTGCAAAGGCCTGTGCAGTTTTTGCCGCATGGAAGGACAACGTCTTCCGTCGGATTCTGTAAACTCGATGATTGTTAAAAATAAGATATTTTGTGATCGTTTGATAGTTTTGACCCAAGTTAAATTCTGTACATACTAATCAACTCCTTTTGAGCAGGCATTGGATTTACAAAAGGTATGGGCGAGCCTTTAAACACAGTAAGGCATATAGAGAGTCTGGAACTTGACTACTCAGAGACAGGAAGAAGTAAAAACAAAAGGGTCGACCCGGGTTAACCGAATCTGCCTTTTCCGCCTTGCTTGGTGTTTCCCCGCCCGCCCGCCGCCACAGGTGTTGTCACCTGCTGCAAACGTACAGCACGATACCAAGCCACAAGATAACCCTGCTGTACTTGTTGGAACACGGATTGAACGGATTTGACGGATTGAAACGGATTAAGGGTTCGCGCTTGTAAATCTGTTGTAATTCGTCAAATCCGTTCAGTTCGTGTCCCAACACATCATTCCAATGCTTAGTTTTAGGGTAAAGGGTGTTATGCCTTAGCGACATTTTTGGTCAGGGTACTAGGTGGAATACCTTTCTTGCGTGGTGAAAAGACAACAACGCAGGGCGCTTGACGGAGAGGCAGCTTTGGAAAAGGAGGAAAACACCTGGCGAGGCGGAACGGCATTGCGCCTATTCCGGTTCGGTTTGCTGCGGATTATGCCTATATTTGCTGTACCGTTTCGCTCAAAAAACGAACCCAAAATCATGCTTTATAGGGCTTCCTACCTGACTTTTACTATCTCCTTGTTGTGCGCATCCGCGCTCTTTGGGCAGCATTTTAGCGGCAAGTTTGCGGATAGAAGGATAATTGGCTTGCACCTGGGCTATTTTGCGAGTGAAATTAGGGGAGATTTTGAACTTGAATGCCACAGCAGCCTGCGCCTAGGCGTGTCATTGAATGATAAATGGTACACGGGCGTGCGTACACAGGTTATCTGGGCTCGTAATTTTGAAACGCCAATGGGAACGTTTTATAGTATAGGCCCTTGGGTGCGGTATTACCAATGGGAGTATTCCAATCATCATCGCCCTTGGGACTTGAATATATTTTATGAATCAGGGCTTTTCGTCAGCAATTTTGCTTTTGAATATGGCGCATCGGCGACCTATTATTTTCCCAAAAATGGCACGCTCTACCTTCCTTTCTCCTCCGGAGCGGATTTATGGTTGACGCAGAATCTAAGCCTGGAAGTAGGCCTTCAGTTTTACTATAACATAGGAAAGCCTTGGAGTTCGCATGGGTTTGGGTACATTAGTTTTGGGGTGAATTGGTTTTTATTGGACTGATTTTGGCTTCTTGTTGTTCGCCGCCGCCCGCATGCGCCATCGGAAGATTCCACGTCACGAGAAACCCCTGCTGTACTTGTTGGGATACGGATTGAACGGATTTGACGGATTAAGGGTGCGTTCTTGTAAATCTGTTATTATCTGCCAAATCCGTGTTCCAGCACATCATTCTAATGTTTGCTTTTAGGGTAAGGGACGTTGCGCCTTAGCGATATTTTTTGCTTAGGGTGCATCGTGGTATACGTTTCCTGCGCGGTGAAAAAACACCAACGCAGGGCGCTTGGCGGGGAGGGGAGCCTTGGAAAAGGCGGAATTTATGAAGCTTTAATTTTTAGTGAAGATAATGAAATCAGTATATTGCCCATCATGGTACATGCTATCATTGAATATGACCTGTAATCTTTCGTAACAGATTACATTTTCTGTTTTTTTGAAACGATACTTAAAAGTAATGGTATCGGTATCAGCTTTTGGATGTCCTTGTATGTCGGGAAGATATAATAAGAACTGCCGCATGACTTGTGAATCTAATGCTTCAACATAATCATCAGGAATGAAAAAACCAATATTTCCATCGGGAAGTATTCCTAGTTGATTAGGAAGTGTCCCATCAATTTTGGTAACATAAACTGAATCCGAAAGATATCTTGATCCCCACTTGGCAATTTGATTTACGCCAAACTTGTCAACAAGTCTGAAAGTAAATGTAGCATCTTGAACAAGAAATCTGCATACTTCCTTTTTATTACAGGAAAAATGAAGCAAAGAGCAGGAAACGCTCAACAGAAGAGACGAGATAAAAATGTACATTTTCACGTTTGAATGGTTTTAAAATGAATACTTACTTGTTTGAAGGCTTAGCAGGTTGGTATTTTCTCCTTTTGCACCCAACGTTTGCTTCCCTTCTATAACGCTGCGTTTAGCGAGCGGTTGGCAGAGAAGCCCAGGGTCTTTAGGGCGATTGAATTTCCGCCTTGCTTGAATTTCATCCAGCAGCAGAAGCCGAACTTGATGAAGCAGTTTCCTGGCACCAAAAACCAGACCTTTATTCAAATAGTTTCCGCTATGCCAGGTGTTCGCCACCCGCCGCCGCAGCAGTTGTTGTCACCTGCTGCACATGTACAGCACGATTCCAAGCCACAAGAAACCCCTGCTGTACTTGTTGGAACACGAATTGAACGGATTAAAACAGATTTTTAAGAACGAACCCTTAATCCGTTTCAATCCGTCAAATCCGTTCAATCCGTGTTCCAACAAGTCCTGCCAATCCTTGCCCAAAGCACAAAAAAAAATGAGCCTCCCCAGCATCCCAGAAAGGCTCACCCCTTGAAAAAAACTACAAGCTATTACTGCACATCACTCTTATTCCGCAAAATCACCTGCTTACCATTAAAGTCACTCACAATGGCCGTAACTGAAACCACACCCGTAGGAATCGGGAAGTTGGCGAAAGAAGCGCTCGATTGTGTAAACATGGCTATCGTACCCGAAGCATCGGTGAGCGTTTTGTTGCCGGAGTAAACGGACGTGCTGCCGGAGATGGTGACACCACTCATTTTCACCAACGTACTTTCCCAGGCATCAAAATTGCTGTTTATCTGTGCGATGGTAGCGGTACGCACCACGGGGATGTTGGCACGGCTTACCAGTGCTGCATTGCCAATCGGCACGTTGTTCACCTGCAACAGGCTGCTGAACACACTTAGTTCCTGGCTGGAAACAACCACTTCAATTTCATCGCCCATTTCGAAGCAATGCGTCGCGGCAAAGCGCACCACGATGCCCGCGCTGCCGTCCTTTTCTTGGAGGTAAAGATTGCGGTTGTTGAGGTTGTTGGCTACCCGGTCAGAGATCACATGGCCCCTGATTTTGCGGCTGGCAGGCGCCGAAGTGGTGCTACCAACGAATATAGCACGCAGGTCGGAAATCTTCATTTCAGTTTCGGTGCCAGTGCCAGGGCCAGAACTGGCACAACGAGCGCCCGTCATTCCAGCGACGTCTTTCAGGTCGCGGATGTATAGTTGACGATCGCTGTTGTATACGCTAAATACTGCTGTGAGCGGTCCTTTGCCCGTTGGGGTAAGGGCTGCCGCAAAATCAGCAAAGCCGCTGGAACGCACCAATACTTTGGCACCGGAGCAGTTTTCCAGTTCCCGGTTCAGGCTGCTGTTGGTGAGCACATTGGCATAAGAGCGTCCTGCGTCGCATTGAGTAAACTGCACATCTTCCAGCGTAATGAGGGTGCTGATAAGTTCGACGTACGCGCCGCTGTTGAGTTCGTTCATCGTGACCACTCTTGGCGTAATGGGCACGTTGTTGCATCCGCGTACAATATTGAGGCGCTCCTGTGCCTCGGTAAGGCCAAAAGTTTCCAGGAAACTGCCTTGTTGTGCCACAGAGCCGATGAGTTGGATGACACCATTGTAATCACTCAGCAGCAAGCCTTTGCAACGCACATATATTTCACGGCCCACCGGGTAGGATTGATACAGGAAACCATTGTCGATCTTCATTTCAATGCCCGCAGTGCCATCTTGGATGACCATGGTTTTGTAAAAATTGCCCAATCGGTCGTCTGAAATAACGGAGCCTTTGATGATGATATCTTCCGTAATAGCATCCGGCACCCCGACAGAAAGGCGCATTGCTTTCAACGCTTTGATGGTGGTATTGGCCGTGAGGTTTACGTTGCAGTCGCCTACAGGCGGCTCGTCAAATTCGGTTTTTACACAGGAAAACAGGCCCAGTGCGATCAGCAGCACGGAGGCGGAGAGGAGCAGGTTGTTTTTTAAAAATGCCATATTGTTAGCGATTTAATTTCTTTGAAAATGAGTGGAGAACCTGGAAATGGTGAACTGCTTATATTCTAAAAGTGAGGCTTGCGAAATAATTTAGCCCGAAAGCGTAGATCAATTCATCGGCATAAAACCGTGGATCGGTCACATCGTTGCGGAAGGCATTCCGATATACCTCGCGACCAGAAAGCAGGATGTTTTGGTTGTTCAGGAGGTTGTTGACACCTAGGTTAAAATTGAGGAAATAGCGTTTCCCGCCGCGTTGAATCATAAATGATTTTCCACCAAAAAAGTCCAGCGTGTAATTGGCCGGCATTTCCTGCTGGTCAATAATGGTGCGGTACACTTCGGTATTACGGTCAATATCCGTCACAAATTGCTGGGTGCGGCGCACGCGGTCGAATTCGTAGTAGGAATTGCCCGCATAGTTCATCGTTAAGGAAGCAAACCAGAATTGTTTGCCCTCGTATTTAATGCCGAGAGAAGCAGCTGTTTGTGGCGTGCGTGGCACATAAAAATCCTTCTGGTACACAATGCCTGGATTGATGATGGGCGCGCCGGAATTGTCGAGTGAAATGAGGAGATTAGGACGGTTGGTGTACACATATTTGCCCACGGACGCAGCAGCCGTAAATACCCAGCTTGGTACAGGCTTGGCCTCAATAGCGGCCTCAATGCCTGCATGGCGGCGATCCATTCCTTGCAGCACCGTAGATCCGAAGAACAGCGGCTGCTCTACAATGGCAGCCAATGCAGCCGGGTCGGTACCAAGATCCAAGGAAGTTAGGTCAAGTGCCTCAATGAGGCGCAATACTGACCATTGGCTGGTAAAAACATTATCTGTCTCGTTTTTAAAATCAGTCAAATAGCCTGTTATCCGTGCCCGGTATTTGGGGTTGCGCAGCAGGTAACCGCCTTCAAAACTTTGCGTTTGTGACACTTCGATGCCCGGAACCGTGAAATCGCGGCTACGGGGCTGAAAGAACGCATTCTGGAACAGTGGTGCCTGCGTGCCAGTATAAGCGTTGGCGTATAGGTAGTTGCGGCCGTTCATTTTAAACGTAGCGCCACCTTTTACCCCGTAAGTATTAAAGCTCAGGGTTTTTGAATCGCCGAGGGAATTGTTCGGGAAACGGCCGCTTTGCATGTAGCCGGTGCGCCACATTTGGGTATTGCCTATTTCACCGGAAACAAAAAACTGGAAGTGGTTCAAGGAGAGCTGTGCCTGACCCCAGGCACCGCTTTTGCGAATATTTTCGTCGTAATTCCATCCAAATACTTCGCCTTCCCCGATGACATTGTTTGGGTGCAGCAAGTCGTTGTTGCGGGAAAGTTGGTCCGTAGGGTTGTCAAAATTGCCCAGGAAATCCCAATCCACAAAGAACTCAGCGCCAAGCAGGTCATCCACGAGCTTGTAGTTTTCACCCTTGTAGTACGCGTAATTTGCGCCGCCAGTTAAAGCGACACGGGAGTTGAGGCTGTGGTTAATGAGGAGGTTCAAACCAGCTTCTGTATTGGCGGAGCGTTGGTTTTCAAGGATGTAGGTGGCGTTTCTTCCGGTAATGCTTTGTCCGCTGTTGTCGGCGTTGTCAATGGTAACCGTATTCAGCAAATTGGCGTCGTAAATGGAAGCCCAGTTGACTTGACGAAAAGACTCATCACTGCTCAACAAACTTGCTTGCAAAGCACCTGTTTCCGGGTTTTCAAAACTGCTGGGCAAGCGGCGGTTGAAATCAGGGTTCGGGTTTTTTCCACTGATAAAATTCAGGCGCCCAAAGTCGTTTGTGCCTTTCTGGCCGAACAAGGAAGCCATGGCTTTGGTTTTGACAGATGGCGTCCAATCATAGCGAAGAATGGCAGTAGGCTGGTGGGCTTGCACCACCGAAGCGTTGCGTTTTTTGTTGTTCCAATAGCCCCAAAGCGGGTTGTAATAATTGCTGCCGGCCAGGTCAAACATTTCCTGAAAGCTGTCGGCGCTGCGCCCGCGTTTGGTTGGTGCGCCAAAAGCCGAAAGGCTCAGGCTGTGTTTGTCGTTTATTTTTTTATCCACACCAATGAAGTACGACCAGGCATCCATGAAGGTGCCTTCCACGTAGCCTTCTTGTCCCCAACGACGGCTGACAGACATGCTGATGGCCCAACCGTCGGGCATAAGGCCCGTATTCATGGTCGCCATCAATCGGTTGCGGTAGGTGCGGTTGGCGCTGGCATAGCTGACCCGGAATTGTTTGCGCTGGTTGCTGGCCCTAGTATCAATCAGGGTAGCGCCGCCCGTGCCGCCAAAAGCGAAGCTGGAAGCATCCAGGCCGACACTGGTGTTGCGCAAACGCAGCACATCATTCAGGCCGCCAAACTCGCTGAAAGAGGTAAAACCCGTTTCCAGGTCATTGAAAGGCATGCCATTGATGTAGGTCTGAAACATGCCGCCGTCGTAGCCGCGTTCCCGGAACCGGAAAGTACTCCAGTTATAGCCCGAAGCTTGTTGGAAAACGTCGCGACTGGCACTCAGCAAGTTGGATACGCCGCCGGCGCCTTCTGTTTCTGCGTCAGCCTCTTCCAGGGTGATAGTAGGAATATCAGCAACGTTGTTCGAATAATTTGGGTCGCGCTTGAGCTTGATGTCCAGGCGATTGTTCTTCGAGGCGCGTACCTTAACAGGTACCTCCTGTGGAAGATAGCCAACCCGAGACACCACGATGGTTTGTTCGCCAATGGGTACATTTAGAATCGTAAAGCCTCCACGGAAATCGGTGGCTGCAAACTGGCCAGTTCCGCTGGCTACAACCGACACATCGGCCAGCGAAACGTTGTTGTCAGCGTCTTTCACCGTGCCGCTCAGTGAAGCGGTTTGTGCACTGGCAGTCGCCAGGGCGAAAAGTAGTGCCAGACAAATGGAAAGTAATTTTTGAAACATTCAGGTAAGTTGAAAAGAGAATTAATGTGGTGTAAGGCAAGCGATTGGGAGTAGGAAAAACGTTGATATTTGGCATGCCTTGGTTTTACGTTCTGGTTGTTTGCCGGACTCAGGGAGTTTTAAGTTGTTCTAGCGCCCGCCTTCGCTGAAGCTACGGCGGGTAGACGTGTAAACGGGTACACAAATAATCGCTCAAAGGTAGCAAACGAATCTTCGCCAGTTAGCTTGTATGCGTGTTAAATTTCTGCAAAGCGGGCGGCCTTTGCCGCTTTTTTGGCGTTTCTTTGTCGCTACATCAAACCTTTATCTGATGTTGTACATAAAACAGGCCGAAAAAAAATAACATAATCGCTTGTATTTCAAATACTTTGCTCTATCCATGAAAAAATTCAACCTCTTCCTCCTCCTCTTCCTCCTCCCCATATTGGCCATTTGTCAAAAAGGCGACGACTATAAGGTAGCCTCTATAGGTTTTTACAACCTTGAAAATCTGTTCGATACCATTGACTCACCCACAACCAACGATGCTGATTTCTTGCCCCAGGGCCGCTTGAGCTGGAACACGGAAAAATACATATCAAAACAGTTCAACATGGCCAAAGTCATCTCCCTGCTGGCGGAGGACCTTACACCCGACGGCCTCGCTATGTTGGGCGTGTCGGAAGTTGAAAACCGCAAAGTTTTGGAAGACCTGGTAGCCGAGCCACAACTAAAAAGCCGAAATTACCAGATCGTACATTTCGATTCTCCAGATGAACGCGGCATTGACGTCGGGCTTTTGTATCAGGCGAAATATTTCACGGTGTTGGGCAGCCGCGCAGTACCAGTAGTGCTCAAAGACCCAAAAACGGGCGAGCCGGATTTTACCCGCGATATTCTGTATGTGGCCGGCACGTTCGACGGCGACCCCATGCATATTATGGTAGGGCACTGGCCTTCCCGCCGCGGCGGAGAATCCGGTTCTGCCTGGGCGCGTGCAGCAGCAGCGACCGTGTGCAAAATATTGGCCGATAGTATCCGTACCGCCGACCCAAATGCAAAAATTATCATCATGGGCGACCTCAATGACGACCCGGATAACAAGAGTGTCGCCCAGGTATTGAAAGCCAAGCGCAATGCCGACAAAATAGTGGGTATGGACCTGTACAATCCCATGTTCGACATCTTCAAATCAGGTTCTGGCACCTTGGCCTATAGAGATTCTTGGAACCTGTTCGATCAGATGATCGTTTCACAGGGCCTGGTCGATAAAAAAATTGGGGGGTGGCAACTCTACAAAGCCCAGGTGTTCCGCCAGCCCTGGATGTTCCAAACCGAGGGCGCTTTCCGGGGCTATCCGCTCCGCACTTTTGTCGGCGATATTTTCCTCAATGGCTACAGCGATCACTTGCCGGTTTTCTTGTATTTGTTGAAGAAGAAAGAGACGCGCAGCTAACTGCGGGGTTTCAGGTTTCAGGTTTCAAGGTTTCAGGTTTACGCGATTGGTTGTCAAATTTGAAATACATTTTCAAAGCCACTACATATCGTGTAAACCTGAAACCTTGAAACCTGAAACCTGAAACCTTGTCAACCTGAAACCTATTTTTTCGCTACACGCGCCCCCGTTTTCAACAAATGCAATGCCTTCTCCACCGCCGGGTCGTCGTCATTCATCACCTTGTACATGCCCACATCGCCAAAGAGAATTTTAGCGATACGGCTTTTTAATTGGAGTTTTATTTCACTGCGGCAATTGGCCAATTGTTTTGGGTCATTTTTTACGCCTTGTTTTCCCGAATATGCGAGCAATTCTTCTACCATTGATTCCGGTGCGAACCAGGATTTGGCAAAGTTGTTCATGTCGGTTGGTATGGCGCTGCGGTCGGCTGTTTCCATCCAGCGGGTGGCGAATTGAATGAGGTGCTGGCGCAGTGAAAAATAGAGGTCGTTTGAAAAGGAAGTATCCAATGGAATGAAGACATCGGGCGTAATGCCGCCGCCGCCGTACACAATGCGACCATATCCAGTGTAAAACTTAGTGCTGTCTGCCAATTTTCCCTTTGAAGCGTCTGATAACTCCCCGTTTTTCAAACGCCGTTCGGCGTCATGGGAATAGTCGTTGTCGTGCTTGTAATCGCGCTGTATGCAGCGGCCGCTGGGGGTGTAGTACCGTGCAATGGTGAGACGAAGGCCGCCGCCATTGCTGAGCGGGTACTGTTCCTGCACCAATCCTTTACCATAAGAACGCCGACCGATTACCCAGCCTCGATCCCAGTCCTGAATAGCGCCTGCCATGATTTCACTGGCAGAAGCCGTGCCTTCATCAATCAGCACGGCTACGTTTTGTATGTTGAAGCGGGCGCGGCCATTGCTTTTATACTCTTTTTTATCATCCGTGCGGCCTTTGGTGTACACGAGCAGTTTCCCTTCGGTAAAAATTTGGCCTAAAATTTCCGTTGCTTCTTCCAGATATCCTCCTGGGTTGCCACGCAGGTCGATCACAAGGTTTTGAAGCCCATGTTCTTCTACCAGCGGACCCAAACCTTCCATAAACTCTTGGTAGGTTTTATCCGTAAATTTGTTGATTTTGAGGTATCCTGTTTGTTCATCCAGCATGTACGCCACTTCTACGCTGTGCACAGGGATCAAGGCACGTTGGATGTTGAAGTAGCGCAGGTTTCCACCCCGCAGTATGCCGAGCTTGACACTGGAGCCTTTTTCGCCCCGCAATTTTTTGTATATCAGCCCATTGTCGATTTTTATCCCGGCAATCGTTGTGTCGTTGATGCTCACAATTTTATCGCCAGCCTGAATGCCCGCAGCTTCGGATGGCCCACCGGAAAGCGGCGTCACTACCTGCATGGTATCGTCGACCATTAGAAACTCAATGCCCACACCCTCAAAATCCCCGCTCATATCGTCCTCCACGGCTTTTAGCTCATCGGGAGAAATGTACACAGAATGCGGGTCAAGTTTGGACAGCAAGTGGTCGAGGGTTTCATGGCGCAAGTCCTCCACGTCTACCGTATCCACGTACTTGGATTGCACGTAGCGCAGTATTTCGTCCAGGGTGCCGGCACCCTTCGTTGTGCCGCCCAGCATCCGCACATTTTGGTCGTAATGCGGCAACTGTTGCCCAATAAACATCCCGATTGCCAGCGTAACAGCGAGCATCAGCGGCAATCTTATTTCGAATTTATTCATATTCTTTACGGTAGACGGTGGACGGTGTACGGTTTGGACAACATTGGAGACTTTACTTTAGTTTTTGTTTTTCAACATTTTAGCCAACAAGCTCTTCGCCAACCGTGCAGGAAAACATAAGCCAAGCCCATATCTCCATGATGTGCAAACCGTCCACCGTCTACCGTACCAACTTCATTTCTTGTAACAAATACCCCGCTCCGCCAAACTTATCCACGATAAACAATACGTAGCGGGCATCCACCATGATGTTGCGGCAAATGGCAGGGTCGTAGTTCAGGTCGCTCATGGTGCCTTCCCAAACCCGGTCGAAGTTTAGGCCTACGAGGTTGCCACGGGCATCCAGGGCCGGGCTTCCGGAGTTGCCGCCCGTGGTATGGTTGGTGCCGAGGAAACAAACGGGTAAACGACCATCTTTGGTGGCATATTGGCCGTAGTCTTTGGCTTTCCACAAGTCGATGAGTTTTTTAGGCACATCGAATTCGTAATCACCGGGGACGTATTTTTCCATGACACCGTCAAGGTCGGTTTGAAACTCATATTGTATGGCATCGCGGGGACTGAAACCGCGTACTTTTCCGTAGGTCAGTCGCAAGGTGCTATTGGCATCCGGGAAAAAGCGTTTTTCTTTAAACACCACCATTTGAGCGGCCATGTACTGGCGTTGCAGCAGGTTGATTTGCGGTTGCAGCTCCTGCATTTTGGGTTGGATATTGTCTTGGTAGGCATCGTTCAGGGTTTTCCAGAACAAGTAGGCTGGATCGTTGCGCAGTGTTTCGACGACCTTGATGGGGCGTTCCGCAAACAAGGCTTTTAGCTTTTCGCGGTTGTTTATCACGCTGTTTTGGAACAAATAGGTAGCCAAACCCGCGTAGCCACCACGTTTGGCAGCTTCTGCGGTAACATAATTGCCGCCCCACTCAGGTTTGGCGTTTGCTGCAAACAATTCCATCAGCCCGGCGAAAACAGCTTCGTCTACTTCAGGGCGGTAATCTTTGAAGAAATCCTCCAGTGCGGGGGCAATATCCCGCTGTTTTTGGGCCAGAAACGCTTCACCGTTTTTATCGAATAGTTCAACGAGGCTATTCAGGGAAGCGGCTTGGGACATGATCTCATTGTTGCGGACGCAGGCTTCAAAATAGTACTCTCTGCCTAATGTATAAGGTTCAATATTGCTGTATAGCTCCCGCAGGCGCGGCAGCAAATTGCCGTATTTGTACTTGAAATCAGGGTTTAGATCCACACGTTTACTGAACTCAGCTTCGTATTCAGCTTTCTTTTCCAAAGCATTGTAGGTTTTTAAGCCCTGAATTTCGCCGATCCATTTTTTCCAGCCATTGGCAATGCTGGCATAGCGGGAAACGTAAGCGATTTTCACACTGGGGTCTTTGCGCATGAAACCATCCATGATTTTCAGGGCACGGTCGCGGACAGCTACTCGGGTGGGATCCACCACTTCGGCTACTTGTTGCACCGCAGCACCAGTCAGGTATTCATCGGTACGACCAGGGAAACCATACACCATGGTAAAATCGCCTGGTTCAACGCCTTTTAAGGAGATGGGCAGGAAGTGGCGTGGCACGTAAGCAATGTTGTCGGCGGCATAATCTGCCGGGTGGCCATCTTTGTCGCTGTAAATACGAAACATGGAGAAATCGCCTGTATGTCGAGGCCATACCCAGTTGTCGGTATCGGCGCCAAACTTGCCGATGCTGCTCGGCGGCGCGCCCACAAAGCGCAGGTCGCGGAAGGTTTGCGTGATAAATAGATAATACTGATTGCCATTGTAAAACGGGCGAATCATCACCTCCTCCCATTTTTCTGTCTTGGTATTTTTCTTGATCTGCGCGAGATTCTTATCAATTTGGGATTGGCGGTCGCGTTCTGCCAAATTGTCCGATACGTTTTGCAGCGCCAGCGCCGTAACATCATCCATACGGTTAACAAACATGGCAGTGACACCCGGCGCGGGAAGTTCCGTCTCCCGGTCTTTGGCCCAATATCCGTCTTCAATATAGTTGTGTTCCAGGCTGCTCAGCTGCTGAATGGCACCAAAGCCGCAGTGGTGGTTGGTGAGTAGCAGGCCTTCAGCGGAAATGACTTCCCCGGTGCAGCCGCCGTCAAACATACAGATGGCGTCTTTTACACTGGCTTTGGCGACATTGTACAGGTCGTCGGCACTGATTTTCATGCCTTGGGCCTTCATGTCCTTTTCATTCTGTTTTTCCAGCATGGAGGGCAGCCACATACCCTGAGCGCTAAGCAAGGTAGGGGTGATGAGGAGCAGATAGACGAGTAATTTTTTCATATTCAATAATTTGTCGGCAAAAATAGGCAAACCGCGCTGCGCGGCGGCAAGGAGATAGCTTTGATGCTAAAGTTTGCGGGTAAATGACCTGATTGAGGCGACAAACAGCAGGGAAACGGCCACATTAACGCAGCCCAATGACCCGAAACTTGGCACCATCGGCTCGGTTTTCAGTTTTTTCAGCATCGCGCAGCACATCGTAAGCGGCATTTCGCTTTTCTGCTTTTTCTTTTGACAGGAAAAATTCCGCGTTGTGAATGAGCAATACAATGTCTTGTTTTCCCACGACTTCCAACGAGCAAAGGCAATCAAACAAAGCATCCAGGTTTTTTCCAAAATAGTCTGGAAAGAACAATGCTTTAGAGACACGGGGGTAAAAACCGCGCAGCGTTCGCGCTTTGTTGCCGTCTATTTCAGCAACAAAGACATTGGAAGAAAAGGTAGGAAGCTTGTCAATAAGTTTCATGGTAGATTTTTAGCAGAAGAACTCATAACTCATAACTCATAACTCCTCACTCATTATTCTATTTTTTCAAAGCTCTTGTAGTGGTCTTTGGTGTACCAGGCGCTGTGGTCCGAGCCTGTAATCAGGCGTTCAGCGCCCCTGTTTTTGCCCTGCACTTTAGGCTGTACATCCCATTCCGAATATTGGATGCGTTTGTTATCGCTGGATTTGGCGGGCAGCTTTTTTTCCCGGTTCTGGAATTCCCTGCCACCGACGTAGCCCTCGGGTGCCTGCCCATTGCGGCGCACGTATTCCAGGACGTCCAATGCATATTTGGGTACGCCGTTTTGAGAGCGGGTGTCTTGTTGTTCAGCAGTTTTTCCAGGCGTAGATGGCGCTGGAATTTGTGGTGTTGCCTCTTGCCTGTTTTTTACAAACCAAATAATACCAAACAGCACGGCCAACAGAATCAGGCGTGCGATGAGGCGTTTTTGTGTGGAGGCGGTGGCCATTTATTTAATGTGATAATTAGGGAATATGATAATGTGATAATTGGGGTATTGAGGTTATCGTTGGCGTGACCAATAAAGCTTGGCTATCTAATCTGGAAATTTTCGACTTTTCTGAGTCAAGCAAGTGGTACTGAGCGTGCAAAACTAAGCAAATCGCCCCGCTTGTCTATCTCTACAAGCGGGGCGATATAGAAATTTCACGTTTAGACTTATAACACCTTCAACAACTCTTGCTCCAGATTATCGCGTGGATCCAAGGCCACGATCTTTCCATCTTTGCCGATCAGGAATGTTTTTGGAATGGAGCGTACACCATAGACTCCCGCTGGTGCAGAGTCCCAAAATTTAAGATCGCTCACGTGGTTGTCCCATACCAGTCCATCTTGTTTGATGGCCTCAATCCATTTGTCTTTGCCATCGGGGCGGTCGAGCGATACGCTGAACACTTCAAATCCTTTAGACTTGTATTTTTTGTATACCTCCACCACGTGCGGGTTTGCACGGCGGCAAGGGCCACACCAGGATGCCCAAAAATCGAGTAATACCACCTTTCCGCGCAGGTCAGACAAGGAGCGTGTTTTTCCATTTGGGCTAGGCAAGCTGATATCGGGCGCCAACATCCCAATCTGGATGGGGCCGCTGTTTGGCTCGGCTCCAGGTTGTGGTTGCGTCAATTGTTGTTGCAATTGAACGATCAAATTGCTGAAATCAGACGCGTATTTGGTGCCGGGCATCGCTGCTGCAAGCTCCTTTTCCCGGGCTTTAAACTCATCCATAAACTGGCCTGCACCCTGTCCCAACAATTGAGTGGTAAGGAATGCCCGCATCAAGGGCGTACAGCCTTTTTGGACTGCGGCTTTCGCTTCCTCGGCACTTTTGAGCTGGTTTTGAATCAGGCCTTTTATGAGGTTTGCGTAGCAGGTAAATGATTCTGAACCTGTTACGGCTACATCCATACGGTCTATTGTGTTGAGATCGCCTTTGATGTCGACTACGGTTTCTTTGCCGTCAAGGATGAAGTACAACTTTTTTGCACCGATGCTGAGGCTGTAAAGTCCTTCGTCGAACGGTTTTTCCAGTTTGATTTCAAACTTGCCATTGGCATCACAAGTACCTTTGCCCAGCGCTACAGTGGAGCGGTCGAAATGCGCCTGATCGAGGGAAACTTGCAAGTTCGCCGCATTGGAAATGGTGCCTTTAATGGCATGTGATTGGCCGTTGCAGGCAAAAAAGATGGCAAAAGCCGGGAGAAAAAGGGTGAAAAATGAGTTTATTTTTTTCATGGGCAATTTTTTCATTAGAAAATTCAAAGTGAATAATTTTATTGACGGTGAAGGGCTTATGTGGATTTAACGAAACAAAGTTACGCCATTATCCGCTCCAAAACCATCTCATGCGTCCTTTTCCAGTCGTCCACCGATCCCCAGCTTTCTCCATCTACGACGATCAAATTCTTGCTGACCATGCCAATGGATTCATAAGCAGCGTTTTCGGCAATCAGGAAACGTTCAAAATCTTCACTTTGTTCTGCTGATACCGAAACCATAATCCGGCTTTGTGCTTCGCCAAACAACCAGGCGTCCTTGCGCATGGTGACATTGGAGCTGATATCAAAGCCGAAGCCTCGGGGCATGGCGCTTTCCACTAGGTTGGCAAGAATGCCGCCATCGGACACATCGTGCACGGATTGTACGAGCTTTTGCTGGATGATCTTTTTCACCAATTGTTGGACGGTATATTCGGTTTCAAGGTCGAAATGCGGGCAAGGGCTGTATTCTAAACCCAAGTTGTTGCGCAGGTATTCGCTGCTGCCCAGGTCTTCCCGACTCGTGCCGATCATGTAAATCATATCGCCTGGATTCTTAAAATCAAGGGTCATCATGTTGTCCAGGTTTTCGAGCAAGCCCAACATGCCGATGGTTGGGGTAGGGTAGACGGGTGTTGCGACACCGTTTTTGGTGTATTGGTTGTAAAAACTCACGTTGCCGCCCGTCACAGGTGTTTCAAATTTGCGGCAGGCTTCTCCCATGCCCCTGATCGCTTCGGCAAACTGGTAGTACACTTCCGGGTTGTAGGGGTTGCCGAAATTGAGGCAATTGGTGATCGCTACGGGTTCGCCGCCGGCACACACGATGTTGCGTGCCGCTTCAGCTACTGCGATCATGGCACCTTTGTACGGATCGGCGTAGACGTAGGCGGAGTTGCAATCCGTGGTGAGTACCAGGGCTTTTTGGGTGCCTTTTACGTACACCACGGCGGCGTCGCTGGGGCGGTTGGTGGTCATGGTTCCGGTGCGCACCATCGAATCGTATTGTTGGGTGATCCAGTTTTTGGATGCGAGATTGGGTGAATTCCAGAGTTTTTTTGCCGCCATGCGGTAATTGGGTGGCGGGGCGATATGGGCCAGTTTGAATTTTCCTATTTCTACGAAATAAGCCGGAGCGCTTTGATCGCGCACGTATACGGGTGCGCCGCCGCCCAGCACCAGCGGGTCGGCGGGCACATCGGCCACCAATTTTCCTTCGTAATGGTATTCCAGGCGGTCTTCCGGGATGGTAACGCCAATTTCGGCACAGGGTAAATCCCATTTGTCGAACACAGCCTTGATTTCGGCTTCGCGGCCGGGCTTTACCACGATCAACATACGTTCCTGACTTTCGGAGAGCAGGATTTCCCAGTCTTTCATGTTGGCTTGGCGCACGGGTACTTTGGAGAGGTCGATGCGCATGCCGCAGCCCGCTTTGGCCGACATTTCCGACGTTGAGCAAGTGATGCCCGCTGCGCCCATGTCCTGCATACCGACGAGGGCTCCTGTCTGGATGGCTTCGAGGCTGGCTTCCAGGAGCAGTTTTTCTTGAAATGGGTCGCCTACTTGTACAGCAGGCAGGTCTTCATGCGAATCTTCTGAAAGATCGGCGGAGGCGAATGTAGCGCCATGGATGCCGTCTTTACCGGTGGCCGAACCAACAATAAACACGGGATTGCCAGGGCCGCCAGCCGTGGCGCTCACGGTTTCACCCGCCTTAACGATGCCAGCAGACATGGCGTTCACCAAAATATCGTGGTTGTAGCAAGGCATAAAATATACTTCGCCGCCCACGGTAGGCACGCCAAAGGCGTTGCCGTAATCGCCAATACCTTTTACCACACCGGCAATGAGTTGCTTCATGCGCGAATTGTCGGGCATGCCGAAACGCAGGGAATTGAGGGCCGCAATCGGCCGTGCACCCATGGTGAAAATATCGCGGTGGATGCCGCCAACCCCGGTAGCCGCGCCTTGGTACGGCTCGATGGCGGAAGGGTGATTGTGGCTTTCTATTTTGAACACGCAGCCGAGGTCGTCGCCGATGTCGACGAGGCCGGCATTTTCTTCTCCTGCGCCCACGAGCAGGCGTGCGCCTTCCCGAGGCAGGGTTTTGAGTTGCAGGATGCTGTTTTTATAAGAACAATGCTCGCTCCACATAACCGAGAAAATGCTGAGCTCGGTAAAATTGGGCACGCGGCCCAGGAGTTCTTTGATTTTTTCAAATTCGTCGGTGGTAAGACCCAGGTTTTTGGCAATTTCTACAGTCGGCTCCATGCGATGCGTGTCGTGTTTGTATTGTGAGAGGAAGAAACGTATGTTTCGCGGCGCAAAAGTAGAGAGAGTTGGGGAGAAAAGTGGTGGAATTTGGTTTACCTTTCGACTTAGTGATTTTCACCACGGCAATGCTGCGTGTGGCTAAAATTGAGAGAATGTCCAATGTCCAACAAGGAATGTCCAATGTCCAAGAGGGCGGAGCGTGTGGTCACATCATATCGTAAGCCAAACGCAACGCGCGCTCGTTAGGGTCTGCGGCCCGTTGCGTTGTTCCGTTTTCTTCGTTCAACAAGTCAGAGACTTGCAAAAGCTTGTTTCGGGTCGCAGACCCTAACGAGCGCGCGTTGCTTTTGGGGTTGGTGGGGGGAGCTATTGCTTGTGGAACACTTATTGCGAGCGGCGAGAAGACCACGTGAGGCGAAAATGGCGCTGGGAAGGAGTGGTGTGGCAGAGCGTTCAATTTTGGGGGTTACCGTTTATTCAGATTTTTTCTAGGGTTTCTACTTTGCCCTCCAAGTGGGCAAGACGATGCATCATCTCCTCTTGTTTTTCGTGGGAATTTCCTGAATAATGGTTGTTGTCGCCTTCCTGATTATTGTTGAAGCTGTTGAAAACAGGGCGCTCTCCCAGCGACATCATCATAATGTTCAGGAATTTCCAAAGCCTTGGCTGCCGCCTTCATTTAAAGGCGGGTCATTTCACGTTCCCCAAACTCATTCTTAAGGTAGGTGCGTTCTGACTGGCCGATCTGCTGCGGCGAAAGACCGCGTAATTCGCGGAGTTTACGTAGGTTGTAGCCAAAGTCTCTCATTTTTGTGTTCTATTTTCGGGGCGAGTTAAGCCAAGTTTCCAAAAGTTGCTACACAAATGAAGAATGTTGCCTAGATAATGCAGGTTTCTGCAAGAGGGGGGAGGCTAGAATTCGAATCTTGCTGCAATGACTTTGCTATTAGCAAAGAATTCCGTGATTTAGTAGTTGCAGGCACAGCCTGGCATACTATCTCAGGGAATAGGCGGGCACTTTACACCATTGCACTTAATACGACAGCAGGGAGCACCTCTCCTACATTTCCTATTCCAACATCTAGTTCAAACGGAAATGGAATAGAAGGCGGCAGTGTGATGGTTTATTATTGGGAACCTTGTATGACTGGGTGTGAGTCACCATTGCCAGGCTGTGGAATTTTTTCCTTTAGGCCGACTTACACTGGTACCGCCAGTACCGCGAAAGCAAATGTCACAACTCCTGTATTTTTGATGCATTCAGAAACAAAATGCGAAACCAGCAGTGGGTTTTTGTGTGCCCCGTAACCTCCCTTCCTTTTGTGGAGGATAGGCTCATTATTTCTATGGACGTGAAACATGGACAACCCCAACACTCTTTTTTACACCTTACTTGCAAATGCTTCTCACTCACTTGCTCAAAAATTAAATAAATCATGAAAAAAACATTGATTTTTGCACTTCTTATTGCTTTGTTGGGATGTTCCAAAGAAAATCCCGCACAAAAATTTATTGAGGACATTCTTTTATCTCAACGCGACCAGATGCCCTCTGAGATTCAAATTCTTGAATTATTACAGTTGCCAACTGATGGTTATGCCTCAATAACATCATACGCAACGCTTTCCACACAGCCTTTTAGGGGTCCAGAAGTAATGATTCGGGGTTTTGGATATAGTAAAGGGGGTACCTCAAGTGACTTTGGCCCTTTGGCGTTTAGCTCTATCATCACGAGTACTATAAGTGGAACAAATTTCGACTATCTTACAATTGGGGCATCAGGCTCAAAGGATTTGTATGGTACAGTTACGCCCGTCTCATTGGCTGGCAAAGACGGGCTGCCAGGTTTTAGTAGTAATTTTTATATCCCTAAAATGATGACTATAACAAGCCCCTCTTTTTCAAACAATTCTATAATTTCTCAAGGAACAACAATCAGTTGGGAAGCAGACAGCAACAATACCTTTGGAGTAGGCATTGCAATTCGTTATAACCCAAATGCATTTGAAAACTATGACCTAAATCAAAGCGGGAGTACTGTAATTAACCTTGTTCGTGTTGAAGACACAGGAAACTATACAATTACGGCCAATGACCTTGTTGGGATTCCTTCCGGTGCGCACTTAATGTTTGGGATAGGGAGAGGAAACTACCAACGAGTTTCTATGCAAAATGACTACCATTTTGGGTTAATAGCATATTCAGTAGTCACGCATCCATTTAGAAAGCAATAATCTACTTTTTAAATCAAATTGTAAAAACTAAAGGGGACAAAGATACTGCCACAAGCATTTTTGCCCCCTTTTTGTCATGAAAAATTAAAAATTGATGTACCCAGATGTCTCATATTTGCTACACGACATTATCGGTATTACTCCTGATAATTTGACCGCTATTTTTAAAACCTACGGAATTTTTCTTTTTTTAGGAATATATATAGCGTCTAAAATCTTTGAAAAAGAAACGAAAAGAAAATTGGGGTTTTTATTTGAGGAAGGGCCAAGAAAAGCCTTACCACCTAATTTCAGAAACAACATCCTTTTCATTGTTGCAGTAGCTGGTATCGTTGGCTCCAAGATAATAGACTTGTTGTGGTGTTGTAAATCAATCAGTTATGCTCTAAATAAAAATTCCAGAGGCCAGCACAGACACCCAGAATGTCGTCGTAAAGGTCGAAATCATGTACACGGAGGCGTTC
>Ga0105054_10001048_pt1 | contig 45566 bp, 37 predicted proteins | sample BON02_FD_78091 | JGI IMG/M metagenome (GOLD analysis project Ga0105054, IMG submission 78091) | Freshwater microbial communities from Lake Bonney liftoff mats and glacier meltwater in Antarctica - BON-02 (megahit assembly) | ecosystem: Environmental > Aquatic > Freshwater > Ice > Glacier...
GCCATTTTGCAGTTGCTTTTCCATCGTTATAATAACTCTCATAGTCCAAACCATAAGCCTCATACATTAAATAGTCTGGCGGCATTACAAAATTTGGATGAGTTTTTTGAAATGCAATATTTTGTTTTCGCATTCTTAATTGGGTATATAAATATTTTACTTTGGTCAATAGGACAAGGAAACCTAAAGAACCTAGAAGTTTTTTTACAGCATTTTTCATTATCTGGAATCGTAAATTTATTTTTTTGAGCTAGGTATGGAGCATTACTTCTGCGATATTACTTTTTTTAAAGAATGTATAATAACTGTATTTTGAATTCTGTTCGTTTCCAGTCGTAGATGAGATCTAAACCACTTCCCACTTCATCCCTATCGAAATAGCGCAATCGCGCGAAACGCAGGCCAACATCCCAACTTTTGCCGAGTTTGTATTGGGATAACACCATCCAACGTTGGCCTTCGCCAGACAAAACGGGCATTGAGCTCGCAAATCTCAAATCTCTTTCTGATACGTACAATCGGGTATCGTAAGTATCGGTATCGAAGAGGATCATTTGCGCGGCAATACTGAGTTTTTTGTTTTCGGCTTGCCAACGGATACTCTGCCAAAAGCCGTAACCCCTGGTGGGGGTGGGGGACAATTGTTGACTTTGCTGATAGCCCAAAACTATATCACATTGTGGATGGGGTAGGAAGCGATACATCAACCGCAGTTGCCAGCGTTTATTGGGATCTACAAAAGGGCCTTCTTGCGAGCGGTTACGTTCGGTTTCGAAGGTGCGCAAACGCAACGACCACTGCGCCTGTTTGCGTTGCTGGTAAAACACCCATACTTGTTTATCGTTGCCAGCCGATGGGCGATCGATTTGATAACGTAACCATGGCCAGCTGTAGTGATCTATTAAAGCCTGAATACGCCACTTACGCACGGGTTCCCACCAAAAGCCAGCCAATTTCCCGCTTTCACCTTGCACCAGCGCACGGGCGCTCAACGATTGGGCATAAGGCGACTGATAAGCCACGCCATAGTGCCGCAAGCTCCCTTGTATACCAAAAGTTTTATGCAACGGCCACAGCCACCCCACCAACCAGGCCCGGTCGAGCTGGGCATCCAAGGCCATTTCTCCATAAAAGGAAAGATTACGCCACTGACCTCGCCACCACAGGCTGTTGAGCCATTGTTTTTGTCCACTGAATTGATATAATTGATCAGGTCGGTTGCTGGGTAAGAAGGGGTATTCCCAGTGATGAAAAACACTACTCCAGCCCACTACTAATTTTTTATGTTGCCATTGGATGGCTTGGGCAGCTGTAAACTCGCCCAGTTGTCGCCACTTTTTCAATTCCGTTGCGGTCCGAAACAGGCCAGCGGCATATAAGCGCTGCGTGCCTTCCGCGTCTTCATCTTGGAGTTGCTCGCCTAAACTGGCATGCTGACGTGTATACGACAACATCAGCTGATACTCTACTTTCGGGTGGATGGAGAATTGCAGGCCAACTCCCCGAAAACGCTGCCACTCGGCAGCCGAAGCCGCGGGCCGAAGCCCCGAACTTAAAGGAATGGCCAACAAAGGATCGCTGCTTTTTCCGGCGTAAAAACCGGTGTTGATAGTCAAACCGTAGCCCGCGCCATAGCGCATATCACCGATCATCCAGCGACTTTTCCCCGGCCCTTTTCCAGAAAGTGCGAAACTAAGCTGCCAGGGGATTTCTCCGGGGTCTCGTTCCAAAACCACGGCGAATTGTAGTGGATGTCCATCGTAGCGATATCGAAATAATTGTTGCCAAGGTGAACCGGCGTAAAAACTACGGCCGTCGACTTGTCGGCTCAGCGAATAACCTTCCTGGTTTTCTAGTATATGCCGGGTTCGCCAAAGGAGTTGGTGTTTCCCTTCTTTTTCCGCGACTAATTTTAGTTTGAAGTTGGGCTCCATTCTAATTAAAACCCGCCAAATACGGAGCTGTTCTACTGCTAGCCCGTCGATACATTGGAATTCTTCAAAATCGAGCAAGGGTCCATACTGCTGCTCGTGTTTTTCGATGGCCAATAGTAAGCTTTCGGTCATGCCGGGCAATTGTAGGCGCTCTAGTCGACTAGCTTGGTGCCAACGGATTTTGCCATGCTGTTCCCAAGAGGTTTCTTCAAGCAAAAGCTGCCCGTCCTCTACTACAGCTTCATTGGCTTGCGTTTCGGGCAACCAGTCTGTTTCGGGTAATTGAGCAGCACTACTCAGTCCGCCCAATATCAAAATGAAAAAGAGGGCAAATCGAAACATAGGTCTAGCCAATAAGCGGTGCCGAGTAAGGGATGAATTTGGGCGGTAAGACTGGTTTTGAGTTGACTGAGCTGATAGTTTATTCCAAATGCCAAATGGGAGGATGCGCTTTGGTAGCCTGCCAACAAACTAAAGTGGGGAAGGGGCTGATAAAATACGCCACTGTTGATACTTGGCTTATCGCCTGGACTGAGTTGTGTGCCGAAACACAGCTGCAACTGCGGCAATAGTTGGTGGGCAAATCCTGCCTGCCATTTGGGCAATAGCGGCGATCGTTGCCAGTTTTCATCACCGAGGGGAGATTGATGATAGGCCACGAGCAATTGCCATTGTTTGTGCAATGGGTAGGCGCCACTTATGCCATAACCGAGTCGGTCGCGACTACGTTCCGCTATACGCTGCCGTTCATGTTGGAGCTGAATGCCGAGCTGCCATCCAGAAAAATCTCGGCCAAAACCGAGTAGGTGCCGACTCTCTCGTAAACCTGCAAAACTTTGTTGTTCTAAACCAAAGGCCAAGCCACCACCCGGAACAGCAGCGCTTATTGCGAGCATACGTTCACCTGCTCCTGGTGTATTCCAACGGTACCAGCTACCGGCAGCCGCACTTAAACCGCTTTGTCGGCCGAGTTGGTCGGGCTGCTGCCACAACAGCCAAGGGTCGTTTGCTGCGGGCGACATCAACCCCAAAACGGTATTGGCCTGTCCTTGCCCGGTAGCCCAATAGGGTGCCAGAAGCCAAATAATCAAAATACGGGTGAAATACGGAAGCATGAGGCTAAGTAAAACATCCGCAGGCTGTTAGTCGGTAGTAAGCGTTTATAATTCGGTCATAATGGCGCTATATTTGAAAATATACTGACAAAACGGCTGAAATTGAGGTGTAAAAAAGGCCTGCTTGGCTGAGCAACTGTATTGGTATAGCCTTTGCGTAAAGCAGAACATCCACGCGATAATAAAAAGGAGACCTAATTATGACACACGTAAAAATCAACAAAGCCGAAGATTTATCCAGCTACATCGACCGTTTATTCCAAAGCGATCCTTTCCTGCAGGGTGACTTTTTTACTAGCAACAAACCCCTTCATTTGAGCATGCCGGCTGTGAACATCGCCGAAAATACCGATGCTTATGTGGTAGCGTTAGCAGTACCCGGCCGGAAAAAAGAAGACTTTAGTCTTGCGCTAAATGCCCAAACGCTGACCATTAAAGGCGCGGCTAAAACCGAAAACGACGAAAAAGATACGCATGGTCGTTTTACGCGCCGTGAATTTAGTTATCAGGCTTTTAGTCGGTCGTTCCAGCTTCCTCAAACCGTCGACCCGCAGCGCATTGATGCACAATACGAAGCCGGTATTTTACAAATCACCTTGGCTAAAAAAGAAGAAGCCAAAGACAAAGGGCCACGTACCATCGCTATTCGATAAGTAAACGCCGCAAAGAATAAAAGCCGCTTCCTTTGGGAAGCGGCTTTTGTAGTTTTAGCGTAGCATATTGCCGAAGGCAAAGGAAAGGGAACGATAGCGTTGGAATTTGAAAAAAGCGCTAAGTTTGTGTTGGATTAGCCCATTCCCATGCACAAAATATTTCGCCACCATTTTCGCTTTCACCCGCTGTTTCATTTGTTGATATTTCCATTAGCCTTGGCCTTTTTTGTGGTGTGCCTTTACCTCTCGGTTATCTATTATAACGAGGGATACGGTATTGAGCTGGTTTATTTCGGACTTTTGAGTGTCTTAATTCTGCTTATTGGCTTACAATCGCGTCAGGTTCCCTTCCGCAATACCAAAAGTATTATCCGGTTGGAGATGCGCTTACGTTATCTCGAATTGAGTGGAAAATCCTTCCGCAAGTTGGAGCATGATTTAAATATGGCGCAAATTGCCGCCCTACGATTGGCCAGCGATGACGAATTATTGGCTTTAGTGGAAGAAGCGGTAAGCAAAAAGTTGAGTGCCCGCGAGATTCGAGAACGCATTAAGCACTAAAATTTTCTGGGTTAACCGGTCAAGGCAGTAGTGTAAATTCAAGAGAAGCTAAGGGCACTTACCACCGCATAATAGCCGATGCCCAGGTAAATCCGGAACCGAAGGCGGCGAAGAGCACCACATCCCCTTTTTTAATTTTGCCCTCGCTCCAAGCTTCACTTAGTGCGATAGGAATAGAGGCAGCGGTGGTATTTCCATAACGCATGATGTTGTTGTAAACCTTCTCGGGCGCCAGGCCCATACTTTGTTGTATAAACTGACTGATGCGCAAATTGGCTTGGTGGGGAATAAGCAGGTCGATGTCTTCGGTTTTGAGGTTGTTGGTGGCCAAGGCCTCTTTGATCACTTCCGAAAAACGAACTACAGCATGTTTGAAGACGAAATTCCCGTTCATATAGGGATAATAATCAATTTCTTCGGGGTCGTTGCGTTGGATGATATTGGGTATCCAGTCGCGGGTATTGGGTGCGATCAACGACAATTCTTTGGCATGCCGCCCTTCACTGTGTAGGTGTGTCGACAAAATACCACGGTCTTTTTCATCTGTAGCTGAAAGCACCACTGCGCCAGCTCCATCTCCAAAAATAACGCTGACATTGCGGCCACGGGTCGTCATGTCTAAGCCTCCGCTGTGGAGTTCAGAGCCGATTACCAGCACATGTTTGTACATTCCGGTTTTGATGAATTGGTCGGCTACCGATAACCCATATACAAAACCTGAACATTGGTTGCGGATATCTATAGCACCGATTTCACGTTTGAGACCGAGTTGTTCTTGTACCTGTACACCAGGACCTGGGAAGTAATAATCGGGGCTAAGGGTGGCAAAAACGATAAAGTCGATGTCGTCGGGGGTGAGACCAGCACGCGCAATGGCAATGCGGGCAGCTTGGGTTCCCATGGTGGAAGTGGTGTCGTCGCTGCCGGCAACTACATGCCGGCGTTGGTTGATGCCAGTGCGTTCAACTATCCAGGCATCGTTGGTTTCCATGCGTGCGGCAAGCATATCGTTGGTTACCACATTTTCGGGCACATAATGACCCACGCCGCTGATAACAGATCTTTTCAACATAAAAGCTTAGTTTGTGCGACAATATACGGACTAAAAATAAGCACCGATGCCACTTGGGGAATTGTTGTGAATGTAATCTGCTAGCTTATCTTTGTATTTATTGTCGAAAAAATTATAAATTTCTCACCTATGGCCGCTGTTTCGCTCATCACCTTCGATTACCTCAAAGAAATTTCAGGGGGGGACACCGATTTCCAAAAGGAGATAGTACAGACGTTTTTAGAGGAGATGGCCAATGAAATTTCCCTGTTGCAAGCCGCAACGGCCAGTCAAAGTTGGTCGCAGGTAGGTAGTTTAGCACATAAAATCAAAGCGCCAATAAATATGTTGTGTACTGAACCGTTAAAGTTGCGAATACTTTTTATAGAAAAAAGCGCTAAAAAAGGAGAAGAACTCCATGTATTGACTGAAGAAGTACGTTTGTTGATTGCCGATTTGGAGGCTGCAATGACTGAATTAAAGTCTTTTTAACGTCATACCTCTGTCCTAATAAAAACGGCTGATTCTTATTAGAATCAGCCGTTGGTGTTTTAGGCAGTTGTTTTGTGTCTGCAAACTAGGTAAATAAAGCAATTTGCGGAGGTGGAAACGGCCTACAAATTACTCTAGAAAGAAAACAGGGAATTGTTACCTTTTAGTTCGGCTCGCTAAAACCTTCAGCCCATCAAAGAAAACCCAGCTCTAGCTTGGCTTCTTCGCTCATTAAATCCTGATTCCAGGGTGGGTCGAAGGTGAGTTCTACTTTGACGGTCTTAACGCCTGGAATTCCTCTTAATTTGGCCTCAACCTCACCAGGTAAGGTGCCTGCTACTGGGCAAGAGGGAGAGGTTAAGGTCATCATTACCGTTAAATCGCCACTGGCTGTGACTTTAATCTCGTAAATCAGGCCTAGTTCGTATACATCGACCGGAATTTCTGGGTCGTAAATGGTTTTGAGCACGCTTATGGCATCGTTCTGAATCTCTACAAAGCTCCGTTCGGTGGTTTGTTCCATTAGCTGGCGAGTTGATTTTGGGTGTGAAATACCAAGGCGAAATTGCGCAGCTGTTTGAGCATACTGGCGAGTCCGTTGGAGCGGTTGGGTGACAGGTGTTCATGTAAACCGATGCGTTCCAGCAAATCGAGTTTTTCGTGTAATATGTCTTCAGGTTTTTGATTGTGGTATACTTTCACCAACAGGGCTACCATACCTTTCGAGATGAAGGCATCGGAATCGGCAGCAAACTGCACACGCCCGTTTTCCATGGCAGCAGTGAGCCATACCTTGCTTTGACAGCCGCGAATGAGGTTTTCTTCGGTTTTAACGGCTGCAGGAAGCGGTTGGAGTTCCTTTCCTAAATCTATCAAAAAGGCATATTTATCTTCCCAGTCTTCCAAAAAGCTGAAATCCTGAACGAGTGAATCTTGTATTGTGGGTATAGTAGACATTAACTAAGCAGGGGTTGAATTTTCCGGAGCGCTTGAATAAAAATATCTATTTCGGCCTCCGTATTATAAAAGGCGAATGAAGCCCGACAGGTTCCCGGAACTTCAAAAATATCCATTAACGGTTGAGCGCAATGGTGACCTGTACGAATAGCGATGCCCATTTGGTCGAGTAAAACGCCTACATCATAAGGATGTGCGCTTCCCAGCATAAAGGACAGTACCGAGCGTTTATCGGCAGCTTCGCCAATAATTCTGATGCCGGGTATAGTCAAAAGTTGTTCGGTTGCATATCGCAGCAGGGCTTGCTCTTTGGCTTCGATATTTTCGAGTCCAATTTCTTGTAGGTAGTCTATAGCAGCACCAAAAGCGATGCCATCGGCGATATTGGGGGTGCCGGCCTCGAACTTCAGCGGTAGCACATTGTAAGTGGTTTTCGCAAAAGTAACACGGTCTATCATATCGCCTCCTCCTTGATATGGCGGCATGGCGTCGAGTAAAGCGCGTTTTCCGTAAAGAATGCCAATACCAGTGGGGCCAAGCATCTTGTGGGCGGAGAAGACGAGGAAGTCTACATCCAAGGCTTGTACATCGATCTGTGTATGTGGTGCGGCCTGTGCAGCGTCCAATAAAACCGGAATGTTTCGGGCATGGGCAGCAGCGATGATTTCCTCCACCGGATTCACCGTGCCGAGGGCATTGCTTATCCAACTCATGGCCACCAATCGGGTTTTGGAACCAAGCAAACGGTGAAACTCATCCATAAGCAACTCACCTTGGGCGTTGATGGGTACAACCACCACATGCGCGCCCTTGGCTGCTGCCAACATTTGCCACGGCACCAAATTGGCATGGTGCTCCAAAGCGGAAATCAGAATTTCGTCTCCTGCAGCAATGTTGTGGTTGCCCCAACTGCTGGCGACCAAGTTGATGGAATCGGTAGCGCCTTTGGTAAAAATCACCTCAGCTGCCTCATTGGCATGAAGGAGATGCTGCACCTTTAAACGGACCGCCTCGTAGGCATTCGTGGCCAATTGACTCAGATGATGCACGCCGCGGTGAATATTGCTGTTGTAATGGGTATAGTAGTCTACCAAAGTATCGATGACCACTTGCGGTTTTTGCGAAGTAGCGGCATTATCGAAATACACGAGTGGTTTGCCATGCACACTTTCGGTGAGTATGGGGAAGTCGGCGCGTATTTTCTGCCAGTCGATGTTGGTAGCTATTTTCATTAAAATTTGATTTGAAGTTTGTGGAGCTCAATCATGAGTTGCTCCAGTAAATCATCACGCAAAGCAGGAATGCGAACTTGTTCTATCACTTCTCCAACAAAAGCGGTGAGTAGTATGGTACGCGCCTTGTCTTCGGCTATGCCGCGGGCTTTGAGGTAAAAAAGCTCGTCTTGGTTCAACTGACCAACGGTGGCGCCATGGGAACATTTAACATCATCCGCAAAAATTTCGAGCTCTGGTTTGGTATTGATGGTACCGGAATCGGTAAGCAGAATATTCGCGTTGCTTTGGTAGGCATTGGTTTTCTGCGCATCGGGTCGAACGAGGATTTTGCCGTTGAATACACCTTTACCCTCTCCACCGATAATGCCTTTGTAGAGCTCATTACTGTAGCAGTGGGGCATGGCGTGGTCAACCAAGGTGTGGTTGTCGATGAGGTTGTCGCGGTCGAGCAGATAGAGACCGTAAAAGTTCGTCTCGCAGTTCTGCCCGCTGTGCGCCGCCTGCAGGTTGTTGCGGACAATGCCGCCGCTCCAAGTGATGGTGGCGTTGTAATATTGACTATCCCTTTCCTGTTGCACCCGGGTGGTGCCGTTGTGCCACGCATCGCCATAACGGGTTTGTAGTTTGTAGTGCTGCACATGTGCGTTGGCACCTACCGCTATTTCTAGCACATCGTTGTCAAATACAGGCGAAAGACTAATGTATTTCTCGATGACGGTCAACTGACTGCCTGCTTCGGCGATGATGAGGTTGCGGGTATTGGTCCAACAGCGTTCATGTGTACCTATAGAGAGGTGGTAAACAACCACTGTCTTGTCCCAGATTTCATTCTTCGCGGCATAGATTACAAAACCATCGTGTGCCAGCAGTGTATTGAGTGCAGTGAAACCTTCGTCGTGCACCTTTGCATATTGACCGGCATGGGCATGTACGGGTTCTGGAATTTGCATCAGTGCCGTAGATAAACTTCCTGCAAACTGATTGCCAGTGTGCCATTCCTGCGAAATAGCAGGGGCAAAGCGGCCATTTACAAAAACCAGCTCCACCGCATCCATACCAGCAATGCGGTAAGGAGATAGGTCGATGGTAGACAAATCAATTATCGGTGCACCTGCCAGTGGGTCGAGTTTTTCAACGTCCGACAAATCGGTGTATTTCCAGTCTTCGTGGCTTGGGTTTGGCACGCCCAAAGCTGAAAAAGCAGCGGCAGCTTCCAAACGTTGTGCGGCATGGGGTGCATCTGCCAAGTGGGCGATGTGGGTAGTTAGCCGGTCGGCGAGACTATTTTCGAGCAGTTTTTCCATCTTATACCCCAGCGTTCACTTCGGCTTTGATCCAGTCGTAGCCTTTTTCTTCAAGTTCAAGAGCCAACTCTTTGGTGCCAGATTTTACAATCTGCCCATTGTACAATACGTGTACAAAATCGGGTATGATGTAATCAAGTAAGCGTTGGTAGTGGGTGATGATCAAAAAAGCATTGTCTTCGTTGCGGAGTTTGTTCACCCCTCCCGCCACAATACGCAGGGCATCGATATCGAGACCTGAATCGGTTTCATCGAGTATGGCTAGGCTGGGCTCGAGCATAGCCAGTTGGAAAATTTCATTCCGTTTTTTTTCACCGCCCGAAAAACCTTGGTTCACCGAACGTTTCATGAGACTTTCGCCCATTTCGACCAACTCAGCTTTATTACGCATCATTTTTAAAAAAGAGGAAGCATCCATTTCGGGCAATTCACGGTATTTGCGTTGCTCGTTGATACAAGTCCGCATGAAGTTGGTGATACTTACACCTGGTATCTCCACAGGATATTGAAACGCTAGAAAAATGCCTTCCCAGGCCCGCACTTCAGGGGCAAGTTCCAGGAGGTCTTTGCCCTTATACAGCACTTCACCGCTCACTTCATAACCTTCTTTACCAGCTATAACGCTCGATAAAGTCGATTTACCAGATCCATTCGGGCCCATGATGGCATGTACTTCCCCTGGTTTCACTTCTAAGTTGATACCCTTAAGTATTTCCTTGCCAGCGATAGACGCTTTTAAGTTGTTTATCTGCAACATTGTATGTGATTCTTTATACTAATGAGATGTTCTTAATTCAAAATTTCAAATTCAAAATTTTGAGTTTATCCGACTGATCCTTCGAGTGAAATCGCCAACAATTTTTTGGCTTCTACAGCAAATTCCATAGGCAGTTTGTCGAGGACTTCTTTGGCATAACCGTTCACGATAAGTGCGACTGCATCTTCCTGACTAATGCCGCGTTGATTGCAGTAGAAGAGAATGTCTTCACCTATTTTGGAAGTGGTGGCTTCGTGTTCGACCGTTGCGCTTTTGTTGTTGATTTCGAAATAAGGGAAAGTATGTGCGCCACATTTATCACCCATCAACAATGAATCGCACTGCGAGTAGTTGCGGGCAGCTTCGGCGCTTTTACGCACTTTCACCAATCCACGGTAGGAGTTCTGACTTTTCCCGGCGCTGATACCTTTGCTCACGATACGACTTTTGGTGTTTTTGCCGATGTGAATCATTTTGGTGCCGGTATCGGCTTGCTGCAAATTGTTGGTGAGTGCTACAGAGTAAAATTCACCTATGCTGTTATCGCCTTTGAGGATAACACTGGGGTATTTCCATGTGATCGCAGAGCCGGTTTCGACCTGCGTCCAGCTGATTTTGGCATTATTCCCGCTGCAAACACCTCTTTTGGTCACGAAGTTATAGATACCGCCTTTACCCTCTTTATCCCCTGGATACCAGTTTTGGACAGTCGAATATTTGATTTCCGCATCGGCCATGGCAACAAGTTCCACTACAGCTGCATGCAATTGGTTTTCGTCGCGTTTGGGTGCGGTGCAGCCTTCGAGATAACTCACATATGCACCATCTTCTGCTACAATCAAGGTGCGTTCAAACTGACCGGTACCTTGGGCATTGATGCGGAAATAGGTGCTGAGCTCCATCGGGCAACGTACGCCTTTTGGGATAAAAACGAAAGAACCATCGCTGAAAACAGCGCTATTGAGGGCGGCGAAATAGTTATCTGTAAAAGGGACCACCGAGCCGAGGTATTTTTTTACCAAATCGGGATGACTGTGTACTGCTTCGCTGATAGAACTGAATATTACGCCTTTTTCGGCGAGTTTTTCTTTGTATGTGGTAATCACTGAAACCGAATCAAGCACGGCATCTACTGCCACTCCGGCCAACATGAGCTGTTCTTCAAGGGGTATGCCCAGCTTGTCGTAGGTAGCTTTGATTTCAGGGTCGAGCTCATCTAGGCTGTTCAGTTTACTGCCTTCTTTGGGAGAGGCGTAGTAGCTGATGGCTTGATAGTCGATGGGCGGGAATTTTACGTTCTGCCAGCTGGGCTTGGTCATTTTGAGCCAATGCTGATACGCTTTCAAACGCCAAGCCAATAACCACTCGGGTTCTTCCTTTTTCGCCGAAATAAATCGTATGGTGTCTTCGCTTAGCCCTTTTTCGATAATATCCTGTTCAATATCACTGACAAAGCCATATTTATACTCTTCGTCGGTGATCTGACTGAGGATGTCTTGCTCGTTATTACTCATTTTGGGTGTAATCTGTATTTAGACTTATTCTGAATTAGAGAACAAATATAGGTGAAAAAAGGTTTGCCTGTCTGAGATTAAGGCTAGTTCCTAACCGATAATTTGCTTTTCCTGAGGTGCAAATGTGGCACTTTGCTCTCATAGGCTTATTATTGGGGCTGCCTCTTCCTGATTTAGGTCGAGTGTTCAGCTTTATAAAGGTGCAGCTGTGCTGTTCACCTCAAATTATTCCAGGTGTAAATTACGGCTTAGCGTAAGGCATGCTGGCCAAAAATTTGGGTAGATAATAATGGTCTAAACCGGCTACTGCGAGAAGTTGGGCTTGGTCGGGGCGCAGACTTCCATCCGCTTCAAGTAATTCGGGTTTGAGCCAGATTTCTATCACTTCGCCAATGATCAAACAGGTGCCATTACTTTTAATGGCGACTTCTTCGCGGAATTGAAGTCCGTAGCGCAACGGCGATTCGGCTACGTAAGGCGCACTAAGAGCGGCACTGTAGGTAGCTGCAATACCGCAAGCCTCAAATTCCGACTGACCAGCCGGGTAACGTGCACTTGTTTGATGAGCGGCTTGAAGCAGCTTTTGGGGAACGGTATTCAGTGTATACTGACCAGTTACGCGAATATTGCTGAGGGTGTGGCGGTCAACGCTATCTGGCCGAAAAACCAGTCCAATAAGCGGTGGATTGGCACCAATGTGGGTGGCCGAATTGAAGATGGCCAGATTATTTAAGCCCGCAGTATTTTGGGTAGCCACCAGCATGGCCATGCGAAAACCGCTTAAACCGTTGATTAAGTTGGTTCTGTACTGCTTTTCGGCAGCTGCAATTGTTTCGTTTGTAATATGTAGCATTTAAGTGAGGGGTAGTTTTTTGAGCGCATAACCATAGGTGGCTAAGGCACGGTCGCGGGCAATTTTGTGGTCAACAATTGGCTTGGCATAGGACAAACTATCAAATTCAGGTACCCAACGGCGAATGTACTCGGCTCGGGCATCGAATTTTTTTGTCTGTTCTTGGGGACTAAACACCCTAAAATAAGGCGCGGCATCACAACCACTTCCTGCGGCCCATTGCCAACCACCGTTGTTCGATGCGAGGTCGAAATCGAGTAAATAGCGCGCAAACCAAGCTTCTCCCCAGCGCCAGTCGATGAGCAGATGTTTGGCCAAAAAACTCGCCACTATCATTCTTACCCGGTTGTGCATGAAGCCAGTCGCCAATAATTCGCGCATGCCAGCATCTACAATAGGATAACCTGTTTGACCTTGACACCATTTTTCAAATTCAGCCGCATTGTTGCGCCATGTAATGTGATTATAAGCCGGTTTAAAGGCCGATTTTGCAGCGTGTGGGAAATGCCACAAAATCATTTGGTAAAAATCTCGCCAGATAAGCTCGTTTAAAAAGGTCTCATTGAGCTGTTGTGCCCGGATAGCCAGCGCTCGGATAGAAATGGTGCCAAAACGGAGATGTACACCCAGTCGAGAGGTAGCTGGTAGGGCGGGGAAGTTTCGTTTTTCTTGATAGTCTCTTATCAAACTATCACGGACTTCCTTGCTCGGAAAATCAAATTGAACGGCCTTGAAACCCATTTGTTCCAAGGGGATTATGGCTTGAGGCTCGCTTGGTCTTAGTTTGTGGAGCAGGCTTTCGCTGGGTCGAGATTGTAAGGCTTCATTTTGTAAGTGGGCCTTCCATTTGCGGCTGTATGGAGTGAAAATGGTGTAAGGTTTGCCATCGTCCTTGAGCACTTCGTGTGCTTCGTGCACTACATGGTCTTTAAAGTGCTGAAAAGGAATGTTTTTCATCTTGAGCTGGGCAATTATTTCACTGTCGCGTTGCCGGGCGTAGGGTTCATAGTCGCGGTTGGCAAAAACGCCTTTGAGCTGTTCATCTGCTCCTAACTCCTCCCAGATTTTCGCTGGCTGACCATAGTATGTCGCCAAGCTGCCGCCGTTGGACTGTGCGACTTTGGCAATTTCATTTAATGCCTGGTGAATAAAACTGAGCCGGCGGTCATTTTTGTCTTCGAGCTGATCGAGTATTTGGCGATCGAATATAAAAACCAACTGTACAGGATAGCCCGATTCCAAGGCGCGATAAAGCGCCGAATTGTCAAATAGGCGTAAATCGCGCCGAAGCCAGTGTATGACAAAAGGGGTAGCGGTCATGATGGAGAAACAATGGTCGGGGTGATATGTTCGCCTAAAATGCAAAAAATTTAAGCAAGCCTGTACTGTATCTTTTCAGGTTGACCCTTACAAAATAAGCGCCTTAGCCCGCTAAAGTTCTAACAATCGAATGATGTTCAGTCGCACCTTCGCAAAGCGAGCCCGCGCGAAACGCCATAAGAGCACATTGCAGCCATTCCCTAACGAAGGGCCGTCGGCTTCCTCTTTGTTGCGCTTAAAAAGAGGAGGAATGCCGTTGACTCCTGAGGCGCATTAACCTTAAATTAAACTTACATCCTTTGCTTGCGTATAGGTGGGGTTTTACTAACTTAACCTACACAATTGGATGTTAAATTGTTGTGATTGCTATTGGAATACAAGAAATGTTTTTTAGCTTGAAATCATAAACAAAAAGTACAGTAATGAGAACATTTTAAAAAGTGGGCTTAACACACACATAAACAATTTTTTTGTCGATTGCTGCTAATGGCATTTATGTTGGTTGTAACGACCTCCCAGGAATACATACAGGACTGCAAGAAATACTGACTGCTGTAATTCAACCGCACAATGAAATATTGACTGGTGTAGTCCCGAACACCCCACCGTGCTTCCCTACAAGTTTTTATGATGTGGTAGCCTCCGTGGATTTATTCGACTATCTCGTGACAGGTGAAGTTTGGAATCAATCAACGAATCAATCTATAGTGTCTTCAGCAAGCGAAGGGACCAATTTATGTTTTGCATTTTATCAAGCTTCGACATTTGAAATTATTATTAAAAAGGCGGCTTCTCCAGGCGCTCCCTTTATCCGTAAATCAAATTCAGAAGCTCAGGAGCTATCATCGGTTTCTACTACATGGTTGGTTAATACTTTCCCTAATCCATCCTCAGGAACAATTAGCATAAGTAGTACACAAAAAATCGGGTACATCCGCATTTCTGATGTTTTGGGTAGAACCGTACAAGAACTTCATCCTGATACTATTCAAGAACTGCATAAAATTGAAATTTCGACTGCTGGCTTATATCATGTTTTGATTTTAAGCGAGACTGGTGAAGTGAAGATGCAAAACGTATTAATTAGAAAGTGAGACAGCTACTCCTCCTATTGTTTATTTTTTCAAGTTTCACCCTGGCCCAAGGTCAGGGTGAAGCCAATAATATTTTAACCAACGATTTGGGGTTTTTACAGCTAGTAAGTGGAAATATACAAGCTGTAAATTTTACGGGAGTGGTCCACAATGGGCCTCCTTCTGAGGCCTTAGTTGCTTCGGACTGTGAGGGTAATTTATTATTTTATTTTTCTCAACGTCATTTAAAAAACCGGCTGCATAACATCATGGAAAACGGAGATACGATTAATCGGGGCCATAAAATCGGGCCTCACGCTCCTTACATGAATTATGCAACAATTCGAATGCCAGGCAACGATTCATTGTATTATGTATTCTCAGCATTAAATCATTTTGCACCACTTGGGCAAAAAGCGAATAGCAGCGTAGAATATGGAATAGTAAATATGCTTGCGAATGGAGGACTGGGCAGGGTTGAATCTAAATATAATTTACTGGTCGACTCTACTTCGGGTGGATTTACGTTGATTCGACATGCCAATAAGCGGTGGTACTGGTTATTAAATTATAACTGGCATGATGAAAGTATACATGCCTATTTAATTACAGAATTGGGTATTTTTTGGCAGAGCAGTCAGTTCTTTGCTTTACCAATAGTGGGAATTCCCGCTTGGTCCGGTCAGCGGAATAGGTTTTTCCCTTCGCCAAGAGGTGATCGATTGGTTTTAATTACAAATTTCGGAAATAACGCCTTCCATGTTTTTGATTTTGACACGAGGACTGGGGTACTTTCTAACCAGCTTACTTTGTTCTGCAACCGATTAATTAATAGCTCAGATTTTATCACATCGGCGGAATTTTCTAACAATTCGAATAAGTTATATGTCAAAATATACTATCCTTATAACATATTCAGTTGGCCAAGGCCAGGGGTAACCCAGCTCAAATTGGAGCACTGGCACCCAGATTCGGTGTATAATAGTGCAGTAACTTTTACTGGACTGAATCACGACTTTTTTCTGGTGATGCCATCCCCTGATGGTAAAATTTATTTGCGTGTTTCTAATGGTAATGGGGTCTATCATTTAGGTTGCATTGAGCAACCTGACCTCGATTATCCAGCCTGTCAGGTAAGAGATACTGTTCTTTTTCATCAACCTTTTCCTAGAGTAGGTGGATATCACTTCCCCTTCTCCCGTTTCCCCGGTCACTTTTACCTACCTGATCGTTACGGCATCAGCGTCGAGAATTTTTGCTATGGGGATACGACGATTTTAGATTTAAACGATTACGATAATTTGCGCTCTATCAACTGGAATTTTGGGGACGGTTTGGCGGTAGTAAATACCTCGAACGATACCACGCCCAAACATGTATTTAGTCGCCCCGGCACCTACACCGTTACGGCCTATGCCGAATACTGCAACCGCCTGGATACGCTTACCAAAACCATTACCATTTTGGGTGAACCTGCGCCGAGTGGCATTACAGATACTGCCTTTTGTCAGGGCGGAGCCCTCGGTTTACAGCTTAACGATACCTTAGGTCAAAGGTACCTTTGGAGCGATAACGATACCAGCCGCAACAAAAGCATTACTACGGGCGGTTGGCACTGGCTCGAGACCAGCAATGTGTGTTTTACGCGCAGAGATAGTTTTTACGTAAACATCCACACCCCACCTGTCCACGGCCTGCCTAGCGATACGAGCTTCTGTGCTGGTGCCGTAATTACCCTATCACCCGCCCCCGGTAATTACAGTTGGGTATGGAATGATGGTGATATGCTGCCCAAAAACATCAGCACACCGGGCAGCTATTTGCTTATTATGGACAACAGCTGCGGTAGTTTTCCTTTTGCTATACAAGTGGCCGAACGTGAGCCACCCCTAGTTGCTATCCCGGCCGATACCCTCATTTGTGAAGGCCGCGTACTGCGTGTTGAACTCCCCGAACTGCTCCGCACCAGCTACCAATGGCAGGATGGTAGCGGCGAACGCATCCGATTATTGAGCGATACCGGCTGGTACGAAGTAACGGCTTCCAACGAATGTGGCAGCAACAGCCGTGGCTTCCAACTGAGCACCGACGATTGCAGCTGCAATATCTACATCCCGAATGCCTTCAGTCCGAATGGTGATGGTTTAAACGATCGTTTTGAATTGCAGAGTAGATGTAGAATCAGTCAGTACGAACTGGCCATCTACAACCGCTGGGGAGAGCAGCTTTTCAAAAGCAGCGCGATTACCCAAAGTTGGGACGGTTATTACCAAGGTGAATTGTTGCCTGTGGGCGAATATGTGTATCACCTGTATTATTACCGCGAAGGCCTAGGCCCGAGACAAACGAAGGGTTCGTTCCGGCTGCTCCGTTAGTGTGTTTTTAGGTTAGCTGGTCGGCGCTTCCCGCGCAACAAGAACGGCTGTTATTTGCTGATAGGCGTCTGCTAAACGGTCAACCGTTTCTACGAAGCACCAGTAGAATCTTAGCGCATTATAGTGACAAACAATCGAATCTTCTTTGGTAGCAGATTGTTGCCCGAACAAACGAGAGCCCTTTGGCTACTAATTTTGAATGTTGAATTTAAAATTTACCTCACCCGTTTCCAGAACTGTTTGCGGTACATCCTGCCATAGGCTACTTCAACCCATAATTCATCTGCTTTGGGGATACTAATATTGCAGTTATAAACGCGGCCATTTTCGAGGTCGAGGTATTCGCCATTAACAAATCGGTTGCCCAAGGGTGCTAATTTTTCAACGATAATGATGCCGAGCATTGGGGCGTTTTTGCGTTTGTCGCCTTTGGGGCAGAGGTCGCACTTTTTCATATTTGCGAAGCGCGAACCGGCCGGATAACCTTTGAGATTAGCTTGTAATTCGCCTTTTACCATTTTCACTTCAACAAGCATCCAAGGTTTGCCGTCGCGTGGGTCAGGGATAAGCCAAGTGCCTTCGGGATTAAATTTAGGGCCTTGGGCAAGTGCTTCAGGCACACTGTGTACCATCGTTATGCCGCCAACAAGCAGTAAGCCAACCGTTAGGAGGAAAGTGGAAGTTAATTTTTTCATTTTGCTTTTTTTATGCGCGCAATGTCTTCGAGTGGTACTTCGTTGTGCTCTTTTACATGCGCAACCCAACCTTCGAGATGTGGAAAAAGTATTTCAAATATTGCTGCGGTAGCCAAGGCATCGCCTAAGGCGCGGTGGCGGTTTTCGATGGCGATGCCTAAGCCTTCGGCCAAACGACCAAGAGAGTAGGAGGGCTGTTCAGGTATAAATTTCCGACTTTTTTTGAGTGTGCAGAGTTTGGGGGCATCCAAATCATAGCCAGCAGCTTTGAGTTCGTGCTTTAGGAAATTGTAGTCGAAGTTTACATCGTGCCCAACTATCACACAGCCGGCAATTTCACGCCAGATTTCATGTGCAATTTCATGGAATAAGGGAGCTTCTGCAACCAGTTCTTCAGTAATACCAGTGAGTTGTACCACAAAGGGCGGAATGGGCACCTCTGGTCTCACTAAACTACTCCAAGTGGAGAGCACTTGCCTGCCGTCGTGTTTCACGATGGCGAGCTCCATAATCCTATCGGCGGGAAATTTGCTGCCGGTAGCTTCTATATCAATGACGGCGTAAATCAATGCGCAAAAATACACGGGAAATGTGAATTGATACTTAATATTGAGTTAACCCTTTTCTTCTAATTTTGGATGATGCGTTATTGGTCTATTTTATTGTGTTTAGGGATGTTGTCGGCCTGTGTGGATCAAGCACAACACCGGGCCAAATATGTTAAAATAGATGGCAGCAGCACTGTATTTCCAATTACGGAAGCGATAACAGAAGATTTTTACGAAGCTAATCCACAATATAAAGTAGTTGTGGGCATCTCAGGAACAGGAGGGGGTATACGGAAATTGTGCCGTGGCGATATCGATTTGTGTAATGCTTCCAGGCCCATCGAGCCCAAAGAATTGGACGCTTGTTATGCTGTTGGGCTCGAAATACTCAGCTTACCACTGGCTTTCGATGGTATCGTAATCGCCGTGCCTAAGAGCAATAGCTGGGCACAAAACATTAGATTAAGCGAGTTACGCCAACTCTGGGAGCCAGCAGCACAAGGAAAAAACATCTACTGGAGCGATTTACGACCGGAATGGCCAAAACTGCCTGTACAACTTTTTGGCGCTGGAAGCAGTAGTGGTACCTACGACTTCTTCACGGAGGTGGTTATAGGTAAGGCCCGCAGCAGCAGAGGTGATTATACGTCCAGCGAAAGCGATAACATCATTGTTCAAGGTTTACTCGGCAGTAGAGGCGGTTTGGCTTACTTCGGTTATACCTATTTTATCGAAAATGCCGAGCGACTAAGGGCTTTGCCTGTGATTGATGACATACACGGTGGTGTGGTAGCGGTAGCGCCCAACGACCAATCGATTGCCGACGGCAGCTACAAGCCCTTCCGCCGTACCCAGTATATGCTTATTACCAACAAGGCCTTGGAACGCGATAACGTATACCGTTACGTACACTATTACTTTAGCCGGATTGAAAAGTTGGCAGATGAACTGCATTTTGTGCCGTTGCCAGCTGCCGACTATGTCGCGGTGCGCGAAAAATTATCAACCTACAACCCTTCGACGCCATGAATCGGAAAGGGGAGTGGATTATAGAACTGTTTTTGCGTTTGTCGGCCTGGTTAACGGTAGCGATTACCATTGCCATTTTTGGCGTACTGCTTTGGCATGCTGTCGCCTTTTTCCAAGAAATACCGGTCTGGGAGTTTATTACCGGCACCAGCTGGTCCCCGCTGTTTTCCGAGAAAAAATATGGTATACTACCATTGCTCAGTGGAACGCTCTTAACAGCGCTCATCGCCTTGTTTGTGGCTGTTCCGCTGGGGTTGTTTATCTCCATCTACCTCAGTGAATTTGCCCCCAAAGAGCTGCGGCAGCTGGCACGGCCGGCGCTGGATTTGTTGGCGGCGGTGCCTACCGTGGTCTATGGGTTTCTTGCTCTGGTGTTCGTAACCCCGCTTTTGCAGTGGTTTTTCCCAACTATTGAGACGTTCAACGCGCTGTCGCCTGGCTTGGTGATGGGCTTTATGATTTTACCTATTATCACCAGTATCAGTGAAGATAGCATGCGGGGGGTACCTTCGAATTTACGGGAGGCTGCCTTTGCCTTGGGCTCAAGCAAATGGCAGGTGGCCTTAAAAGTGGTCCTCCCAGCGGCCTTTTCTGGGGTAACAGCTTCTATTATTTTGGCGTTTTCAAGGGCATTGGGTGAAACCATGATTGTGGCCATCGCTGCTGGTCAGCAAGCGCGGCTTACCTTCGACCCTACGGTGGCCATACAAACGGCCTCCACCTATATCATTCAACTCAGTTTGGGTGATGTCTCCCAGTCGTCCATCGAATATAGAACCATTTTTGCGGTGGGTTTGAGTTTGTTTCTGCTCACCTTTTTGCTCAATAATCTGAGTTTCTGGCTTCGTTCACGTTTCAAAAACCGTCAAAAATCTATCAGCTGATGCAGTCTCCTTTTGGCAATATCTTTTTGCTGTTCGAGCGTTTTGACGCTTGGAGCGACCGCATCCGCAAAAGTGGATTTGCAATCTATGGGTTGATTTTTACCCTCATCGTCATCCTATTTATTGTGGGTTTGTTTGCTTACATCACCTTTGTGGGCTTACCTCGGCTCAATGTGGGGTTTTTTACTGGCTACGCCTCCAGTGCACCTGAAAAAGCAGGCATTTTGCCAGCATTTCTGGGCACCTTATGGGTGATGGGCTTGGTTTTGTTCATTAGCTTCCCGATTGGTGTTGCCGCTGGTATTTATCTTGAACTCTACCAAAAACCCGGGCGCTGGAGTCGTTTGTTGGAGGTGAATATCACCAATCTGGCGGGTATTCCGTCGGTGATTTATGGTTTGCTGGGGCTGCAGTTTTTTGTCAGGGAGATGGGTTTGGGCGAAAGTATTCTTGCGGCATCGCTGACCTTATGTTTACTCATCTTACCCCTTGTTATAGTGAGCACACGCGAGGCATTGCGTATGGTGCCTTACACCATTACCGAAGCGGCTTATGCCTTGGGCGCCACCCGTTTGCAGGTCATCTGGTTTCATGTGCTTCCCCTGTCTTTTCCCGGCATCGTTTCGGGAGCTTTATTGGGCGTAAGTCGGGCTATAGGCGAAGCATCGCCTTTATTGGTATTGGGAGCGGTGGCCTTTGTGCCCTTTAATCCGGGTTCTTTATTCGATTATTTTACGGTTTTGCCGGTACAGATATTTTTCTGGGCCACCAAACCTCAAGCCGCTTTTTTGGTCAATGCCAGTGCTGCTATTTTGGTGTTACTCGTTTTGACACTTTTACTTAACCTGATTGCCATGCGTTTACGCGAACGCTGGCACAAACGAATCGAAGTCTGATGCAAAAGATATTTACCAACGACCTCAACTTTTATTACGGACAAAATCAAGTCCTGCATCGGGTAAATATTGGCATTGAGGCAGGCACGGTTACCGCCCTCATTGGCCCCTCGGGATGCGGTAAATCTACCTTCCTTAGGGTGCTGAACAGGATGAATGAATTGGTGCCTAATGCCCGCATGGAAGGAGAAGTGCGTATCGACAATAAAAACATCTACGACGAAAGCGTGGATGTTTACGACCTCCGCAAAAGGGTGGGTATGGTCTTTCAAAAACCCAACCCTTTCCCAAAATCGATTTTCGAGAATGTTGCTTTTGGCTTGCGCATTAAAGGAGTGAGCCACCGGAAATTCATACAAGAGAAGGTGGAGCGCACCTTACGTCAAGTTTTTTTATGGGAAGAAGTAAAAGACAGTCTGCATAAATCAGCTTTGATTCTTTCTGGCGGTCAACAACAACGCCTCTGCATCGCCCGCGCCTTGGCGGTAGAACCGAGCATTTTGCTGATGGATGAGCCAGCCTCGTCGCTCGACCCTATCAGCACCGCCAAACTCGAAGAGTTGATCTACGAACTGAAACAGTCGTACACCATCGTTATTGTGACCCACAATATGCAGCAGGCCTCTCGTACAAGCGATAAAACCGCGTTTTTGTACAAAGGCAACCTGGTTGAGTACAGCGATACAACTACCTTTTTTACCAACCCAAGCAACGAACGCACACAGAATTATATCACCGGTAGGTTTGAGCAACCTGGTTAAGGGCAGGGTGGATTGTCTTATCGTTAAATAATTTGCGCTTTTGTACAGGCTGCAGTGAACTGTTTTACCTTTGTTCAAAGATTACCATGAACCAGCTGTCTGTCGAATTACAATTGCTCAAATCCGAATCATTGGAAATGGCCGAACTGGTCAGAGGTCAAGTTGCAGGCGTTCTGCAAGCAGTTGCTACCTTTGATCATAGCCTAATCGAGGCCATCGAATTGGGCGAAAAACAAGTAGATACCCTCGATTTACGCATCGAACGTAAATGTGAACAGCTGCTGGCCTTGTTTTCGCCTGTAGCACGTGATTTGCGTTTTGTGTTCGCCACCAATAAAATCATCTCCGACTTTGAAGGCATCAGCGATAACGCCCATGCCATCGGTAAATACCTACTCGAAACCCGTAAAGCATTTACGGCCGACCAACTGGCAGTGCTGGAGTTTACCAAAATGTCGAATCAGCTGCTCAATATGCTCGATGCCACCTTGCTCGCCTTTGAGGAAGAATCGGTGAGTCGCGCGCAAACAGTCATGGGCATGGAAGCCGAGCTCGACCGCATCAATCTGGCCGCCAACAAAACCATCGCAAAAATGGCTGCAGCCTGCAAAACACAGACCGAAGCGCTGGATATCATCAATTTGCTCACCATCATCCGGAAAATGGAGAAAATAGGGGACTATCTCACCGCCATCGCCGGTCGTATCATTTACTTTATCGAAGCACGCATTATTAAACACCGAGAAGCGTATTAACCGGTTGGCTTCGGGGTAAAATGCCAGCAACCAAGGGCTAAAGCAAAGCCGAATACGGTACTGCAAAGTGAAATTCCTGAGAGGTTCTGCCCTGGCAAAACGCAACGTATAAAAACGGTTTGTCAAGCTACCCACGATAACCGTGAGCTGGCCGTATTTTCCCATGTCGTAAGTCGCGCGCACATTCAATACAAACGTGTTGCGAGTACAAGTCGCCGTATAATTGGTCATGCCGGGAATTACAGCCACAAAAATGGTATCCATACTTTCCATGCTGCTGTGGTAACGGAAGTCGATGCCGACCAACCTATTTTTATAACCCTCCTCCACATCTACCTTCACCAAGTGCCGGTTGCAGTGAGCGCTAAGGGGTGCAGCAGCGCTTTAGCATTTGGTCGATAGAAAAATCTGGGCTTGCTATTTTTGTTGATAAAAGGCAATGGTTGCAGCGAGGCCTTCGGTATATGGGGTGGCCTGTTGCTTAAAAGTCTTTTCAAATTTGCTGCTGTCGAAAAAGTAAGACTGACTGTTTTGGTACTGCATCTCCATGGTTTCGCGCAAAACAGGGATGAACAAACTCAAAAACCGCATCATGCCTTTGCCCAATACCATCACTTTTTTATCGCTATTGTACTTTTTTTGTATTTCACCGATGAAGTCGGCAGGGGTCCAGCGTGCTTCACAGCTAGGTAGATGCCAGCTTTCGCCATAAGCCGTTGGCGTATTGCCGAGTAGGGCAGTAAACGTACCAGCATCCGGTGTATAGGTAAAACTGTGGACGAGATCCGTACGCATCATCCATTGGGGTGCTTTACCTTTTGTAAGGTTGTCAAAAACCATAAAGTTTAACATCGAGGCGGGTGTATCTGGCCCGTAAAAATCAGCTGAACGTGCAATTAGGGCCTGGATACGGCCCGATGCCATGGCATCTAGCAGTTGTAGGGCGATTTGTGCACGCACTTCTCCTTTTTTAGCGCAGGGGTTGAAGGGGGTCGCCTCTGTCATATGAGCAGTTGCAGCGCCATAGGGATATACATTATCGAAAAAAACGAGTTTTGCCCCGTGAACTTCGCAGGCGGCGATAACGTTTTGCATCACCCTGGGCCAGGCGTCTTGCCATACTTTCAATTGGTAGGCCAATCCAACAACTAAATAAACCACTTCAGAACCGGCTACTGCAGCTAGGGTTTGACCGGCATCTGTGAGATCGGCAGGAAAAAGTTCGTCGGTGGCGTTCACTTTTTTAGGGTGGCGACTTACCAAACGTAGGTGATTGGTGTACTGTGGGAGATTTTTGGCCAATTCACGGGCGATTACGCCACCGGCTCCTAGTATGGTTTGCATGTATTTTTTGGGTTGAATGCTGCTACAATTTAGGGGGTTGAGGTATTACTACCTTCAAAACAGTGACCAATGGCATTTTTAGTGACGAATGGTAGGCGCTAAGCTAAAATTTTGGGCATAAAAAAAACCCCGGTGGCCGGGGTTTTGGTTGTTGCAATAAATTTGGAGCGTCAGATGCGCTTTACTTTCACAGCGTTCAAACCTCTTCTGCCTTCTTCGACTTCGAATTCAACATTGTCGCCGTCTTTGATCTTGTCGACCAAACCCGTTGCGTGTACGAAATACTCTTTGTCTGAAGCATTGTCCTTGATGAAACCGAAACCTTTGGTCTCATTGAAGAACTTAACAATTCCTTCTTTCATGATAATTGGTGATGATGTAGTTGATGAAGTGGTAAAGGTATGCTTTAATTCTCAGCTGCAACCTTTTGTCTCAGAAATAGCTGAAAGTTTATGGAAATGGGTCGAAATCGTAGGCTCCAGACCACCTAATGCAAACGATAGCGTCGGAAGTCCACCTGAAATGATCCGGATTATCCTTCGTTTCCTTGTTTAAGTTGGGCGGCCAGACTTTCAGAGACACGGATGGGACGCATGGAGTTACCATCCAACAAACACCAAACTGTTTTTGCTTCAGCCAAAAGTTTGCCGCTTTGGGCGTGCCTAATATAAACGTAACGCTCAAAACGTGCGCCATGGTAGTCGCCAACACGGGTGCTGCCTTCAATGGGGTCGCCAAGTAGGGTAGGGGCATGGTAGTCGATTTCATGGCGGAGCACCACCCAAACCAAATTTTTAGCGCGCTCAGCTTGCGGCATGCTTTGCCAATGCGCTGCAGCTACTTCTTGCACCCAACGTACATACACCACATTGTTGACATGCCCGAGCGTATCCATATCGCTAGGTAAAACTTTCAGGGTATGTTTAAAGGTTGGGTTTTCCATGAATAGGGTGTTGTGGTGCAGCTTAAAATTAGTCATACCAAAATAGAACTAATTCTCGGTCAATGGACTTCCATGCCCAACCCAAAACAGCCCACCGCCTTTTAGTTCTATGCGTATGTTTCTCTATATTTTTATCGGTCTACTGCTTTTGCTTGGCATAGCCACTGTGATCATACTCAACTTGCCTGCCCTTGGCAAAAACCCAAGTCAGGAACAGCGGCATGCCTACCATTCAGCCCAACTCAAAGACGGGAGTTTTGCCAATTCGCTCGAAACAGCCGTGATGAATCCCAACGTGAGCTATTGGCAGCTTTTACGAAAGCAGTTTTCGGCCGAACAGCGCGAGCCAGAAAAACCACTACCCCACCAGAACGGACCTTGGAATGTCGCTGATACCAGTTTTCATTGGGTGTGGTTTGGGCACAGCACGCTTTTATTTCAAAAAAACGGCTTAAATCTGCTGCTCGACCCCATCTTCAGCGAACGGGCTTCCCCATTTCAATTTGCTGGCTCGAAACAGTTTGCGGGAACCGATGTGTTTAGTCTGGGCAACCTGCCCGCGATTGATTATGTAATCATCACCCACGATCATTACGATCATCTCGATTACCGCACCGTCTTGGCGTTGACCAAAAAGCCACAAATCCGCTTCATTGTGCCATTGGGTGTGGGTAGTCATCTACAAAGTTGGGGAATTAGCCCGGAGCGAATACAGGAATTAGATTGGTGGCAGGAGCTACAATTGCCTGGTGAGTTACGACTTGTGATGACACCAGCCCGTCATTTCTCGGGTCGCGGACTGGTTCGGAATAAAACCCTTTGGGCGTCGTACAGCTTTTTATGGCCCGACCAAAAAGTGTTCGCTAGCGGCGATTCCGGCTATGGGCCGCACTTCAAAGCAATCGGTGAAAAATATGGTCCTTTCGACCTCGCCATGCTCGAAAATGGGCAGTATAACACCGATTGGCCTCTCATTCACATGATGCCAGAAGAAAGCTGGCAGGCCGGTCGCGACCTGAATGCAGCTCAAATTATGCCGATTCACTGGGGTAAATTTACCTTGGCGCTACACCATTGGACAGAGCCCGTTGAACGCTTACTCAAGGCCGCTGCATCGGCCGATTCGGTTTTCCTGAGTCCTGTTCCTGGGCAGCACGTTCAGCTACAACAAGAGTCTCCCCGCGAACGTTGGTGGCAATGAGGGCATAACAGCCCTTTACAGGCGGAAATGTGTACCTTTGCGCCATGTCGAATTTTAGCCAGCCCGGCAACATCTTTATTAGCTGTTACAAACGTTTATCGCCTTATCTCGCCGAAGAACTGCGGGAGCTAGGCTACGAAACAGAACATATCACCTCAACAGGTATTGGTTTAAAGGGTACCCTCAACGATTGTATACTGCTCAATATGAAGCTGCGTACGGCCAGTCAGGTGTATTATGAGGTTGGCCGATTTGTGGCCGATGATCCAGAAGCTATGTACGATGCCGCCTACCTTTTGGAATGGGAAGAATGGTTGCATGCCGATGGTTATGTGAGCATCTCTAGTTTTGTCCAGCATCCGAGCATCAACAACCCCATGTATGCCAATACCAAGCTGAAAGATGCCGTGGTAGACCGCATCCGCGCCAAAACTACCCGCCGCCCCGACACCGGCCCCTTACTGAACAAAGCAGTAGTTTACCTCTATTGGACAGATACCGAAGGCATCATCTATCTCGATACCTCCGGAGAAACCCTAGCCAAACACGGCTATCGCTTATATCCTGGTAAAGCACCTATGCTCGAATCGTTGGCGGCAGCAACCATTTTAGCCAGCCGCTGGGATAAGGAGAGTCCATTTATCAACCCGATGTGCGGTTCTGGCACCCTCGCCATAGAAGCGGCACTTATAGCCACCAACCGCAGACCAGGCTTATTGCGCCGGAATTATGCCTTCATGCATTTGAAAGGATTCGATAAAGCCACCTATATGGAAGCTGTCCTCGATTTGGAAGATGAAATCCGCGAAGTACCGGGTTTGTTTATCCATGCCAGTGACCACAATCGCGAAGCCATCCGTTTGGCGCGAATGAATGCCGAAAAAGCTGGCGTCGACGACTACATCCAAATTGATCAGTTTGATTTCCGCCGCACCAAACTTCCACAGCCGGGCGTTGGGGGCGTAGTTTTTCTGAACCCCGAGTACGGCGAACGCCTAGGGGAGCTCGATGACTTGGTGATCATGTACAAAGCCATCGGCGATTTCCTGAAGCAGGAGTGTACTGGTTATATCGGCTATGTATTTACGGGTAATCTGGATCTAGCGAAAAAAATTGGCTTGGCAACCAAGAAGAAAACGGAGTTTTTCAATGGCCGTATCGACAGTCGTTTGTTGGAGTTTGAGCTGTACAGTGGCACCCTCACCGACAAACAAACAGCTGCGCCGACCGCTGCTGAGTCTGATGAACTGGTGGCGGAGGATTAAGTCCAGCCACTTTAGTCGAAGATTTAACGATTCTTAAACGCTGAGGCAGTTGTAGCGGTCAGATTTCTCTTAGTTTTGAGTAGCCAAAATCTGATAAAATGGAAAACGTATGTTATGGTCTGCTGGGCTTGGTTGTAATGACCGCCTGCGATACCAAACCCAAAGAAGAAGCATTGGTATATCCCGAAACCAAAAAGGTTGAACAAATCGATGAGTACTTCGGCACCTTGGTTGAAGACCCCTACCGCTGGCTCGAAGATGATGCCAGCGCAGCAACGGCAGCTTGGGTGGAAGCGCAAAACAAGGTCAGTTTTGGTTATCTCGAAAAAATTCCTTTCCGTGATAAAATCCGCACCCGACTAGAAGGTCTCTGGAACTACGAAAAATATTCGGCGCCCTTTAAAGAAGGAGACTATACTTACTATTATAAAAACGACGGCCTGCAAAACCAATATGTTTTGTACCGCGAAAATGCCGCTGGCGACACAGAGGTATTCCTCGACCCCAATGCCTTTTCATCGGATGGCACTACCTCCTTGGCCGGTTTGAATTTTACGAAAGATGGCAGTTTGTGTGCCTTTCAAATCAGTGAAGGTGGTTCCGACTGGCGCAAGGTGATTGTCATGGATGTAGCGACCAAAACTCAAATTGAAGACACGCTCATCGACGTGAAATTCAGCGGATTGAGCTGGAAAGGAAAGGAAGGTTTTTACTATAGCAGCTACGACAAACCAAAAGACGGCAGTCAACTTTCGGGCAAAACCCAATACCATAAGCTGTTTTTTCACCAATTAGGCACGGCTCAAGTAAGCGATCAGCTGGTTTTTGGTGGCGACAAACAGCCCCGGCGCTACATTGGTGGCGGAGTAACCGAAGATGGTAATTTCCTTGTGATCAGTGCCGCCAATGCTACCTATGGCAATGAGCTGTATCTGCAAGATCTGACGAAAAAGGGAGCGCCAATACAAGCGTTGGTGGGCGATATGAACAATGAACACGACATCGTTCACAGCGAAAACGGCAAACTATATATACTCACCAATTTGAATGCGCCCAACCGTAAATTGGTAACCTGCGATGCAAGCAAAGCCACCCCCGAAAACTGGGTTGATTTGATTGCCGAAACAGCGTTCCCATTAAGTATAGGCTCGGCCGGAGCGTATCTTTTTGCCAGCTACCTCAAAGATGCTGTGAGTATGGTGCAGCAATATGACCTGAACGGCAAATTAGTACGCAATATTGAATTACCCGGATTGGGCTCGGCAGGTGGTTTTGGTGGCAAACGTTCAGAAACCGAAATCTATTACAGCTACACCTCCTACGTTTACCCGCCCACCATATTCAAAATGGATTTGGTATCGGGCAAATCGGAATTGTATAAGCAGGCTGGGGTAGACTTCGACCCGAGTCAGTTTGAATCGAAGCAGGTGTTTTATGCATCCAAAGACGGCACCAAAATTCCAATGTTGATTACCTACAAAAAAGGCATGGAGCTGAATGGCAAAAACCCTGTATTGTTGTACGGTTATGGTGGTTTTAACGTGAGCCTTTCACCGAGCTTTAGCACTTCGAATATCGTGTTTATGGAAAATGGTGGCGTATATGCTGTGGCCAATCTACGTGGCGGCGGTGAGTATGGCGATAAATGGCACGATGCCGGCACACAAATGAAAAAGCAGAACGTATTCGACGACTTCATCGCAGCTGGTGAGTATTTGATCAGCAAAAAATATACCAGCAAGGACTATCTGGCCATCGCCGGTGGGTCGAATGGGGGCTTATTGGTAGGCGCGTGTATGACGCAGCGTCCGGAGCTTTTCCGTGTTGCCTTCCCAGCTGTGGGTGTAATGGATATGCTCCGTTATCATAAATTTACTGCAGGTGCTGGTTGGTCGTACGATTACGGTACCGCCGATGATTCTAAGGAGATGTTTGAGTATCTCTATAAATATTCTCCGGTGCATAACGTAAAAGAAGGGGTGAGTTACCCAGCCACCATGGTTACAACCGCCGACCACGACGATCGTGTAGTTCCTGCACACAGCTTTAAGTTTGTAGCAGCCCTACAGGACAAACAGGTAGGTACATCGCCCGTAATTATTCGCATCGATGTAAAGGCAGGTCATGGTGCAGGCAAACCAACTGCCATGATCATTCAGGAGCAAGCCGACAAATGGGCTTTCTTGTTTTACAATATGGGATTGGAAGTGAAGTAGCTTGAGCTCAATTCAATAACAAAGGGAGATTGTCGCGTAGATAACCTCCCTTTTTTATGCTTCGGCTTAGTGTAACGTACGGGATGAGCTGTTCCGATAGCTTACTGACTTTGCGATTTTGGAGATGTAAGTAGCGCAACCCATAACGTCAGTCATATATTGTTTACGGGCTAAGGGTATTCGCTTTTTTCTACTGCGCTTTCTGTGTGTTATACTTCTTGAAGTGATTTATGGCTGCTTTTCACCAACGAGGTAAATAGCGCCATAAGCCGTCCGGTGTATGGTTATTAATGGATACAGTAATGCCAAACGTTGGCGGTCGGCTTCTTTGCAAATCATCACTATTTCACCTGTTTTGAAAGCTGCTTGCTGGGTGAGGCGGAAAGTGCAACCTTCCTCTTTTTGATACCGGCGGATATAAAACAACAGCTGGTCATAGTGTGCAGGATCGGTTTCTACTTTATAAATGCTGATTTGTTTAAGCCCAGGTCTCTCGGTCCGTAATTGCCGTAGATATACCCCTTCGGCGGTCAGATTGTAAACCAAGGCATCTACTTTATTTAAGCTGTCTGTCGTTCGGCGATACGGTTGAATCAATAACAATAAAGCAATGATGTAAAGCAACAGGCGTGCCTTGGGGACTTTCCAATGATTAAATAAGCGTTCAAACAAAACACCAAACGACAAGGCAATGAGTAAGGCGAAAACAGGATATAAGGGGGCATCGTACCACAGTAATTTTACACCTGGGTAGGAGATGAGAAGTAAATAACCCAAACCGGTAATCAACAAACTGCCAAAGGCCAGTTGCTGAGCCCCCTTAAAAAAATACATTCCAGCAAGGGTAAAAGGCAGCAAATACATAAAGGGATAAAACCGAACGGCTGACATTTGTTCGACGTACCAAAGGAATGGATGTACTTGCCAGTTCATCACTTCCTGCGTATAACGGGCTAGTTCGTACTTAAAAACTAAGTCTATATAACCAGGCATAAAATAGTTGCGCATGGCATAATAGCTACCGCAAACCAACAAAACCGCAAGACCGCTGAGGTAGAGATTTTTATCTCGCAAAAACACCCACCTTCCTAAAAACAGGGGTATAAGGAATAAAAACGGCAAGAAGAAGAAACCAGCGATGCCTTTGGTTAAAAAACCTGCCACAACACTTATACCCAATAATACATAGTGATTTAGCGTGTTTTTTGGACGGTGAACCCATAAGCTTACGGCGGTAAACAGGCCGAGTAGTAGCCAAAACACCAAAACAGCGTCGAGATCGCCCGTACGTACAACATGCTCTCCCATAAAACCTGGCGAACACAATAAGATGGCAACAGCGAGCCAGCCGGAAAAACGGTGCTGAAAAAAACGTTGCGCAAACGCATAAACCAAAAGCAGCGTGAACAGCCCAAAAAGGGCCGAAGGTAAACGCACGGAAAACGCGTTGATGCCAAACAAATGCATACAAAAGGCTTGCATGGCAATAACCAAAGCAGGTTTGGTATTAAATCGATCAGGCTGCCCCATATGCTCCACCTTAAAGGGATGTGGGTTTTCCAACATATCAATGGCATTGTTGGCATAACGAGCTTCGTCCCACATGGCGAGTGGCGCATCTCCCAAATGGTAAAAAAGGGAGTAAAAGGCCACTACAGCCAAGAGTATAAAAAACAAGAGCTCAGACCAGTCCCATTTTTTAGTTGATGAAAATAATTGAATCAATTTTGCCCTCATAAGACGTAAAGGAGTGCTGGCTTAATAATATGAAGTGAAAATAGGGTTTTCTCTAGAAAAGTGGATGAACCTACAGCGTTGAATGCCCATGTTTTGTGCCAAAGCGCCTGTAGTTTTTTTGTTTTCTATGCGACTTTTTTCACAAAGCACGCATGGCCTTGGAAGCCCACCTAGCAGCCTTTACCTTTAGGGCATGCAGCTCACGCAAATACAACCCGTCGACATCCTCCAGCAGTACTTTGGCTACGATGAATTCCGTAATCAACAGGAAGAAATCATCCAACATGTGCTGCGACAGCGAGATGCTTTGGTATTGATGCCCACTGGTGGTGGTAAAAGTTTGTGTTATCAGATTCCTGCCTTACTGCTCCCCGGCTTGACAATCGTCATATCTCCACTCATTGCATTGATGAAGGATCAGGTAGATGCCTTAAAACTGAACGGTATAGCAGCAGCATTTGTGAATTCGAGCATGAGTACTGCCGAACGTACACATGTATACGACCAGCTCAACCGCAAAGAGCTCAAAATGCTGTACCTGGCTCCAGAGAAGCTGTTGGGCGACGATTTAAAATTTATCGATTACCTCCAACAACAAGAGGTCAAACTAATTGCCGTGGATGAAGCCCATTGTATTTCACATTGGGGCCACGATTTCAGGGCGGAATACCTGCGTTTAGGGGAAATGCGTGCCGCTTTCCCGAATGTACCCGTTATGGCACTCACCGCTACCGCCGATGATCTGACCCGCAACGATATCATCAACAAACTCAAACTCAAAAATGCCCGAACCTTTATTTCGAGCTTCAACCGCCCGAACATTACGTATTTAGTGCAGCCTAAACGGAATAGCACCGACCAATTGCTCGCGTTTTTAGCCAAGCACCGTGAGGAAAGCGGCATCGTATATTGCCTCAGCCGCAAAGGCACCGAAAAAGTCGCCGAAACTTTGAATGAAGAAGGATTTCCAGCTAAAGTTTATCACGCCGGGCTGAGTGCCGAAGAAAGAGCCCGACACCAAGAACTGTTTCAGAAAGATGAGGTGAAAATCATCGTCGCTACCATTGCTTTTGGAATGGGCATTGATAAATCCAATGTGCGTTTTGTAATTCACATGGATTTACCCAAAAACATCGAAAGTTATTACCAAGAAACTGGACGTGCCGGCCGGGATGGCTTGCCGAGTAAAGCCCTGTTGTTTTTCAGTCGAGGAGATGCCATTAAACTCAAGGGATTTATCGACCATGAAGATGCCGAACAACAACGCATTATGCTCAAAAAATTAGATCAGATGGTCGATTTTGGCAGCATGCACAGTTGTCGGCGTCAACACCTCTTGCGCTATTTCAGCGAAGAAGCACCCGATCAATGCGGTAATTGCGACATCTGCCTAGGTGAATACGAACGCTTTGATGCTACCCTTGAAGCACAACAGGCACTCTCGGCCGTTGCCCGCTTGCAGGAACGTTTTGGGATCGGGTATGTCGTCGACTTTTTAAGGGGCTCAAAAGCCGAAAAAATCAAAGAGGCTCATAAATCCCTTAAAACGTATGGCATTGGCAAGGGCAAAAGCAAGGAGGAATGGACAAATATTATTCGGGAACTGGTACGGCAGGGTTATGCCGACCTAGAAGGAGAATATACGGTGCTGCGGTTGAATGCGAAAAGCTGGCAGGTACTACAAGGGGGTGAAAAAGTGATGCTGTCCACTTTGGTGCGGCACGAAGAAGTAGAACAGGATCTGCCACAATTACTGACGTACGAAGCGGGATTAATGCTCGAATTAAAAGGCTTACGCAAACAAATGGCAACGGAGTTAAATGTGCCCGCGTACTCCGTTTTATCCGATGCCAGTTTACAGGAATTGGCGACCTATTTGCCGTTTGACGAAGAGGAATTGATTCGTATCAGTGGTTTTGGAAGTTATAAAGTGGAGCAATATGGTCATGCCTTCCTGAAGATTATTCGGGATTACTGTGACGTGCACCAGCTGGAAAGTCGTATGGCAGATAAAAGTGGTCGAACCAAAAAAGCGGCCTCAGCCAAATCAAAAGCCAAAACCCCAAGTGGTAAGCTGGGCGACAGCTACTATGAAACCTTACGCCTTTTTAAAAGTGACAAAAATAGTATGGAAATAGCTGAGGCACGTAACCTGGCTGTATCTACGATCGAAGGACATTTGGGTATGTTACTGATGAAGAAAGAAATTCAACTAGATGAATTGGTGCCCAAATCACGCCAGGAGGTGATTCGCGCAGCCATAGCAGGCAAAACTGATTTGGCGTTGGGTCAACTCAAAGCCACACTGGGCGATGGTTATGGTTGGGGAGAGTTGCGGTGGGTGCTAGCAGCTGAACAGACCCGTAAATCAGGGTCTAAATTGTTGTAAAGTCAGCACAGAAAGACCTAGAGCAATTGTTTGTTAGATGAACATAAAATCGCCATTGTTCATTAACAAGCGAGATAATGGTCGAGAATAGGATGGCTGTGGCTGTTATACTGCATACAACCTAAGTGCAGTCCGCCTTTACCTGTTACAACAAATCCCCTTTTAACGATTCGATCAAGGTTTCCAATTCAGCTTTTTTAAGATCGTAATCTGCTACGCGGTCCAGTGGTGTATTTACGCTGACGTAATATTTGATCTTCGGCTCTGTACCTGATGGACGGGCAGAGACGATGTAGTCGCCTTCGGTGATGAATTGCATCACATTAGATTTGGGCAAATCTATGGGCGTAATGGTGCCGCTGAGTAGGTTTTTTTCAGTTTGCTGCTGATAATCTTTCACAATTATCACCTTTTTTCCACCTAAAGTAGTGGGGGCCTTACTGCGATACCCTTGCATAAGGGCTGCAATTTCTTCGGCGCCACTTTTGCCTTTTTTGGTGACGGAAAGTAAATTTTCGAGATATAAACCGTGGCTTTTGTAGACGTTCAATAATGCATCAAAAAGTGTAATGCCCTGGTTTTTGTAGTACGCGGCCATTTCTGCAATCATAGTGCAAGCCACAACGGCATCTTTGTCACGAACATGGTCGCCGATGAGGTAACCATAACTTTCTTCGCAACCTGCAATAAAGGTTTGTTTACCCGCAAGTTCGGTCATCAACGCACCGATAAATTTGAATCCAGTGAGCGTATTGTAGCATTTTACACCCTTGGCTTCGGCTAACTTATCGATGAGGTAGGTGGTAACTACCGTTTTGATAATGTACTCATTGCCTTTGAGTTTGCCTTTGGCTTCCCATTGATTGAGAAGATAATCAAATAACAATACCCCGGTTTGGTTGCCATTAAGTAAGATAAACTCGTTTTTATTGTTTTTGACGGCTATGCCTACTCGATCTGCATCAGGGTCGGTAGCCATGACCAAGTCGGCATCTATTTTCCGGGCTTGTGCTAAGGCGAGCGTCATGGCCTCTTCCTCTTCAGGGTTGGGGTAAACCACGGTGGGAAAGTTGCCATCGATGACACATTGTGCTGCGACCAGGCTCACCTGACTAAAACCAACCGCTTTGAGGGCTTGTGGAACGAGGGTAATGCCGGTGCCGTGGATAGGAGAAAACACAATTTTGAGATCGTGTTGTGCTTTGATGGCCTCAGGATTTAAACTTACGGATTTCACTTTGTCCAGGAAGAGGACATCCATTTCGACTCCGATAAGGGCAATATTTTCTTTTTTGGCGGTGAAATTTATCTGATGCAGGTTCTGAATGGCTTCGACTTCAGCAATGATGTTTTTGTCGTGTGGCGCGATAATCTGACCGCCATCGTTCCAATAGGCTTTGTAGCCGCTATACTCTTTGGGATTGTGAGAAGCGGTAAGCATCACGCCACTCTGACAACCCAGTTCACGTATCGCGAAACTTAGCTCAGGGGTAGGACGAAGGGCTTCGAAATAGTAAACAAAGATGTCGTTGGCCGAAAACACATCGGCGACTACCTGCGCAAAGGTGGTGGCATTGTTGCGGTTGTCATGGGCAATCACCACCTTAATATCTTGGTTGGGATATTGTTTTTTGAGATAATTACTCAAACCTTGAGTAGCTGCACCCAATGTATACCGGTTTACCCGATTTGAGCCTGCGCCCATAATACCCCGTAAACCACCAGTACCAAATTCCAAATCGCGATAAAAAGCATCGTTGAGGGTGTCGAATTCCTGGGCATCTACCAACTTTTGGATGCTCGCCTTCGTGGCGTCGTCGTAAGCGCCAGTCAACCAATGGTTGATACGTGCAGCGATGTTTTTATCGGGATGTAGCATGGGTTTGTTCTTTTAAGTAGGAGGCAATACGGCAGGTTAAATTTCAAGGAAAAATTGTTTTTTAGGTAATACTTCGGCTAACTTATCTAACTGCCATTTTAAAGTCTTCATAAAGCTTTAAATTTTATCTACCAAAACTTTGTAGTTAGGGTCCTCTAACACGTTCACATCAATGATGGTGTCGGCATTTTTGAGCAATTGCCGGCAGTCGTCGCTCAAATGCCGCAAGTGCAAGGTTTTACCAGCCTGTTTATACCTTTCGGTGAGCTTATTTAGTGCTTCAATGGCGCTCATATCCACCACCTTACTTTCTTTGAAGTCGATGATTACTTCTTTTGGGTCTTCGGCCACCTCAAATTTTTCATTAAACACGGCTATAGAACCAAAAAATAAGGGACCGAAAATTTCATAATGTTTTACGCCGCCTTCGTCTAAATACTTGCGTGCACGAATACGTTTGGCACTCTCCCACGCAAAAACGAGGGCCGAAATAATTACCCCAACCAACACGGCCAAAGCGAGATTGTGCAGGAAAACAGTAATTAATGCAACCACCACGCCGACGAATATGTCGTGTTTGGGCATTTTGCCTATCATCCGTAAAAAGGACCATTCAAAAGTACCCACAGCAACCATAATCATCAGGCCAGTAAGCGCTGCCATAGGCATTTTTTCTATCAAATTGGAGCCAAACATGATAAAAACCAACAGCATTACAGCGGCTACAATACCCGACAGCCGGGCACGTGCACCGGAAGAAACGTTGATTAAACTCTGCCCAATCATCGCGCACCCGCCCATGCCCGAAAAAAAGCCGCTAGCGATATTCGCCATGCCCTGAGCAACCGCTTCCTTGTTGCCCCGACCACGCGTTTGGGTGATTTCATCGATTAGATTTAAGGTCAGCAAACTTTCTATGAGGCCAACACCAGCCACAACGATCGCAAAGGGAAAGATGATTTGAAGCGTCGCCCAATTCCAAGGTAGGTTGGGCAAATGAAAGGGCGGGAAACCACCCTGAATAGAGGCGATATCACCCACCGTTTTGGTGTCGAGTTTGAAACCGATGACGAGTGCCGAAACAGTTAAAATAGCAGTGAGTGAGGCAGGTACAGCCTTGGTGAGTTTCGGTAAGCCCCATATAATGAACATGGTGAAAAGCGTGAGACTCAACATCAGGATCAACGTATCGCCTTGCATCCACTGCATAACCCCGGCGGTATCCACCAGTTTAAATTGGTTGAGCTGGGATAAGAAAATGATTATGGCCAAACCGTTTACAAAACCAAACATCACCGGGTGAGGGACCAAACGAATGAACTTGCCCAAACGAAATAAACCCGCTGCTGCTTGAATAAGACCCGCCAATATAACGGTGGCAAAAACGTATTCCACCCCATGAATGGCTGCCAAACTTACAATTACAACGGCTACAGCACCCGTAGCACCAGAAATCATACCCGGCCGACCGCCAAAAACGGAACTGACCAAACCAACGACAAAGGCGGCGTATAGTCCAGTGAGCGGAGATAAACCAGCAATCAGCGCAAAAGCAACAGCTTCAGGGATAAGGGCAAGGGCAACAGTAAGCCCTGCAAGGATCTCGAGGCGGTAATTTACCTTTTGGCTGAAGTCAAATAAATTAAAATACGCTTTCATCAGGCGTGAAAAATTGAACTGAATAAATTGAAAATGGGGAAAATGCCAACCGAAGCGGGCTTGCTAAAAAGAGAACTCAAGTCAGGGAGGCGTAGCCACAACCTTTGCTGTTTGTTTGGTCATAATGCCGCGAAGGTAAACAAAATCAAGCCCCAGCCCAAGTTACCATCCTATGCAATGCGTAGTTAAACACTGAAAAGCACCGAAATTGAACCAATATGGACTATTCCTCCAGGTCGAGATAAAGAAGCTGGCCAATGGCTTGGTAGCCCATTTGTGAAAGTAAATCGAGGTAGACGTTGAGCTGTATTACATGCTCAGCCGAAGGCCGACCGGTTTTGTACTCGAGCACACGGGCTTCATCACCCACCAATACCACCCGGTCGGGACGGAGGTGGGTGGCGGGACCTAATATGGCCGACTCATTGAGAATTATCCCTGCTGGATCAAAGTAGGGTGCCAATTTGGCTTGATACAATACATCGATAAGGCTTGTCTCCAATGGGCGTGCCTCTTCCGCAGTGAGACTACCGTCTTCAATAGCTGAGCTAATCAGTTGTGCTAAATCTTCCCTGTGATGGAGTTTTGCCAAAAGTTGATGCGCCAATCTACCGCGGCGTAAGGCGGGATGGTCTTCCTGGGTTTCGGCAGCTCGAAAGCGTGTAGACAAACGGAGGTGTTCCCGCCAAGCCGAATAAGGATGACTACCGGGCGCAGTGGCAGCAGCCTTTCCCAAACGAGAAATATAGCCAGTAGGCAAGGTACCATACGTATAACTTGAAGCTGCTGACTGACTTTCGCCAGCAAATATTTGAAACACAGCGCTGAAACCCAAAATGCTTGCTTTTCGAGTTTCCTTTGGTTGCTCACCATATACAAAAAGCGCCTCCGAAGCCCGAGTGAATGCCACGTAAACGTTGTTAATGATATCGATTTGCGTTTTTTGCTGCTCGGCTTCATACAAAGCAGCGTAGGCTGGTGGGGCTTCTTTCAGTTGGGCTAAACCAACATAGGCCACCGGTAAGTCGATAGTAGCAGGGGGACTAATCCAACTGCTTGAAACACCTAATTTGCTAGAACTCGATTCGGTTTCTGGCAAAAAAACGACAGGGAATTCGAGCCCCTTCGCCTTGTGGATGGTCATGACTTGAATGGCATTTAAACCCTCCGGCAAGGTAATGGCGGTCGAGAGGCCTTTCGCGTCCCACCACGCAAGCCATGCGTCTACAGTTGCATCCATTTGTTGACCAAACTGATGAAGCTGATCCAACAACGTAGAAAGAAATGGATCGGCAACGTCGTTCAGTTCAAAAAAATCGAGCAGTTTCTCCGCCAACTCATACAATGGGAGCGCAAGCCAATGATGACGCTTCCAATCGGGCTGTTTTTGTAGCAAAAGGCCGGTTAAAGTGATAGTGGCCAATTGATCAGTTGGCAGTAGACGTAGTTTGATGGCTGATTCAGCGATTTTATCGTTTTTATATAACCAGCGAATGAGCTGAACGATAAACTGAACATCCTTGTGGCTGCCAAGTAAAAGTGAATCTGCCGAAACCACCGGGAGCTCTGCTTGAAGCAAGCGTGCCGCTACTGCCGATCCGGTACGGTTTGTACGAACCAATACCGCCATATCGCCTGCTGCGAAACCCAATAGCAGTAGCTCTTGTATTTTTGCGATAATCAGGTCAATCCGGTGATCGAGGCTTTCTTGTGCTTTGTTGATTTTTTCGAGTAGATGTACTTCCACATAACCGCCCGAGCGTTTGGGGTTTTGCTCCAACGCGTCATAGTTCAGCTGATGATGTTCAGGAAGTAGTTCTGCCCATTTCCTGAAAAATAGGTTGTTGAACTGAACGATTTCCGCGCCGCTGCGGTAATTATCTGCTAAAGTATGCAGCTCAAAAGCATTGTAAAACGATGTATAGGCAGGCTGTTGCCCAAAGGGTTCTGGTAAATTAACGAACTGCCCCGCCTCACCCGAACGCCAGCGATAAATGGCTTGTTTGGCGTCACCAACCAATAAACTTGGGTAGTTAGCAGACAAGCCGTTGTCGACTAATGGCGCCAGATTCTGCCACTGTACCAAAGAGGTATCCTGAAATTCATCAATCAGAAAATGCTGATACCGGTTTCCAAGGCGTTCGTAGATAAATGGTGTAGCGGCATCGGCCAGCAAAATGCCAATACGGTGGTACAATTCGTTGAGGGTTGTGGCTTGTTGTTCTTCGAGCACATTTGCAACGGCCTCTTGCAACTGTCCTAGTGTGGCTGTGGCATATAAACTATTGCGGATTGCTAAATACAATTTGTATTCAGGCCATTGCTCCTCGACGGTCTTTACGATTTTCGCCAAGTGCGGCCTTAGTTGGTCTGCGGTGGCTTCTAGCGTGGCAGCTTCAGTCTTTTTTAATTTGCTACCTGCCCACTTATCTGCTGAATAAGCCTTATTGGCATAAGCGCTGATACCTTCAAATTTGCCCTCAGCGCATTTTATGAAAAAGCCGTTAATGCCACTTATACCACCAGCAAAACAACCGACTTCTAGTCCACTGGCAACGATAATTTGCGTCGCTGCTTCCCCAGAAGTTCGGAGTATTGCATCAAACATAGCCATACGTTGGTGCAGTTCCTGCCGAGCAGTTTTGAGTTGGGCAGGGTTTATTTGTGCTAAAAGTGGGAGATATGCCCGGCTCTCATCCTTGAACAGTTCTTGACAGTAGCCCAACAGCGCATTTCGGATGTCCCAGCTTTTGTCGTCGGCGGTTTGTTCGAGGGCGAAGGCGACCAAAGTTTCGGTCAAGGCTGCATCTTCACCCAAACGCGAAAGCAGTAAATCAACGGTTTGCTGTTTAATTTCCTGCTGGTCGAGTAATATTTCGAAGCCTTGCTGCAACCGTAAATCGCGTGCAAAACTGCGCCCAATGCGGGCTACAAAGGCATCAATGGTGCTGATAGAAAAATCCTGATAGCGGTGAAGAATAGCCTGAAAAACGCGTCCCGCACGGTATTTCAAGGCTGTGGGCGATAAATCAAGCTGTTGACTTAAATCTTTCGCCATGCTCTGATAACGATCACCTTCCGCTTGCCCAGAAATTTCGGCCAAAGCAGCTATAATGCGCGATTTCATTTCCTGCGCCGCCTTATTCGTAAAAGTTATAGCCAGTATATGTTTGAAATGCGCCGCATCGTCGCCCGACAATGCCAAAGCAAGGTAGGTGCGAACGAGGGTGTAGGTTTTCCCGGATCCGGCCGAGGCACGATAAACTAAAAAGGCCATGCCCGAAAATAAGGGCTTTCTGCTAAAGTCTAGTGTTTCAAAGAAGCAGGCGGTAAGATTTAAATGCCGACTTTATTTCTCGTCTTCTTCCCCAAAATTAAACATACTGCTTACGAGGTCTTTAAAGGAAGTTTGGGTCTCCAATTGTAGTTTGCTCAACAGTGAGTATTCGGCAAGGCCGTGAAGCACGAATTCTTTCATTAACAAGCGGTGTTCGGCTGGCCAAGTTGCTTGGAAACGTTCAATAAGTTTGTCGAGTCCGGGCACCGCATTTAAACAAGCTGCATACGCTACATCGGTGTCGTTTTGAAGCAATTCTAGGCTGTTGCCTTCGCCAAACCAATGCAAAATGTCGTGATATGGATTTTCACCTGATTTTTTCTTTAACCGCTCAGGATCGGGGAAATAGTGCGGGAAAAGAGTGCGAATCGATTTTTTGATGAGGTTCCGGGCAACCAGAGCGGCACCTTCTTGCTCACCTTCGTAAACGAGCTCAATTTTACCGGTTATGGCCGGCAATACGCCAGTTAGATCGCCAATGCGGGCGATGGTCTGCTTTTCTTTGTTGCGGATGGCTCTGCGTTCGGCGGTACTCACGAGTTGTTCGAAGGCGGCGATGGTCAGACGAGCAGAGACACCACTTTTTTGATCAACAAACTCGCTACCGCGGGCTTCGAAGGCGATTTGTTCGACCAAATCGTGCAAAATGTCCGGCACAACCACCCGTTCGCGTTGGGCTGCCAGAAGCCCGGCTTCCTGCTGGGTGATTTTACGCGCAATCTCCATATTTTTGGGATAATGGGTCAGAATCTGACTTTCAATCCGGTCTTTTAGCGGCGTAACTATGGAGCCTCGGTTGGTATAATCTTCTGGATTGGCGGTGAAAAAGAACTGTATATCCAAGGGAAGACGCAATTTGAAACCACGAATTTGAATATCACCTTCTTGGAGTATGTTAAAGAGGGCAACTTGTATACGTGCCTGCAAATCGGGCAATTCATTAATGACGAATATGCAGCGGTTTGCTCGGGGCACCAAACCAAAGTGAATCACCCTTTCATCTGCATACGACAAACGCAAGTTAGCTGCCTTTATCGGGTCGCTGTCACCAATCAAATCAGCCACAGTGACATCCGGTGTGGCTAGTTTTTCGGTGTAGCGGTCTTTGCGATGTAACCAATCAATGGGCGTATCATCGCCTTTGTCTGCGATGAGGTCGATGGCATAACGTGAAATAGGCTGCAATGGATCATCGTTGATTTCACTCCCGTGGACAAAGGGGATGTATTCGTCGAGCAGCCCGGTGAGCATACGTGCTAACCTGGTTTTGGCCTGACCACGTAGGCCCAGCAACAACACATTGTGCCGCGCTAAAATGGCCCGTTCTAGTTCTGGTATCACGGTATCTTCGTAACCATAAACCCCTTCAAAGAAGTTTTTACCACTTTCCAGTTGTCGGATGAGGTTGTCGCGGAGTTCGTCTTTGATTGATTTAGACTGGTAGCCTGCTTGCTTCAAGGCACCGAGGGTTTTGATTTTGGCTGTCAACATAAATATTCGAAATACATACAACCGCAACATCGCACTTCTGTTTCACGTTCCAAACCTGAAGTGTATTTTAAGCTTAGTTTTACAAGGTGAAGTTTAGATTATTATTGGGTCTAGGATGGCTATTGGCGCTTTCTGCACATGGGCAGGGGCAATTGCGTATTTATGATTGCCAAAATGCAAGCCGTTATCTTGAACAAACCGTAGTCGACAGCCTAGATTTAGAAGAGCAGTTGGTGAAATTCTTATCCAGTCGACAGCAATTAGGCTACCTCAGTGCCCGCTTAGTAGCAGATCACCAAGATTCACTGAGCTATTGTTTAGAAAAGGGACAGCGATTCAATTGGCTCAAATTGCGATTAAACGAAGGCATTACCGGTGATTGGCTGCGTAAAATCGGTTATAAAAGCCGCTATTTCGACGAGCGGCCCGTAAATCCCAAGCAGTTAGATCAACTCTGCGTGGGCTTACTAGGTTTGGCCGAAAACGAAGGTTTTCCTTTTGCACGTTTGTATTTTGATAGCGTGCAAATTGAAAAGGATCAAATTTCAGCCGCGTTGCGCCTTGTTCGTGGCCCAGAAGTCCAATACGCTGGGGTTCGATTGGCAGGAAACGCACAAGTCAGTGAACGGTTTTTGCGGAATTATTTGCAGCTGAATACCGGTGAGCCTTACCGCCAGCGAAATATCGACGAGATCAGCCGGCGCTTGGCCGCCCTGCCCTTTTTAGTAGAAAACGAAGCCGCACGCATTTATTTCCTTAACGATCAGGCAGAAGTTTATCTGTACGCCCAATCCCAACGCGCCAATAATTTTGATGGCATGTTGGGTGTATTTCCGAACAGTGCAAATAATAAACTGCTGCTTACTGGTGACATTAATTTGCAGCTTTGGAGTGTCTTTAAACAAGGCGAGCAGTTGGCCTTTAATTTTCGCAGCCTGCAGCCCGGTACACAAGATCTCAAGATCAAACTGGCTTGGCCCTTTTTATTTCAGACCCCTTTAGGTATCGATGTTGATTTTTCTTTGTTCAAGCGGGATTCTACTTTTCTTGAAGTTCAGCGTAATCTCGGGCTACAATACCTGCTCAGCGGCGCCGACTGGTTCAGGGCGTTTGTCGAAAACCGGCGGTACAATATCCTAACCAGTGTGCGCCAACCGGGTCTCGCCAATGTTGGCGGTAACTTATTTGGATTGGAATACCAGCGTTTTCGGCTCAATAGGGCCTTAAATCCAAGTCGGGGTTATCGTTACCGTATAGGTGGTGGGGCAGGGGAGCGCGTAATTGGGGCATTTGATGCTGTCGCAGCAGTTCGTGTGGCCCAATATCAGTTTAAAGGCGATGCAGAAGTCTACCTGCCTTGGTTGTCGCGTTGGATAACGGCATTTGAGTTGAGTAGCCGGTTTTTATTCTCCGACCAACTCTACCAGAATGAGCTGTATCGTTTGGGGGGCTTTAAAACCTTAAAAGGTTTTGATGAAATGTCTATTAATGCCTCTCAATATGCATTTTTGAATATAGAACAGCGGTTTTTATTGGATAAAGGAAGCTGGTTGTATGTGTTCTGGAATGGTGGATGGTTAAAAAATGCAGCCATCGGCCAAAGTTATACCGATACCCCTTTTGGTTTTGGTGCAGGCTTAACGTTTACCAATAACGCGGGCATTTTTGCTCTGGCGTACGCTTTAGGAAGTGAACGTTCAAATGCGCTACGTTTGAATACCGCAAAAGTGCATCTTGGGTATCGTTATTTGCTTTGATGCTTTCCGTACTTTTGTGCTGAATGCCACGCGTCCTTATTCAATTTCTGTTTTTGCTTTGCTGGGTTTCCCCGCTTGCCGCTCAGTCTACTGCTCCAATTACAGCTGTCGATTCGATGACGCTTTTGCAGGTCTACCCTAATCAGGTAAGGTCGTATGACACCAGTTGGTTGGATGTGCAAAATTTTCGCAGTGCCTATTCAGCGAACTATTTTGGGTGTTATGCCTTTGTAGGAATTACAAGTGAGGAATGGCAAAAATTTGAAGAAGTCCCGGACCCGCGCCTAGTAGTAAACCCTATCGATCGCACGCAGGAAGCTGATTATATTTTCTATCTGCTCTTGCTGGTTTTTCTAATCATTGTCATCGGCGTCAATCGTGATTTTAACTATTTCGAAAATATGTTCAGGGCACTGGTGAATTATCGGCTGTCCTTACAATTCGCAAGAGAACAAGCGAGTAACCGAACCGCAGCTTCGGTGCTGTACACTTTATTATTTAATCTGCTATTTGCTCTTTTTTTGGTTCGCTTGCTAGAAACAGTTGGTGTAAACAGTTTACTTGTAGCCTTCGAGGCCGGTTGGCTATTGCTGTTCATTGTGATTAGCGTGATATACAGCGTTAAATACGTGTTCTATAAGTTTATAGGACGCATTTTTGGATTAAAAGAACAGGCCTCATACTATCTGTCTCAGGTTTTTCTGATGAACCGCATTTTAGCTTTGTTGTTATTGCCAGCACTTACCATTCTTTATTATGCACCGTCTGAGGCAGCATATCTCGTTGTAATTGTGCTAATAGTTGCGGTTGCCTCAGCTGTAGTTTTACGTTACGTTAGGGGCATTCGAATTACTTCGCAGGTACTTGGCGCAAATACCCTCCACTTTATTTTGTACTTTTGCACCGTCGAAATTTTGCCTACGCTTATCATATCCAAATTATTGTTGAATGTTTAACCCGGAAACGCCGAGTCTGAAGGTAAAAAGTATACTCGTTTCGCAGCCTAAGCCCGAAACAGATAAGTCACCTTACTTTGACCTAGCTAAAAAGTATGGGATCAAAATTGATTTCAGACCATTTATTAAAGTGGATGGGGTGGCTGCGCGCGATTTTCGTCGGGATAAAATCAATATCCCTGACTTTACCGCTATTCTGTTCAATAGCCGCAATGCCATCGATCATTTTTTCCGCATTTGCGAGGAACTACGCCTTGAAATGCCTGCCGAAACAAAATACTTCTGCATATCCGAAAACATCGGCGTGTATGTACAGAAGTACATTCAAATGCGCAAGCGTAAAATTTTCTTTGGGGATGGTAAGATGGAAGATTTGATTCCTTACATGCTCAAACATAAAACCGAAAAGTTTTTGATGCCTTGCTCCGATGTGATGAGAGGCGGCATAATAGAAGAAGCTGCAAAAAATAATATCGATATTCAGCAGGCGATTATGTTCCGTACGGTTTCAAGCGATCTCTCCGATTTGGCCGATATAAAGTACGATATGTTGTGCTTTTTTAGCCCGTCAGGTATCAAGTCATTGTACGAGAACTTCCCTGATTTCGTCCAAGAAAATACTAGAATCGC
>Ga0105054_10001050_pt1 | contig 45538 bp, 47 predicted proteins | sample BON02_FD_78091 | JGI IMG/M metagenome (GOLD analysis project Ga0105054, IMG submission 78091) | Freshwater microbial communities from Lake Bonney liftoff mats and glacier meltwater in Antarctica - BON-02 (megahit assembly) | ecosystem: Environmental > Aquatic > Freshwater > Ice > Glacier...
CAGCACTAAAAAATAGATTTTTCATAATTTAAAGTATTATTGAACAGTTATTATTGAAGCCATATTACCAGCATAACCCATTCCTTTATATTTTGCTGATATACTTACTTTTGCACCTGGTTTAGCCTGTTTCATCAATCCTGTTGCTTCTGCAGTTAATCCTGGTCCGGTACCTGAAACTGATTTTGGAGCTCCTGCTACTGAAATTTCCCAAGATGTTACAGAAAAATCTGCAGTCAATGGTATTTCTGGTGGATATTTTGCGAATAATTTTGTCATTGCTGCTAATGCTGATTTACCAACTGATGTACCTGTTGCAAGTGTACCTAAATATACTTGAGGTTGTGGTAAATTCATAACTCTAAACGGAAATTGACCAAGTGATACAGTTTTATTTGTTACTGAATTTTTTCCTGATACAGTAATAGAACATTCTCTACCAGCTCCTGGTGCACCTATGTAATTGTCCCCTTTTTTGGTTAATGTTACATTGTTCCCATTAAGAATTGTTTGATCATATCCAGATGCTACTCCACTAACTAGGTTAGCATACCCTCTGTACAGAACGTTCATTTCTGGTAATGATACATTTCCTTGCGGTTTCATTATTTTAATAGTATGTGTCCATTTTTCAGTTTTAATCTCGCCTGATTTTTTCTTTACAGCTACAGTACCATTTAATACCATTTCAGCACCACCACTAACTTTAACTTTAACAGTTCCCTTACCATCAGCAACCGTGATAGCTCCTGGTCCAGTTACGATTGGTTGATTATCTGAATCAAATGCAGCCATCATAACATTTATTTCAACTTCATCACCTGAATTTGCAATTGCAGCTCCAAATGCTAATGGCACGATTTTATTAAAACTATATTCTCCTGTAGATACTCTTCCTTTAATGTGTGTTATTGCCGTAGCTCTTGCTGTTAAAAGTTCTTGTTGAAGTGCTGATAAAGATGCTATCGCAGCAACAATAGGTGAGTGGTCAAATGTCCTTGCTATCCAATGTAAGTTTTTCTCTTCTTCCATATCTGCATATTCATTTTTAGACATAGACATATAGATTTGTTTGATTACCTCACCATCATCTAATATGTTAAATGCTTTTTCATTTTTTTTCATCATTGCATCAACTTGCTTTTCTAGTTCTTGATTATTAGCAAATTTATTGATAGTTATAGCTTTGAATTTAAATGTTTTTCCACCTGGAGGAGAATAAGTTCCAATTAAATCACAAATGTCGCTTCTAAATTTCATATAGTTTTCAAATAATGCTTTTCCAGCCCCTGTAACTGGTTCTAGATTTTCACCTATAATTTCATGCATTGGCACATCATAAGAGTCTTTTGCTTGAATTGCCATTAGATTTATTACCCCTGGTCTAAGTGGTGCCTTTTTTTCATCATATGCTACCCATATAACATTTTCATGTCCATCTGGTTTTATGTCTTTAACATTTTCACCAATTTTATCTAATAAAACAACTTTAAGTAAATCAATTTCTTTTATTCTTTCAGCTGTAATTTTATTTATTTTATCTACTATCGTTAAATAATATTTAACTTTTTCAGCTTTTGCTGGATTCGTTTTATCTTGTCCTGCTTCAGTTAAATCTTTCATAGAAGACTCACCTCTTTCTAATTGAGTAATTGCTCCAATTATGATGTTTTTTTCAATAGCTACAAACGCATCCAATACTGCTTTAGACACGTTCATTGCTAAAAGCGCCAATAGTACTAAATACATCAGACCAATCATCTTCTGCCTTGGGGTTTCTTTTCCTCCACTCATTTTTTACTTTATTTAATGGTTATTCTATAATTTCAAACTTATGTTTAGTAATGTAGGATTAAATAATTTTAACCTTTATTAATAGACATTGCTTTCAACATATTACCATATACTGTATTTAAATCTGTAAGATTTGAAGATAACATCGCCATATTTTCTTTGTAACGTTTCGTGTCTTCAGTAGAATCAGAAAGATTTTGCATCATTTCAGTAACTTGAGATTGAAATTTTTCTGTACTTTCTAAATGTGCCGAAGAACCTTTCAATTGTAATTCGTATACATTGTTTAGTGCAGCTAAATTTTTAGATACTTTTTGCATCTGCTCTCCAAATGACTCCCCTTCAGCTGTTGAAGACGTCATTCCAGAAATTGATACAGAAGCTCTTTCGTAAGCTTCAGATAAGTTTGATACTTTGTCAGATGCAGCTTGTAAACTTGAAACATAAGAATCTGTTGCAGCAGCAGCAGAGGATGCACCTTGTAATTGCGCAGCATTTTCACCTAAAGCTCTCATTCCATCACCCAATCTTTCGATTAATGCAGCGTCTATATTTGCAGCTGTTAACATTTCATCTAAATGATCTGTAACACCCGATCCGTGTTGTATAACTGCATTTCTCGAAGCTCTAGAACTTACAGCTGGAGTATCGTGTTCCGCATCATGATCTAGTTCATCTGAGTGGCCTAATGCTAATTCAGGGTAGGCTAATTCCCAGTTTGGATCTTCATGTAATGGTTCAAAAGCAGATAGAATAAATATACATGCTTCAATTCCTAAACCTCCAATCAACATGACTGTTGCTCCAGGCCAATGTTGAATTTTAAACATGGCACCAACGATTACTACAGCTCCTCCCCATCCGTAGACGAACTTCATAATTGTTTTAAATTTCTTACTTTCGAATACACTTCCTCCTCCTGAGCTCATAATTTTTTATTTTTTTTATTTGACTTTTTTAACGTAATTGAATATCGCTTTGTATTTCCTCACCACCTTCTTTCGTAAAATCTCTTCCTCCACGCCCTAAGTGAGTCATTACATCTCTGAATCCAATGTAAGATTTAGCACTATCTTGGTATTCAAATGTTCTTGTCGAATTTTGTAGGTAATACCCTATGTCTTTCCAAGAACCACCACGTAGTACTTTTCTTTTCATTGAAGGTGGATCCCAATCCATTGCGTTGTATCTGTAATCACTATTTAAATCATGAGAAAATTCATTCATTGATTCATCATATGCAGATTCACACCATTCAGAAACATTTCCTGACATACAATACAACCCCCATCCATTTGGGTTGTAAGAGAATACTTTTACAGTATGAAAACCTCCATCTTCAAAGTATCTACCTCTCATAGGTTTGAAGTTTCCTAAGAAACAACCAGCCTCATTTCTTATGTACGGACCACCCCATGGATATGGTGATAATGCTAAATCTCCTCGAGATGCCCTTTCCCATTCTGATTCTGATGGTAAACGAAAATCATTTACAAATATATCTCCCATTGATATCAACCAAGAGTTTAATAGTTGACTTCTCCAAATACTGAATGCTTTTGCTTGAAACCAAGTTACTCCAACTACAGGGTAATTATCGTATGATGGATGCCAAAAATACATTTGTGTCATTGGATCATGGAATGAATACGTGAAATCACGAATCCAACACAGAGTGTCAGGATATACATTAATTACCTCATCAATAATGAAACGTTGTCTGTTTTCATGACCTCTAATAGCATTGTTTTGACCTTTTTTATTAAAGTGACCTAAATCTAAATCTTGTCCTTGAGGATCTTTTGTGAATGGATGTGGAGGTGTTTCTAATGTACGGTGTTCAGTAACAATCTTTTCTCCTTGATTATCATATCCATCAGGAGTGATATTAATTCTACCTCTTTTAGAAGCTTCAATCATATCTACCCAGTAATATTTATACATTAGTTTACGTGTATCCACTTCTTTTCTTCTGAAAAATCTTTCAGGTTGAGGATAATATAAATCAGCTAACAATGGAACTAATTCTGGGTCAGCATAATTGATTGGTCTATCCCAATTTAAATTGAATAAACTTCTTCCTAATGGTCTGTCAGAAGGATCATATTCAGTATATTCTAGTGTACCTTCGTCAAAATATAAATCTTGATAATTAATCCATTCTTTTGCTTTATCATCAGTCCATTCTTCATTTTTATATCCACTAGTTCGACCAGCTTCATTTAAATAAATTTTGTCTCTAGCGATAGAGTCACGAACCCAACTTACAAATTGACGGTATTCATTATTTGAAATTTCAGTCATGTCCATATAGAACGCTTGAACAGAAACTGTTTTCGCTCTAGATTGATGAAGAAATGGAACGTCATGATCATTCTCTCCCATGTTGTATGAACCTGAGTTCACGTAAACCATTCCTAAAGGAATTTCAGGATAGTACATAGGTCTAGCTAACACTCCAGTTAAATGACCAGTTCTTGAACTACAAGAACCTAAAGCCACACCTATTAAACCGATTAACAATAGTTTTTTCATATCTATCTTTTTTTATTTCTTTTCAAAGTTTTCTAATTCTTCAATTTTCAACACTTCTTATTATATATAACGGATTGCATTCCTTTTTGGTTACAATTTATTAACATTTTATTTTACAACCATCTCGGATTTCTCGATACTGTTACTGGTGGTGATGGTAAATAGTAAGAATATATCACCGAAACCTCATGTGAACCTCTAGATACACTAGAAAGTTTACTTACTGTTAAATCATAAGAATATCCTATTGTTAAATTTTTTACTGGGTATACCCCTAACATAATTGCTACTGCATCAGATGTTCTATATATTAAGCCAGCATACCCAAATTCATCAAATATGTATCGAGCATTTGCATCTAATGAATATTTTTTCAAATCTGTTCGCATCATCATTTGTAAATCGATTACTCCCGGTCCGATAGGTTTTGTTTTATATCCTCCCATTAAGTAGAAGTGCCTAGCAACTGTGTATGATTGTAAACTACTCTTTTTATTAGTTAATGTAGCTGAGTTTAAGTGAGTAGTCGATGCCCCAATATAAAATCCTAATTCTGACTTAAAGTATAATCCTAGATTCATATCGAATCCTGTACTATTAAACCCTTCAAATGGTATATATTTATCTTGTTTATCTTTACCATCTGGTGTAATGAAATCTGGTTTCATACCAAAACTCTCAAAACCTAAACCTACTCCAATACCTAAAATGTTTCTTCCTAATGCTAATGGGTAGGAATAGTTTAACATGAAATTATTTTGTTTGTTGAATCCAATTTGATCGTGATAGAAATTTACCCCTAAACCCCCGGGGAAATAGCGGTTCATATTTCCTTCTACATTTAACACTGATGTGTTTGGAGCACGTTCAACTTTATCCCATTGACTTCTGTATATACCTGTAACGGAAAATCCTTCTTCTATTCCTGTTGATCCAGGATTGTACCCCATTTTGTTAAAAATAAAATGTGTTAATAATGGATCTTGTTGAGACTGTATCTTCCCAATGAATACTAATAATAAAGATGATAAAAGAATTATTCGTTTATTCATTTTAATCGTTTTAACAATTTTGCACAATACGTTTGAACTATAATTGTCGACTAAAATAATGAATTTTATTTACATAGGATTGTTTTGTCGTTTTTTTATTTCTACATTTTTACACGATCTATTCTTTGATTTAGATTTTAACTTAATTTTTGATATGTTTTCCACCATAAATCTGGAATTTCATTTTTCATTGCTTTTTCGTAATCATTTTTATCACATGGAACTAAATGATGCCTCGCATATTTTTCAATGTCTTGTTGTGGGTATGGAACTTCCATCCACCATCTTTCAGATTTATTACTTTTATAGAATATAATTTCTTCTTTGAAATCATCTAGATTAACTGAGAATTTTAGATACTCTTTTTTACTTCCTATTGGAAAATCTCCTTTTCTCTGACTTATTCCATCTATGAAATACCAAATTATTTGTGCTACTAAATGATCTGTAGAATACATATTTCCTTCTGGAAATAAATTAAATATTCCAAATGATGTTAATTTGTCGCTTATCCCTGCATATTTTGCTATTTGACATATTTGTTCAGCGTAAAAACCATTTGGAGAATCGTAAAATTTACCTCTAAAATCAGAACTTCTAATACTCTGTAAATCAAGGCTTAATATATCTGCATTTCTTAAGTGTGGTTCTGCTTTTTTGAAGTCTGAATTGAACTCACCAAGTCGACAGATATCGAAGTATAACTTTTCAAATAAATCTATTTCATTTTTATTTACAAGTGGTGCTTGACATCCTATGTTTGAGTTATTGAATAGATAGCAAGGTCTATGTGTTAATAGGTGACTAAGATATCCGTCTTTGTTTATTTGTTTCTCAGGGTCACCTAAGTCAAGCTTGTGATCTACAGAACAAATGTTAATCATTTGTTCTAATTTTTCATAGCCTTTGTACATTGCAAATGTTAAATCTTGTGTTCCCCCTATGATAATTGGTATGATTTCATTCTTTACTAATTCTGCTGTGGCTTGGGAAACTGCAAAATAGGTATCTTCAATTTCTTTTCCGGGCTTAATTGTTCCTAAGTCATATATAGGTAGAGACCATCCGTTTCCTGCAAATAGAGAGTAAAAGTAATTTCTGAAATTATCATTTGACAACCCTTGGAATTGTTTTTCCCCATTTCTGAACTCTGGAACGTATATAATTGCTATGCCTCCTTTATTTAGTTCGGGGAAATTATTTTCTGTATGTGTAAATACTTCACTTCCGATCGAACCTTCTTTTTTTACAATTTCATTTTCTAGTGGAGCGAAATATATTGAGATGTCTTTCATTTTAACTTTTTTCAAAGTTAATTTATTTATTAGTTAAAAAATAAAGGTGATTTAAAAACAATTAATACTTAAAAGTTGAAAACTTAGTTTTATTTATCTACTTACAATATGAAAACAACATTGAAAGATTTCAAATGTTACCCAACATTTTTTTCTTAATCTTAATTCAAAAAGAGTTTTTGATAAAATCTCGCTTAATCCTTCTATTTCTGCAAGTGTTACTTCATTTTGATGATTGTATTTTTTATAGGTAATGTCAAATGTTGTACCATGTAAATGTGGGCTATTTATAACTGCATTTTTATTTCCTCTTTTTAATTGTTTAATTTTATTTATTGTTCTTAATGCTGATGTTACAATTATTCTGGTCCCTGATAGATTTGTATTTTTAATTTTTAATTGAAATCGTCTACCTATCTCCGTCAGTAGTCTTTTTGCTTTTGGTGTTAGATAAGGGTAGCTGTATTTTAAAGTGTCAATTGTGTAAATTGTATTTGGCTTTATTAAAATTAAAGATCCAGTTTTTACATAGTTGTTAATTTCAAAGGCTCTTACCAAATTTTTACCAATACCATTTATAAAAGATTCTTTTATATATTGATGTACGCTATCATTTAAGTGTAAGAAGTATGAGTGATCATGGGAGCATTTGGGTTGTGGTATTACTTTTCTTTCGATTGTTTTGGCTGTTTCTGATTTGGTGTTTATTACATTGTTGTTAAGTATTAATACAATTGTTATTAATACAATTGTTATTAATGTAATTAGACTTATTACTATGATGTATTTTATTTTTTTATTCAAAATTGTCACATATAATAAAAGGGAACTTTAATTTGTTCCCTTTTATTATTATTTAATTAAGCTAATTTTAATTTAGCCATTTTTGATTTTGTAAATTGAGCTTCAGCATATTTTAAAGTAACTTTATATTCTTTCTCTTGTTTTGAAGGCAATTCGTACATAGCATCTGTTAATATTGCTTCGCAGATTGATCTTAATCCTCTAGCTCCCAATTTAAAGTCTATTGCTTTGTTGACGATAAAGTCCAATACATCTCCTTCAAAGCTTAGTTTAATTTCATCAATTTCAAATAACCTTACGTATTGTTTTACCAATGCGTTTTTAGGCTCTGTCATTATTCGTTTTAAACTTTTTGCGTCTAAAGGTTCTAAATAAGTTAATACAGGGAATCTACCAATAAGTTCTGGTATTAAGCCAAATGTTTTAATGTCTGTAGGATTGATATATTTTAAGAAATTATCTCCTTCTATTTTTTCTTCTTCTTTGTTTGTGAATCCAATTGCTTTTTTATTTATTCTTCTTGCAATTACTTTCTCAATTCCATCAAAAGCTCCACCGCAAATAAATAAAATATTTTTAGTGTCAATTTGAATCATTTTTTGGTCAGGGTGTTTTCTACCTCCTTGAGGTGGCACGTTTACAATTGAACCTTCAAGGAGCTTCAATAACGCTTGTTGTACACCTTCTCCAGAAACATCTCTTGTAATTGATGGGTTGTCACTTTTTCTTGCAATCTTATCAATTTCATCTATGAATACAATTCCTTTTTCAGCTGCTTCAACATTGTAGTCAGAAGTTTGTAGTAATCTAGACAGTATGCTTTCAACATCTTCGCCTACATAACCTGCTTCGGTCAGTACAGTTGCATCAGCAATACAAAATGGTACATTAAGCATTTTAGCAATTGTTTTTGCAAGTAATGTTTTACCTGTCCCTGTACGTCCAACCAAAATCACATTTGATTTTTCAATTTCAACTTCATCTTTTGATGGCGGTTGATTTAATCTTTTGTAATGATTGTATACTGCTACAGATAAAGTTTTTTTAGCATCGTCTTGCCCAATTACATATTCATCTAATTTTGCTTTTATCTCAATAGGTTTTAAGATATTAACTATACCTGAATTTGAATTTGTTTGAGAGAGTTTATTTGATGGTTTCTCTTCAGTTATGATTGTACTTGCTTGTTTAATGCAACTTTCGCAAATATGCCCAGTAACTCCTGCAATTAACATTTCAACCTCGTTTCTTTGTCTTCCACAAAACGAACAACCAGTTTCTTTTTTTGCCATAATATAGTTTAAAAAAAGGTCATTTACCAATTGATAAATGACCTTTTAATTTTTATTTTTTGAATGAATTATCTTACATTTCTTGTTAAAACTTCATCAATCATACCGTATTCTTTTGCTTCATCAGCAGTCATCCAGTAATCTCTATCAGAGTCTGCCCAAACTTTTTCAAATGTTTGTTTTGAATGAGAAGCGATAATATCGTATAATTCTTTTTTCAATTTTTGTATTTCTCTAGCTGTGATTTCAATGTCAGAAGCTTGTCCTTGTGCCCCGCCTAATGGCTGATGAATCATTACTCTTGAGTGCTTAAGAGCTGAGCGTTTTCCTTCCGCTCCAGCGCACATTAATACAGCTCCCATAGAAGCTGCCATTCCTGTACAAATTGTTGCTACATCAGGCTTGATATATTGCATTGTGTCATAGATACCTAATCCTGCATAAACTCCTCCTCCAGGAGAATTCAAATAAATTTGAATATCTTTCTTGGCATCAGCAGATTCTAAGAATAATAATTGTGCATTTACGATATTAGCTACATTGTCGTTTATTCCAGTTCCAAGAAAAATAATTCTATCCATCATTAATCTAGAGAATACATCCATTTGAGACATATTTAATTGACGTTCTTCAATAATGTACGGAGTTAATGAAGATTCTATATAATGTTCAACATGCATACTATTAAGTCCCATGTGCTTAGTAGCATATTTTTTAAATTCGTTATTATCAAACATAATTATTTCTTTTACTTGTTATGATGTAAAGATAAAAGCAAACTTTAGATTGACAACTATATTTGAGATAAAAATTGTTCAACATTGAACTGTTTAAAATTACAATAGGGTTGTGTATTGTTATTTCAGACTTTTGTAATTCACAATCCATTCTGGTTTTTGAATATCTTTCATTAATTTCCAGAGGTTTGTATCTAGAAAATAATCGGCATCTATATGACCGACATTGTAATTTTGATATAGGTACAGCTCTTGCTTCAGTGACGGGTTGAATTGTTTATTACTCCATCCATTTCCTTTAGTCATGTCAAGAGGATGTTTTTCAAAATGTAATTTCCATAAAGAATCTAAAGGAACGCAATACGTGTATTCCTTTAATGTGAATGAATCTTTTAAAACGCCACAATTAAAATTGTTTTCAGCAAAATAGTTGCGTCGTGTAGGGTTGTAAATACTTGGCCAATGTCCTGATGCTATTTTTATAAATTCAGTTTCTGTTATGTGTTTTAAGTGTGTCTGAGTTCTGCCATTGTCAATGTATGCAATGTATGAAGTTAAAGTCCCTATTGATTGAAACGATATTTTTAAACCAAAGGCAGCATGAGGTTGATTAACGAGCATAAATGAACTCGAAACAAACCAACATATAACAATTGCTACCCTCATTAATTTTATAATTAATTATGTGTTAATTATACGTTAACGAGTTTTTTTAAAAGAGGTTACTTTTATTTTATTTAAACTGAATCAATTGAGTAGGTGTGATACAATAATCTAACCGAATATCATGTTCGTTAATGTCTTCAATTTCTTCAGTATCCTCAAAAAATGTTAGTCCAATAAATATGCATTTTTCTGTGCATTCGTTTAAGAATCGGTCATAAAAGCCTTTGCCATAACCTATTCTGTTTCCTTTTGCATCAAATGTAAGTAGGGGTACTATTACATAATCTATTGATTTAGAGCTAATTTCTTCTCCTTTATTAGGTTCAGGAATTCCATGTTTATTTATAGTTAGTTGATCTTTTGTAGTTAATTTGATGTGTTTCAATTCCATATTTTCAAAATTTGATACAGGAACAGTGATACTACATTTTTGTAATACTGCTTTCTCCCAAATTGGAAAAGTATTAATTTCATTTTTTTTCTCAATTGGTAGAAATAAACTTATAATTTTTTTTGTTAGTTTGAAATTGGCAAATAAGATAGTAGAAATAGAATTAGCTAATATTTCTTTTTCTTGTTGAGTTAATTTTCTTCGTTTTTCAATATATTTTATTCGAAGTTCTGTTTTGTTCATTTGATGCGTTTTTTTTAAAGTTAAAATCCGTTCCTGCTGATTAAGTAGAATTTATTTTAATTTATGTTATCATGTAAATTTAATGTTAAAATTATTGATTTATAGTTCTATTTATTTAGTTTTGGAAATTAATTTTCTAAAAGCTTGGATTTATATGAAAAGAACTAAGTTGTTATTATTTTCAAGTTTACTTTCTTGTTCATTTGTTTTTGGTCAAGACGTTGTAATCGATTCTACTGGTTCTAAAAATGTAATTGAAGAGGAGTATGTTGAACCTGAAGAGGGATTAGAAACTTACTCTGGCACAAGAGTTATTAATGGACATTCAGTTGAAACATTACATAGAGGTGTCCTAGAATTTAGAATTGAACATAGATTTGGTGATTTGGCAGGTTCATCAGGAGGGATAAATACATTGTATGGTTTAGATAATGTTGCTGATATTCGAATTGCTTTTGAATATGGAGTTACTGATAAATTCATGGTTGGTTTTGGTAGAAGTAAGGGGACTGGGTTACCCTATCGTTCATTATTAGATGGTTTTGTGAAATATCGATTGTTGCATCAAGATAAAAAAGGCATTCCAATTTCAATGAGCTTGCTAGGTACTACTAGTTATACTTATATGCCAAAATCATCTTTAGTTACTGATTTATCAGCTTTTCCGAAATATGTTTATCGTTTTGCGTACTGTAGTCAATTGAACATTGCTAAAAAAATCGGGAATAAATTTAGTCTGTCTATAATGCCAACTTTAGTTTTTAGAAATTATGTAGCTTCAGATGATGTAAATGCTTTATTTTCATTTGGTATGGCAGTTAGTTATGCTGTTTGTCCTAAAGTTAGCTTGATTTTTGAATATTATAATAATATTCAAAAAGAAACTGTTCGGTCTAATTATCAAAATAGTTTATCTGCAGCAGTAGAATGGATTACTTTCGGCCATAATTTTAAGGTGTATTTAACGAATTCAGCTGGTTTTGGTGAAACTCAATTTATTCCATACACGAATACATATTGGTCTAAAGGACAGTTTAGATTAGGTTTTTGTATCTCTCGAAAATACATGAAAGAATAATTATAGTAGAACCATTAATTTAAATAATATAATGAAAAATTCTAAAACAATAATTTCATCAAATCTTTTGTATTTTACGTTTTTGTTTAGCATCTCTATTATTTCTTGTGCAAAAGAAAAAGTTTCAGTAACCCCTTTATCATCGGGTGATTGTGTTAAAACAATTTCTTTTGCAAATGATATTTTTCCGATTATGCAAGAAAATTGCACATCTTGTCATAATACAAATAATCCTAATGCTGGATTTGATTTATCTAAATATAATGGAGTTGCAACAAATGTCTCTAAAATTCTTGGGTCAATGCGTCATGATGGAACTTCTAAATCTATGCCTCAAGGGTATAAGATAGCTGATTCATTAATTCAAAAATTTAATTGTTGGATCACTCAGGGGGCAAAGAATAATTAATACTATTAAATTTATTTACCATGGTAAATAGTATATTGTTATATTTATAGAAAAAAAATTATGAAAAAAATAGTTTATCCTTTATTTGCTGGTGTTTTGTTGATGTCAACTGCTTATTTATCAGTTAATTCTCAAGAGTGGAAAATCAAAGATGATTTTTCAATTAAATTTTCAAGTAAGGATCCATCTGGTATATTTAAAGATTTTAAGGGGTCAATCAATTTTGATGAAAATGAATTAGGAACATCAAAATTTGATTTATCGATTGACATCTCTTCTATAAGCACTGGAAATGGGATGATGAACAAAAAAGCTCAAATTGAAGAGTGGTTTGATGCTTCTAAATATCCTCAAATTAAATTCGTATCTTCTAAAATTGAAAAATCAGGAACTAATTATTCTGTGTTAGGAAGTTTGAAAATTAAAGGAACTACAAAAGATATAAAAATACCTTTAATTTATGTAAATACTGGTGAAACAGCTAAGTTTTCAGGTTCTTTTAATGTGAAAAGATTAGATTTTAAAGTAGGACATAAAGGAGATGCTGTTCCTGATATAATGAAGATTGAGTTTTCTATTCCAGTAAATAAAAAATAGATTTATGTTTAAAAATTATTTATTTTTAGGAATAACAGCGGGTATTTTATCAGGACTTGCTTCTTTTGTTTTTTCTACAGTTTATAAAGAAACAATGTTTACTGATTTTTCTCCAGTAGTTTCAAATATTAATCTTTTAAGCGCCTGCTTATTTGGCTGTATATTAGCTTCTTTAGGTAGTTTTGGTTTGAATAAACTAATGCCTAAATTTGGTGACGTAATTTTTAATTTACTTTTTACTATTTTAACTTTTGCAAGTATTATTGTTCCGATTGTCTTTAAGTTTCCACCTGAATTAGATTTTGAAGGAATTGATATGGTTACAAGTTATTTTATACCTTTTGCAATGACCTTACATTTTTTCCCAGCATTAATTTGGTTTACTTTAAAACCTTTGTTTATTAAGTCTTAGATTTAAATTTGGAGTATTTAAAAGCCGATTTTTTAGTCGGCTTTTTTTATTCAAGTCTTTTATCGATAATGCTATTGATTTTTTTATATAATTGAAAAGGTGAAAAAGTTCTCCATTCAATATCATCCAATTCTCCTCCTGTCGCAAAGTAACTATCAATGTTTATTTTTTGAAATTCATTGATTACATGTTCATGAAAATTGATAGTAGCTATCCATCCATCCTCTATTTCATCAAACCATTCTTCGTAATAACAGTCATCAGAAAAATGAAAATTAAGGACGTTTTCACCAATTAAAATAAATTTATTTATCCCTAATTCGATTAGGGGTTCTATCACATCTCTTTTAAAGGTCATGATGTCATTTTCAATTGCATCATTCCATTCCCCGATTAGCTCTATAATTGCGTAATTTTCTTGGTATTCAACAAATAGAATTTTTAAAAATAAAGTAGGGGACCCCATCGAATCCCATTGAGGATGGATATAGAAATTATAAATTGAGTTTTGAAATTCAAATTCACTATACTCTTGTTTATAGAATGAAGAGGAGGGGTCTTCAGAGGTAATATAATAATGTCTCCAATCATAAAATGGTTCAACTAAATGCATTCTCAAATTTAAGTTAAGTTTATTGATTTGAATGTTTTCGTTTAGTTTTTTTTTAATTTAATTTAATAGTTAGTTTTGGCACGTATATTGATTTTCGATTTTAAAACGATGTATTATGAAAGTTATTAGTAGTTTATTTGTCATTTCTATTTTCCTTTTCTCATGCTCAGAAAAAGTTGAAAATTTTGATTTAAAGAAATCCGTCACTTCATTTTTATATAATAATCAGTCAATTGCTGTTTTCGGAAAACTTGATTTGAAGTCTTTGTTAACGAAGGCTGATTACGAAAAAATTCCAAAATTTGGTTTTATTTTGTCTTCAGTAATGAATGAGTTTAATTCTACTCTTAAATTAGAATCCTCTATTTATTACGCTGCTGAAGGACCTTTTTCACAGAAAGGAATTCCTTCGAGTTTATATGCTTTTTTTGAAGTTTCAAATTCTGATTCACTGGTTAAACAACTAATTAAAAAAGGATATGATTTTGACCAAAAAGGAAAAATACAGATTGCTGAATTTGGAAAATTAAGTTTAGGTATTAAGAATGGCTTAGCTATTCTGGTTTATAAAGAAGCTGATTATGATGCTTCTATTGTTTTGACAAAATCATTTGAGGAGTCAATTAGAAAATATAATGGTAGTGATTTTTATAAAATGCTCTCAGCAAAAGGTGATTTCTTGTTAACTTTAAGTTTAGAAGCATTGTATAAAACTTCTTCTACTGAGTTGTCTAAATTAGATAGTGATAAGAAGGCTGAAATCGCTAAAATGGTAAGTAAGTCTTATTTGCAAACATCTTTTAAATTTGAAGATGGTCAAGCAATTTTAGAAACAAAAAATTATTTTTCTAAGGCTTTAAAAGAAAATTTATTCTTCAAAACTGACGCTTCCGCTTCTGTTTTAAAGAAATTAGGACATGGGTCACCTAAAGTTGGTTTTACAATGAATCTGGATATGGTTAAAATTCAACAATTTTTAAATGATTATGCTCCAGATGCCTTAACTAAGTTAGGAAATGATGTTGGAGGTACATTTCAGATGATACTTATGATGGGAGGTGATAATTCTCTTTCTGGTTTGTTTTCAGGTGAACTAGGCTTTGTACTTTTAGGAGAAGTGGCAAATGAAGGTTCTATGACTCCCGATTTTAATGTTTATTTAGGTTTAGGAGCGAAAGGAAAGCCTTTAGCAGAAATGGCGAGACCATTTTTATCACATGGTTCTATAGTTGCTAATATTGATTCTCAAAGCATCTCTGTGTTTACTTCATCAGTCTATTCACCCGACAAATCAAAGTCACTTATTTTACCTTTTGATTACGATAAATTTGGAAAGAAATCTATATCTTGTTTTGTGTATTTGGATGGAATGGATATGAGTACTTTTGAATTAGAAGGAGGATACAAAGTCTTAAATATTGTTAAATCTGTAACATTCGATTTAGATGAAAATGGATCAGAATTAATGATTAAATCAAAGGATAGTCAAGGAAATATCTTAAATCAAGCGATTAAGTTCTTTCTTAAAGAATATGAAACAGAAATTAGCAGTTTGTCAATTTAGATTTCGAGGATATTTAGGTAAACATCTTTAAAATTAAAAATAGGCTCTTTTTAATTTTAAAGATTAATTATTTTTCAATTGGATCCGCTGTTTCTGGATCAAAATCCATTGATAGTATTTTACCTTCAGCGCGTCTGTTTAATTGATGTAAGCTTTCGTATTTTGTTTTATCAGAAGTTTTGAATTGATTTATGTAATCTTCTGTTAAAATGATTTTCTCTCCAGTTTTAGGGTCTGTAAATGTTGCAGGCTCCAATTCCCCTTTACCAGCAACTTTTAACCTTCTTGGATCAACTCCTTTTTCTTTCACTAAATACGCTACGCAAGAAGCAGCTCTAGAGACAGATAATTCTTGATTTTTAATATCCGAACCTCTGGAATCTGTATGACAACTTAATTCTAAAATCATTCCAGGATATTCATTTAATAAATTATATACGAAATTTAAAGAATCTTTTGAGTTAATTGTTTCATCATTTAGTAATTGAAATGATCCTAACGCATATCTTACTTCTGGCAGTCTCATAGGTTTAGCTTCTATAGATAATAGAGCAAGTTCAATAATAAAACTTTGGTTACTTGTTAATCCTTGAGTAGTAAATTGCGCTCCTTTTTTATCTGGTTGAAACCCATCTTTTTCTAACGAAATAGTATAATTTGTGTTTTCAGTAATGTATCTATCTCCAGCTGGTTTTTTATCCCAAAAAATAGACCCATCTTTTTTTGTAATTCCTTCCCATGAGCTTAATTCATCTGGACCTTTTATTTTGATTTTAACATCAGAAATTTTATTCTTTTTTTGACCTACTTCACTAATTATAATTTTTAAGTCAAAAGTATTAGGAGGTAAATCATATGAATATATATCTGCATCAAATTCATTTGCTCCGTTATTATTTTTTCTTTCCGATGTAAAATATCCTTTTTTGTCTGTGTATTCAATTAAAGAATAATCATTATTTTCCGAATTAATAGGGTACCCCATATTCTTAGGGTTTTCCCATTTGTATTTATCAACAAGCTTAGTTGCTTTATAAATATCTAAACCTCCCATTCCAGGCATACCATCTGTTGAATAATATAGATTACCATTTTTTCCAAATGTTGGAAAAAGTTCATTTCCAGCAGTATTGATTTCTGGCCCCATATTGATCGGGATTGCCCATGAATCAGTTTTTCTTTCATATGTAGAATACCAAAGATCTTTTCCTCCGAAACCACCGGGTAAATCTGATGCGAAAATTAAAAATTTACCATCTTCAGATGCACAAGGATGACCCACCGATATAGAGTCGTTAGGTGCTAATAATAATTTTTTAGGTTCTCCCCATTCATCTTTTCCTTTTGCTTCAGAAACCCAAATCTCACAACCTAAATTTTTCTTTTTTTCATTTGGACATCTTGTGAAAAACATCATTTTAAATCTACTGTCGAAACAAATTGTACCTTCATTGTTTTCTGTGTTTATACCAGATCCTTTTATAAGTTTTGGTTCACCCCAATGTTTTTTTTTATCCAATTCAGAAACCCAAATATCCATATAACTTTCTCCAGATCTTGGGTCTATTTCTGTTCCAATACCACCTGATCTAGTTGAACTAAAATATATTTTTGTTGTTTTATTATCTCCAAATGCAGTAGACATATCGTAACCACCCTTATTTAAAGGAGTTTGACTTTCAATCACGTATAAGTCTTTGTCTTCTTTTAATTCTTTTGCTAATTTACAAGATATCAAACCGTTCTCACCCCTTTTATCACCTGTATTTAAATTTGTGTAAAGAGTGTAGTTTTTAGAAGCTTTTTCTAACTCACCCATCATTCTAAACATCTCAGCATTATACAAATAAACTAATGGTTCAGTTTCTTGATATTCAAGTAGTATAGCTCTGTCATACCATTCATTTGCATCTCTAAACTTATCAGTCATTCTATAGCTTTCAGCTATTTTATAAGCTAAATCACCTTTAAGTTTTTTTGCTTTTGCCCCTTTTCTTGAAGTTGTTTCATAGGATGATTTTAGAATATTAACTCCTGTGCTGAAGTTTTGACTTTTAAATGCGGTTTCTGCTTTTTCAACGTATTTTTGTGAATATGTGATTAGGGAAAAACTGAAAAATGAAATTGTTAAAAATATTTTATAGTTCATAGTTTATTATATTTTTTCGAATTGTGCGAGAAGAAACAAATAATAATTGTTAAAAGTAAATTTATTATTAATCTTATTGTGGAATCCTACTGCAATTAATTAGTCAATTTCGTTTGTATATGTTCTCCATTTTTCCAATATTTTCTCAAAACCTTCAACTAATTCTGAGTCAAATTGAACATCTTCTTGTGTGTATGGATGATTAAAACCTAATGTTTTTGCGTGCAATGCTTGACCTGGAATTAATGCAAAGCAATTTTCGATGAATTTTTTATATTTTGAATGCATTGTTCCTCTAACAATTTTGTCTCCACCGTATTCATTATCGTTAAATAATGGATGACCAATGTGTTTTAAGTGTGCTCTAATTTGGTGCGTCCTTCCCGTTTCTAGTTTACACTCGATTAATGTTACAAGTCCAAATCGTTCTAACACTTTATAATGTGTAACTGCATGTTTTCCATATTCTCCTTCAGGAAAAACCGTCATTACTTTTCTGTTTTTTAAAGATCTACCAATATGTCCAGTTACTGTTCCATCAAATTCAATATCTCCCCAAACTAAAGCATTGTAGCATCTTTCTGTAGTTCTGTCTGCAAATTGTTTCGCTAAATTGGATAATGCAAATTCAGTTTTTGCAATAACCATTAATCCTGTTGTATTTTTATCTAAACGATGAACCAATCCTGGTCTTCCAAAATAATCTTGAATTCTATAAGGTAAATTATCAAAATGATACACCATTGCATTCACCAATGTTCCTGAGTAGTTACCATATCCTGGATGAACCACCATATTTGAGGGTTTATTTACAATTGCTAAATATTCATCCTCGAAATGTATTTCGATAGGAATGTTTTCGGGTATAAGTTCAATTTCCCTAACAGGATAAGGCATTACAATCGATATCTCATCTCCTGGTTTAACTCTGTAATTTGGTTTAACAGTTTCTTTGTTAACTAAAACATTTCCATTTTTAGCGGCAAATTGAATTTTATTTCTAGATGTGTTCGGTAATCTATCTAGTAAGAATTTGTCTATTCTTAAAACTTCTTGTCCTGGATCTACTTTAAAACGATAATGCTCAAATAATTCATCTTCTTCATTCTCTTCATTATCAATATCTTCGAATTCTTCTTGCATTAGTTTTTTATTATTTTGTATGTTTTATTAATACTTCCTTTTGTTTTTAACAAATATACCCCATTTGATTCATCCGATAAATCTATTTGTTTATCTTGAGTTGAAATAATTAATTTCCCTAGAATATTATATATATCAACACCTTGATAATCATTAATATTGGTAGTTATGTTTAATGTGTTTTGAAATGGATTTGGATAGATGTTAAAATCGAACTCTTGAGTGTCTAATTCGATTAATCCTAATTCAGCATCCATTGATGTAGAAAACAAAGGTCTCATCATAACAGACCCTTCAACACTTGATTTAACCCAAGTGGCTCCTTTGTTCAAACTATAAAATATATTAGAATTTACAGTATTTTTATCGAATCCAATATTTAATCTCTCGTTACTAAATTGTCTCCAACCAATATAAAAAGCACCATCAACTTTCACTTTTTTATTATTTGGAAAATAATAGGTGTAATAATTATCTATCCCGTAATTGTAAATTGGATTCCTAGGGCTAAACACTTCATCTTCGTAGAGTAATTTACCAGGCCTACCATTTTCATCATCCCAAACGGTAAGTAAAAATAGCTTATTTGAAACGTCTGTAGCTGATTCTACAAAGTTTGTATTTATTCCAATTATTGAATCAGATTCGTAGGGAATAAATTTAATCGCTAAATTTGATTGTACACCTATCAATCCATATGCAGCCTCAGCTGAACCGTCGTCATAACTATAATAATTTCCAAAATATTGTTTGCTAAATGTTGAATCATTTTGAGCTAAATTCGGAAATTGCGCACCAATTGTTCCTATAATGTCAAAGCTTTGTTTTGTTCCTGGTTTTGATTGGTCAAAATTGTAACTGTTTGTGAAATCATGAGTTGTGGTGTAATTTGTTCTAGGTGAGTAATTTAAGTCTCCTGCGGAAAGCGAATTTCCTGTAAGATTAAATTCGCCTTCACTTATGGTGTTGTATTTTATTTCAATTTTAGCTGGTATTGAATTGTTTTCAGCAAGATTACTTCCGTTTCTAATTGACAAGGTTACTTTGTCATTCATTTTCCCTGTAGTTTGATTTTTGTAATGATCCCAAGGTACAGACGTGTAATCTTTAATAAGTGACTCAATCGAAGATGACCAAGCAAAATCTTTAAACAGTGTGTCTTGATATCCTGACAATGTTCTTAAATGTACATAGTCAATATTGAAATGGTCAAATCCTCCAGAGAGTTGTCCATAATTTTTAAATCGAAACTTAAATCCTTTTTTTAAATACCTGCTCTTTTTAATGTCAATATGACCAACTTTAAAATCTAAATTTGTTTCTCCATTTGTTGACCATATCCAATTCCATTTATCTAATGTTTTATCATAGAATTCTAGTATTAAAGAGTCTGTTTCATCTGGTGTTTCTCCATATCCTCCAGATTGATATAGGAAACTAAGATATATTGAATCCGCTGCGTTATTTGTAGATAAATCAATAGGTTTTGAAGTTAAATAATCACCGTAATTTGTTATCGTCGTGCTTAATTCATATGCTTTACCGTATTGGTCTAAACCATCAAATGTTGCTACTCCTATTGACCACGGTTTATAACCGAATCTATAATTATGATACGCAAAGTCATCTATCCAAATTGAATTTTGATTATTTATTGTTTTAAAAAATTGTGTCGCTGAATCTTGTTTAATATCTGGATCCTGAAGTAAGATTGTGTCTGGTATGTCATTAGTAATTCCAAGTGAATCATAAATGTTATATGCTGGATATACGCTTGTTGTAGAGTAGTTTACAGGATACTTACTTAAATCCCCAATTTTAATACTTATTGTTGGTAATTGTGTTTCAGTGTGAGATAGATTATCATTACTGTAGATTTTTCTGTATGTTTTCTGAGAACTGAATACTTTGTTTTTATCTAAAGGATTCAAACTATTATTATCTATTAATTTAAATTTTTTAGATGCAGTAACATCGGAATCTGTGTAATTTGCAGTGTATTTTTGAAATTTATTTTTACTAAAATCATCAAAAATAGGCAAATTTAATGTATCGATTATATAGATAAAAGTACCATCGAAAGAATTAACTTTTTTTTCAATTGATTTTATTTTTTCAATATGGGGATTTGATTTTAATGCTCCAACTTCTTCATTTTGAGAAAAAGCATTATTAAGAAATAAAATTGTTAGACTAAATAAAAATAATCTCATACTATCAAATATAAATATATTTTGATCACTAAAATCTTCTTTTTTAACTGATTTTTAAAGTTTATATTGTACAATTTTAATTTATTTGTTAAAATTTGGTGATGCAAAAACAGTTACTGTTGTTCCAAAAGGTGATAATACACCTTCTATATATTCTGGAGTTTGAATTTCGACTTTAGCTTTTAATGAGTCTTCATAATTTAAACAGTCTGGACAAACTGAAATGAACGACAATGATCGAACAGCTAAAACACTGTCTTTTGCAGAAAACATTGATAGTCCGAATAAATTGGGAATCTGTACTGGTTCTCCTCCTTCATTTCTACCTATAATTAGAACTATTACCGAACCAATTTGTATCTTTTCACCTTCTTTTATTATTTTTCCTTTATATTTTTGTTGAAGAATTGCTCCATTTGCTTCACTCGAAGTTTTATATTCAATTTTGTATTTTAACCCTCTGTTTTTTAGTACTTGTAGAGCAAAACGTTCAGATTTATTAATCAAACTAGGCATTTCTACTAAATCTGTCCTTTTTGAAATTCTTAATCTAATAATACGCTCTTCTTTAACAAACACATTTGATAAAACTGTTGCTATAGGATCCTGTTCTATAATTGTTCCTTCAGGTTTTTTAGGGTCATATTTAGATTCAATTACTTCATATTGTAAATCATTTTCTTCCAATAGTGATTTTATACTATGAATGTTTTTTCCGATTAGATTTGGAACTTTTATTTTTTGCCCATGATTCGTGTAACCGTCAAGATATATGATAACAAAACTTACAACAACCAAATAGGTTAATATTATAATTCCAAAATGCTTTAGAAAGTGTTTTGTAAATACAAATTCTTTTATTTTCTTTAGTAATTCCATCTAGTAAATTAATCTTATTGCAAATATAACGAATTTTAAAATTGGTAATTTATCTTTTTAATCTTCAATTTATTAAAAGTTAGGAGTTAATTGGTGTGATTTATAAAAGTCATCAACATATTTAACAGCTTCATCAGCCGTATCAACCATTTTAAATAAATCTAAGTCAGAATCTGAAATGTTTTGCTCTTCTTCAAGCATTGCTAGCTTAATCCAGTCTATTAGACCTTTCCAATACGATTTCCCTACTAAAACAATCGGTCTATTATTTATTTTTTTTGTTTGTATTAAAGTTATCGCTTCAAACATTTCATCTAGTGTACCAAAACCTCCAGGCATTACTACAAATGCTTGAGAATATTTCACGAATATCACTTTTCTCACAAAAAAATAGTCAAATTCTAGATTATGTTCAGCATCAATATAAGGATTGTGATTTTGTTCAAATGGTAAATCAATGTTTAATCCTACAGATTTGCCTCCACCTTTTTGAGCCCCATGATTTCCTGCCTCCATGATTCCTGGGCCACCACCAGTTATTATTCCGTATCCTAAATTAGCTAATTTCTCAGCTATTTCTTTAGCTATTTCATAATATTTATTGTCTGGTTTTGTTCTTGCTGATCCAAAAATAGAAACGGATGGTCCAATTTTAGACATTCTTTCGTAGCCTTCAACAAATTCAGACATTATTTTAAATATTGCCCAACTATCATTTGTTTTTATTTCTGTCCAATCTTTTCTAGTAGTGTTCATTTTCGTTATTTATAAGTGTATATTCAATAAAGGTAGTTGTAGTGCTTTTATTAAATATTTTGATGATAAATTTTCTTCTAAAATTATTAAGTGGTCAATTCTATGACAATCTGTAGCTATTAAATCTACTTGTCCAGCATCTATTAATAGTTCAGCTTGTCTTTTAACGGCTGGACCATAATGCCCAAACAATGAATTGATATTTAATTGAATAAGCATTCCTTTTTCTCTCCATTGTGTCGCTTGTTCGATGGAACCATGATAGTATATATATCTTTCAAAATGAGCAATTACAGGCTTGTACCCTTTTATTCTCATGTCATAAAATAATCTTTCATGTTCTTGTGGTAATGCTGAAAATGAAAATTCAATTAAAACATACTTTTTTCCAAATGTTAAAAAACTGTCTTCTGCTAATTTATGAAATAGTGTTTCATCAAAATAATATTCAGCAGCAGCTTCTATTTCTATTTCTAAATTAATTCTTTTAACTTCATCTTTTACTTTCTCTAATCCTTCTTGAATAATTTCAGGGGTATTCCTGTAAAAATCACTCATGATATGTGGTGTAGTAATTACTTTTTTATACCCTAATTCTTTAAATTTTATGAGCATTGCAATAGTTTCGTCCATTGATTTTGAACCGTCATCTATACCAGGTATTAAATGACTGTGCATATCTGTTTTCAAAATAGATAAATCAGCTGGAAGAATCATTTCTTTTTTAGAAAACAAATTTGAGAAGAAGCCCATTGAATTTTATTTTTAGTTATTGATACATTTTTGAGTAATATTCTTTGTATGAGCCACTTGTGATTTTCTCGATCCACTCTTGGTTTTCTAAATACCAATCAACAGTTTTTTCTAATCCTTGTTCAAATTTTATTGATGGCGTCCATCCAAGCTCTGTTTCTAGTTTTGTTGCATCAATTGCATATCGAGCATCATGTCCAGCTCGATCTTTGACATAAGTGATTAATTTTTCACTTGTCCCTTTTATTCTATCCAGTTTTTCATCTAATATTTGACATAAATATCTAACCAAATCTATATTTGTCCATTCGTTTAATCCTCCAACATTATATGATTCTCCAATTTTTCCTTTATGGAAAATTGTATCTATAGCACTTGCATGATCTTCAACCCACAACCAATCACGTATATTTTCTCCCTTACCGTATACAGGTATTGATATTTCATTGACTATATTATGAATTACAAGTGGAATTAATTTTTCAGGAAAATGATGACTACCATAATTATTAGAGCAATTCGACATTTTTACTGGGAAATCATATGTGTGAAAATAGGCTCTTACAAAATGATCAGAAGCTGCTTTTGAAGCAGAATATGGACTTCTTGGATCGTATGGTGTTGTTTCTGTAAATAGCCCTTCATTTCCTAAACTACCAAATACTTCATCTGTTGATACATGATGAAATACATGGTTTTCGCCTTTCCAAAAGTTTTTTGAAACTTGTAATAAATTTGCTGTTCCTACAACATTTGTTAATACAAATTCCATTGGACCTTCAATTGATCTATCGACATGAGATTCTGCTGCTAAATGAATAACATCTGTAATATCGTATTTTTCAAAAACAGATTTTACATCTGATTCTGAACAGATATCTCCTTTTATAAATGTATAGTTTTCATTGTGTTCTATGTCAACTAAATTTGATAAATTCCCAGCATATGTTAATTTATCAAAGTTAATTATTTGGTATTCAGGATATTTATTAACGAATAACCGAATAACATGTGATCCGATAAATCCTGCACCTCCTGTTATAAGTATATTTTTAGAAAATTCCATATTTTGATTCGTATTAATTTGTTTTTTTATGCTGATGTGAATTTACAAACTCCAGTATTCTAATTCCTTTATTTTATTTTTAAAGATTCCTTTAACATCTATAAATAATCCTTTATTATCAATTAATAAGTTTTTAAAATCTTCTTCAGTATAATTTGAGTATTCTTTATGATTTACAGCGACAATAATTGCGTCGTAATCATTTGTAGGTGTTTTAATTAATTCAAAGCCATATTCGTCGAACATTTCTTTAGAACTTGCATGTGGATCTATTAAATCTACATGAACTTGAAAAGAAATTAATTCATTCACAATATCAATTACCTTAGAGTTTCGAATGTCAGACACATCTTCTTTAAATGTTGCCCCCATTACAAGCACTTTAGCGTCTTGAATATGTTTACCTTGTGCAATTATTTTTTTAACGGATTGCTTAGCAATATATCCTCCCATTGAATCATTAACAAAACGACCGCTCGTGATTACTTTTGAATGATAACCTGCTTGTGCTGCTTTATGTGTTAAATAATAAGGGTCAACTCCAATGCAATGTCCACCTACCAAACCTGGAGAAAATTTCAAGAAATTCCATTTAGTTCCAGCTGCTTCTAAGACGTCAAATGTATTGATTTTCAACTTGTTAAATATTATTGACAACTCATTCATCAAAGCAATATTCAAATCACGTTGTGTGTTTTCGATGATTTTAGCAGCTTCAGCGACTTTAATTGTTGTAGCTCTATGAACACCTGCTTTTACAACTAGTTCATATACTTTTGCAATTTGATCAAGTGAAGTATTGCAACATCCAGAGACTACTTTTATTACATTTTGTAGGGTATGTTCTTTATCTCCTGGATTAATTCTTTCAGGTGAATAGCCTACTTTAAAATCATCTTTGAATTTTAATCCTGATTCTTGCTCCAATACTGGAATACAATCTTCTTCTGTACAACCTGGATATACTGTTGATTCAAATACAACATAATCTCCTTTTTTTAATACTTTTCCAACAGTTGAACTAGCTCCTAATAAAGGTCTTAAATTTGGTAAATTTGCATTGTCAATTGGTGTAGGAACTGCTACAATAAAAAATTCAACATCTTTTAAGTCATTGATGTCAGCTGAAAATATAATATCACTATGTTCAAAAGCTTCAGAAGTCAATTCATTACTCGGGTCGATTTTATTATTCATTAAATCAACTCGTTCTTGATTGATATCAAAACCTACTACTTTTAATGTTTTAGCAAATTCTAAAGCGATTGGTAAGCCTACATACCCTAAACCAATAACTGCTATTTTTGCTTCCTTTTTTATTAATCTGCTGTATATTAAGTTGTCCACCGTATTTTTTTTATAAGCTTAATTGCTCGTTTCTAATTTTATAAATGCGTTCAATTATTTCTACTACTTTGAGTCCTTCTAAAGCATTTGTAGTTGCAGTTGTTCTTCCTTTTAACGTGTTGATTACGTTTTGGATAACATAATTATGATTTGCTGCTGAACCTTTGTATGGCCCGTAATCATTTGCGGGATTTGCTGCTTCTAAAATTGGCATTTCATAGCCTTTTACATTACAAACCTCAACCTCATTCATATATTGTCCGCCAATTTTCACACTTCCTTTACTACCAATGATTGTAAGTGAACTTTCTAAATTTTGATCAGCTACCGATGTAGAGTAATTTATACTACCCATCCCACCATTTATAAAATCAAAACTAACCAATCCTGAGTCTTCAAATGTTGTACTTTCTTTATGATTGAAATCAGCAAATCTCCCTTGAATGTTGTCAATATCGCCAAATAACCAATACATGATATCAATGAAATGTGAAAATTGAGTAAATAAAGTTCCTCCATCTAAATCAGGAGTACCTTTCCATCCCCCTTTTTTATAATATCTATCATCACGGTTCCAATAACAATTTAGTTGAACCATGAAAATGTCACCCAATATCCCATCATCAACAACAGATTTTATCCATTGAGAAGGAGGAGAGTATCTGTTTTGCATTACACAAAACACATTTTTAGACATTTGTAACGATTTGAAAATGACCTGTTCACATTTTTCTTTAGAAAGTCCCATAGGCTTTTCACAAACAACGTGTTTTTTGGCTTCTAGCGCTAAAATACTTTGATTTGCATGCAACCCGTTTGGTGTGCAAATATTTACTACATCGAATTCTAATTCCGAAGCTAGTAGTTCTTCTATTGTTTTAAAGAAAGGTACATTGTAATCAGTGACATCGCATTCTTCTTTTGACCGAACATCAACCATTGCAATTAATTCACCTTCACTCTCGCGCGTAATCATTTCTGCGTGCCTCTTTCCAATATGACCAGCACCAACAACGGCAAATTTTATTTTTTTATCGCTAGAAATCATTGAATTATTTTTTTTACGGAATTATTTTCTAATTTGTACGTTTCTTTACTTTCTTGACATAATGCCTCTCCATTTACATCAAATTCTAATCTTTGGCCAAATTCACTCATCCATCCAATATGTCTAGCTGGATTCCCAACCACTAATGAATAAGGTAGAACTGTTTTAGTAACAACTGCTCCTGCGCCTATAAATGCAAATTCACCGATGTCATGACCGCAAACAATAGTTGCGTTTGCACCAATAGTTGCTCCTTTTTTTACAATCGTTTTTGCATATTCATTTTTTCTATTTACGGCACTTCTTGGGTTTATTACATTTGTAAAGACCATTGAGGGACCTAGAAAAACATCATCTTCACAAATTACTCCTGTGTAAATTGATACATTGTTTTGGATTTTTACATTTCGCCCCAATTTAACACCGGGTGATACAACAACATTTTGACCAATATTACAGTTTTCCCCCATTTCACAGTTTGACATAATGTGTGAAAAATGCCAAATTTTCGTGCCTTTTCCAATTTCACAATATGAATCAATTACTGCTGTTTCGTGTGCAAAATAATCCATTATCTTATTATATAATTTTCAAAGTCATTATGATCTTTTTTAGTCAGTTCTTCTTGTGTTAAACTTTTAAAATAATCATAGGTAATTTTTAAACCGTCAGCTCTATTAACTGTTGGTTGCCAATTTAATATTTCTTTTGCTTTAGTGATGTCTGGTTGTCTTTGTTTTGGGTCGTCAACAGGTAAATCATGATAAACTACCTTTTGATTTGTTCCAGTTAATTTAATTATTTCTTCTGCAAAATCTTTAATAGAGATTTCATCTGGATTTCCAATGTTTACTGGAAGATGATAGTCACTATGAAGTAATCTGTAAATCCCTTCAACGAGATCATCTACATAGCAAAATGCTCTCGTTTGAGATCCATCACCAAAGATTGTAATATCTTCGCCTCTTAATGCTTGACCAATAAAAGCTGGAAGTACTCTTCCATCATTTAATCTCATTTTTGGCCCGTATGTATTAAATATTCTAATAATTCGAGTTTCTACACCATGAAATGTATGGTAAGCCATTGTTATAGCTTCTTGAAATCTTTTAGCTTCATCATAAACACCTCTTGGTCCAATTGGGTTTACATTTCCCCAATATTCTTCAGGTTGAGGATGTACTGAAGGGTCTCCGTATATCTCTGAAGTAGAAGCTATTAACACTCTGGCTCCTTTCGCTTTTGCTAAGCCTAAGCAATTGTGTATTCCTAACGATCCAACTTTTAATGTTTGAATTGGGATTTTTAAATAATCAATAGGACTTGCTGGTGATGCAAAGTGAAGAATATAGTCTAATTCACCAGGAATGTGTATGAATTTAGAAACATCATGGTTGTAAAATTCAAAATTTTCTAATGGAAATAAATGTTCGATGTTTTTTAATCGACCAGTTATTAAATTATCCATTGCAATAACATGATAATCTTCTTTTATAAATCGTTCACATAAATGTGAGCCCAGAAATCCTGCTGCACCAGTAATTAATACTCTTTTTCTTTGTTTCATTAGTTTTCAATTTATATAAATGGTAAAACAGTTTTTCGACCTACTGAATTATAATAGAAACCTAAATTTTCCATTGCTTCAGAATCATAAACGTTAATTTCAGCTCCTGATTTAATTAAGTCATTAATTATATATAAAGCTGAAGCTTCTCTAATGTCATCAGTGTCAGGTTTGAATACTAATCCCCAAATTGAAAATTTCATTCCTTTAACACCGCCATAGAAATTTTTAATCTTAGTTACAATTGTCGTTTTTTGTTTCTCTTTAACATCTAAAACGCTTTTAATTATTTCAAAATCATAACCTACTTGTTTACCGCTTTTAAGAAGTGCACTTATATCTTTAGGGAAACAACTTCTGCCAAAACCGATTTCTGGGTAAAGAAATTTATGACCAATTCTAGAATCAGAGCCAATACCCAACCTTATTTTATCAACATCCGCACCATCTGCTTCACAAAAATTTGCGATTTCATTCATGAATGTGATTTTTGTAGCAAGAAGAGCATTTGCAGCGTATTTAGTTAATTCAGTAGATTTTTCATCCATAATTATTAATGGATATCCATAAAGAATAAATGGTTTGTATAATTCAGTCATTATTTTTGCCGCATGCGCATCTAAGGTCCCAATAACAACTCTATCTGAATTTAAGAAGTCGTCAACTGCAAATCCTTCTTTTAAAAATTCAGTATTTGACACAACAGAAAACTCTACTCTTGCAAATTTACTAATTTCAGCTTCTACTTTATCTGATTTGCCAACAGAAACAGTTGATTTATCAACAATTACTTTATATTCCGTCATTAGTTTTCCTAGCTGCTCAGCAACACCAATAACATAACTTAAATCAGCACTACCATCCTCACCTTTAGGGATAGATAAATCTAAAAATATAATTTCCGCAAAATCTACATCCTCTTTTAAATCAGTAGTGAATCTTATTCTATTTTCTTTTATGTTTCTTTCGAATATAACATCTAAGCGAGGTTCGTATATCGGAACTTCACTAATACGTATTCTATTGACTTTGTTTTCGTCAATATCTTCACATAATAATTGATTTACTGTTTCAGCAAAACATGTGCCGGTTACTAAACCAACATACCCAGTACCTACAACTGCAATTCTCTTCATCCTATTCTGTTACTTATTAATAAATTCTTCAATAGTAACACATATTTTTTCTAATTGTTCTTCCGTCATTTCAGTGTGTATAGGAAGTGAAATAACACATTCAGTTAACTTATCCGTCACTGGAAGAAATGTGTCTGCACTACCAAATGATTCAAACATCTTTTGACGATGTGCTGGAATTGGATAGTAAATCATTGAAGGTACTTCTCTTTCTGTTAAAAACGCTCTTAATTCATTCCTATTTAAGTTTTCTAATTTCAACGTATATTGATGGTAAACATGTGTTGAGTTTAATGCCCTTTTAGGAGTTATAATTTGAGGGTGTTTTTCAAAAAAATTATCGTAATATTCAGCAACTTTATTTCGAGAATTATTATAATTGTCTAATTGTTTTAATTTAATTCTCAATACAGCTGCTTGAATATTATCTAATCTAGAGTTGCATCCCACTAAATCATGGTGGTATTGCTTACTTTGTCCATGATTGGCAATCATTTTAATTTTAACAGCCAATGCAGTATCATTAGTGAATATCGCTCCACCATCACCGAAACAACCGAGATTTTTTGAAGGAAAAAAGGACGTGCAACCAATGTGACCTATTGTGCCAGTTTTTACTGTTTCTCCATTTGATAAAGTGTAATTACATCCGATTGCTTGCGCATTGTCTTCAATTACAAATAGATTATGGCGGTTTGCAATTTCCATTATTTCATTCATTGGAGCTGCTTGACCGTATAAATGAACGGGTACTATTGCTTTCGTTTTTGATGTAATTACGGCTTCAATTTTAGTGTAATCAATACAAAATGTTTCAGGATCTACTTCAATAAAGATTGGTTTCAACCCTAGTAAAGCCATTACTTCTGTAGTAGCAATATAAGTAAAAGAAGGAGTGATAATTTCATCGCCAGGTTTTAAATCAAGAGCCATTAAAGCAATTTGAAGTGCATCTGTGCCATTAGCGCACGGGATAACATTTGAAACATTTAAATACGTTTCTAATTCAGATTTAAACCCACTAACTTCTAGTCCATTAATAAATTGTGCACTCTCAATAACATTAAGAATTGCCACATCAACTTCTTTTTTAATATGTTGATATTGCGACACAAGATCGACCATTTGTATTTTGTTCATCCTTTAATATTTACTTTTTAAAGTTTAAATAAGTCTATAAAGATAAATAATTCAATTGAGATTTTTAAATTCTAATACAAGAAATAAATTTTCTAAATTTCACGTATGATTTATTTTTTAATTTTATTCAATAGTTTATTGTTTTTTGTGGGGACCGGATCTTCTCCAAAAGCTCCCCATGGATGACATTTTGATATTCTTTTAACTCCTAAATAAACTCCTTTAATTGGCCCCCAAATATTAATAGCCTCTATCATGTAATTCGAGCAAGTTGGTTTAAACCTGCAGTTCGCAGGGAAGATTGGGCTAATGATCCATTGGTAGATTTTTACAATAAAAACTACAGGAAATCCAATTATTTTTCTTATATTTATCATATACAAATTTAGTTATAATAATTTAGTGTATCTTTTTTCATTATTCTTATTCGATTTATCATATACAAATTTAGTTATAATAATCTAGTGTATCTTTTTTCATTATTCTTATTCGATTTATCATGAGATTTATTTTTATTTTTTTCGCATTATCAACAGCTTGTTTTGGTCAAGTTATTACTTCTTGGGATAGTGAAAAAATTATGGTTAATAGAGGAGGAGACAAGAGTGTTATAGTTGGTTCCAACGCTATCTTTAACGGTGATTGGCACAGTCTTCCGCAGCCAAATTTCTGGAAACAAATTATGCTTTTGTCACCTGATTCTTGCTTGATAAATATTGCTGATACTCGAGTGGTTTTAGAAAAAAAATCTTTTATTGATTGGAAATTACAAACTGAGAATCAAAAAAGTAAATATAAAGATAGTTTAAGAAAGCATTTTAATTTGAAATCGGAAGTTCATATTAATGTGACTTCTGGTAAAAAAGATTTCTATCGATTTGAAGATGTTTACCCAACAATTTCTAAAGGGGTTTCCGTTTTCGAAAGTTACGGAGTCGACCCTTGGTATGCTCAAGCCATTTTATTAATCGAGAGCCCTGGTCAGTTAGTTAAATCTAACGTCGGAGCTTATGGAGCTTTTCAATTAATGCCGAGTGTAGCTAGATCTCAAGGTTTAATTGTCTCAAAAAACGTAGATGAAAGAACAGATTTTGATAAATCGGCGATGGGGTCGGCTCGTTTAATTAGTAGAATTTGTATCCCTGAAGCTAAAAGGATTTTAAATACCTATAATCTAAAATATAACGAGAGTGATTTGTGGTTTAGATTATTTGTGTTACATGTGTATCATGCGGGATCTATGAATGTGAGAGCTGTCGTGGATAAAATTCAACCAAAAGAAGGTAGTCAAGAATTAATACTTAAAATGTGGCAAACTAGTGCGGCTAGTTTTGGAAATAGCTCTCAGAATTATACTCAATTAGCTTTAGCTTCTCAGTTAATTTTAAGTGATATGGTTGTCAATAAATGTGAAAAATATTGCCCTATTGTTAGGTGAGAATTACATTTATAGTTTTTAAGTATTAATTTTTTATTTTTTCAATCTAACACATTTAATGAAAGAAGAATACCTTCACCTGATTTGGAAACAAAAAAGACTGCCATTTCATTTGATGAAATTAATCACAGGTGAGAAGTTTCAAATTTTAAATGTTGGAATTCATAATAATGAAAGCGGTCCAGATTTTTTTTGTGGTGAGGTTGTTATAGATAATTACAATTGGATTGGTAACATTGAGCTTCATGTAAAATCTTCAGATTGGAATTTACATAATCACCAACTAGATAAAGCGTATAATAATGTAATTCTTCATGTTGTTTATGAATACGATAAGCCGATTTATATAAATGGCAGACTTTTACCAACTTTAGTTTTGAAAGAATATTTGGACGTTAAACATTTTGAGAAATATTTAAACTCAACTCTTAAATATTCTGAATTTATGTGCGAAAAGAATACTGTTTATTTAGATTCAATATATTTAGAATCGATGAAGCAGAAGGTAATAATTAATAGAATAGATAGAAAAATTAATTTTATTTCACTCATTCCTAATCTTGATTTTAATCAAGTGTTCTATTTATTTATAGCGAATGCATTTGGAATGAAAGTAAATTCCATTCCTTTTCAAGAATTAGCAAATACTCTAACTTTGAAAATGCTTCATCGAGAAAGAAAAGAGAATTATTGTGTGTTAATTCTTGGCGTAAGTGGATTGCTTGACAAAGACAATCTATTATTTTCAAAATTAGATTTTAATTTTTGGAATTTCACTAAACAGAAATATTCTTTTATTTCAATGGATAAATTTATATGGAAGAAAAAAGGCCTTAGACCATCAGGGTTTCCTGAAAAACGATTATTACAGTTTTCTAAATTTGTAGAAAATTTTAACTTTAACACCTGTTTCACGGATTCTACCTCTAAAGAAATTCTAGTTTTTTTAAAGTCTGTTTTTCATAAAATAAACTCAGATAGCTGTAATCTTAAATTTTCAAAAGGAACTATAGAATTGATTATAACGAATGGATTTATACCTTTTATTTGGTGGTTGGGGAACTATAAGAATGATTTTGAACTAAAAGAAAAATCGATTGAAATTTTAAGTTTAATGAATTCAGAATCAAATGCTACAATTCTTAAATGGACAAAAATAGGCGTGAAAAATGAAAATGCTTATGACTCTCAAGCTTTATTAGAAATTTATAACCATTTTTGTTCCAAAAAAAAATGTTTATTTTGTGATGTCGGAAATAAAATTTTAGATAAATGAGAACTATTCAAAAAGCTCTTTTCTTTTTTGAAATGAGATCGTATGGTGTTTGTGAATGGTGGGCGCGAAAGCTTGGCATAAGTACATCTAAAGTTCGGATTGGGTTTATTTATGGTTCTTTTATTGCGTTAGGTTCACCATTGTTTATTTATTTTGGAATGGCGTGGATATTAGAACATAAACATTATTTCAAGTTTCAATCAAAAAGAAGAAAATCAATTTGGGAATTATAAATTAAGATGTTTAAATCAAGGTTGTTTAAAAGTATTTACTTTTTTGTAGGGCTACTTCTAGCTATTCTGGTTGCAGGAACTGCTGGTTTTATGTTGGTAGAAGGATGGGGCTTTATTGATTCTATGTTTATGACTATCATAACAGTTTCTACTGTAGGGTTTCGAGAAGTTCACCCTCTATCTAATGGTGGAATGATTTTTACCGCAGCTTTAATTATCTTAAGTTTCGGTACTTTTGCTTTTGCAATTAAGTCGATAACAAATTTTCTTGCTGGAGGGGAATATCGATTGTATATTAATGAAAAAAAAATGATGAAAGAATTTGATAAATTAAATAAACATGTAATTATTTGTGGTTTTGGTAGAGTTGGAATGCAAGTAGCGGAAGATTTAAAAGCTCATGGCACTCGATTTGTTGTGATTGAAAATAATGAAGAGGTCATAAAAGAATTTGAAGGTTTTCCAGGTTATCTTTTTTTGAAAGGGGATTCCACGTTGGATGAAAATCTATTAAAAGCAAGAATTGAAAATGCGAAAGCATTAATTTGTTGTTTGCCAAAAGATGCGGATAATTTATATGTTGTTTTATCAGCAAGAGAAATTAAAAATAGTTTATTTATTGTTTCAAGAGCATCAAATCAATCTACGGTTAATAAATTGAAAATTGCAGGAGCGCAAAATGTTATCATGCCTGACGCTATCGGAGGGTCTCACATGGCTTCATTGATATCTAATCCTGATGTAATGGAATTTTTAGATATTATTAGAGTTCAAGGGTATAATGGAGCAAATATCGAGTCTATTTCTTTTAATGAGCTTCCAGATCAATTTAAAAATAAAACCATTGGGCAATTAGAAGCTAAACGTTTAACAGGAGTTACTATTATTGGGTTTAAAACTCCAAACGGGGAGTATTTAATAAATCCCGATTATGAAATTGAAGTTGTACCACAGTCAAAATTATTTGTTTTAGGTAATCCTTCGCAAATTGAAAAATTAAATCATTTATTTGGAATTTCACATTAATTATGAGAGTATTAATAACTGGCTCTAATGGATTGTTAGGGCAAAAAATAGTAAAACTTTGCATCGAAAGAAGTATAGATTTTATCGCAACTTCAAAAGGTGAAAATAGAAATCCAGACTGTCCAAATAATAAATATCTTAGTTTGGATATTACTAATGCATTAGAAGTTAGTAATATATTTCAGTTTTATTACCCGACTGATGTAATTCACACTGCGGCAATCACGAATGTTGATTATTGTGAAGATCATATAGAAGAATGTGAAACAGTTAATGTTACAGCAACCCTCTTGTTGTTGAATGCGTCTATTCAGTATAAGTCTCATTTTCAATTGCTTTCTACCGATTTTGTATTTGATGGAGTGAAAGGAAATTATTCAGAAACAGATAAAGTAAATCCATTAAGTGTTTACGCGAAATCGAAAGTTGATGGTGAAAATTTAGTTTTAAATTCAGGTCATCAAAACTGGTCAATTGTTAGAACTATAATTGTTTATGGGGAAGGAAATAATCTTTCAAGATCCAATATTGTTTTGTGGGCAAAAGAAGCATTGCAGTCAGGTAAAGAATTAACAATTGTTGATGATCAATTTAGAGCGCCAACTTGGGCAGATGATTTAGCGTGGGGTTGTATTGAAATAATAGTAAGAGAAAAAGTAGGAATCTTTCACATTTCTGGTCCAGAAACAATGTCGGTAATTGATTTGGTTTACCGAATTGCTGACTTTTATAATTTACCTAAAGAACAAGTAAAAGCAATTAAATCCGACACGCTCAAACAAGCAGCAGCAAGACCACCTAAAACTGGTTTTGATTTAACAAAAGCTTATACTGAGTTAAATTATAAACCTAAAAAAATAGAAGATACTTTAATTGAGCTTTCATAGAAATAGCTTATTTTAAGATTGATTTTTTTCATGATTTTATGAGGATAAAATGTTTTGAAAAATTAACTATATTCGTCGTTCAAAAAATATTATATGTCAAAAACAGAATCAGCTGGTTGGGGATCAAGAGTTGGGTTAATACTTGCAATGGCGGGAAATGCTGTAGGTCTTGGTAATTTTTTAAGGTTTCCTGTTCAAGCAATTCAAAATGGCGGTGGAGCTTTTATCATCCCTTATTTAGTTTGCTTTTTACTTATGGGGATACCATTGTTATTTGTAGAATGGTCAGTAGGAAGGTTCGGAGGTAAATTCGGGAATCACTCAACTCCATTTATATTAGATTCGATGGATAAAAGAAAAATCTGGAAGTATATCGGAGTTTTCGGAATCTTCACCAATCTTGCTGTTGCTGCTTATTATTGTTATTTAGAATCTTGGACACTTTCCTATGTTTGGCATTCTGTAGCGGGTACTTTTGGAGGTAAATCTCAAGGAGAGGTTGCAGGTTTTTTTGGAGAATATGTGTCACTAAGTTCTTGGGAGCCAATTATTTTTTGGATTTTATGTCTGCTTTTAAATACATGGATTTTATCTAAAGGATTGAGTGGTGGGGTTGAAAAAGCTGCGAAAATTGGAATGCCATTGTTGTTGCTTTTTGGTGCGTTTTTAGCATACAAAGCAGTAACTATTCAAGCAGGACATCATGGAGCTATTCATGATGGATTGAATGGGTTAGATTTTCTTTGGTCACCAAAATTTGACACCATTTGGGAGCCAAAGGTTTGGTTAGCCGCTGCTGGACAGATATTTTTTACTTTGTCTATTGGAATGGGGTCTATTCAATGTTATGCTTCTTATGTTAAGAAAAATGAAGATGTTGCTTTAAATGCTATGTCAGCTGGATGGATGAATGCTTTTGTTGAAGTTGTATTGGGTTCAGCAATTTTAATCCCAATTTCTGTTGGTTATTTAGGGATTGACGGGTTAAAAGATTTAATAAGTGATGGGGGAGGTTTAGGCCTAGGTTTTAAAACATTGCCTTATTTATTTGAACAATGGGGTGGAGTATTAGGAGTTGTTGCTGGTGTAGCATGGTTTGGTTTGTTATTTTTTGCAGGTGTAACTTCATCTTTAGCCATGGGTACACCTGTTATGGGTTTTTTACAAGATGAATTCAATTGGAAAGAGAAAAATGCAGCATGGGCTTTTGGTTTAGCAGTTTTTCTTTTAGGCCTTCCGACTGTATTGTTCTTTAACGAAGGTGTTTTTGATGAGTATGATTATTGGGCTGGTACGGTTTCCTTGGTTCTATTTGCATTTGTAGAAATTATTTTGTTTTCTTGGATTTTTGGAATGAATAAAGGTTGGGCTGAAATTAACCGTGGAGCAGATATAAAAGTACCAACAATATTTAAATTCATTATTAAATACGTTACTCCTTTATTTTTAGGATGGGTTTTCTTTTCTAGTATACCGGGTATAATGGATACGATTCATCATAAGAGTTCAAACGAAAAAATAGATTTCTTTAATAATCCTATTGCGATTAAAATTAAAATTGATGAGCAACAAAAAGTATTGGAAACGAAAAAAGATTTCAATGCCGATTATTTAAGATTGAACTATAGTGACGATCTAATTGTAAAGAACAAGAAATTAAATGTCTCGACCTATTTACTAATTAAAAAACAAAGGTCTTTATTAAAGATGGTTGATAATAATACGTTAAGATCAAAGGAAATACAAAAAGAACAAAAAACAATTTTATATAAAAATGTAAGTAGATTATTCTTGTTAGTATTATGGTTAGTAATAGCAGCATTGGTTTACAAAGCAAGTATTAATCGTAAGAAATTAAATAAATCAATATGAGTTCAGGAGCTTTATTAATGATGACTGTTACTGAAGTAGTAATAACAGTTGTCACATGTTATTTTTTTTATAAAATAGTAACAATTAAACCAAATCCAGAGCCAGATTCATATTCTGACAATGATGAGGAAGAGAGATAATTCATTATTTTTAACTAGGGAGATAAATTGTTTCCCTAATTGAAACCCCTAAATAAATGAGGGAAGAAATTAATTTAATAGTATCAAAGAGAAGTCGTAAAGGATTAGTTGTATTAGCTTTAATTTCTTTAGGAGTTATTTCTTATCCTAGATTTTTTTTCTATTTTTCATCTAAAGATAAGATTTCCATAAGATCATTTCCTCAAAAAAGATGGTTGTCATCTCATCGATTTAAAAGTTATAAGTCAACACATTCTTATCTTGAAAGATTTAATAACAAGAAAAATAGTTTCAGCATTCCAGTAAATAAGTTTGACCCTAACCTATATTCATTAAAAGACTGGATTGCACTTGGTTTATCTGAAAAACAAGCTAATGTAATTTTGAAATTTGGCACAAAAGGTTTTTATTCTAATGAAGATTTGAAAAAAGTGTTCGTTATTTCTAATGAATTATTTTCACTCATCAAAGATTCGACATTTTATCCAAATAGGATTTTTAAAGATTTAGCTAAAAATATTGAAATTAAAACAGTTGCAAAGTTAGTTGATGCTAATTCAGCTTCAGAACTCGACTTGGTCAACTTAAAAGGTATTGGTCCATTTTTCGCGAAACAAATCATAAAAAAGAGGAATGAGTTAGGTGGGTTTTCAGATATTCAACAATTATTGGAAGTGTGGAAAATGGATGTAGAAAAAATAGCGGTTTTTAAAGATCAAATTTTTATTGACCCTTTGCTAATTCATAAAATATCGATCAATAATGCTACAATTGATGAATTAAAAGCTCATCCATATATTCGTTGGAGTATTGCTAATTCTATAGTTAAAATGAGGTTTCAAAAAAATGGTTTTAAAACTCTAGAAGAAATCAAAGAATCTGTATTAATTAATGAAGAATTGTTTGAAAAACTAAAACCATATTTATCTTTGTAGTATGAATATTGAAGAAAAAATAAAAAATGCAATTAGAGATGTTCCTAATTTCCCTAAAGAAGGGATTGTATTTAAAGACATAACACCAATAATGTTAGATCCAATATTGTCGAATGACATTGTTCATTGTTTACATGAGATGTATAAAGATGAAAACATTGATGCTGTTGCAGGGATTGAAAGCAGAGGTTTTTTATTTGGGTATCCTTTAGCGATTAAATTAGGTGTTCCTTTTATTTTAATTCGTAAAAAAGGGAAGTTGCCATATGATAAAATAAGCCATAGTTATAGTTTAGAATATGGCGAAGCAACCATTGAAATGCATACAGACGCTGTATCAAAAGGTCAGCGTATATTAATTCATGATGATTTATTAGCTACAGGAGGCTCCGCAGAGGCAGCAGCAAGTTTAATTGATAAATGTGGTGGAGAAATTGTCGGGTTTAATTTTATAGTTTCATTAGATTTTTTAGATGGATCAGAAAAATTAAAAGCATTTTCCGACAATATTGTTAATTTAGCAGGCTATTAAATCGAATAATTACTTCAAAAAAAAATAGAAATGAATTTTGATCAGAATGAAAATCAACTAATGATTGCGCAAATGGTGCGTGATTTTGCTGAAAAAGAAATCCGTCCTTACATTATGGAATGGGATGAATCACAAGAATTTCCGATTCATGTTTTTAAAAAACTTGGTGAATTAGGTTTGATGGGTGTTTTTATCCCTGAAGAATATGGTGGTTCAGGTTTTGGTTATTTAGAATATGTAACAGTTATTTCTGAAATATCTAAAGTTTGCGGATCTATAGGTTTATCAGTAGCTGCACATAATTCACTTTGTACGGGACATATTTATTACCACGGAAATGAGGCTCAAAAGAAAAAATATTTACCTAAACTAGCAACCGCAGAATGGATTGGTGCTTGGGGGTTAACTGAAACGGGAACTGGATCAGATGCAGGAGGAATGAATACTACTGCAGTTAAAGATGGTGATTTCTGGGTTTTAAATGGTTCAAAAAACTTTATTACCCATGGAAAGTCTGGAGATGTAGCAGTTATTATTGCTAGAACGGGAGAGAAAGAAGATTCACATGGTATGTCAGCTTTTATTATTGAGAAAGGGACACCTGGTTTTTCTGCTGGAAAAAAAGAAAATAAATTAGGAATGAGAGCTTCAGAAACAGCTGAACTTATTTTTGATAATGTAAGAATTCCAGCTGAAAACTTGATAGGTAACGAAGGTGATGGATTTATACAATCAATGAAAATTCTTGATGGTGGTAGGATTTCGATAGGTTCTTTGGCATTAGGTATAGCTAAAGGTGCTTATGAAGCTTCAGTTAAATACGCAAAAGAAAGAGTTCAATTTGGAAAGCCAATCGCTCAATTTCAAGCTATTGGCTTTAAATTAGCGGATATGGCTACTAAGATTGAAGCAGCAGAATTATTATTGAATCAAGCAGCGTTTTTAAAGAACTCTGGAAAGAAGTTAACAAGAGAGTCAGCAATGGCTAAATTGTATGCTTCTGAAATTGCATGTGAAGTTTCAAACGAAGCTGTTCAGATTTTCGGAGGTTATGGATATACAAAAGATTTCCCTGTTGAAAAGTTTTACAGAGATGCCAAACTTTGTACAATCGGTGAAGGAACTTCTGAAATTCAAAAGTTAGTTATTTCTCGAGAAATTTTAAAATAAGCATTGTTAATAAAAAATAAATTTCTATCTTTGATATACTAATTAAGAAAGAAAATTTAAAAAAAAAAAATATGTTAATTATTCCGGTAAAAGAAGGGGAAAACATTGAGAGAGCTCTTAAGAAATTCAAAAAGAAATTTGATAAAACTAAAGCTATGAAAGAATTGAGAAATCGCAAAGAATTCACAAAACCTTCAGTTATTAAACGTCAAGATAATATCCGCGCTGTTTATCGTGAAAAAATGTTATCAAACGCATGATAAGTTTTAGAAACTTATTATTATATAATACGTAAAGGAGTCATATGACTCCTTTTTTTATGTCCTCTTTTTTGGTTTATCTAAAAATAGAAAAGCGATACTCTATTCATACAATAGTTGCTTACGAGAAAGATGTTGAACAATTTTTAGATTTTTCTGGAATTTCAAATCTTAAAGAATTGACCGATGTCACTTCTCTTTTAGTTAGAGGGTGGATAGTGTCTCTGTTTGATGGAGAATTTTCAAATCGTACGATCAATCGCAAGCTATCATCTTTACGTACGTATTTTAAATGGTTGCTTCGCGAAGGGAAAGTTGAAAGCAATCCATTATTAAAAGTTAGAGGGCCTAAATCTGATAAAAAGTTACCGAGTTTCGCTAGAGTTTCTGAAATGAAAGAATCGAAATTGGATGAATTGTATTTATTAAACTTTGAAGGAAAACGAGATCGTTTAATAATTGAGTTGTTTTATCAAACAGGTATGCGCTTAAGTGAACTGATAAATCTTAAAAATACCGACGTAGAAGTTGATAGATTAAAAGTTTTAGGTAAAAGAAGTAAAGAGAGAATCATTCCGATTTCTAAAGCTTTGTCATTAATGATAGAGTCCTTTAAAAATGAAAAGTTAATTTACAACTTAACTAATGAATACCTTATTGTCTTAAAAACTGACAAAAAAATTTACTCAAAACTTGTTTATAGAATTATAAATACATATCTTGGTTTAGTGACGGATTTAGATAGATGTAGCCCTCACGTTTTAAGACATACCTTTGCTACACATTTATTAAATAACGGAGCAGGTTTAGAGACCTTAAAGGATTTGTTGGGGCATTCAAGTTTGTCATCGACGCAGGTTTACACTCACAATTCTTTTGAGCAAATAAAAAGTATTTATTCACAAGCGCACCCTAGAGGAGGTAATAAATAGTCATTGTTATGGATATTCACGTACATTCAGTTCATTTTACAGCAGACAGAAAATTAATCGATTTTGTAAATGAGAAAGTTGGGAAGTTAGATTTGTTTTTTGATAATATAATTTCTTCAGAAGTTTTTTTAAGATTAGATAATAGTCAAGATGGAGAAAACAAAATAGCAGAAGTGAAGATTTTAATTCCAGGTAAAGAGTTATTTGCTAAAAAGCAGTGTAAAACTTTCGAAGAAGCTGCGGACTTAGCTGTTGAAGCATTAAGAAAACAAGTAATTAAACACAAAGAGAAGTTAGTGTAACTATCTGATTATCAAGTATTTTTTTTTATTTTTAAAAAAAACAAAAAAAAGTCTTGCAGAAACAAAATAAATATATAAATTTGCACATCTCAAAAGAGTTACACTTTTAAAAAAGTTCTTTTAATTACTGAAAATATCAATAGTGCCGATGTAGCTCAGCTGGCTAGAGCAGCTGATTTGTAATCAGCAGGTCGGGGGTTCGAGTCCCTCCATCGGCTCAAATTGTTGGGGAGATACTCAAGTGGCTAACGAGGGCAGACTGTAAATCTGTTGGGCAACCTTCGAAGGTTCGAATCCTTCTCTCCCCACATTGATAATTTTAAAATAATAAGCGGGAGTAGCTCAGTTGGTAGAGCGTCAGCCTTCCAAGCTGAGGGTCGCGAGTTCGAGTCTCGTCTCCCGCTCTTTTTTTTAGTAACTAAAAGCCGGTGTAGCTCAGGGGTAGAGTGCTTCCTTGGTAAGGAAGAGGTCACGAGTTCAATTCTCGTCATTGGCTCTACTTTTTAATTTTTGTTTCACCCATTTATGGGTGAGATTTTTTACATTATAATAGTTTGTTTTTTTATTAACTAGTAACACATATAACAATGGCTAAGGAAAATTTTGATCGTTCTAAACCGCATTTAAACATCGGGACAATCGGTCACGTAGATCATGGTAAAACTACTTTAACAGCTGCAATTTCTACTGTATTGGCAGGAAGAGGTTTAGCTGCTGTTCGTGATTTCTCTTCAATTGATAATGCACCTGAAGAAAAAGAACGTGGTATTACTATTAATACATCACACGTAGAGTACTCAACAGTGAATCGCCACTATGCTCATATCGACTGTCCAGGTCACGCGGATTACGTTAAGAACATGGTAACTGGTGCTGCTCAAATGGACGGTGCTATTATAGTTGTAGCTGCTACTGATGGACCAATGCCACAAACACGTGAGCACATCCTTCTAGGACGTCAGGTTGGTATTCCACGTTTAGTGGTATTCATGAACAAAGTAGATTTAGTAGATGATGCTGAGCTTCTTGAATTAGTTGAAATGGAAATCCGTGAATTATTATCCTTCTATGATTATGATGGAGATAACGCACCAGTAATCTTAGGGTCTGCTTTAGGTGGATTGAATGGTGAGCCGGAATGGGTTGCTAAGATTGACGAATTAATGGATGCAGTTGATACTTATATTGAACTTCCTCCAAGAGATATGGATAAACCATTTTTGATGTCAATCGAAGATGTATTTACTATCCAAGGTCGTGGTACTGTAGCAACAGGACGTATCGAAACAGGAGTTATAAATACAGGTGATCCAGTTGAAATCTTAGGGATGGGTACTGAGAAATTGACTTCTACAGTGACTGGAGTTGAGATGTTCAGAAAAATCTTAGACAGAGGTGAAGCTGGTGATAATGTTGGTATCTTGTTAAGAGGTATTGATAAAGCTGATATCAAAAGAGGAATGGTAATCTGTAAACCAGGTTCTACTAAACCTCATGCTGAGTTCAAAGCTGAGATCTATGTATTGAAAAAAGAAGAAGGTGGACGTCATACTCCATTTCATAACAAATACCGTCCTCAGTTTTACTTCCGTACGACTGATGTAACAGGTGAGATTTTCTTAACAGATGGACGTGAAATGGTTATGCCAGGTGATAACGTTTCTATTACTGTTAAATTAATTGTTCCAGTTGCAATGGATAAAGGTCTTCGTTTTGCTATCAGAGAAGGTGGTAGAACAGTAGGAGCTGGTCAGGTTACTGAAATTATTGCTTAATATTTAAGTAAATCATTCATATTGATTAGGGGAGCTTGACTCCCCTTTTTATGCGGGCGTAGCTCAGTTGGTAGAGTGGCGGTCTCCAAAACCGTAGGTCGTTGGTTCGAGCCCAGCCGCCCGCGCATAAAAATACAATATCGTGTCAAAAATAAAAGAATATTTCAACGAAACGGTGAACGAAATGGTTCACAATGTTACTTGGCCTACTTGGAAGGAGCTTCAAAGTAACACGATAATAGTGGTCGTAGCATCTGTTATGATTTCACTATTTATTTTTGTTATGGATTTTGGTTTTGGTATTGTTGGTGGTGCTGATTCTACATGGAAAGGTGCTTTAGGTTTTATTTACCGAATGTTTTAATATAAGTAATGGGAGACATTAAAAAACGTTGGTACGTTGTAAGAGCAGTTAGTGGGAAAGAAAAAAAGGTTAAAGAATATTTAGACCTTGAAATTTCTCGTTTAAAATTAGAAGATTTTGTTGAACAAGTTTTGATTCCTACTGAAAAAGTTTTTCAAATCCGTAATGGAAAGAAAATAATGAAGGAGAAATCATATCTTCCTGGGTATGTTTTAATTGAAGCTGCTTTAGTAGGAGAGGTTACTCACGTAATTAAAAGTATTCCTAATGTTATTGGGTTTTTAGGGACTGAAAAGGGTGGTGAGCCCGTACCTATGCGTTTAACAGAAGTAAATAGGATTCTTGGTAAAGTTGATGAGTTATCTGAAGCTGAAGAAGAAATGAAAATACCATTTATTGTTGGTGAGTCGGTAAAAGTTATTGATGGACCATTTAATAATTTCAGTGGAGTTGTTGATGAAATCAATGAGGAGAAGAAAAAACTGAAAGTAATGGTGAAAATTTTCGGACGTAAAAATTTGCTTGAGTTAAGTTACATGCAAGTTGCGAAAGAAATTTAAATTGTTTATTAACCCGTAGGAGTGAGAAAAGCGAAATTGAATGCTTCCCGTGATTACTCATATTTGACTACATAATTTTTATATAAATGGCTAAAGTAGTAGCAGCGTTGATCAAATTACAGATCAAAGGTGGTGCAGCCAATCCAGCTCCTCCAGTTGGACCCGCTCTAGGATCGAAAGGGGTCAACATTATGGAATTCTGCAAGCAGTTTAATGCTCGTACGCAGGATAAACCTGGAAAGGTATTACCAGTAGTTATCACTGTTTACGGTGATAAATCTTTTGATTTTATTATCAAAACTCCTCCAGCAGCAATTCAAATTCTTGAATTGACGAAACTTAAGAAAGGTTCTTCTGAACCAAATCGTGCTAAAGTAGCATCGATGTCTTGGGATACAATTCGTACAATTGCAGAAGATAAATTGTCTGACATGAATTGTTTTACTGTTGACTCGGCAATGAGTATGATAGCAGGAACTGCAAGAAGTATGGGAGTAACAATTAAAGGTGGTAGTGCACCTAAAACCAAATAATAGTTTTTGTTATGGGAAGAATTTCTAAAAAAAGAAAAGAGATTTTAGCTAAATTTGATATAGCTAAAACTTACTCCTTGGTAGAAGCATGTGATTTGGTTAAGGAAATTTCCACTACTAAATTTGACGCTTCGGTTGATATCTGTGTAAGATTAGGTGTAGATCCAAGAAAAGCAAACCAAATGGTAAGAGGTACAGTTTCTCTTCCGCACGGTACAGGAAAAGACGTTCGCGTTTTAGTTCTTTGTACTCCAGATAAGGAAGCTGAAGCAATTGCTGCAGGTGCTGATCACGTTGGGCTAGATGATTACATCGAAAAGATTAAAGGAGGATGGACAGATATTGATGTCATTATTACAATGCCATCGGTAATGGGTAAAGTTGGAGCACTTGGCCGAATATTAGGACCACGTAGTTTAATGCCTAATCCAAAAACAGGTACAGTTACTATGGATGTTGCGAAAGCGGTTGAAGAAGTAAAAGCAGGTAAAATTGATTTTAAAGTTGACAAATATGGTATTATCCATAGTTCTGTTGGTAAAGTAAGTTTTGATGGTGATAAAATTCGTGAGAATTCTATTGAGTTAATTCAAACTTTGATTAAAATGAAACCTTCTTCTGCTA
>Ga0105054_10001051_pt1 | contig 45506 bp, 48 predicted proteins | sample BON02_FD_78091 | JGI IMG/M metagenome (GOLD analysis project Ga0105054, IMG submission 78091) | Freshwater microbial communities from Lake Bonney liftoff mats and glacier meltwater in Antarctica - BON-02 (megahit assembly) | ecosystem: Environmental > Aquatic > Freshwater > Ice > Glacier...
CATTGATCGACAAAGGGCGGCACATTTGCTAAAATCGCTCTGTCGGAAAGAAGGGCATTTGCCGAGTGAAATTATAGTGAGCCTATTTGCCTAAATTTGGCCAAAATGGTCGTTTTTAGCCTCCTTGAGATCCACTTAAATATTTACTAAAAAGCCATTTGGGTCCGTGGGACAGGCTCTAGATTAGCGGAATGGCCGGGGAGGCCAACAGCCGCCTATGATCGGGTGCCGCCCTCGGACCGGGCGGAGGTAAAGGTAGGTTTGCACGTTGCGAGTATCGTAGGGTGGAAGGAGGGGGATCGGATCCCGCCGATAGAGTTTTTCCGCTACGCCTTCGAACGCGTCGAGTTCGTCGAGTTTGGGAGGATTGACGGACCAAATTTCTCCAAGAACGCCGCGCTGGTCAGACTGATCACGCACCAGTCCCGGATAGTCGGCGACGATAAAAAGTCGGTATCCCGGTCGAGTGCGGGCTTCGCCGAGGTAGTTTTGGTCGGCGATTACGCGATGATTTGTGCCACCGCGTTTTAAAGTGCCGTAGATGAAGAGGAGAGTCGCAGCCGGCGGTTCAATCATGGGGCGACATCAATCACGAGCGCGGTGACATTGTCTCGCCCGGAAGCGGCCACGGCTTCGGAGACGATGAGTTGACCCACGGCGGGGTCTTTTTCGGCTCTCATGATATCTGCGATGCGGTGATCCCAGATCCCATCAATCAAGCCATCGGAGCAGATGAGAAAGCGGTCGCCCGGTTCGCAGCCGACCGCCCCGATTTGAGGATCAAGGAATTGGAACCCGGCTCCGAGCGACTGTTGCAGGCCATGTTTGGCGGGATGATTGCGGGCTTCCCGCTCAGTCAGCTTACCGTGTCGGCGCAGGTAGCCGGGGCGAGTATGATCGTGGGTCAGTTGTTTGATGACACCGTGCTGGGGCAGGTAGTAGATGCGACTGTCACCAACATGCCCGAAATAAAGCCAGCCAGGGGTGAACCAGGCGAGACTGAGGGTCGCGCCCATGCCGTGGCATTCTTCGTACGAATTGCCGAGGTAGGTGAGGGCTTGGTGGATGCGAGTAAAAAGTTCGTCCAGAACATCGTTAAACCCCGAGTTCATCCCCGAGGCGGATTGGCGGAAACTGCGGGGCAGCAGTTGGGCCGTTTTTTCGACGGTGATTTTACTGGCAAATTCGCCGGCGGCGGCTCCGCCCATGCCATCACTTACGGCGAAAACGAAATCGGATTCCGAGAGCGAGGCCTCGCCGATTTTACCGAGATGTTCTACATCGTGACCGTTGAACCGAATGCCGAGGAAAGCGTCCTCATTGTTTTGGCGAAAGCGGCCGACGTCGGAATGGCCCGACCAAGAAATTGTGGGGGGAAAGGGGGGGGCGTTGGACGGATCAGGCATCGGCGTCGGCTGGATCGGGGTCGATGTTGGGTTTGAGGGAAATCTCAGGCTGGTCGAGGACGGTGGCGAATTCGAAATCGATGAGGCAAAAACGGCCATCGGTGGAGCGGTAAGTGACGTTGCGGACGAACGGATCTTCGTGGCGCACGCCGAAGGTTTCGAGTTCCGTAAATAAGGACGCGAGCTTGCCCTCGCTAAGGTGAGTGACGATGGATCCGCAATTGGTGGTGATAATGGAGAGCTTTTGAGAATCTGAATCAAGCAGTTGAGGCACAAATGGGCAATTTCGCTCAGTTAGGTAGCGTAAAACCGCTACTTCGTTAGCAAATCGCTCCTTGGCCCGAGCACCGCGGAATTGTTTATGAACGCGCCCATCATAACCGATATGAACAGTGGCGCGTTGAGTGTCCTTTACCTCAGGCATGGTGTAAGCGTATTTTATTCATGGGCTTAATCAAGTCATGCCTGCATGAAAATTTGGAAGACACCAGGTGGTGATCAATCCCAGGTGGGTCATTTTGGATCGAGTATGTATGAATTTTGTTTCTAACTGGCATATGAGATGCTTAGATTTAGGGGCTACAGCCAGTAACAACGGCCTCAGCGTTAGCAGTCGGTGAGCTTCGTTTACCGATATTCATCCTAGTAAAATACTCGACACTCATAACCAATTCTTATGGCCAAACTGAAACTGGAATACATCTGGCTCGACGGTTACTCTCCCGTCGCAGGCCTCCGCGGAAAGACACTCATCGCCAACGGCGATCCCGAGACGTTCTCGCTCGCGGAATGCAAAGAATGGGGCTTCGATGGAAGCTCCACGAAGCAGGCTGAAGGTTCGAGTTCCGATTGTGTACTCAAACCGGTCGGGCTCTATCCGGACTCTACCCGGATCAACGGATTCATCGTCATGTGCGAAGTCCTCATGCCCGATGGTTCGCCGCATCCGACCAACACACGGGCGATGGTCCTCGATGACGAGGACACTTGGTTTGGCTTCGAGCAGGAATACTTTTTCTACCAAGATGGTCGTCCCCTCGGCTTTCCCGAGGGTGGTTATCCAGCCCCCCAGGGCACCTACTATACCGGTGTCGGTTACAAGAACGTGGGTGATATTTCCCGCACCATCGTGGAGGAACACCTCGATATCTGTCTTGATGCCGGGATCAACCATGAGGGCATCAACGCTGAAGTGGCCAAGGGGCAGTGGGAATTCCAAATCTTCGGCAAGGGCTCCAAGAAGGCCGCCGATGAGATGTGGGTCGCTCGCTACATCCTGCAACGGTTGGGCGAACAATACGGGGTCGATATCGAGTACCACTGTAAGCCGATTCTGGGTGCTTACAACGATCCTCTCGATTGGAATGGTTCCGGGATGCACTGTAACTTTTCGACGGGTTACTTGCGTGAGGTCGGGGGCAAGGACTACTTCCTCAAACTCATGGATGCGTTCTCCAAGTATCGCGAAGAGCACATCGCAGTTTACGGTCCGGATAATCACCTGCGCCTCACCGGTCTGCACGAAACCCAATCGATTGATCAGTTCTCGTGGGGTATTGCCGATCGAGGGGCATCCATCCGAGTGCCGCACAGCTTCGTCAAAAACGACGCCTACAGAGGTTACCTCGAGGATCGCCGTCCGAATTCATCGGGTGATCCCTATGCAATCGCAGGGCGCGTGTTGCAGACGATTGCGACGGTTCCGACCTCTTAAGTTTCCGACCGCGAGCGTCGTTGCAAATTTCAGACCATCTTGCTGCGGCAGGGTGGTCTTTTTTTGCGTTGGCGCCGAGGAGCTGAATCCGGTTTGGTGGTTGGAATGGTATCGTTACAGCCCCGCTTTCTAGGACTTTGGACCGACCGAGTGGTGGCGATCTTTTTGGTGCTGAATTTGGCGTGGACGACTTGGCATCTTGGCGGGGTTTTGGCGAAGCCGATGGCGGTTTCCTTCGCTGGGTTGATGGTGACGCTGGCGATCGTGGTGGTGCGTTGGACCGTGGTCGAACCGACTGGTTGTCCCCGTGGTTGGTGGTGGCCTTTGCCGATGTTGATTTATCTCGGAGTGCATCTAGAGTGGGTGGCCATCGCGCCGGGACGAGCGTGGTTGGATGGGTTGCACTGGGGGTGGATGGCGGCGGCGTGGATGATTGGCCTGCATGTGATGCGGGTTAAATCAGCCCGCCGGATCGTGTGGGGGGGCGGGGCGGCGATTACCTTGGGGCTGGTGCTGCTGGCAAGCTACCAACGACTAGGGAATGCGGATTGGCTTCCGACCGGTCGATTCCAAGTCGAAACGTTTTGGACGCGATCGGGGGGGGCATTTGGCGTGCCCAACAGCTTGGCCGCGTGGATGATTTTGGTGCTGCCGGTTGCGGGAGCCCTCGCGTGGCCACGCCGCGGCCAGTCACGAGCGAGCCAACTCGTCGCGAGCTTGGTGTGGTTCGGAGGCAGTTTAGCGTTGCTCCTCACGTATTCACGAGGGGGCTGGATCGCACTGAGTGGGGCGGTCCTCGTCTGGCCGTTGATCGGAGTGGCGTCGAGTTGGAAGGATCGTGGGCGGAAGTTGGGCGTCGCAGCGCTCTTAGTGAGCTTGGTCGTCGGATTGACCTATTTAGCGATCGCTCCAGCGAGAGAGCGAATTGACCAGATGGTGGAGCAATCGGGGGAACTGACTCGTCCGATCCTATGGAAGGTGGGGTGGCAGGCTTGGCGGGACGCGCCGTGGTTGGGCCGGGGCGGCGGCAGTTACGAAGTTGTCTTTGAGCGGTATCGTCCATTCGGATTTTGGGATGAGCCTCAATGGACGCATAACGATTATCTGAATACGTTGAGTGATTACGGAATCGTGGGATTCCTCTTGAGTTTCGGGTTGGGCGCGGGAGCGGTTTGGACGACAGGGAGGAGGAGGGAATTTGCGAAGAGCACGCAGAAGCCGACGAACGAGATCACCGTTGCGCTGGCGGTGGGTTTGATCGCGGTGGGATTGGGCACCGTGGTCGACTTTCATTTGAAGATTCCGGCTATCGCTTTGTTGGTCGCATTGGGCGCGGCGGACTGGTTCACCCAAACGTGGAGAAGTAAGCGAGAGCCGAGTCGGAGTTGGGGGACTCGATGGGGACTGGGGGGGGCGATCGGACTGATCGGGTTCGGCGCGGTGGTGGCGGTGCCGAAATTTCAAAGCGAAGGCGCGCGATTTTATGCTCGGGAGAAAATTGATAACGCTGCTGAGATTGACGACCCCGCCGAACTACAGGCGGTCGTCGAACCGACACTGGTCAGATTTGAAGAGGCGGTTCGGCTGTTTCCCGCTCACGAACAGGCGTGGAGTGATCTAGCCTATGCGCGGGCATTGAGAGTGAACTGGGAGCCGGAGATGGCGTGGAAATACGGAGTGGAAGCGGAGGTGGCGGCGCGGCGGGCGTTGGCGTTGTGCGATGAAAATTGGGAGAGTTGGGTGCGTCTGGGGACGGCGTTGGATTTACAGGATCGTTGGTCGGAGGCGGGATTAGCCTTCGGCAAGTCGGTGAAATTAGCATCAAACAGTGCTGAAGCATGGTATTATCAGGCCTTCCATCTCAGCCTGAACCCCATGGGAATGCCGGTAGCAAAGACAGCTTTAGCCACCTGCTTGCGTCTTGACCCATGGAACCCGGATGGGAAAGCTCTTCTTGCGTCCTTCGAGCGCGATCTCCCATGAACTCGCCCAATTTTCCCATGCGTAAGAACACGTTTTCCCGGCTCCTTCTCTGCGCTGTCTTTTTCGCAGCCTCGACACTTTTTGCCCAAACGCGTTCGGGGCTAATCCGACTCACGCGGATAAATACCCAAGTTTTCGTCTCAAATAATGAGGGTGGTGAACAAGTTGAGAAGATCGTGGAGGAAAAAATTACGGAAAATAATACGGTGGTGACGACGGGGCCGGCATCCCGGGTGATTCTAGTTTTTTCGAATGGAGCCACGATTAATTTAGCGGCCGACTCTGAGTTGAATATTGAAACCTTCCAGCAAGATCCATTCGGCGGGGAGTATTCGGTTAAGGATGCGACGATGGAACCGGAGGCCAAATCGGTGACAAAACTGCACCTGACGCGGGGTGAATTGGTGGGCAACGTGAAGTCGTTGCGAAGCGATTTAGGATCCTCCTTTACGGTGAGCACCCCAGCGGGCGCCGCGGGTATTCGGGGCACGACTTTTCGGATCGTTTACCGACCTGATGGTAACGGGCAGGCATTTTTCTCGGTAATGACGCTAGAGGGCGATGTTGAGGTCACTGTGACGACTGGCACAACCGCAGCCCCGATCAGTGTGACCAGTGAACAGTCGGTTGAGATCACCGTTGCGGTCGATGATACGACCGGGGTGGTCACGGTATTGACTCCTATTGCTGCTATTGTGGCCGTCACGGCGACCACTGAAGAAATTGCTCAGGCGACCCAGTCGTTCCAAGAATCAGTAGAGGCGGTCATCGCCGTGGTGCTGACCGCTGCACAGGATCAAGTGCCGGTCGTTGAAAATACAGGTGATTCGACAGGAACCGGTAATGGCACCGGAACGAACGAAGAAGAGAGTCAGGAAGAGAAAACTGCTGAAACTGCAACTGAAACCAAGCCGGAAAATCAGGACGCGCAGGGGACAGAAACTGCAACTGAAACCAAGACGGAAAATCAGAACGCGAAGGAAACAGAAACTAAAACCCAGACCGGAAATTCCACGACGACTAACGCCACCACTAGTCAAGATGGTAACAGCCCGACTGCTGGCGGCGGCGGATAATCGGGTGAATGAGTTGGGCACTTCCTTTCCCAGGCCAATTTGAATCGATACGATTTAAGGGCTTTGCCCGCCCAGATCTAGCTCACCGATGAATCGATTTAAACATGTTTTTCGGTTTCTGCTACTGTTCCCCATTCCGGTGGTTTGGTGTTTAATGTTCCAGTCGGGTTTTCTAGATCGGGCCCAGGATTGGGCGATGGATCTGCGGTTCAAGGTGAGGGGGGAACTGCCGTCTCCCGCTAAGGTTCTCTATGTCGATATTGATGACATCGCGCTCGACCCCAATGAAATCGGGGGCTGGCCGTGGAGTCGCCACTATATGGCTAAGGTGACGCAAGCTCTGGTCGAACGAGCGGGGGTTAAAGTGGTGGGGGTCGACATCGTGATGTCGGATGCCGGGTTTTCGGAATCCATCGATATGGAGAAGCTCATCAATGGGAACCGGGAGTTTGGACGGTTTCTTTTCAGTGACCCACCGGTAATTTTGGCGGCGTCGTTTACCGGCAGTCAGTTCCGAGATATCAACGGCGAACTCGCGGAGCGGTTTTTGCCGTTGGTGGCGGATGAATTGCCGCCGTTGGAAGAGATTCACGCGCCGGAGTTGCCCAATTTTATGGTGGGACAGCCGTTTCCTTATCATCCGGGGGGCGTCGGGATTATCGATACGTATGATGCGGATACGCGAGTGGTGCCGCTTTATGCGCCCTCAAATGTGCGCACTTATTATCATTTGGCAGTGGAGATCTTGCGCCGATATTGGGGACTGAGTCTAGAGACGGGAGTAAGAGTCGAAGGTGATTTCTTGGACTTTATGGGGGCGGACGGCGCGGTCGTAAACCGAGTGCCGTTGCGGGATCAGCAATTGTTGGAGATCAATTGGTTTTCGCCGTGGAATTCGGAGCAAAACTTGAGGATTAGTTTCAAGGATGTGTATGTTTACGCGATGTTTTTGGAATCCGAAGATCCGGAGGAGGTGAGCACGGCGGAGGCGTTTTTTGCGCAGGACGTATTCCAGGATTCGATCGTGTTGATCGGCCCGGTTTCAAAGCTGCTGCAGGATCTGGCGCCGACGCCATTTGATCAGGCGCCAGTGCCGAAGGTGGGAGTGCATGGTAACGTGCTGAAGACGATCCTCTCGGGGCAGTATTTGAATCGTTTGACCAACATTCAGACTTATGGGGTGATATTTCTGCTCACGATAATTGTGACGGTTTTGTCGATCGTCGGAGGCATGCGAAGCGTTTTGGCGCGGGGAGCCGGGCTCGTCATCATGGTGGCTTATGTTTATCTCTCATTCTTTTGGTTTGAGAGCGTGAATTGGGTCTTGCCGCTGATTGCACCGCTGGGTTCAGCGTTATCGACGACGCTGGTGGCGGTCGCGTGGCAGGTGGTGGATGAACAGAAGGCCAAGGGGCGCATTAAAGGCATGTTCGGCACCTACCTCGCTCCCTCGGTCGTCGAATCGATGATCGAATCAGGACGGGACCCCGAGCTGGGGGGGCACGATGCGGTGATCACGCCTTACTTCTCTGACATCCAAAGTTTCTCGGCTTTTTCGGAGGTGCTGACCTCGCAGCAGTTGGGCGAATTATTGAACGAGTATTTGACGGTGTGCACTGACATTATTCAGAACGAGGGAGGGACGTTGGACAAGTATATCGGCGACGCGGTGGTGGCGATGTTCGGCGCGCCCGTTGATCTCGAAAATCATGCGTATAAGGCCTGCTTAGTCAGCCAGTTGGTACAGCAGGAACTGGGTGAATTACGCAATAAGTGGGTAAGTGAAGGCGATAAATGGCCCTCCCTAGTGCATGGGATGCGGACGCGGATCGGGCTGAATACCGGCGAGTGTATGATCGGAAATATGGGCAGTCGGAATCGGTTTAATTACACCATGATGGGTGATAATGTGAACCTTGCGGCCCGGATGGAAAGTGGAGCGAAAAGCTGGGGTTCGTTTACGATGGCGGCGGAGACCACGCGATTCGCTTGCGAAAAACTTGGAGGTGATCGGATCGTGTTCCGTCCCTTGGGGCGGATTGTGGTGAAGGGACGTTTCAGGCCCGTGCAGATTCACGATATCGTGGGCTTGAGGGAGAATGTGAGCCAGAGTACGTTCGATTGTGTCGGTCTTTTCGGTGAGGGAATGAAGCTCTATTATCAGCAAGATTGGGCCGGTGCGCTGAAGAAATTTGAGCAGAGCGCATCGCTTGAGCCGTTCACCCCGGGGCGAGATGCGGGCGTGCAAAGTAACCCGTCCTTAGTTTATCAGCGGATCGCAGCCAACATGGCGGTGAACCCACCGGGAGACGATTGGGATGGGACATATGTGATGACGGAAAAATAGCAGACCGGATGACTCGTCGAGGGTGAGATGAGATGGCGGTAGCGTGTTTTCTTGAATTAAGGTGAACCCCATCGCCCCGGGTTTCGACCTATAGAGTAGACTGATGAAAAGAGATCGCCGCCAAATCCTGACTGAGTTTCTCGTGCTTTCGGCGCAAAGCGGAAAGGAGGCCGCGTTTGGTCAGTTGCATGAATTGTGGTCGGCGGACTTCCGACGGTTAGCTTTGGGGCGGATGCAGAAAATCGATGAAGTCGATGTGGTCACGCAGGAAGCCTGGTTGGCGATTGCGCGGGGGGTGCAGAAGCTGGACGACCCCGCGTGTTTCCCTCGTTGGGCATTTAGAATCGTGGAGCGAAGGGCGGCGGACTGGATCCGGCGTCGGCAGTCCGAGCGGACGCATGCGGAAGCTTGGCAGCGTGAGCAGGAAGTTCAGCTCGCAGAATCGAAGGAGGAATCGAGCAATGAAGTGGGAGATCGGGTGAAGCGAGCCATCGCTGGATTGGAGCCGGGAGGGCGGGAGTTGGTGTATCTCTATTATCAAGCTGAGCGTTCGGTTGCGGAAATATCGGCTATTCTGGGGGTTCCGGCGGGGACCGTGAAATCACGACTTTTTAAGGCTAGAGAAACGATCAAAAACCAAATCGAAAGGATGTGAAATGAAGGACCTGGATAAGAAAATTGAAGAGGCACTCAAAGAGGGCGTGAATCTACCGGACTGGGGTGAAGATCCCAATTTGGCCGAAGAGCTCCTGCTGGCGTTTCGGGGACGAAACCGCTTCGCGAATGTGATGGCGGTGATATTAAGTGTGGGCGTGATGGCCTTGGCTATCTGGTCGGGCTTGAAATTCTACGACGCGACCGAAGTGAGGGTTCAGCTATTGTGGGGAGGATTCTGTCTGTTTAATGTGCTTTTTATCTCATTCATGAAAGTGTGGATGTGGCTGGAAATGCACTCAAATCGAGTGCTTCGAGAAATCAAACGGGTGGAGCTCCTTTTGCTCCAGCGGTTGGGGTGAATGAGTGTAGGCACGAAAAAGCCCGGACAAGAATGTCCGGGCTGGGGAAGAGTGAATGATGGAGGGCGCTACTTCAGGATCATTTCCTTGGTCGTTTTACCGGCGGGGATCATGGGCATCACGTGTTCAGTGAAAGGCACGATTACGTCGAGGACATAAGGACCCTCATGGTCGAGCATCTCCTGGATCGCTTCACGCAGTTCTTCGCGTTTAATGACCTGACGTCCTTTAACGCCATAACCCTCGGCGATCTTGACGAAATCAGGATAGAGGGCCGCAGGATTTTCCGGGCCACCGATGTCGTCTTCGTGCCCCAAAACGGTATTGCCACGGATGCTGTTGTAGAAGCGATCTTCCCATTGCACGACCATGCCGAGGTGTTGGTTGTTCAAGATGAGTGCCTTGGCGTTGATCTTCTCAATCTTCGCGGTGGCGAGCTCCTGAATGTTCATCGCGAAGGAACCGTCGCCGTCGATATCGATCACCTCTTTGTCGGGCCGAGCGATTTTTGCGCCTAGGGCGGCGGGATAACCAAAGCCCATGGCACCGAGGCCAAGTGAGCTGATGTAGCGTCGAGGTTCATCGAAGCGGTAAAACTGAGCCGCCCACATCTGGTGTTGGCCGACTCCGGTGGTGATGATCGCCTCTCCTTTGGTGAGTTCGTAAAGCACTTTGATCGCTTCTTGCGAAGTGATGTGGGGGCTTTCGTCGTAAGCAAAGGGGTGGTCGCGCTTCCAAGTCTGCACCGTCACATGCCAGGCGGCGGTATCGGGTGGGATGAACTTCTGCGCCTCGATCAGTTCGTTGAGACGGCTAAGCGCCTGTTTGATGTCCGCGATGATCGGGAGCTCAACTTGCTTGTTCTTGTTGTGCTCGGATGCATCGATGTCGATGTGGACGATCTTCGAGCGGGGAGCGAATTTGTCGACGTCACCGGTAATACGGTCGTCAAAGCGAGCCCCGAAGCAGAGGAGAAGGTCGCATTCGTCGACCGCCCAGTTGCCGTAGGCGGATCCGTGCATGCCAAACCACTGGAGTGACAAATCGTGCGACTCGGGGAACGCGCCAACGCCCATCAGGGTTGTTGCCACTGGGATGTTGGTGGCAATGGCGAAAGCTTTGAGATCAGCAGAGGCCTCGGCGGAAATGATGCCGCCGCCACAGTAAAGGATGGGGCGTTCAGATTTTGCGATGAGGGCGAGCACTGCTTCCAGTTGCTCATCGGTCGCTTCCTGTTTGTGGCTCACGTAAGGATTAGCGAACTGGACCGTGGCGGGAAATACGGGAACGAGACGGGCTTGTTGAACGTCCTTGGGGATATCAATCACCACCGGACCGGGTCGGCCGCTGCGAGCGATATGGAATGCTTCTTTGATAATACGAGGGAGATCGGCGGCATCCATCACCAGATAGGAGTGCTTCACGATCGGGAGGGTCATCCCGTAGAAATCGGTTTCTTGAAAAGCGCTCTTACCGATGAATTTTGAAAAAACCTGTCCGGTGATGGATACTAGGGGGATCGAATCCATGTAGGCATCGGCGATCGCCGAAACGAGGTTTGTGGCACCCGGGCCACTGGTCGCCATACACACCCCGACGTCGCCTTTGACGCGGGCATAGCCCTCAGCCGCGAACGATCCGCCTTGCTCGTGGCGAGGGAGGATCGTGCGGATCTTATCGGTGCGAGCGAGGGCTTGATGTAACTCCTGCGAGGCACCGCCGGGGTAGGCGAAAATGACATCCACCCCTTCGCGAATGAGGCTCTCGACGACGACGTCGGCGCCGTTCATCTCACGGCCAATCTCAGGCGAGGGGAGTTCAGTGGACTGGGTGGGCGTTTTCATAGCGGTTTGTTTTCAGACAAAGGTCCCGAAGAGAAGAGTAGCTGGCCGGGGGGTGGCAAGTGCTTAAACCCGGTGAGAGAGGGAGACGTTATGGCCCCACAAAGGCGCATCACGATGTTAATTCGTCATTTTTACGATTGGATTGATGCCGGGGGCGTTTCACGTTGGTCAGGTGATTAAGCTACTATTTATCGGTGATATCGTGGGGCGCCCAGGCCGGGACAAGGTGGCCACGTGGGTGGGGCGATTGCGGGAAAAGCATCAATTGGATTTCGTGATCGCGAACGCGGAAAATGCCGCGGCGGGCGCGGGGATCACGGGCTCCATTGCCAAAACTTTGCTGGGGCAAGGGATTGATGCGATCACGCTGGGAGATCACGTTTGGGATCAACGAGGGTGGGAGCACGAGATTGATGACTTCGACACCGTTTGCCGGCCGGCTAATTTGGCGGGGGGATGTCCGGGCCGAGATCATGTGATTTTGGAGAAGAAAGGCTTTAGATTGGCTGTTTTTACGGTTTTGGGCCGGACCTTTGTAGGGATGAAGTCGGACTGTCCGTTTCACGCGGCAGATTCCATGCTGGCTAAAACGGTTGGGGCCGGTGTGGCCGATGGCGCTTTGGTCGAAATTCACGCCGAGGCGACTTCGGAGAAAATTGCCCTGGGTTGGTATCTGGATGGTCGAGCGATTGCGGTGCTCGGAACGCATACTCATGTGCCAACCGCTGATGCGGAAGTTCGTCCGAAAGGGACGGCGTATATCTCTGATGCGGGAATGACGGGCCCTTATCGGGGAGTGCTGGGGCGTGAAGTTGAGCCGGTGGTGGGGCGGTTCTTGGATGGGATGCCGCGCCGATTTCCGGTGGCGGAGGAGGATGTCCGATTATCGGGAGTCTTGGTGGATTATGATCCTGCTTCCAAACGCGCGACCCGGTGCGAATTGTTGGTCGTGAGGTAGGTGTAAACTCACTTTTGGGATCTTATTTAGGTGACGAGCGAGGGATGGGCGAATTAGCGGACGTCGATTAGGGTCCAATACGCCCAGTCGAAAGCATAATTTTGATCCGGGCCAGGGCGGGTCGAGAATTTAAGCGTGACTAGGTTTTCCGGGGGTAAAGTAATCGAGTGCTGATTGGGCCCGCGCTGGTCGGGGTTGCGGAACGGATCGATGAATTGCTGGAAGACAGGGACCTCCGTTCGGTCGGAGCGAAATCCAGTGACGATAAATTCCACTCCATTTGTGCTGGTGTCGGCCTCGGCGTAGGATTCCTCCCTCAACCCAAACGAAAGATCGAGATGAGTCGAATTTGTTGGAATCTCGATCCAGAGGTCGGAGTCAGGATGAGCCCCGGTCGCATAAGAGAGTTCGATAAACTCCGAAGAGAAACCAAACTGAGCGCGGTATCTTGCGGGAGGGGGATAAATCGTGCTGAAGAGAGATGCCACTTGATCGGGAGTGACCTCGTGAATCTCACCGTCGGGAATGATTTTGGTGAGGAGCGGAGGAAGTTGCCGATTTTCGATACCGTGGGCGGTGATGCCTCTGTTGTTGGGATTGAGGGCTAGGCGCCGGAGTAGTTTTGCTTGCTTGCTCGGCGGCAGGTAAAGATCGGACCGCTCACTGGACGCAGTCGGGGTCGAATCCAGACCAAGGCGGTGAGTGACGGTGGCAATGAAGGCCTCCTCGCTGCGGCGTTGCCCGGAAACGAGTAAACCCGCGATGGTTTCGTCTCCGAGACTTTCCAGTTGAGCGAGAGATGAGGCGGGGGAGTCGAAGGCTGGCTCGGCAAACATAAAAGCCCGGCGTTGGGCGTAGTAGGGCGTCGCCGCTGACCAGTCTTGGCCGATGATGATAATCACCTCCTCGGGTTCGGACAGGTCGCGGATGAGAATATCCATCGCGGTTCCGCCGTTGCTGACGATTTTTTGATTTGGAGCGTAGTTGATCCGGTAAGCATTCAGCTGAAAAGCAGCCACCAAAGAGATGATCAGAGTCGGGAGCCATGGGGTTCGGATTTTCTGGGTGGTGTATTGCGTGGCGGCGGCAATTACAAAGGCAGACAAGACCGCGATAGCATAAAAATAGTAGTCATGAATTTGGTAGAGAATAGGAAAGGTCAGAGGGGCCGACACCAACCATAATGATCCGGCCGCGATACCGATGTCTTGACGTCGGAAAAGGGCAAAAAGGCCGACGACGGCGGCGAGGCCCAGTATCCAAACCGGAGTCACCCCAAGGGAGAAGTGGTGACTGATCCGGACCCAACCCGCGAGGTCGATGCGGTCGGACCAAAAACCGAAATTGAACTCCGTCATGTTCGAAGAAACCAAGGTGGATCCACCGGGCGAGGCCGCTTTGATGGTGTCGGCGGTTTGGAGCCACCAAAGGGTGAGAATACCGGGAGGAAGCGCACAGCCGATGCCGAGCAGGATTGAACGTCGCCAAGCAGTCGGGCCGGAGGAGCGCCACTGCTGCCAACTCCACCAGAGACCGCCGATGGCGATGCCGAAACACCACGCCATCATGCTGGTGACTTTGACCAGAGCGGCGGCGCTGCCGACGGCGGATGCGATCGCCATCCAACCGTAGGATCGAGTGCGACACATCCGCACAAAACAGGCGACAAACCAAAGACTGAACATGAGGGCCATCGACTCAATCAGTACGGACCGGGAGTAGAATATGTAGACCGGAGTAGTGAGAAGCAGACTGAGGGTGCCCCATCGGATGGACGAAGTGAACCGGAGTTCTTTAAGAAGAAAGAAGACGGCCGGAAGCGTGAGGTAGAAGCACAGGAGTGAAACGCTGCGAGCGCTTTCGGGCACAGACCAATCGGTCTTTTGGACTAACCAGGCGGCGGCCCACTGATAGAGGGGGAACTCCATGGGGATCGACCACGGGGGGCCGAAAAGAGGCGTGGGGTAGGCGAGAGAGTAGTCGTTGTCCCGGCCAATAAACGCGATGCTCAGGGCCGTCTGCGTTTGGCGAAACTCGTGACCGATCAGGAATCCCTGGTCCCAATTTCTCGAAACCAAAAAAGCGTGAAGCGCCAGGAAGATACAAAAGGAAACAACAGCCCAGCGGTGGCGGGAAGTCGCCGCCGGGGGCAGGTCGGCCGATTCAGCATCGGGTGATGACGAATCGGCGGGACTCCTAGCTATGCTCAACTCCCGCCTCTTGGTAGACTCCGAAATGGCGGAATCGCTCATAACGGGATTCGCGCAACTGGTCGACGGTAAGTCCCTTTAAATCGTTTAAATGCTTTTGCAGAGCGTAACCAAGCGCTTCCGCCGCTTTAGCCGGGTCGTGATGAGCCCCACCAAACGGTTCGGCAATCACCTCGTCGACGATCCCAAATTTATCGAGGGAATTGGCGTCCAGTTTCAGCGCGGCTGACGCTTGGGGAGCGGCCGCCGCATCCCGCCACAGGATCGCGGCACAGCCTTCCGGAGTGATGACCGAGTAGTAGCTGTTTTCCATTATGAGCACGCGGTTGGTTACACCGATGCCGAGTGCTCCGCCGGAGCCACCTTCACCGATGATGATGGAAACCGAAGGGACTTTGAGCATCGCCATCTCACGCAAATTTACCGCGATCGCTTCAGAAACATGGCGCTCCTCGGAGCCAATTCCGGGGTAAGCACCTTGGGTGTCGATGAACGAGATCAAGGGGATACCAAATTTCTCTGCCATTTTCATTAAGCGGAGGGCTTTGCGGTAGCCTTCGGGTTGGGGCAGACCAAAATTACGGGCAATCTTCTCCTTGGTATCCCGCCCTTTTTGCTGGGCGACGATCATGACCGATTGGTTGCGAAAGAACGCGAGACCACCGATCAGGGCCTGATCATCATTAAATTGGCGGTCGCCGTGCAGTTCTTGGAAGCCGGTGAAAAGGGATTTGATGTAGTCCAGCGAGTAAGGGCGCTGGGGGTGACGGGCAATCAACACCCGCTGCCATGCAGAAAGATCCGAATAGATGGCGCGTTGGGTCGCTTCGATCTTTTTGGTGATCGCGGTAATCTCGCTCCCGAGGTCGAGATTATTTTCCATCGACTGCTGACGGAGGGCGTCGAGCTGTACGGTGAGCTCACGAAGGGGCTTTTCGAACTCCAGAGTGTAGACGGGCTGTTCCATGCAAGGTGGAGGCTAGGTGGCAGGTTCCAATCCTGTCAACCGGCGGGAATCTCTCGATTTGGGTCGTTTATCCGCCGGCTTATAGATCCGGGGCGGCGGACGTTGGCGGGTTTTTTAGCTGATCTTTCCAGCTCAGCATCTTGGCTTGGGCACCGAATTTCTCGGCAGCGTCCTTGTCGCCTTTTCCAACCCAGATTCGCGAGAGGGTCGTGTTGATAAATAAGTCGTCCGGCTTGATGGCGTGGGCCTGTTCGGCCGCGGCGAGAGCCTCGTCGAGGTTCTTCAAACTGAGATGAATTTCGGCAGCGGCGTGCCAAGCAGCGAAGGAATCGGGGTGAGCTTGAGTGGCCTTTTCGAGTTTGGAAATGGCATCTTCATGATCGCCCATGGTGAAGTCGAAGGTCGCTTCTTCAATCAGTGTTTGCAGTTCATCGGTGGTCATAGGGATCCAAGTTGATTAATATTTAGGTAAATGAAAAGACCGGCCTGCGGGGACCGGTCTGGGGGTTATCGCGATTGGATGACTCCTGCTAGGCGCCAGGTGCACCTCCGACGAGGGCGAGCGAGAGTTCAATCGTATCGGCGACTTTGTCTTCATTTTGGCCAGGACGGATGCCGTAGTCGGAGCGGCTGATACTGAATTTTCCACGCACGACGAGAAGATCTCCCCCCATTTCAGGCTTATTGAGACGTCGGCCGAATGCTCCGGCCAAGTGGGTGATTTTCACGGGAACTGAAACCATCTGAGTGACTCCCTTCAGCGTAAACGCGCCCACGGCCGTGGCGGTGGTGGTGTTTCCGTCCGTCTTTACGGCGTCGATCCTTTGAATATCGAATTTAATTTTGGGATTGGTCGGGGCGTCGAGCCAGCCATCACCGAGGAGATGTTCGCGCATCTTGTCGTTAGTGACGGTCAGTGATGACGTGGCTACGATGATTTCTCCGGTGAGGGATGCCGGATTTTGAGGATCGAAACTAATGGTGCCTGTGATGCCGCCCGCGGTGCCTGAGATAGGCTCGAGGAGCGAGTCGAGGTGAAATGAAATGGCGTTTACACCTTTGGGGTCTTCGAAGTCAAAATCGATGGCAGCGGCGGAGAGCGGGTTCACCAAGGTGGCAATAAACGCGGAGTAGGTAATCAGTTTTTTCATGGGGAAGGTTTGGTTTTTAGAAGAGGCAGAAAGGTGAGGCTAAAGCAAAGGACTGCGCCGGTGGCGGCGATTGCGATCACATCCAGGCCGGGGACGTATCTTTCTTCGTAAACCGTGTATTCAATTTCGGTGATCTCATCGAATTTTTGAAGAGGCACGCGATCCATCGACCATCCGGTGTTGGCCCCGGCACTCAGCCAGTGGGTTAGAACTAACACGAGAGAGAGGGCGGCTAAAAGGCGGAGAGTGACGCGGAGGATCTGCACTAGCGAGAAACCGGATAGGCTCTGGGGGAAATTGCAAATATGAGCAGCGATTTAGACGATCAACATAGCGTCGCCATAGCTGAGAAACCGATAGCGATGACTTATCGCTTCCGCGTAAATCTCCTTGAACCACGCGATGCCATCGGTCCGTCCGGGGGTCAGGAAGGAGGCAAGCAAGCACAGCAAGGTGGAACGGGGCTGATGGAAATTTGTAATGAGGCCATCCACACCCGCGAATGGTCTAGGCGGAAAAATGAAAATATCGGCTTCGGCGAGATGGGGATGGTCGAGGGGCGTTTCGTGTCTGCTCCGGAAATCTTCGATCGCTCTTACTGAGGTCGTGCCCACGGCGATGCGACGTCGTCCGTTGGAGCAGATTGTTTTTTGAGTCGCGACTGGAATTTCGTAGATTTCCCGGTGGATCTCATGATCAGTGATCAGCTCGGTGGTCACGGGGCGGAAAGTGCCCAGCCCAACGTGAAGGGTGACTTCGTTTATTTCGACCCCGAGTTGGGCCAAGTGCTCTAGAACCTCAGGCGTAAAATGGAGACCGGCAGTGGGGGCGGCGACCGCAACTTGACGGGATTTATCCGCGTAGATCGTTTGGTAGCGTTCGAGATCGACCTGCTGGCGGTCGTCACATTTCTCGCGGTTAATGTAAGGAGGCAGGGGCATCTGCCCACATCGATTGGCGATTTGGACCAGGGAGTTCGCCGGTTGATGGGGAGTGAATTCGACGAGGGCGACACCGTCTAATTGTTTGGCTCGGACGATGGCGGAGAATTCGTGGGCGAGAGAAAACGTGGCGCCGACGGGAAGTTTTTTACCCGGACGTAGCAGGCACCACCACGATTCGGAATGGGGCCCACTCGAATCGGCTCGCAGAAGAAAGCACTCGACGGCACCGCCGGTGGGGCGATGAGCGTGGAGGCGAGCGGGTAGCACGGCCGCGTTGTTACGGATCAGCGTATCGTTGGCGCCCAAAAACTGGGGGAGGTCGCGAAAATGGTGATGGCTGAGCGTTTGGCTCTGGCGATCAACCACAAGCAGCCGGGACTCATCGCGTTTGGCCGTGGGGCTTTGGGCGATAAGTTCATTGGGGAGATCGTAGTCAAACAAGTCGGTAGCGAAGGCAGTCAAGGCGGCGGCAACTATCTGAGCGAAAAACAAAAAGTCGAGGGCGAGTGATGGGAATGCCTTGAGGCCGAAGGGAAGGGCCGAAGAATGACCTGGTGAGCTGTCGTCTTCGGGGCATATTTATCAACGCAAAGGGTATTTGAGGCGCTCGATCGACCGCGCTTGGAGGCCACTGCGGAGAAAGAGGACGAATAGAATGGGAGTGCCGACTGAAAAAGGAGGCTTGCTCTAAGGGAACGGAGAGGTTTCTTCCCTCAGTCCTGCGACGCCGCTTTAGCTCAGTTGGTAGAGCGACTCATTCGTAATGAGTAGGTCATCGGTTCGACTCCGATAAGCGGCTCCAGTTTCCCGAATTTTCGTCGGGAAGGAGAGGGAAGCGGGACGGTTAGTTGTTGGAGATGTCGTCGGCTGGAAGATTTCCCTGTAATCGGCGGCGCAGCGCGATCTGATCGATGTCGGTGCGCAAAATCCGCCCAAAAAGCTCCAGACGTTGTCTGACGTCGAGGATCTCGAGCAGTCGTTGTTTCAAATCCGGGTCTTCGCAGAGGGTGAAGACGGCGAGGTCGACGAAGGCCTCGGGGTCTTCCACGGATTTCAGATACTGGGCAAACCCTTTGGGCATCGAGGCTCCGAGTTGGCTTTTGAGTGCGATCAGGCGCTCGACGCGATGACGCAGCTTACTGTTTTCCGACGCGGTGGCACCTCGCACACTGGCCAGCGTTTTCACGCGAATGGTGCGATAGGGTGATTCACTGACGGTGCCGAGGATCTCGACTCGAGATAGACCCTGGAGCAGGAGATTGGACGTCCCATCGGCGTTAAGATTGCACGCGCGCACGATGCCGGCGGTCGCGATTCGTTGGGCTTGCTCTTCACTTGGATCGGCGTCGGACCTGAGGCCGGCGACGGCGAAGATTCGATGAGTGGCCAAAACTTCCTTGAGCATCTGCCGATACCGAGATTCGAAAATGTGCAGCGGCATCAACGCTTGGGGGAAGAACGTGACCTCGCGGAGGGTCATTACCGCTATTTCGTCGGGGACCACAATTTCAGTTTCCATTACCGAGACGATATGACATCCGGAGCGTTTCGGCAAGATCGCAGAGGTTTTGTGCCACTGACACAGTGGGATGAGGCTCAAGTGTGACACATGGTGACAGGGTGGCACAATACCAGGAGTTAATGGGGGCGCTGAGATGCGAGTATAGTTACGTAAGTCGATGAATATCAATATAAAAAAATTATCTGCCCAGTAAGGCACATGGATTGCTCAGCGGATGGCATGAGTCGTATACTCGGAATTGATTTAGGCACCACCAACTCCTGCATGTCCGTCATGGAAGGCTCAGAGCCCGTGGTTGTTCCCAACGCAGAAGGCGCTCGCACGACGCCATCAGTTGTTGCGTTCACCAAGACTGGTGAGCGCTTGGTCGGCCAAGCCGCCAAGCGTCAAGCCGTGACTAACCCGCGCAACACTATCTTTTCGGCCAAGCGCCTGATCGGTCGCAAGTTCTCGGAAGTCTCGGAGGAAGCGAAGAATTTGCCTTACAAGGTGACCGAAGGCAAAAACGGTGATGCCTACATCGAAGCACAAGTGGGCGATAAGACCGAGCAATTCGCTCCGCAGCAGATCGCCGCGTTCGTTTTGCAAAAGTTGAAGGCGGATGCCGAAGCTTACCTCGGCGAGAAGGTCACGGAAGCGGTCATTACCGTTCCGGCTTACTTTAACGATGCTCAGCGTCAGGCCACTAAAGATGCGGGTAAGATCGCCGGTCTCGATGTGAAGCGCATCATCAACGAACCGACGGCAGCGTCCCTCGCTTACGGTTTGGATAAAAAGTCCGAAGAGAAGATCGCCGTTTATGACTTGGGTGGAGGCACATTCGATGTGTCGATTCTCGAGATTGGTGATGGCGTCTTTGAAGTGAAGGCCACCAACGGCGACACTCACCTCGGCGGTGACAATTGGGACGAAACTTTGATCAACTGGCTGGTGGATACGTTCAAAGCCGAGCAGGGTATCGACCTCCGGAGTGATCCGATGGCTCTCCAGCGTCTGAAGGAAGAAGCCGAGAAGGCCAAGATTGCCCTGTCCTCCGCTCAGTCGACTGACATTAATCTTCCCTTTATCACAGCGGACGCTTCCGGACCGAAGCACCTTAACGTGACGCTTTCCCGGTCCAAGATGGAGCAGGTCTGTGACAGCCTCTTCACCCGCACTTTGGCCCCGTTCAGAGCATGTATGAAGGATGCGGGCCTCGATGCCTCCGGTATCGATGAACTCGTGCTCGTCGGTGGTATGACTCGCATGCCCAAGGTGGTTGAACTGGCTCACAAACTGGCCGGCAAGGCTCCTCATCAAGGCGTCAATCCAGATGAAGTCGTTGCGATTGGTGCGGCCATCCAAGGAGGAGTGCTGCGGGGTGATGTTCGCGATGTGCTCTTGCTTGACGTGACGCCGCTCACGCTCGGTATCGAGACGGCCGGTGGCGTGTCCACCGCGATGATCGACCGTAACACCACGATCCCATCCAAGAAGACTCAAACTTTCTCCACTTATTCGGACAACCAACCCTCCGTGGAAATCGTGGTCCTCCAAGGGGAGCGTCAAATGTCGAAGGACAACAAGACTCTCGGAACATTCCGGCTCGACGGTATCCCTCCCTCACCACGTGGTAGTCCTCAAATTGAGGTGACTTTCGATATCGACGCGAATGGTATTCTCCACGTCGGCGCTAAAGATCTTGGCACGGGTAAGGATCAGAAAATCACGATCCAAGGCTCATCGGGTCTCTCGACGGAAGAGGTCGAAAAAATGACCAAGGAAGCCGAGCTCCACGCCGAAGAAGATAAGAAAGCGAAGGAATCGGTTGAGACGAAGAATCAGCTCGATTCGACGATCTATCAACTTGAAAAGACCTTCAAGGAAAGCGGCGACAAATTGCCAGATGACCTGAAGAGCAAGATTGGACCTGCGATCGAAGAGGCGAAAAAAGACCTCGAATCCGGTGACGTCGGTAAGATGAAAGCCGCCATGGAAAATCTTTCCAAGGTCGGTCAGGAGCTCTACGCCAAGGCAGCAGAGGCTGCTCAAGCCGCTGGGGTTGATCCCGCTGGGGCAGCAGCTGATGCCGGCGGAGAGCCAAAATCCAAAAAAGAAAAAAAAGTCGACGATGTAGTCGACGCAGACTTCGAAGTCGTCGATGAAGACGAAAAGAAGAGCTGAACCCTTTAGCTGGAACGTCGCTGCTCAAATCCTTGAGGAGCGTTGTTCGGCATGGTCCACGAATCCAAAAAATTCATACCTCAACAACCCAATAAACTAACTCATATGGCTAAAATAAGAATCAAGCCCATCGGCGATCGTGTGCTCGTGCAACACATCGAAGAAAAAGAACAAGTCCGTGGTGGTATCATCATCCCAGACTCCGCTAAAGAGAAGCCTCAAGAGGCTAAGGTCATTGCTCTCGGCACTGGCAAAAAAGACGAAGACGGCAAAGCCGTGCCGTTCGAAGTCAAAGTCGGCGACATGGTCCTGTTGAGCCCCTACGGTGGTTCCGAGGTCAAAGTCGATGGCCAAAAATACAAGCTCGTGCGTGAGGATGACATCCTCGGCGTCGTCGAGTAAGTTCCTAAAGTATCAATATTTAAAATACAAAAGTTTAAATCATATGGCAGCTAAACAACTCCTTTTTGACGAGGCAGCTCGTTCCAAAATTCTGCGTGGTGTCGAGATTCTCTCCCGCGCCGTTAAAGTGACGCTCGGTCCCAAAGGCCGTAACGTCATCATCGACAAAAAATTCGGCTCCCCGACCGTCACCAAAGACGGCGTGACGGTGGCTAAAGAAGTCGAACTTCCTGATCCTTACGAGAACATGGGTGCCCAGATGGTGAAGGAAGTCGCTTCCAAGACTTCTGACAATGCCGGTGACGGTACCACTACTGCGACCGTGCTTGCCGAAGCCATCTACCGCGAAGGCCTGAAGAACGTCGCCGCGGGTTCGAACCCAATCTTCCTCAAGCGTGGTATCGACAAGGCCGTTGAGGCCGCTGTCGCGCAGCTCCACAAAATCTCCAAGAAGGTCAATGACCGGGAAGAGATTCGTCAGGTTGCGACCGTTTCCGCCAACTGGGACACCGAGATCGGTGACATCATCGCCGATGCGATGGACAAGGTTGGCAAAGACGGCACGATCACCGTCGAAGAGGCCAAGTCGATCCAAACTTCGCTCGACGTCGTCGAGGGTATGCAGTTCGACAAGGGTTACCTCTCATCTTACTTCACGACCAATGCTGAAGCGCAAGAGGCCGTCCTCGAAGACGCCTACGTGCTGATCCACGAGAAGAAGATTTCTTCCCTGCAAGATCTTCTGCCTTTGCTCCAGTCGGTCTCCAAGACCAGCAAGCCTTTGCTCCTCATCGCTGAGGATATCGAGGGTGAGGCCTTGGCTGCCCTCGTGGTCAATAAGATCCGTGGCACACTGAACGTTTGCGCGGTGAAGGCTCCTGGCTTCGGTGATCGCCGCAAGGCCATGTTGGAAGACATCGCGGTTCTCACCGGTGCGACCTGCATCAGCGAAGATCTCGGTATCAAACTTGAGAACGTGCAATTGTCCGAGCTCGGTTCGGCCAAACGCATCGTCGTCGACAAAGAGAACACAACGATTGTCGAAGGTGGCGGAAAGTCTTCCGACATCCAAGGCCGCGTAAAACTAATCCGTCGCCAGATCGACGAAACCACTTCCGACTACGATCGTGAGAAGCTCCAAGAGCGTCTTGCCAAGTTGGCTGGCGGCGTTGCCGTCATCAATGTTGGTGCTGCGACTGAGGCGGAGATGAAGGAAAAGAAGGCTCGCGTTGAAGATGCTCTCCACGCCACCCGCGCGGCGGTTGAAGAAGGCATCGTTCCTGGTGGTGGTGTCGCTTTGCTCCGCACCGCACTCGCCATGGACAAGGTCGAGCTCGAAGGTGACGAGAAGATCGGTGCATCCATCGTTCGTCGTGCTATCGAAGCGCCGCTCAAGCAGCTCTGCTTCAATGCCGGAGTTGACGGTGGCGTGGTGGTTCAGACGGTGCTCAAGAGCAAAGGCTCGATGGGTTACAATGTGTCGACCGACAAGTATGAGGACCTCGTGAAGGCTGGCGTAGTGGATCCTACCAAGGTGACCCGCACTGCGCTGCAAAACGCGGCTTCGATCTCTGGTTTGCTCCTCACGACCGAATGTATGATCACCGAGATCCCCGAAAAGGGTGATTCTTCCGGGGGTGGTCATGACCACGGTGGTGGAATGGGCGGAATGGGCGGCTACTAAGCCACCCGTCTGTAACCTGACTCAATTATTCATCGACCTCGTCCTGCTTTTGCAGGACGGGGTCTTTTTTTGTCCGCGAAGGTGGTTTTAAGTGGTGAGCACTTTGCGGGCTTCGATTACCGGGGACGGAAGGTGTGCTGGCGCGATCCGTTCGCGTTTGGCGTAGGATCGGAGTCGTTCGATTTCGCCGGGAAGCGGTGCGATTAATTCCTCGTTTTTGATCCTGAAAAGAGCGGTGTCGGTCGCGAGGGTGGAAGCCGGCGGGCCAAAACCGCGACTTCGGGGCGGCCCCGGCGTTTGCCAGGTGGGTTCGACTCGATGTTGGCGAAAGGGAGTCGCCACGAAGCGAACGTGATCGAGGGACGAGTTTGTGCGGCGAGCGAGTTCGACGAGATGGCGCACGTTTTCGTCGGTATTGGCTGACGCCGATTCGAGTAGAATCGCGGCAGGCGGAATCATGGGATACTCGCGCGGCAGTAAAATGGCGAAGGCGTTTGCCTCGGACCGGGCAAGACCGGTTGAACTCGCTCCATCGCTGCCGGCAAAGATGGTTTTAGGTGCTGCTTTGGCGAGTGGTCGGAGCTCGGCGCAATGATGGGTAATACGCAGATCAAAGTGATCAAATCCGATGATCGCGTCGACGGGCTTGAGCGGGAGGAGCGAACGTCGCGCGAGGTAGTCGTAGCTGATTTGGTGCGGCCGAAGCGATCATAGGCGGGGGAGGGGCGATGGGGATGGAATCGATCGTTACAAGAATAGGGAAGGATTACGCTTTTCAGACCTCGTTGAGCAGACTTCGATGTGCGGTAAGTTATGGAAGTCGTTTTTTTAGGCACGGGCACCTCTCAAGGCGTTCCGATGATCGCTTGCGATTGTGCGGTTTGCACGTCGGACGATGCACGAAATCGTCGCACCCGGGCATCTATCCACGTGGTGATGGATGGATTACATATCCAGGTCGATGCGTCTTCTGAGTTTCGACTTCGCTGTGTGGCAGAAAAAGTGAAGTGGATAGATTTGTTCATTCTCACCCACGGACATGCTGACCACATCGCGGGCATGGATGATTTGCGGCGGTTCTGCGATTTGCTGGGCGGTGAGGCACTTCAAGTTTATTCAACGGACGAAGGTATCGGCAGGGTCTTATCGATGTATCCGTATGCGATTATGGATCGCCCGGTAGTGCGCGGTTATGCGGCGTTTAAGTTGGAACAGATGCCCGCCAAATTGGAGCTTCCGGAGGGCACTATTGAGTCAACGCTGCTCCCTCATGGCGGAGTGAATACCTTGGGACTGATTTTTACAGAAGGAAGCAGCGGCAAGAAATTCACCTACTACACCGATTGTAAAAGAGTCCCGCAGGAAGCCGTGGAGTTGGCCAAAGGATCGAATGTAGTCGTCTTGGACGGACTCCGGTCGATGCCGCATCCCTCCCATATGTCGATTGACGAAGCGGTGGCAGTCGCGGCTGAAATCGATGCGGAAACGACTTATCTTACCCATCTCACCCATTTGTCCGATCACGCGAAGACGGAGGAGACGCTACCGGATCGCGTCTGGTTGGCTTACGACGGACTCCGATTGAATCTGGACTAGACTCAACCGGCTCAGTGGTCCGATTAGATCTGCGAGAGTAACTTGTTGAGATGGGTCGAGGGAATCTGCGACCTCGGCCCATGAGAGGGCGACCGAGTTTGAGGAGCGACGGTAGGTAATTGCCTGATAGATTTCCGCGAACTGGGAGGCGGAAAGGTGCAGGGTTGTCCGTATCTCAGTTTTTAGCAGCAGATTTGCCCCCTCCTGACGATGAAGCGTTTGATCGATCAGTCGGTTTTGTTTTGCGGTCAGCCATTGTTTCCGAGTGGAGGCGATCTGCGGCTCAATTTGAGCGAGGAGTGCAATTCTCTGATCCCGACGATCGTTTGGATCAGCGTTTGCCGATCGGCTCCGGCCTAGCTCATCGATTGCTCAATGTCGTCGAGAGCTTGATTCAACCCCATTGATTTTGCCGAACTGAGATGCAATGAGATTAAGAATGACTCGTCTCTTAGTTAGGTGATTGCGGGTAAACCGGCGGGGGCTGGGCCGCGAACTCGATTGCGTCCGGCTTGGGGCGGATCACCGCCGGCATTATCCGGATTCCCGCCGGGACCCCTACCGAAGTCGGGACCGGGGTGTGCCCGCCAAAAGCGAGGGATAAACGGGAAGTCCGCCGTAATGACATAGTAGTAGATTCCTTCCGGGTATTCAGAGGTCACCCCGAATCGACCGTTGCCGCGATCGAGATCACCCAAGCCTTTGGCGTATTCGTAGAATTGGACAAACGTCCCGTCGAATTTTCCAAGAAATCGGCCTGGGGAGTTATTTCATGCGGATTCCCGGGATTAGGGAAGAGGCCGTGCGAATGATCGGGTGACGAATCGACTCGAAATTCGCGATAGTTTCCGTTGGTTGTGATCTCAACTCGGTTGGGGAGGGCAGGCATTTCATTGCCTCCGCGGTGGGGCCCCTCATGCGCTCGCGAAACAAGGATTGGAACCCACCAGGACGAGAGAATGTGCCGGAGATTTTGATCATAATATAGATTAGTTGAGTGCAAATGACCGGGTGTTAGCCGCCCGGTCTCCGCGGTCTATCTGGACTTCCTCTTGGTCGGCCGCCTCTCCCGCCGTCCGCGCCGTCCGCTCCTCCCGCGCATCCCGCTCCTCCAGTTCGCCCGGTGCCATCGCCTCTTCCTCCACGTCGAGTCGGTCTCGGGGTGAAGACGGGAAGGTCTTATTTATAGTTGTTCAAAAACTGGGCGAGTTCGGCGGCGACGGTGGGATTCGCATCAGCGACATTGGTGGTCTCTGTCGGATCTGAGATCCACCGAAAATGTGAGCTGACGGTTGCCGTTCTTGGTCGTGACCGCCTGATTAAACTAGGATCCCCCGACTAGCACGGTTTCCTTATGCCGAAACTCGAGCTCGATGTCGAAGGTTTGTAAGCTGGTCGATTGGTTGTCGACATTGCCAATCTTAAGGCGACCGGTGCCGTCGCCGTTGATTGTAAATGTACCTGCGCCCGTGCCGAAAGTCATCTCTTCAATCTGGGATGTGGCCCCATTTGCGAATTCCTGGTCCCCATCGACGATCGGGTTGGTCGCGATATCGAAGAACCTATTCCCGTTTTTTGCGGGGGGCTTTATTTCGGCTCCAGTTTACCGGAGTCGATACTGAGGTATTCGAGGATCCATTCCGCGCGAATGCCGCGCTACAAGTCGTGGCACAAGTGACGAGAACGAGTGCTATCAGGCGGACCATGATTTCATCTTAGGCCTCTTCCGTGACTTTTACAAAACAGGGAACTCCGGAGCCTGAATGCATGATTAACAGAGATGAATGGTTCTATTAGGATTGGTTGGATTGAAAGGTAAATTTCGTAAGTATTTGATTTATAGTTAACTTAAGATCACAGTCGTGGTCTGACTAATTGAATTCAGTCTTAGGGAGATCCTGCGGTTTTGGTTAGACAAGAAAGATGACTATCTTTACCAAGATAAGACTGTTTAACCCGTAATCCTTCTAATCTTATGTCCCGAATCTACTCCGATATCACTGAAACAATTGGCAATACTCCATTGGTCCGCCTTAACCGGACGGCTAAAAAGCATGGGGCGGTCGCTAACGTCGTGTTGAAACTTGAATTTTTTAATCCTCTTTCCTCCGTCAAGGATCGCATCGGCTTTGCGATGATCAACGACGCCCTGGCCAGCGGTAAGATTAACGAGAACTCGGTTCTGATTGAGCCCACTTCGGGCAACACCGGAATCTCTCTCGCCTTCGTCGCGGCAGCGAGAGGATTGAAGCTCGTGCTCACGATGCCTGATACGATGAGCATGGAGCGGCGTAAATTACTGAAGACGCTCGGCGCTCGCCTCGTGTTGACCGAAGGCGCGAAGGGGATGAAAGGCGCGATTGCCAAAGCTGAAGAACTGGCCGCAAAAATTCCGAATGGCGTGGTTTTGCAGCAGTTTTCCAACCCATCTAATCCTGCAATTCACCGCAAGACGACCGCGGAAGAAATTTGGAATGATACCGACGGAAAGGTTGATTTCGTTGTAGCGGGTATTGGCACGGGAGGCACGATCACCGGAGTAGGTGAGGGGCTGAAGGCTAAAAATGCCGCCATCAAAATGATCGCCGTTGAGCCCGCGGGGTCACCCATTTTGTCGGGAGGAAATCCTGGTCCGCATAAGCTTCAAGGCATTGGCGCTGGTTTTATCCCAGGGGTGCTCAACACGGAAATTTACGATGAAGTCTTTGCGGTAAAAGAGGAGGATTCCGGGCCGATTTCGAAAGAGGTTTCGCAGCTCGATGGTATTCCGATCGGGATATCTTCTGGTGCGATCACTTGGGCGGCGTTGCAAGTGGCGGCCCGGCCAGAGAATGCCGGTAAGACGGTTGTGGCGATCATTCCATCCTGCTCCGAGCGCTATTTGTCCACCTGGTTGTTCGCCGACGTGAATACCGAAAGCGATTCGATCGACGACCTCATCGGATAAATTATTTTAGAGAAAACTCTGAGCCTCCCTCGGGGGGCTGTGACCTCATTTCAAGCCGGTCCCGGCGCTTGATCTTTATCGATCGGGGGCCGGGACTTTGGTTTTGAAATATGGAGTTCAATGAATCGTAGCCAACCCCCATTGCCAAGGAGGAGGAGATCTGTTGCTCATCAAAGTTCATGATAGCGGAACCTAACGCCTCAAACGGCTTTCTCTCAGCGCAGATCGAACTATTGTGGGAGAGTTACACCCGATGGACGAATAAGTCCCTGATCTCGTTGGAGGGGTCGGGCGCTTCAGACTTGGCCAAGTCAATCTATGAGGCTCCGTTTGTGGTGTTATCACACGGCACGGAGAAGGACCCGATATTCAATTATGCGAATCTAGCAGGACAGGCGCTGTTTGAGATGTCTTGGCAGGATTTCATGATCACGCCGTCACGCTATTCTGCCGAGCCCTTGATTCGTGAAGAACGGCTGCGGTTGTTCGATCGCGTTGCTTGCCACGGATTCATTGACGATTATCAAGGCGTGAGGATTTCACGGACGGGACGTCGATTCTACATTGAACAGGCGACGGTTTGGATGGTGCTCGATCCCGAGGGAAACCTAGCTGGCCAAGCGGCAATGTTTGCGGAATGGGATTTTCTCTCGCCGATTTAGCGGCTACGGGATGAACGGCCAAATTACGGGAATTACGACCATAGCCATCGCGAAGCAGAGCGCATTCATGGGGAGACCTATTTTGAGGAAATCGGTGAAGCGATACCCGCCTACCCCATAGACGTAAGTGTTGGTTTGATAGCCGATGGGCGTCGAAAAAGCGGCGGAGGCGGCAAACATCACTGCGACAATAAACGGGCGTGAATCGACCCCGAGTTCGCTTGAGACCTGAATTGCGATGGGAGCCATCAGGGCGGCAATCGCGTTATTGGAGAGAATCTCAGTGAAGAACATCGTGGTGAAGTAGACCGTCGCGAGGGCGATGATCGTCCGATGCTCCGATCCCGCGAGACTGTTGAGGCCGGTCACCAAATTAGTGGCTAGCCAAGCGGCGGCGCCCGATTGTTGGAGGGCCAGTCCCATGGCAAGCATGCCAAAGATCAGGAAAATCAGGTTCCACTCGACGGAACCGTAGGCTTCTTTCGAAGATAATATGCCGGAGAGCAGGAGCACCACACAGCCGGTTACCGCAGCGGTGGCGATCGGGGTAAGCCCGAGGGCAGCCGCGGTCACCACGGCGGCAATAATCCCAAGCACAAATAGGATACGGGAAGTGGGAGATTTGGTGGGGGTGCGGGCACGATCGAACAGCACCAATTCGTTACTCCCGCGCAATGCGTCGATCGCTTGGTCGGTTCCCATCATGAGTAGGACGTCTCCGGGTTCGATCGGTAGGGTTTCGATTCGTTCGCGGACATTTCGCCCCTTCCGATGCAGGGCGACTACGATCATGCGGAATCGTTGCCGGAAATTTCCGTCCCGGGCTGTCTGACCAATCATGGAGAATTGCGGTGCGACCATGGCTTCGACCAGAGAGCCTTCGTGCGCCGCGATTTGTTCGAGACCGAGATGAAGGTCAGAGAGCAGATCGATTCCTTCGACGGAGCGGGCATGAGCGACTCCGCTGGGGCGACACGAAAGGATTAAACGGTCTCCTGCTTCTAGGCGGGTGCTCTTGGGTCTGATTCGAATCGCGATGCCTTCCCGCACGATTTCAAGCACGCGCACTCCTCTGGCTTTTTTAAGGCCTGATTCGGACAGGGTTTTACCCAGCATGGGAGAGTTGGGCTGTACAAATGCTTCCGTGATATATTCACGACGTTCGTCTTCGCTTAAGATATCACTGAGCATTTCCCGCACGGGGAGCATTTTTTTGCCTACCAGGGCGAGGTAGATTCCGCCAAGGATCGTGGTGGGCAGCCCCAACCAAGCGAGTTCGAACATGCTAAACGCCCGCTCCCCCTGGGCGACCGCAATACCGTTGACGATCAAGTTGGTGCTCGTGCCTAACAGGGTGCAGGTGCCGCCGAGGATCGCGGCGTAAGAAAGGGGGATGAGTAATTTAGACGGAGCGAGTTTCATTTTTCGCGCCAACCCCAGAATTACGGGAAGAAACACGACCACCACCGGCGTGTTATTCACGAAAGCGGACAGTGGCGCGACGACGAGGATCATCGCGAATATGACCAAAGGGTAGGGCAGCACGACCATGCGCTCGACCATTCCTGAAACGCGGTCAATCAGGCCGCATTTAACCAACGCCGCACTCAGAATGAACATCGCACCGATGGTGAGCGGGGCAGGATTTGAGAAAACCGTGAGCGCCTCTTCCGATGGGAGTATTCCGGTCAGCATGAGTACCGTAAAGAGAGTCAATGCGGTGACATCGGGGGGGAATTTCTCCCACACGAAGCTGGCTAAAGTCAGGACCAGCAAAAGAAACACAAAGGCGATTTCCCAAGTCATAGGATAAGCGCAAACTAGGGCGCAGCCAGAGACACTCCCAGCTTAATCTAGGTCTTACTTCGATCTTCGCTCTGGCGATACCAGCGCCGAAAAACGAAACAGAAGGCCAGAAAAGTCATCAACACGTTCGACAGCTTCATGATGGCACCGGCGAGAAGTTGGTCATCCATGGGGCCAAAGTTGTCGATTATTCGTGGGGCGAATTCGTAAGTCGGATAAAGTACTTCGGAGGAGAAGGTCACGGCCACAAAGAGGGGAGTGAGACCGACCGCGACAGCAAAGAGATAGATCATCTGGCTGCCATAGGTAATCATAGGCCAGACTCGAGAGTTCGCGAGAACAGGCCACCAAAACATGACGGCGGAACCGAAGAACGTTACATGCTCCAACACGTGCATCAATCGATCTTGGAGCGCCAAGTCGTAGAGCGCAGGCAGATGCCAAACACTTTGCACCATGACGTAAATAATCCCAGCCACTACGGGGTGGGTAAAGAACCAGCCGATTTGGCGAATGACGGGTACCGCCGCGAATTTATCCACCAGCCAAGGGGGGAGTCCCACGAGAAAGAGAATCGCGCAAGGGTAGATGAGCACCATGTGCTGAGCCATGTGGGCGGAGAACAGGAACCGTTCACCGAGTTGATCGAAAGGTGATCCCACGGCCAAATAGAAGATTACGAGGGAGCTATAGTAACTCCACGCTTTCCAAGCAGGGGTTGATGCTCGCGGGTCCAGTTTTCCCTGTAGTGGGCCGGTGAGCAGGGCGTAGCCCCACGCCAGCAGCACCAGACCACCGATGAGGTAGGGTTCGTTGTGCCAGTGGCGCCAGTCGATGAGATTCATAGCTAAAGTTGAGCGGATTGTTGCGGTATAGCTTCGTTACGATACCGCACGAAAAAGGCGGCCAGTTGGCCGCCTCGTCAAGGGTCTCAAGAGCTTTTTAGCGCTTATGCAGCCTCATCGTAAGCTGGCCCGACGGGGCGCGCGGCTTCTGCTCCGTGAATGAGCAGTAACGCCCCGAGGGTTCCTGCTCCTAAGATCAGCCCGATCACGAAAAGAACCGTGCAAAACCTCTTATCCCATTTGAGATGCATGAAGACCCAGATCACGGCGATGAACTTAAATGCCGACATGATCATCAGGAGCGTGATGATGAGCCAGTCGGCCAGTGGCATGTAAATCACGAGGAGTTCCATTCCGGTGATGATCACGAGGATCATCGCCAGTTGGACGAAGACGTGGAACTTGCCCTCGTGGACGTGGGAGTTGTCAGGGGAAACAGTGGCGGAGGCGCTCATGGCAAAACAACGTATTCGAGAAGGTAAACGACCGGGAAAATGACGATCCAGACGATATCAACAAAATGCCAGTAAAGGCCCATTGATTCGACGTCGATGGCATTAGCTTCTCCGAAGTCGACGGGGCCGCGAGGTTTCGCGAACCAGATGAGGCCTCCGAGCAGTGCGACACAGCCGAAGAAAGCCATGAAGTGGTTGCTGAAGAAGTAAGCGAGCCCATGGCCGTCCTCGTAACCGTGAACCAGTGCGAGGAGGGTGTATAAGCTGAGCACCGCCATCGCGGCGAACGTGATGAAGTGGAGAACCCCTCGCATGATCCACCCTTGACCGTCGGATTCGTCGGCAGGTTTAAAGGAACGGATATACATCAACACCAACCACAAGATACCGATGGCGACGTGAACGCCGTGGGTGCCCGTCAGGGTGTAGAAGGTCGAACCGAACACACTACTGGAGAGGGTAAGGCCATAGGCGTGAACAAAGTGAACGAACTCATAGACCTGCACGCCGAGAAAGATCAGACCGAACACGATGGTCCCCAGCAGCATCTTTCGCGTCGTGACGACATTGCCCATTTGGCAGGAGTTCACCGCCAACGCCATAAGGAGTGACGACATGAGCAGGACAAACGTCGACCCGGAGGTCAGTTCGATCGCAAAGATATCCCGAGGGTCAGGAGTGCCTACAGGGGGATGTAGACGGTAAACGAGGTGAGTCGCGATCAGCGTGCCGAAGAACATGCAATCCGAGGCCAAGAATGCCCACATGAAGAGCTTCTTGTTCGGGATCCCGGTCGTCGTGGTCGCGTCGTGGTGGTGGTCGATTTGACCAGCCGTGGCGGCGTGTGAGCTCATTTCAGGTAATGTAAATAGGTTTCCAGATCAGGACTTGCCGAGGTCGTTCTCGTCCTTGGTAGGATGGATGTGATAACCGCCAGGACCTTCCATAGACCACATCCAAGCACCGGCGAAGGTGATAGCCAGGCCGACGATAGCACCGGGGATGAAGTGGTTGGCGAAGCAAAGCGCTCCGATGAGCATGCCACAGGCGGTGAAGATCGGGAACCAAGAGTTACTTGGCATGTGCACGCCGCCGTGAGCCTCATCCGCCGCTGCCGTTTCCACGGCATCTTTGGCGGTTTGCTCTTTGTTGTTCTTCATATCCCAGAAGGCGTCGCGAGCGTGGACCTTAGGGGTGACGTCAAAGTTGTGCACGGGAGGAGGGGTGGGCAGAGACCATTCGAGGGTGCGAGCGTCCCAAGGATCACGCGTGACTTTTTCACCCTTATAGTAGGTGTAAATCATGACCACGAAGTAGACCGCGATACCGATGCCCAAGACGAAGGCACCGATGGTGGCGATCATGTTGATGCTGCTCCATCCCATGTTGTCGTCATAGGTGAAGGTGCGACGAGGCATGCCGTTAAGACCAACAAAGTGCAGCGGGAAGAAAGTGACGTTGAATCCGACAAAAATGACCCAGAAGGAAAGTTTGCCCCAAAATTCAGAGACCTTGCGGCCGAACATAAGAGGGAACCAGTAGTGAATTCCGGCGAGCAGGGCGAAGATTGATCCGCCGATGAGTACGTAATGGAAGTGGGCTACGACGAAGTAACTGTCTTGCTGTTGAGCATCGGCAGGTGCCGCAGCATGCATGATACCGGAAAACCCGCCCATCATGAACATCCAGACGAACCCGAGGGCGAACATCATCGGAGTGCGCATCATCAGGTGACCATTCCAGAGGGTGCCGATCCAGTTGAAGATCTTAACTCCGGTGGGGACAGCAATTGCCATGGTTGCGAGGGAGAAGGCGGCCGTGGCTACGGTGCCCAACCCGGTGGTGAACATGTGATGAGACCATACGCCGAATCCGAGGAAGCCGATGACCGCACCAGAAAAGACCACGATAGGATATCCGAAGAGAGGTTTGCGGGAAAAAGTCGGTAGGATCTCGGAAATAATTCCCATCGCAGGAAGGATCAGAATGTAGACTTCGGGATGACCGAAGACCCAGAACAAGTGCTGCCACAGAATGGGGAGACCCCCGCCGGAGACTTCGAAGAAGAAGGTGCCAAAGTTGCGATCCATCATGACCTCGACCAATGCGATCGTAATCGCAGGGAACGAAAGAATGATGAGGAAGGCGGTAAACAGAGTCATCCACGTGAACACCGGCAGGCGCATCATCGTGAGTCCGGGAGCGCGCATGTTGATAATGGTGACAATGAAGTTCAGCGAACCGACGATCGACGAGACCCCCAACGTCTGCAGGCCAATAATCCAGAGGTCGGTCGACATATCTCCGGCAAACTCACTGGAGAACGCGGTCGAAGTCAGCGGAGCGTAGCCAAACCAGCCGATATCCGGCAACCCGGACTTCACGAAAAAGCCGACATTAAGGATGATAGCGCCGGCGAGGAACACCCAGAAGGCAAACCCGTTAAGCCGGGGAAAAGCGACATCTCGAGCGCCAATCTGCAGCGGCATGATATAATTGAAGAACGCGGCCGAAAGCGGCATGACGGCGAGGAAGATCATCGTCGTTGCGTGCATCGTGAACATCTCATTGTAGGTCTGAGCAGTCAGGAACGTGTTGTTTGGCACCGCGAGTTGCGTCCGAATCAAAAGCGCTTCAACCCCTCCTACGAGGAAGAAGAACAGAGCGCTGACTCCGTAAAGGAAGCCGATTCGTTTGTGATCGACCGTGGTGAGCCAGCTCACAATACCGGTTTTGTGGTCCGGGCGGGTGAAGATAAGCGAACGTTTGGCCACGGGAGCGTGCTCCTCGTGACCGACAAATTCGGAATTGGTCAGTGATTGATCCATGGCGGGCAAGGTGTAGAGCCGATTATTTTAAACTGTGAAGGTAAGCGACGAGGGCGTGCGCTTCGCTTTCGGTAAATTCGATATTGTGTTCCAGGATCTCTTGCGAGACGGGATCACGGGAGACGTAACCTTTCATCACGACTGGATTCGCACCGACCTTATGGGCGGTGGCTTGAGAGTTGTTAATCCCCTCATACATCTGATTGCCGGGTTTTACCTGATCAGGTTCGGTTATCCACCGATACATATTGGCCTCACTGTTTTCCAACAGTCCGCCCGCAATGGTGGTGCGGGCTCCGATGTGAGTGAGGTCGGGGCCCATGACACCCATGGCACCATGGCCTCGCACCGCGTGGCAGGTAATACAGAGTTTTTGCGAAAACAGTCTTCGACCATCAGCAATCAACGCTGGGCTTTCTTTCGACTCGTCGACGAATTGTTGCTCGTGCCATTTTCCGAACGGATCGGCGTCAAATTCCTCGGTCCAGCCCGGTTGGTTGCGACGAAAAGAGTAGCTGGCAAATTTTGCTTGAGGCTTTTCTTCCGTGGTGGCGGTGACCGTCCGGGCGAGTTTACTCTGGTTAACAACCCAATTCGCAAAATCCTCTTCGTTGAGGGCGATGACTCGGAACCGCATCACGGCATGAGACTCGCCGCAGTATTCCGCGCATTGGCCCCAGAAGTAACCGGGCTCGTCGGCTTGAAGCCAGAGGCGATTGCCGCGGTTGGGCATCATATCGACCTTACCGGCTAGTTTGGGCACCCAGAAGGAGTGGATCACGTCAGTTGTTCGGAGATTAACCCGAACTGGACGGCCTGCTGGAATAACTAACTCATTGGCGACCACTAGCGGAGCTTCACCTCCCGTTTCAATGGGCGCGAGTTCGGAGGGGTATTCAAATTTAAACCACCACTGATAGCCGATGGCATTAACCTCGTAGGCATTTTCGGCATCCTCTGGCACGTCATAGGTGTACCAGATACCTTTCATGGTTGGCACAGCGATAATAACCAGTGCTAAGATGGAGGCGACGATTAACCCCATTTCTACGACAGGGTTACCGTGTCCTTGGGCGGGAGTTTCTGCGTGCTCGTCCGCCTCGTTGCGAGCCTTGAACTTGAGGGTCGCGTAAGTGAGAAATCCGGCAACGAACACAAAGATCACTAATGTGACCCACAACGTGACGTAGAAAATATCCAACTGCACCTTTGCAACGGGACCTTTCGTATCGAAGGTGGATTGGTGGCCACTGAGCCAGCCGCCACAGAAAAGTGGCAGCAGGGCAACAAGCAGCGCCGCGGTGAAGCGTCTGAAAGGCCGAGCGGAAGAATTTGAAGAACTCATGGGATCAAATAGGCCGTGTCCGTTGATGCGGGCACAGGAAGTCAGATACCCTCCTCATGCGACCGGCCATTTCAAGTCATTATATGAATGGATCTTGATTAGATGACCGGGCTAATCGTCTTGTGAAGTAAAGTGCATAGCCAAGGCGAGCTTCCGATTTCACTGGCGATTGGGGGAATGCTGGATTGGTTCACACTGCAATGAAATTCTCAACGATCTCCACTCTGATCCTCTCCATTTCTGTGCTCGGGCTCACGGCCTGCGGCAAAAAAGAAACGGCCGCGGCTCCCTCCCAGACGGTTAAGGAAACCGCCAAGCCGAACTCCGCGACCATCGCGGAAGTCAAAAAGCCGATGGCCGATAAGCCTGTCGCAGGCAAAACCGTCAAAGTTATCGCGAACGATACGATGAAGTTTGACATCACCAAAATTGAGGCAGTTGCCGGTTCGCAGCTCACGATTACGCTGGTGAACCAAGGCGCGCTGCCGAAAGCCGCGATGGGACACAACCTCGTGGTGCTCACGAAAGAGGCCAATTCGGGTGCGTTCGCTATGGCGGCCATGACCTCGCCGCAAACGGAATACATCCCAGCTCAAATGAAGAATCAAGTTCTCGCAGCCACCAAGCTGCTCGGACCGGGTGAATCCGATTCGATTACCTTCACCGTTCCTTCGGAGCCCGGTGAGTATGTTTACCTTTGCAGCTTTCCGGCTCACTTCATGGCCGGTATGAAGGGCGTATTGATCGTGAAGTAACTCGGTTTTTTAAAGTCGAATATTTAATCGGCTACCGTCCTCCGTCAGGGAGGGCGGGTTTTTGTGTTTCGCGACAAGGACCGTTACCGCGATTAGGCCGCACGTGGCCACCACTGATACAGAAAGAAGTAGACTAAGACGCCGGTTACGCTGACGTAATACCAAATTGGGAACGTCCACTTTGCCCACTTTTTGTGCCGCTCAAAATCACCTTTGATCGCGAACAAGAAAGTGCGAGGCACGAGATAAGCGATGGAGATAGCGAGAATGATGTGAGAGATCAACATCGTGTAATAAAAGGTGCTAATCGTTCCCTCGCCACCGAATGGAGTGTGCACGCCTTTCACGAGGATTTTATGGCTGACATAGCCGACGAGAAAAACGGCTGAGACGGTGCCAGCAGAAAGCATCATCTTGCGATGGGATTTTTTGTTGCCGGATTTGATGAAAATGAAACCAGCGGTCATCAAAATGGTGGCGAGGCCATTCAGGCAGGCGTTTAACGCCGGGATATCTTGTATGCTCATGTGATAAATAGTCGATCGATTACCAAGGCGCCGAGTTGGAGTGGAAGCCATCCAATGGACGCGAAAAACAGTTTACGGGCCGCCTTGTCTCTCCCTTCAGGCCGCATGAATCTGATCGCACGGGTGAGAAACCAGAGTCCAAAGAGCATCGTGGCGCCGAAGTAAAACCAACTGGCTTCGCCCAGCAGGGTGGGGAGCGCACTGACCGCGATTAACGCGAGGGTGTTGACGAGGGACCACATGGCCACCTTGCCGCCTTCGCTGTCTCGGACTGGAAGCATGGGGAAGGATACCTTGCCGTAGTCCTCCCGGTAGGTCCAAGAAATGGCCATAAAGTGAGGAATTTGCCAGAACAAAAGAATTCCAAACAGCACCCAACCAAGAGGTTCCATCCCTCCATGAGCTGCGGCATAGCCAATAAGGGGAGGAAATGCGCCGGCGATCGCCCCGATTTCAGTGCTCCAACGCGAGTAGCGTTTTGCCGGGGTATACCAAGCGAGATAGGTGACAATGGTCGCGAGGGCGAAGGTCGCGGCCAACGTGCTGGCGAGGGCGAACAAGATGGCCAGCCCGGCGATGCAAAGTCCCCAGCCCATTACAAACGCAGCTCCGTCCGGCACCTTACCGGCTGGGATTGGGCGATCCGAGGTGCGATTCATTTGGGCGTCGGTATCGCGCTCCATCCATTGGTTGAGGGCGGCAACGCCACCAGCACAGGCCGAGGTGCCGACGATGGTCGTGAGGAAATGGGTCCAGTCCCACGGTGCCCGCACCACGAGGTAGCCGACGAGCGCCGTGATCACCGACAACATGCTCAAGCGGGGTTTAGTCAGCTCAAGATAGTCGGAAAATTTCCCCTTGGGCGCGTCGGCGGGGACCGCGGTGATTGAGGGTGAATCGGTCATGCCGCGTGGGAAATCGGTTTACGATTTGACCAAACTGCCGCCCCGAATGTCGCGGCGAGCAGGCAAGCTCCGACGAGAACGTGGGCGGTGGTGATATAGGGATCGCGGGTCATCCAGATAGCAGATGCACCCAATGCGATTTGCACAACCAATAGTCCTCCAATTACGCCAGCAGTTGATTTTAATCCGCCGCCCACTCTGGAATCGCGCCAAATAGCGTAGATAAATCCGCCCAGAGCGACCGTGAGCACCAGCGCCATCGCACGATGGGCAAAGTGGATGCTCACTTTGAAATTCCAGAGCGGAGGCAGCAAATCACCCTCCGGGGTGCTCAGCGGAAAGGTCGGGATCGCCAGCCCCGCGTAGCTGTGCCGCATCACGGCTGCGACCGCGAGTTGCAGCAGCAGCAGTCCGACACACCAGCGGCCCCACCGCACGATGTTGCCGGAGACGGCCGGACCCTGCCAGTTGATCCAGCGACGCGACAAAACCATCGCGATCGCCAAGAGGGTGCAGACGTAGATTTGGGCGAGGCCGGCGTGAACCATGGCAAACAGTCGGCCGACGCTGGTTTCGATAGATTCGATATGGAGATGATCGAAGAGCACTCGGAGGCCACCGATCAGGGCCTGGGTGAAAACGAGCACGACGGCGAATAAGGCGAGGTTACGGACCCACGCCCGATCTTCGCGGGCCCAGACGAGGAGCCAGATTGCGATGGTGATGAATGCCATGAGCCCGGCACTGAGCCGATGCGAGTGCTCAGCGAACATCATGATATCGGAGAGCCAACCTTCGGGGTTGAGCGATCCGTTGGATAAGGGCCAGTCTAGGAAAGCCATGCCGGCGCCGATACTCGTGGTGAAGGCGCCGAGCATAATTAACACGAACACCCAAACTCCGCCGATGGCGGCGAACCAGGCGACTTCGGGCTGATATTCTGAGGTGCGGGATGATTTTAAGCGTGCGATCATGACGTATTAGAAGAAATTAAGTCAGTAAGAACGAAACCATTACTTACGGCATTCGATTTGACAATTCCCGGTGCCGAGGAATCCGTAAGTTCGTGTTTTTCAGAATCTCTCGCATTAGTTTATCTGCAGGCCTGCTCGGGTTTTTCCTGTTCGGCGCCGGTCTGGGTTGTCAGCGAAAAGAAGCGGAGGAAAAATCAGGAACAACCCGAACCGAGTTGTTGGGATTACCGCTGACCGGACAAATCATCCGCGTTGATCAAGAGCGGGGAACCTTGCTCGTCGATCATGATGAGATTCCCGATTTCATGCCGGCGATGGTGATGGAGTTTGAGGTGGGAGAGGGCGATTTAGCGAACGCGGTCGAAGGCGCCCGGATAAGTGCCCGGTTAATCGAAGTCGACATGGGGCAATACCGCCTCGATCACATTTGGCGGATTGATGATATCGATTCTTCGAGAGTGGGGGTGGCGGCGGCGTCCTTGCGGGAGGACACTAATATTCGGGGCAGCAAAGCTTACCGGTCGGTGGGCGAAAATCTCCCCAGTTTTGCGCTCTACGACCAAACCGGGGCCGTGGTGGACGCCTCGCGTTTTCGAGGGAAGAAGATCCTGCTCAATTTTATCTACACCCGTTGTCCGATTGCGACGATGTGCCCAGCCGCGGTGGCTCACATGATTGCGGTGCAAACGGCCGTGGCTGAGGCCGGACGAAGCGACGAGCTGGCGCTGATCTCGATTACTTTCGATCCCGAATACGATACTCCGGGAGTGCTCCGAGAGTATGCGGAGGTGCGGGGAATCGACACGAGTAACTATCACTTTTTAACCGGACCGGAATCGGCGATTAGGGATTTGATCACGCAGTTTGGCGTTTTGGTGGGTGAAATCGATGGGCCTTTGATCAAGCACACGTTGGCGACGCTACTGATCGACAAAAATGGCCGGATTATCGACCGCGCGGATGGTAGCAAATGGGATACCCAGCAGTTCGTGAGGAAAATTTTACGATGAGTGTTGTCACTGATACCGGCTCCCTAAATCCGGGCCAAAAACTCCAAATCTTTGGGCTGACCGCGGCAGCGATTTTGGTCTTCGTATTTTTTCGTTGGCTGCCCACGGGCACCAATCTGAGCCACGGCGATTTTCGTTTAGAGGGAGATAACGTGCTCGAATTTTGTGATCCGGCGGCTCCCCAGTTTTTACCCGTTACGACGGCTCGATCTCCCGTCGAATTGGCCGTCAGGCCGAATTCAATACAATCGGGAGCGCCGACGGATTTTACGTTTACCCTGACGACTTCATCGGGGAAATTAATTTCCCCGGTCGATCTGCTGGTGGCGCACACACGCAAGCTGCACTTGATGGTCGTTGACCCAACGCTGCAGGATTATCAACACCTGCACCCCGAGGCGGGCGCAGACCCCAGTGAATGGAAGGTTTCATTCACCCCGAAGCTCGCAGGAGACTATCGCGTGTTTGCCGACTTTACCCCGACCGCGACCGCGCGAGGGCTCTACGCCAGTGCGGACATCGCCGTCGCTGGCGAAGTCTCCGAATCGAACCTGCCGAAGAATTGGACGGCGGAATCAGGAGATTTTCATTTCGAGTTGTCAGCGAAATCCCTGCCGATGCGAGCAAGAGAGCCGATTTATCTTACTTTGACCATTCGCCATCACAGCGGCGGCGACGTGACGATGGGGGAGGTCATGGGCGCATTCGCTCACTTGGTGGCGTTTGATCGGGAGCGAACGGGTTTTGCCCATCTCCATCCGCAGGAAACCAATCTGGCACAGGCGCCCGATCCGGCCGCGCCGGTGCTTCATTTTCAAGTGACGATTCCTCAGCCTGGACGGTTTGTAATCTGGGCGCAAATGGTGCTCGACGGCGAGGAAGTGTTTGTGCCGTTTTGGTTCGACGTGGAACCCTAGTCAGCGGATTTCTCGTGCGCTTCACCGAGCGCGTGCAGTTGTTCGATTATATTGGCCAGGCGGGTGCCGACCGGCGTGAGCTGGTATTCGACGTGGAGCACTTGGTCCGAATGATCTTCTTTGGTGATCAACCCATAGTTGAGTAATTTACGCAGCCGCTCGTTGAGGACTTTGGTCGAAATTCCGGGGATGAAGCGTTCCAGTTTCCCTGGACGATTTACGCCGCGTTGAATCGCTCCGAGCACGGCGGTGGACCATTTACAACCGATGACATCTTCGAGACTGCGGTAGGCATTACGTTCGGCGAGATTCAGGTAGGAACTTCGGGGCATGGGTTGATAATACATCTACTCGGGCGACGAGTCGAGTAGGCACCTTTTGGTCACCCCCTTCCCAAATTGTGCCCTCTAGCGGTGATTTGCAATCGAGGTTAGAGTGCCGGCGTCGTTGATCGGCTCTCGATCGGTGCGTAAAATCAAACTCAACGAAAAATATGAAAATGAAATCTAAAGCTATCTTCTATCACGCCGGGTGTCCGGTTTGTCTCGAGGCCGAAACGACCGTCAATAATCTCGTCGATCGCCACACGGTTGATCTGGAAATTGTGCACCTCGGGAAGAGCGCTGGTCGCTTGGGCGAGGCTGAGTCGGCGGGAGTGAAATCCGTGCCAGCACTGGTCCATCAAGGGCGGGTCACGCACCTGAATTTCGGGGCCGATTTGGCTGCGCTAAAGTAAATTCATCCCTAGGATGGAATGCATCTGAGTCTCCCGGCGGTAGCGTATAGTCAAATACGTAGTGGTGCGCTCCGTCTTTCATCTCGATGGTCATATGGCCCGAAAGCCCGGTGAGTTCGCCCGCCCCGGAGTCAGGGACGACTTCGACACTCAAAGGCGGTGCGCCCCGATGCATGAGGCCGTTGGGCTGGAAGTAAAACGACCCCGGTTTCCCGGCGAGGGTTACCGTCACTTTTTCCATCGCGACGTATCCCGCGGAGCCTGGCACCGCCGTTCGCCCACGACCATTTGCCCATCCGATACCCTCCCCAGATCGCCTGTGAAGGTTTTAGAAAGCTGCATTCGACCAATGGGTGATTCGACTTCGCCGTTGGTCTTCGCCGGCCGCATTTTCACGTTAAAGGTGCCGCGCGCCTCGGTCGCTTGGATTGATGCGGTGGCGAATAGAAGGATCGCGAGAAGGGAGATTGGAGCGCGCATCAGATCAGCGGGAAATAAGGACTAACCGGCCGGCTTTGCTGTCGGTGACAATCAACTCGGGGTGAGGTGGATCGAGAAAATGATCAGCCATGGACGGGGCTTGATGGAGGAGAATCGGGGCGCGGCCGACTGGCGGGATTTGCCAGATTTTCGCGGGGAACCCTTCCGTCGCGCAGAGGTTGCCCGCTTGATCGGTTTCGACGCTTCCAGCAGAACGATATCCCGGGACGATGCTTCGCAAAGGTTTGCCGCCCCGGCCCCGGGTCACGCGCTCAGGATTGCGGCCGACATCGAGCGTTTTCACTTCGTTGGCAGCTAGGCTGGAGACGAGCAGGAGGCAGAGAATCGTAATGCGCTGCCTCCTTTCAGTTTCCGGTAAGGGGGCGGTGCGGGTCAAAGATTCTGGGTATAGTCAATTGTTAGCATGAGATTGAGAGCGGATCTGAGCTCCAAGCGGAAGGTCACAGTTGCGGTTCAGCTGATGTTTAATTTGCTTCCCCTATGCGACTCAGAATCCCCCAGGTTATGCTAAGAGTGGTTCTCGGAACGTTTCTCGTTTCACCTCTCCTGATGGCCGACGAAGATCTGCAAGTCATCGCAGTGACTGACATGACGGATGAGGGGCGAGAGCGTCCCGTGCCCTCAGCGGCAAGCCCGATTTATTACCAAGCGGTGACGGCGGGATATCAGACGTTTGGTCGGGGAGTTGGGGGAGAGAATATCCCGCCGAATGATGCGTTTCTACAGGTGGTTTTAAAGACTTTGAAAAAAGAAGGCTACATACCCGCGACGGACGAAAATCCACCCACGATCGTGCTCGGGTTTTCGTGGGGCAGCGTGTGGGAAGATTATGGCACCGCGCTACAGGTTTTGGGCGGAGATAAGTTGGATATCGATTGGGAAATTAAACCGACGTTGGGGTTGGAGCCGCGGCAGTGGTTGAAAGGACTGCGGAAGAAAGGGGCTGATCGAATCATCGAACTGGCCAACGGGAATTTGTTTGTGGTCAACATCAACGCATACGACCGCCCGTCCCTGATCAAGGGTGATCTGGTCCCGCTTTGGCAGACGCGAATTGCCTGTCCCACTCGCGGGGTGTGGGCGAAAGATGCGCTGCCCCAGATCGTGGTAGCGGCCGCCTCAATGATTGGGCGCGAGACCGAATTTCCCGTGGTGTCGACGGTGGCCGGCGCGTTTGGAAAGCGTGGTCAAGTCACGATTGGTGATCTGACCGTGATGGATGAGGATTTTGATCTCGAACGGGCTCCAGTGCTCGATCTCACCAAAGAGACGATCAACTAAATCGGCTCGACGAGGCGGGGTTGTTTACGCCTTTGCCAGCGGCGGATCGAATTTCGTCCCAGTAGTTCGAAGTAATCGCAAAGAGCGGCCATGAAGCGGGATTCGCCCGCTAGAAGGAGACCAGCGAGGGCGAAGAAAAGGACCGCGGGGCCAGGCAGAATAATCAGTGGAATGGCGATTAGTAGGCAAAAAACCGCTCCAGTTATCGCAAGAAAACGCGCAAAAACTCGGCTTCGTTTGGGCCCCCGATTGGCTCGGGAGCGGTGGTGCGTGCGAAAGCGATGTCCCGGCGGGGCATTACGGAAATCGGACCACGATCGGCGAAGATGGGAGAAGCGCATGGGATCGAGCCGAGCTAGAATTTCAGATGCTTGATGGTTTGCCCACGGTTGATCAATTGCTCGAGGGATGAGATGCCGATTTTGAGGTGCTCGGTCACAAAGGACTCATCAACTTCCGCATCACTCTCGGCCGTTTTTACGCCTTCCGGGATCATGGGTTGATCGCTCACCAGTAGCAGTGCACCGGTGGTGATCTCGTTGAAAAATCCGGTCATAAACACCGTGGCGGTTTCCATATCGATAGCGATCGGACGGAGGGTGCTGAGGTATTTCTTAAACGTAGTGTCGTGCTCCCAAACGCGTCGATTGGTGGTGTAGACGGTGCCGGTCCAGTAGTCGCGGGCGAATTCGCGGATGGTGGTGGAAATGGCTTTTTGGAGCGCGAACGACGGCAGGGCCGGAACTTCGGGCGGGAAGTAATCATTGCTGGTGCCTTCGCCGCGGATGGCGGCGATCGGTAGAATGAGATCACCGAGTTCGGCGCGATGTTTTAGACCGCCGCATTTACCGAGGAAGAGGACCGCCTTGGGTTTTATGGCCGTGAGCAGATCCATGATCGTGGCCGCCGTGGCGCTGCCCATACCAAAATTAATGATGGTGATGCGGCCGGCGGTGGCGTTGGGCATCGGCTTGTCCTTGCCCATGATTGGCACGCGATTCCAGCGCGCAAAAAGTTTCACGTAGCGTTGGAAATTTGTCAGGAGAATGTGGTCTCCAAAATCCTCTAGGGGGACGCCAGTATAGCGAGGGAGCCAGTTTTCAACGATTTGTCGGCGGGTTTTAAGACCGGCACGAGAGGGGAGGGCGGCGTGACCGGAAGGGTCGCGAAGCGAAGCGGCGGCGGAAGTGGTAGGCTTTGGCATACGTTCTGAACATGAATAAGCCGAGAAGTCCAAAAGACAAGCCGAGGGCTATTGTGGGGAACTTGTCTCGGCGCTGGGCTTCAAATCTTGGGCAAGAATCTTCTGGGTGAAGCGAGTGGTGCCGTCTTTATCGACGCAAGTGACGGTGAGGGCACGGGTGCGCCCTTTGCCGCTGAGGGCGATTTTGACGAAGTTTTGGGTGCCGACGATGGTTTCGGCAATCACGTGGGGATCATCCTTCTTGCTGGAGTTAGCGGCATCCCAGGAACCGCTGGAGAGCGGAGAGGAGGTCACCTCGTAAACCCATTGGCCGCGGTCGCCGATTTGCCGCCGATACATGGCGGAAAAATGGACGTCGCCGGTCAGGAAGACGACGCCGGTGAGGTCGTTTTCAACGATGAAATCGAGGAGCTCTTCGCGTTCGTGGCGGTAGAGTTCATGAGGTTCGCCGCGCGGCTCGGTTTGGAGCATTTGATTGCCCGAAGCGATAAAGAGGAACTTGAAGTGTTTGAGTTCCTTGGCCGCGAGCAGTGATTGCTTGAGCCATTCGAGTTGCGATCGGCCCCACTGGGTCTTGGTCGGGTGTTTGTCTTGGTCGAGGCCCGCCGCATCGCGGTAGTAATGATTGTCCATGAGGAAAAACGCGGCGTCGCCCCAGTAGAATTTATTGTAAACGCCCGGATTGCGGCGTTCGCCGTAAGTGTGATTGCCCCAGTAGGCTTGGAAAATCTCGAGCGCGACGTCTTTGTATTCGAACGACCAGTTGGAGTCATTGGGGCCGTAGTCGTGATCGTCCCAGGTGGCGTAGTGGTGCATCGTGCCGAG